>OQWA01000098.1_pt1 | contig 20730 bp, 2 predicted proteins | sample 1691581 | NCBI WGS metagenome assembly OQWA01 (sample SAMN03418264, study PRJEB22391) | human gut metagenome | biome: human-gut; feature: organic feature; material: feces | host: Homo sapiens | place: Tanzania | collected 2013-01
GTATATAATAAACGGCGATATAGGCGAAGTGAGAAACGAGCAGGATTATTGCGACGTGGCTAACCTGACGATTCGGCTGCTGTCGAAGAAACGGCAAGCCTTGACATTATGGCGCTTATCGGCTGCTTGAACATCGTCAAAGGCGACTCGACTCCGCTCACGGTGGAAAGCATTTCCGCAAGCCTTACGAAAGACGTAATCGCAGGTCTTATGGGCACACTCGGAATGAAACTTCCCATTGACCAACTTGACCTTAAAATTTACCAAACCCGTGAAGATTATCCTCAGGGCGAAGAAGGCTGGAAAATCGACGTCGCCGTCAATATGGCGACCGAAGAACGCGGACAAATTCTCGGCGCGAACGTCGGTTTGTTCCTTAACTACGGCAACCCCGATCCTTCGCTTGACGGATATCTCAAAGGAAAGGAATTCAAGAGCGCCGAAGAAGGCGGCGAATATATCAACGCCGGTAAATTAACCTACAAAGACGGCGAATTCGACTTTGACCTGTGGGTAAGTATCGGGCTGGAACTCGAACTTGAATTCAAAGTCACAGAAAACAGCGTACTTGACCTTTCCGCACTCGGAAAGCTTTTGTACAATCTTGCGTTGAAAGTGCAGTCTCCCGACGGCGTCAATGCGAAATTCAACCTTAAAATCAACGCCAACGCCAACGTAATGGCACTTGTAAACGCGATTAAGAACGGCGCGGACGTTGCAAAGATCCTCGGCGCAGTCGACGCGCGCATCGACATTACGACGGGCGAAGGAGAAAACGCAAAAACAGCCGTATTGCTGCTTGAAGACGGCATGCTTTATCTCAACAGCAGCGACAAAGATTTCAGAAATTATAAAATCAATATTTTGGAAGCACTTGGCGGCAACTTCAAACTTTTCGGCAAAGACGTTTCGGGCACCGGCAGCGCACTTGCATCGGGCGAAGGCGATACAACCGAAGGTGAAGGCGGCGACGCTCCCGCAACCGAAGAAAAGGCGAAGTTCGATATCGTAGGATTGCTTCTTGCAAACATTAACTGCATTTCCGTAAACCGCGACAGACTGGAAGTTGCGATTGCGGATACGCTTATCACCGCACTTCTTAACGGTCTGGGCGTCGATACGGAAATCGTGAAAGGGCTTAATTTCTCGAACAAGGACACCGCGATTTCTCTGGAATACGACGGACTTAACCTGTCGAAACTCTGGCTGAAAGCAAACGTAGGCATTCAGCAGGGCGACAATGCGGCGCTCGGTCTCGGACTCGGTCTCGGACACATCGTGCTTACGGTCGGTCAGCGCAACCTTGCCGCACTTGGCGAACGTAATATTCTGGAAGACGAATATCAGGATCTCTTGAACGGCGGCAACGTATATCTCGGACTCGGCGCGGAAATCGACGTCGCGCTTGACGACGAAACTTACGTTCTTGAAGATTTGTTGGGCGCGCTTGTCGCGAACTTCGCGCTTGGCACGACAATCGATATCAAGGACGAAATCAAGGGCGGTTTGACCTTCAACATCGTTGCGGATATCGACATTTCCAGCAAGCCCGACCAGAACGACTCCCGTATTCTCATCGAAATCAGGAAAAAATCGAACAAAAAAGTCTTCCTTGGTCTTTACTATGACCAGAAAACCACGACGCTGTATCTCAAAACGGACGACGGCACGATTATTCAGCCCGTCGCGTTGAAATTCGACCTTATCGGGCTCCTTGAAGGGCTTATCAACAAGGGCGACGGCACGGCGTCTGCGGACATCGACTTGTCCGAACTCAATCCCGTAATTCTCCTTAGCAACAAAGGCTTGCAGATTCAGGTAATGACGGGCGTTATGAAACTTCTTGTCGGCGTGCTTGTCGGCGATATGAACGATTATATCGAATACAATGCGGACAAACCGAGCGATAGTTATAAATACTACGCTTACGATGCGAACACCGATTATATCGTTCTTAAAAACGCGTATCCGAAGGAAAATCCCGTCGGACAAAAAGACCTGTATCAGAGAAACGTCGATAAATACGAATACGCCGACGGCAAATTCACGCTTAATAACGATTACGTCGGCAATGACTTCTTCGTAAAAGCGAAAGAAGGCAGCTTCTTCTACGTATTGAAAGACAATGCTACGGGTATCGACGAAAAATACTTTGAAAAGAACGCCGACGGAACTTTGAAAGAGTTTGCAAACTCCGCCAGAAAGTTCACGCTCATCGACGCTACTAATAAGGATATATACGCGAGCGCGCCTAAGTACTATCAATCCGTATTCAAACGTGCGGACACTCTTATGTTCGATATGGATAAGGACGTGATGGAATTTACGAAAGGCTTTATCCCCGCGTACAACAAGACAAGCGGGCTTACCACCTACGTCAAAGTGGACGCTTCCAGACAGGAAGTCGCTCTTTACGAAGTCTTCACGAATGGCTCCACGATGAAACATTACGTCGCTTTTGACGAAAACGGCAATCCCACGAGCGTAACCAAGGAAATGAAACTTAAACTGCCCGAACTCGGCGCATCCATCGTCATCGGTCAGATCGAAGACGGCGACGTGTCCGTGGTCGCAGGCGGCACAAAATTCAGCGGTATCGGCATCGGTATCTTCATCATGAGAAACGGTCAGACCAATCCTCACGGCGTCCATTACGTAAAGATCGCGGCAGGCGAAGAATATACCGGCAAGAGATACAATCGTGTCGGCGACGAGTATCAGGAGGCGGCAGAAGGCGAATATAAGCAAGTTGCAAACACTGCCGCAAACGTCGCAATCAAACTCGGCAACATTCAGCTTTCCGAAAAAACGTTCAAGGAAAACTACAACGGAGCAACCCTTGAACAGTTCATCGATTCTTTGAGCTTTGAAAAAATCGCAGAAGACGAAGTATATACTGGCACAAGATACAACCTTGTTGACGGCGAATACGTCAAGGCTGAAAACGGCGAATACAAGAAAGTGAACGCCGTCGTAGCAGACAAAATCGAAGACCTCACCGTTTACGTCAACGTGGAAGCGGGCATCGAAATCGGCGCAATCAATACGGCGGCGGGTGGCGACACCTGGGCGATCGGCGGATTGCTTTCGGGCGTCGTCAAAGGTAATGAAAAAGTCCCCAGCGCGCTTGCAAACTTCCTGAAATCGTTGCTCATTAAGTTCAACGTTCAGGAAGCATTCAATGACGTAATCGGTCTCAGAATCGCCGGCAACGTGAACATCGGCGCGCTTTTAAGCGGCAACACAAAAGACACGATGCAAATCGTCAAGGCGCTTTTGATGAAGAGCGACCTTGCGGTTGAACTCACCGACGGCTATCCGTGGGAAGCGAAGAAGACGGTTGTCGGACTTTACGTCACGGAAGGCACGATTTACATCAACATCAACGGCGAAAAGACCATCAAAGACACCAAACTCAAAATCGGCGTAGATAAAGTTCTGGGTATGGTGGGCGGCGCGTCCACGGGCGCACTTGCATCGGCGGATCTCGGCGTTGAAGGCATACTTTCAATCGTCAACAACATCGTCAAAGAAATCAGCATTTACAGAAACGACGAAGCGTCGGGCATGACGATTTCTCTCAGCAAGAACATGCTGGGCGCGATTCTGAAACTCGTTGCGGACATCGACGGCGTTGACCTGGAACTCAACGAAACGAACAGCTTTATCGAACTTAATACGAAAGTTACAAAAGACAAACCGTATCTTCTGAAACTCAGCGTCGGTATCGACCCCTTGGTACTCGGCATTGCTCTTGGCGGATTGAAGATCGGTCTTGCGGCAAACAGCAACGTACTTACAAACCTTAATAAAGCCGACTACAAAGGACTTTCCGAAATCGAAACCATGGCGCTTGACGTCGAAATCGGCGTTGACCTTGGGCTGAAACATGGCGAATTCCCCATCGGCAAACTTGTTTCCGGCATTTTGCAGGCAACGGGTACCGACCTTGAATTCCCGCTCAATCTCGATATTCAGAGCGAACTTGACCTTGACCTTCGCGTAAGGCTCGCGGGGAACCTTAACCTGAAAGATTTCGGTAAATCCGACATTATGTTGCAGGTGAGAAACGCAGCCACCGGCAAAGAAAAGACCATACTCGGCTTGTACTTCACAACCGAAAAAGACGCAACGGGGAAAGATATTCCTTGCCTGTACGTCGAAACGCAATTTTTCAGCCAGAGCGCACCCGTAAGAAGCAAGGTTGAAAACTTTGACCTGCTCGGAAGTCTGCTCGGCAAGACGGTCAGCGGCGTTGTGGAATACCTTGGCGGAAAAGTCGAAGGCACAGGCGCTGCGCTTGCGTCCGACGACGGAAGCACGACAAACGAAGCGGAAATCCTTCTGGAACTTGCGTCAAAGAGCATTCAGGTGAAAATCGCGGAAGAAACCGTGAAAGGACTGCTTGAAGCGCTTGTCGGCGACAAGGTCGGCGACGACATTATCGAAATCATCAACGGTCTGGGACTCTCCGCAGAAGTCGCGGTGAACCTGAAAGACGAAAGCAAACCTTTGCTTTCGGTCGTTGCGACGTGCTCGTATCTTGACCTTGGTATTCTTGTCAATAAGGTAAATCTCAGCACCACAAAACAAGAAGGTCTCTTCGGCACGACTCTTTCGGGCACCTGGACAAAGACAGAAGACGCAAAGAAGAGCACGCTCGGCGTACAATTCGGCGTCGAATTGAATTACGACATCTCAAACGGCAAGCACAGTCTTGACGCATTACTCAGTAACGTCGCGTCGGCAGCGGTTTTCGAAAAAGACGCTGGCGCGGCAACCGTCGGCAGCATACTGAAAGCGGTATCTCTTGACGCGATTATCAAAAACACGCACGGCTCAATCGGTATCGACGTCGTACTTAACGTCAAGACCGACGACGAAAACAAGACGAAGTATCTTGAGCCCGCAGGTCAGGCTCTTTACGAGCTCATAATGGGCAAAATCGGCGCGGAATACACTGCCGGCAAGGAAAAATACGATCCGCTCGAACTCCTTAATATGGTTGAAGCGTTGATCAAGATCAACCTTAACGGCAACCCCGTTTTCGTGAGCTTGAAGGACGGCTACGTTTACGTTTCGCTTTCTGCGGTCGGCGGCGACAACTTCAAAGCGTCGCTTAAAAACATTATCGACCAGATCAAAAAGACGTCGGGCAGCGGTTCAAGCGCGCTTGCGACGGGCGAAGGCGACGGCGAAAAAGATAACAAGAAAACCGATTACGTGCTTGTCAACAAGATTTTGCAAAATCTGCTTTCAAGCGCAAGCATCAGCAATACGGGACTTGACCTTGCTCTTGCTCCCGACCTGATGAACGTATTGCTTGAAAACGTTGTTGCGAAACTTCTCGGCGACACGTTCGGGTTCAACGACGACGTGAAAGCAATGTTCACGCTCAGCAGTCCCTATGCAAAACTTTCGGACGGCAAAACTTCGGTCGACGACGTCCTTTACACTGAAAAAGTCGAAGAACGTTACGTCCGTTACAATGCGGCGTTCGAGTCGCAACAGGGCAGCGAACAATACTTCTTCGACGCGGAAGCAAAAGTTTACAGAAAACTTTATAAAGCGGACGCCGTTGACGCGACGAAGTACGTCGTTTACACCGGCGGCGAAGTCCAGACGTTGTATTATCTCTCCGACGCGGGCGAATACGTCGCGCTTACCGCGGAACAGGCAGCGGCAGCCAGATTCGTGAAGTACACCCACAAGAGTTATCTTGCGGTGTACGACTCCGCCGACAAAGCGACGAGAAAAGTCGTGCAAGCGGCAGGATTCGTCGCGGGCACGACGGTTTACGACGCGAACGGCAACCCTGTCGCGGAAGATAAACTTTTCGTCAAAGTCAAACACAGCGGCATCGGCTGGACAAAAGAAAACGGCATAAGCATCGACCTTGTGTTCGACAACCCGAACACGACGAAAGCCCCCGATTTCAGCATCGGTCTGGGACTTGACGCAACCCTTGTTTTGCAGGGCGAAGCGATTGAAGTTATCCCGTACTTTGTGAAGAAAGCGGGCGCGAAAGCTCTTGACAATCAGGAAGTCAAAGGCTACTTCAAGGAAGGCGCGGCTCTTGTCGAAATTCCCGCCTCGGAAGTTTACACCGGCACGAGATACGACAAGGACGGAAACGTTGACGAAAACGGCAAGTTCAGAAAAGCACTTGCAGAAGGAACGGAAGCCGATCACGACCTTGTCCTTATCGAAAATAAATTCCCGGAAGTATCCGAAACCGTCGGCGATGAAAAGATTTATCTCTCGATGGAACTCGGTCTGACTCTTTCCGGAACGAAAGGCGAAAACGACAGTATTCTTGACTTTGTCGCAGACATTATCGACGTCTCCAACCGCACCAGCACGACGATGAAATACGTCGAGTTTGCAGAAGGCGAAGATAAAGCGGGCTACACGGCGCAAAGATATTCAAAAACCGGCGCAATGGCTTATGCACAGGATGTAAACGGCACGTTCAAGCGTGGCGCGTACTACCTTGCGGAAAAAGAATACGCCGGCACGAAATTCGTGAAAAATTCGGACGGCACGTTCACGATTGCAGACAACGGCACGTACAAATTCGTAGCGGACGATTCGGCAAAGACTTACTTCCCGATTCTTCCGGAAGAAACCGAAACCTATCCTGCCGACAAGAAGTACAGAGAAGACGGAAACGGCTTTGTGACCGACGCTAACGGCGATTTCAAGGCGGGCGAATACTCCGTAACCGACAGAGCGAAAGGCGGTGTTAAATTCCGTCTTAACGCGGCAACCGGCAAGTACTTCGTCTATGATGAAACAGGCACAAGTATAACCCTTTACAAACAAGGCAACTACTACAAGCTCAACAAAGACGAAGTATACAACGGCGTAAAATTTAAGAAACTCGCCGACGGCAAGTTCGAGATTGACGAAAACGGCGAATACAAGTTCGTTGCGGAAGAAGGCGCGTATTATCCCGTGATTGAAAAAGACGGCTACACCGGCAAACTGTATCGTGTGTCCGAGGCGTCAACCACTGATAATACGATTTATATCGAAGACGTGATTTACAAATTCACCCCCGCGTTCACCGGCAAAGACCTGAGAGACCTTAACAAACTTGCGAAGCTCCTTGTCAGCATCGGCGAATTCGAGGCGGAAGCGCGCGTAAAAGTTACGGTCGGCGCAAACGTTGCGGAACTTGTAAAGGCGTTGTCCAATACCGCAAACATTGACATTGCGGAACTTTTGAAACATGTCGAACTCGCAATCGAGTCGCTTGATTCCAAAGGAACCGTCAAAGGCGGTATCTATCTGTATAACAGTACGTTATATATTAAATATATCAATACAAGTCGCGGTATCTTCTCGATGCCCGTGTCCGAACTCTTCGGCGCAATCGCGTCTGCAAGTGCGGATGAACGCATGCCTTACGAAGCGGCAATGCTGCAACTGTGGGTTGGCGAATTTATCAAACTTAACGGCGTGTACACGACGGGTATCGCGGTTCAGGCAACGACAAGCCTTGTCGAAACGCTGCTTGAAACCTTGCTCGGCTTTGACAAAGGCACGATAAGCCTTGCGGCGTTCGGCGCAGTCGGCGTGGAAGTCACCATCGTTACGGCGTCTCCCGTCTTCCCCGAAAACGCGGACGGCGAAGTTTACGTAAAGAAAGCGTATGACTTTGTAGCGCTCGCGAACGGCGAAGTTTACGACGGCGAGAAGTATATCAAACTTGAAAACGGCGAATACGGCGAAATCGCAAAGGGCAGCGAAGCTAAATTCAATGGTCAGACGCTTTATAAACGCGTTGCAAAGGCGGAAGCAGACGTATCTTACGTCAAACTTTCGGAAGCCGGCATTCTTTCGGATTGCGAAGGCTATGATTCGGCATACGCGGAAGCATTGACCACAAGATATACGAAGGTCACAAAAACTGACGGCACCGAAATTTTCGAAGAACTGAAATTCGGCTTCGACTTCAATTCGTTCGGTATCGGCATCGGGCTTAAAATCGGCCACGTCGGGTTCAACCTTAACATCGGCAAAATCGATATCGGATTGATTGACGGAACACAGTCCATCGTGCCCGAAGATATTAAGACCGCGACAATCGCACAAGAAACGGTAATCGACCTGAGCATGGAAGTAAATCTCGGCTTGGAGTTCATGGATAAAAATAACAATGCGACGACAGGATTCGACCTTGGTAAATTCGTCGATAAACTCGGCGTGCTCACGGGTGTGACGCTTGGCGAAAACTGGCTGAAACTCACGGTGCCCGAAGGCGGCGCGGAAGTCAGATTGTCGCTTCGTGTTGCGTTGGCGCTCAACCTTACGAACGTCGACCACTCGGTTGCCGCAATCGAAATCGTCGGTCAGATCTTTGAAGGCAACAAAAAGATAGGCGAAAAAACCCTTATCGGCGTTTACTACAAAGACGGCAACGTCCTGCTGAAACTCGACGGGCTCGGATTTGACAATATCCGCATTTCGGGGCTCAGACTCAGCGATTTGCTGGGCGGCTCGAACGGCGTCGAAATCCTTAAAAAATTGCTTGGCGGCAGCGGATCTTCGTCCGCACTTGCGTCCGAAGTCAACTTCACGGTTGTAGGAAAAGACGAAACGTCCCCGGCGGCGGCACTCATTCTCGACAGCAACCGCATCGCGGTTGAAGTCGGCACGCTGTTCATCCAAAAACTGTTGGGAATCGCGGCGCTCGGTCTTGACGAAAATACTCAAAAACTCCTGGGCGGTCTTGACCTGAAAGCGCTTGTCGAAGTCAACTTCGGCGAGAAATTCGTCGAAATTCCGGCGGGCGAGACGTTCAGCGGCACGAAGTACGCATACGATAACGAAACAAAGAAATATTATATCGACGAAAACGGCACGTTTAAGCGCGAAAGCAACATTTCGCTTAAACTCAACGCGGAGGCCGCAGAACTTCTGGGCATAAACGTTGCGGTCGAAAATATCAAGATCGGCAACACGGGCGTTGAAGAACGAGTCAAAGCAATCGATATCAACGATTACGTCGAATTCATCGAAATTCTCTTTGGAACGGAGAAAGACGAAAACGGCAACGAAATCGTCGACGCAAACGGCAAGCCCAAAAAGAAGATAGTCGGGTTCGAGCCGAAACTGGAAGCACTCACCTTGTCGCTTGACCTTGACCTTGGCGCAATGTTCACCAACGGTATGGCGATGGGTAGATCCATTCTCGACAGCGAAGGCAAGACGGTTCTCACCAACGTATCGTCGGTCGGCGCAATCGGAAACGGCAACATGGGTATCCGCGCGTCGGTCAAACTTGAAATCGCCTTTGCGGCACTTCTCAACAAGCTGCAACAAGGTTTCGATTCGTCGGATATTTTCGCGGCGATCGAACAGGCATTGCCGCTCGTAAAAGCGCAAATCTCGATTTACGCACAATCCGACGGCGACGAACTTATCGGTATCTACGTCGCGGACGGCAACGTATATCTGATGCTTGACGGACTCGGAATGCCCAACATCAAAGTTACCGGCGAATTCCTTATGGATATCATCAGGACGGCAACGGGTTCGGGCACCGCGCTTTCGTCGGACGAAGCAACCGCATCTGTCGGAACAAGTCAGATTATCGAGATCGTGCAAACCATCATCAAGGGCATAAGCGTTGGCGGAAAGGCGTTGAAAGTAGCGTTCCAGAACGACTACTTCGCAAAGCTTGTCGACGCAATGGTGTCGATTGTCCTGAACAAGGGCAATTTCGGATACTATCAAAAAGTATTGCCCGAAGTGCCGACCGAAGTCGCATTCAGCGGACTTACGATAAACCTTGCCGGTATTGAAAACAACTACGCACAAATTTACCGCAAGGACGGCAAGTACGTACAAGACGACAACGGCGAATACAAAGCTGTTTATGTAATTGGTAAGTATGAACTGATTAAAGACGGCGAAATCGTTGACGCAAAAGACAGATATAAGCTTGTTGACGGCGAATACGTACAAGACGACAACGGCGAATACAAAGCTGTTTATGAAATCGAATATGTAGAACTTAAAGAAGGTGAAGCGTATGAAGGCGTCACGTACAACCTTATTGACGGCGCGTATGTACCCGCAGAAGAAGGCACGGTAGGCAAATACAAAGCAGTCAAAAAGATTAAATACGTAAAGATTAATAAAGGCGAAACCGTTGATAAAAAAGACAGATACAAGTTTGTTGACGTCAAGTACTACACCGATGCTTCTTGCAAAGAAGAGTTCCGTTACTACGGCATGGTATTCTTCAAAAACACCGTAACAAATCATATCGAACTGTTCAGTGAGAAAGAATACGTCAAACAATTCGGCGCAGTTGACGAAACGACGATGTTCTATCGAAGCACCAGAAACGGTCTTGTGGAACTCGATCTCGTCGCGTACTCGACGCACCTGAAACTTGCCGTCAATATGCCCAAACTCGGCGCGAAGAAAGACATTGTTTCTTCGCCGGAAGTCGCAGGCGTAGCCTTTACGGAAGCAGACGAAGTTACCGGCGTCGCGCTTGGTCTGAAAGGTCAGGTCAAGATTGACAAGCAACCGGGCATCGCTCTTGCAAACATTCTGAGCGGCGTTGTCGGTGACCTTGAAACCAAACTCGTCATCAACGAAGATATCGACATTCGTTTCGCAATCGAAGCGGCGGTCGGCATCAAATACAGCCTGAAAGACAAGAACTTTGCGCTGAACGCGGTCGATCTCAGAATTTCCCTGACGAGAGTCGACAAGACGTTGGGCAACGTACCGCTTGCGGTTCTTACCTACATCAGTTCGGAAGGCACGCTTTACGTTGACGTATCGCACTTCTTCCAGAAACAAAACAAAGGTAACAACAAGAACCTCGGTATGCTCAAAATCACGGGCGTAAACGTGCTTGACCTTATCAACGGACTTATCACGGGCGAAGGCTCGGCGACTTCCGTTGCGCTCGGTTCGACCGACGCGTGGGTTGAAGACGAGCAACAACCGTACACCTACGTATATTACGAAGCAAACGCCATTAACTCCGCTGCGCCTGCAAAGTTCGTGAAAGTCGCACAGTTGAACGATGAAGGCACGATCAAGAAATATTACAAAAACTACACCGGTGCTATTTCCGCCGACTATAAGACGGACGACGAGAACAACAAAGGCAAAGATTTGTACGTACGCGACCGCGCCAACAAGGATACGGGCTACACGCTGCTCAGCGCGGCGAACGCGGATAAGTTCAGCCACAAGGCGAAATACACGCACGAACAGGCGACGACTTATACGAAACTTACCGACTTGTACGTAATGAACGCGGACGGCACATTCGTATTGGCGGCAGGCGATGCGGTCGTAACTGATACGAAACTGTACAAGAGGATTATCACATCTTACGAACAAATCACGGGCGACCCGTCGACGGTTAACAAAGCCGACAGGTACGTCAAGAACGACGACGGCACGTTTACTCAGAACGCAGACGGCGACTACAAAGCGATTTACGACTTTAAGGAAGTCGCAAGCGGTAGCGCGTGGTATATCGAAGAATACAATTCGGAAACCTGCGAGTACAAACATAACGTATACGACCCGGCAAACCCCAACCACAACGCACCCGCGCTTTATCACTACGACGAAACCGCGAAGAAGTACGCAGAAGGCGCAGGCGTAGGCGGCGCGAAGTCGTACGTCAAAGTGCCTGTTTACAGCATTTCGGCGGTCTGGGCTGATCTCAGAAACTACGGTATCGCCGACAACGTTGCGGGTTATGACGTGGCAAGCAACGCAAAAGTCAATATCACGGGCAAAGCGCTGCTCGGTCTTATCGGCGGACTTATGGACAAAGCAGGTCTTGAAGACATTCTCGACGCATTGCTCGTAAGCGTCCATGCAACGAAAGATCCGTTCATCTTTGGCGCGGATATCGGCATCCTTGACGTTTACAACGATCACAAACTTGCGCTCAACGTAGGATTGAACATTTTCGGGTTCGACTTTGAAAAGAGAGAAGGCGCGGGCAACACCGACGGCAGTTATCTTGAATTCCTCGACGCAGAAAACACGATTTCGTTCAGACCCGCAAACGCGAATAATTATCGTCAATTTGCCGACGTCGACCTTAACCGTATTCTCTCCGCATCGGAAATCATGGACGTCCTTGTTGACAGCCTTGACTTCGGTAAGAGCGGAAAGATTTATCTGAACCTGTCGCTTGACGCGGATTCGTTCGCACAAGACACCGGCGACAACTTCGTCCCGTGGGAAAAATACTTTGCGGCACTTCTCGGACTTAACGAAAACAGCGCAAGGGTATTGTATCAGGTGCTCTTCCCCAAAGACGAACTTGACGGAAAGGGCAATTTCAGCATCGACATCGCGGCGGCAATCGACGTGAAGAAACTGCTTGGCGGACTTATCGCAGGCACAGGTCTGAACCTTGAAGGCACGGAAATCCGCATTACGATCAATTCCGATACGATGTTGTTCTCGGAAGATTCGCGCAAAGACGGCAGCAAGATCGTCATCACCGCAATCGGTGAGGCGGACGGCATTTTGTCGGTCTTTATCGACAACAGCGGATACCGCGGAAAGGGCAAACACGTCGCAAGACTTGACCTGAACGCAATCCTCGGAACGGCGACGTCCAGCGCGGCATACGCAAGCGCAAACGAGAATACGGGACTTATCCCCGAAAATATCTTCGGCGTTCTGAATGCGCTCCTTGGCGAAGTACGTCTGGGCGGCGGCAAGATCTCGGTTGTCCTGAGAGAAAACTTCATCGGCGCACTTCTGAATACTTTGGTCGGCACGGATATTACGGAACAACAATCCCTTGTAAAGGGCGAAATCTATATCGATCTCAGAAACCTTGAAGTCGGCATCAAAATGATCCTCGGCGAAAAGAAAGGACAAACGCAAAGCCAAGATTTCTATATCGGACTCAGAATCGGCGGCATCAACCTGACTGCTCCCGACGGATTCGATATGACCGAATACACCTTCATCAAGAAGGCGGACCGCGCGAACTTCAAGAACATTAAACAACTGAAACTGGATATCAACTTTGAATCGGAATGGTATTACGAAGCGACCAACAAGACGGATGGCTTCGATATCAGTCCTGTCGTCGATATCCTTGAAACCATATTGAAGAAGAAACTCTTCCCCGACAGATTGTTGCAAGTCCTCGTAAAAGACGACAAGATCGACGCCGTTTACGCCACTGCGATAAGCGCGCACATCGACCTTGCGGACTTCAACAAGATGAAACTTTCTGTTGAAATTTTCAAGTCGACCAGCGAAGAGCCCGAAAGGGAACTTAAACTCGGCGTGTACCTTGACGGACAAAGCGTTTACGTTGATATGTCGGGTTGGGGACTTCCCAAGATCAAACTTGGCGGTCTGAACCTCGGCAACACGATTAACGACGCATTGTTGCCGCTGCTTAATCAGTACCTTGTCGGCGACGACAACAACCGCGGCGGCGAGACGGCTGCTCTTGCAAGCAGCTACGTCGGAGACTACGACAAGAACCATATCGAGTATTCGGACTTCGTCGAAGCGGCAGAAGGCAAATATGTGCTTGTCTATAAGGAAAGCAACAGCGGCGGATACGTCCTTGTCAAAGGCAAATATGTGAAGTACAACGCAAAAAAACACGCCGGCGCCACCCGTTACGCAAGAAGCGTTGAAGAATACGACGCGGCGAACGAGGCGCATCAGAACGCAACCCGTTACAACGTGAATAAGGGCGCGTTCAGAGCAAGCTGGGGCAAGGTATTGTTCCCCGTTTTCCCCGTTACGTACGAAGAAGACGAAAACGGCGGATACGTCCTTATCGACGGCAAATACGTGCCGTACAACGCAGGAGAACACGCAGGACAAAAACGTTATAAGGAAGTTTCGGGCAACAAACCGTACATCTCGTTGCTTCTTGCAAACAACCGTTTCGGTTTCGGCATCAACGCAGACCTTATCAACAGCCTGCTTGAAACCATTCTGGGCGCGTTGAACCTTGATATTCAACTTCCCGATTTCGGCGACGCTGTCCTGCTGTTCGATTCCAGAAAAGATCTGAACGGCGACGGTTACGCCGACACGCAACTTGACCTTGCGGTGCAAGTCAACGACAATCTCTACTTCGGATTCCGCACGACGAATCTTGAAATCACGGGCAACTCCACCAAAGTAAGCCATGCCGAAACAAGATATGCGGAAGTCGTAGGCGACGGAAAGGAATTCGTCACCGTATACGACATCGAAAAAGGCGAAATCGGTCTTGAAACGGTTGCGCTCGGCTTCAACGTACAGATCAGACAAAACTGCGTCGACAACGGACAAAGCGACTTCGAGAAATACCTCGGCGTACTGCTTAAATCGCTTTTAGGCATCAACAACTTCAAGTTGAACCTGCCGAAAGAAGGCGAAATCGGTTGCGACATTGACCTGAGAGTATCCCTGAACCTTGCAAACCTTGTCAAAGCATTGCAGGGCGGCAACGTTGACTGGTGGAGCGATATCGAGTTGTTCCTTGACCTGAAACCCTTGGGCTACGGCTCGTTGCTCACGATGTATAAACAGAAAGACGACGCGGACGTTTACGCAGACCTTTCGGGCTTGTCCTTGTTCAAGGTCAAGATCATCGGTTTGCAGAGCCTTATCGGCGGACTTGTATCGGCGTCGGCAACCGCGCTTGCAAGCGGCGATAACGAAGTCGCGATTGCATCCGCATCGGGCGACATTGCAAAACTTACCATTATCCCGGGCAAAGTGGGCTTCACCGTCGAAATCGGTTGGGGCTTCATCGAAGGACTTCTGACGAGCCTGCTCGGCGATACGTTGCACGTGGCGGACGGCACAGGCGAACTTGCGGGTTACAAGACCATCACCATCGGTGAAGGCGCAACCGCAACGGTCATTCCTTTGCCGAAGATGAACAACGACAGAGCATTGTCGCTTTCCATCAACCATGCGTCTGCAATGTACAACAGATCCTTGGAAATCGACCTTAAACTCGGCTTCAATAAGAGCGACGAAAGCGCGGTCAACCTGAAAATCCACAACTTCGTGCTTACAAGCGGAACAGAGAAGTCGGGAAGGTACATCAGGTTCGGCGCGACGAAGGGCAAGATTAACGAAGCCGGCACAGGAAACGGCGTACTTGACGCAATCACCGGCACCAATGCACACGCGTACTCGGGACTTGTGTTAAGCGACGCGAAAGGCATCAGCCTTGTGAATATCCTGACCTCGGTGATTAAGGGTATCGACCCCGCAATTTCGATTGAATGGTACAAGAACACGCAACATTACTACAACACAGGCAAGAACGATCATGAAGGCGACCAAGAAAGATACACGAGTATCCAACTGTCGCGCACAGACAAAAATTCTGAACACATGACGAAGGGAGGTATTTTCCAAACGGAAACGGTTCCGACGTATGCAGGTAAGTTCCAAGCGATTGTCAAGAGTTATGACAAAAAGGGAGCGAGAAACCCGCGCGTAATCGGTGCATGGCTGTTCAACAACCAACTCTATCTTGATATTTCAAATGTTTTGGACGTTAAGCTTAATTTGGATTTGGTCAGAAAGATGAAGATTACCGACCTCGATATTCTGGGACTCCTCGGCGGGCTCGGCTCGGCATCGTCCACGGCGCTTGCGTCCGACGATACCACGACCGAAAAGAGCCTGAAAGATACCATTTCCGGATTTATCAATGGCGTTCAGGTCAACTGGTGGAATAACCAGTCGGTTGAAGGATATAAAAAGGGTGACAGAAATATTTCGACAATCCGCATCGATTTGAACGCAGACGGATTGAACGAGGCGTTGGCAAGCTTGTATTATATGCTTTACGGCATGTACGATAAGAATGCACCTGCTGCGGACACTCTGCCCAAAGACGTATTGCAAAATCTTGTTTATAAGAACAGGGGCGAGAAGTTCATGGGAAGCGATAATAAAGAATACACCTCGTACGGCGCGCACAACTGGTGTGTGTACTACCTGCAAACTTTCGCGGCGGAAACTATCGGCACATTGAAGAACTCTCTTAAACCGGGAGGTGGATTAGGCAACGTCTTGAAAGATATAATCGGCGGATTGCTCCCTCTCCCGAAACTTGATGCGACAAAGTCAAATTATGCCGAAATCGTAATCGACAAATCGCGTCTTGCAAGCGGAAAAGGCGTGCTGAAAGAAATAGCCCTGTCGATAAACAAGAACCGCACAAAGGCTGACCTTACTCGCGAAGAATGCGAGCCAAACACTGCGGAAATCATCATCAAGTTTGACGACAACGTGACGTTGCGCTCGGTATCGGCGGTAAGAGACTACAACACCAACAGCACGAAGCCCGACGAAGACTCCGGCAAGACCATAAACGTCGCGAACCCGTTCGATCCTGTCGAACTCACGACGGCGGCTTTGAAATCATCCGGTCTCCTTGACAGAGTCGCGGCAGACTTCTATGGCATTTCGGAATACGATTCGAAATCCCAAAAAGGCGTGAACGACTCTTACGCGGAACTCGGCGGAACGCCCATCGTCTGGGATACGTCGACAGCAAAACTCATTCCGGGCGAAGAAAGCGAAATCTGGGGCTATGCGCTTAACTACAAAGTGCAGAAAGTCAAAGTCAAAGTAAGCAACAGCACGGGCTTCCTGCGTCTGTTCGGTTACTTCAAGGCGGACGGCACGACGTTTGTCGAAACCAACAAGATTACGGTTGATCCGACCAAAGATCCGACAGGTACAGACAATATTTCGGCAGGCTTGCCCAGAATTATCGTAATTATGAGAAGGGACGGCGAATTGCAAGTTCTGTCCAGAGATTACGACAAGGATAAGCCCGGCACCGTCAATATCAACGGCACCGATTACACCGTCGACGGCAAGTTCAACTGGATTGACGAAGACACCGTCGAAGAAGGTGCAACGGTTGAAAAACTGTTCTGGTATCAGGTTGGTTACAGCTCTCGTATCCAGAAGAGCATAAAGGTCAAGTACAACAACGTCGATATCGTTTCGGGAAGCTTGCCGAACGACGACAAATTCGGAATTCTGAACGGCGGCACGGCATTTGACTTCAAGCCCGAAAACTTCGATATCGTCGGCAACCTCGGACTCCCGTCCATTAAGGCAAGCGAAACGTTCACAAAGAACGGCGACAAGTTCTCATACGTCGGATTTGACGGCAGCACGTACGAGTTCACGCTCGGCAAGCCGGACGCAACCGAACTCGAAGAGTGGAAGAAACATACACTCGGCAAGAGCGGAACGTTCACAAGATCGTTCAACGGCAAAGTGCTCCAAAGCGGCACGTACGCCTACGTCGCTGCGGAAAGCACTGCGGCAGGCATACTTGACAGCCTTGGCGGACTCTTCGGCGGAAGCGGCGCGAATACGGATAACGGCAAGTACGCTCTCAGCGTAGCAATCGCACCCATTAGCGAGGATGCGACGTTCACAAAGAACGGCGACAAGTTCACATACGTCGGATTTGACGGCAGCACGTACGAGTTCACCCCGGGTACCGCGCCTACGAATGAAACCGAACTTGCGGAATGGAACAAGCATACGCTTGGCGGCAACGGAAAGTTCACAAGATCCTTCAACGGCAACGTACTCCAAAGCGGCACGTACGTCTACGTCGCTGCGGCCGGCACGGATGGCAAAGGCACGTATGAATTCAAAGACTACTACACCGGACTTAAAGAAATCACCGTAAAACTCCGCACGGGTAAGACGACAACCGTCGACGTGATCGAGTGGAACTACGACGACTTCAAGTACGATATGAGAAAACCGCAAAACGGCGCAAGCGGAAGAATCGTTGCGGTCATCAATAAGTACGAAATCAAACGTACGACAGGCTTGGTCGAAAAGACGGAAGTCGTGAACAGCAAACAAAAAATCAAGCTCGACGTCGGTATCACGCAAGAATCGCTCAGCGCGCTTGCGGGCGGCGACCTTAAATTCAACCAGTACGAAGACGCGTTCGTATTAAGTGCGACGGGCGATTACGTCCTGACTGAAAAAGACGCGTTCATCCCGTACGACGAGACTTTGCACAAAGGCAAGAAGTTATATGCGCTTGTTGACGGCAAGTACGTTGACGCGTCAAAGGCGGCGGCGGAAAACACCGCAAGATACGTCGAAGGCAAGGTTACCGGCTACGTTTACGACAAGTACACAGGCAAACCCGCAGACAACAGGTATGCGATCAATATCTTCGACGCGGAAGAACTTTACGTCAAAGTAAAACAATCAAGGATTACTTCCGGGACGCAACAGTTCCACGTCGGCGACTTTAATTTCTATACCGACACGTTCGCGGCAACCGACAAAGATCAGACTCCGTTCACGATGTTCGTCGTGCCGGAACTCGGCGTCAAGACGGAACGTAATATCACCGTGAAAGCGTTGTACGACGTAAAAGGCGCGTACGAACAAATCTTTGACATCAAAGTCGTCGTAACGCCCAAGATCGCAACCAAGGTCGTGTTGCTTATCGACAACGACCAAGTGATTGACCTTGAATCGACCGAAGTCACCGTTTACTACAAGGACGGCACCGAAAAACAAGGGCTCGCAAAAGACCTTATCCGCCTGACCGCAGAAGAAGTCAAGAAGATTGAAGAAGCGAAAGATCATCTCGGCATCACTTACGGCACGGCAAGCGTGTTCAAGAAGGGCAGATATGAGCTTATTGCGGCGGACGAAGTGTACGAAGGTACGACCTACATCCGCGAAGGCGACGTATTCACCGAGGCTTCGGGCGAAACGACAGGCACGTACAAGTTCGTTGAAGACGAAACCTTCGTACAAAACGGCGTAACGTTCGAAATCAGAGTGTTCAGCAAAAACTGAATAAATCAAAATTAAAATCGGCTCCCGAAAGGGAGCCGATTTTATGCCCGAAACGCTTTAATATTTCTTACGATTGTGATAGAATAAGGCTATGAATTTTGAAATCACGGGATTAAACGCGCTTATGCTCGTCGCGCTGTGCCTGCCCGGTTTTTTCCTGACAAAGGCAAACGTGCTGAAAGAAGAACACATCAAAGGTTTTGCGGTGTTCCTTTTGTACGTGTGCAGCCCCGCGCTGTCGATATACAGTTTCCAGCAGGCGGAGTGCAACAGGGAAATCCTGATAAACATCGGCATACTTTTGCTTGTTACGACGTTTATGCAGGTGCTGATAATGGGCATCGGCTTCCTTATCAACATAAAAACTTATAAAATCGACGGGGCGTCGCGCGTGGCGACCGTTGCGGCGGCGTTCGGAAACGTCGGATTTTTCGGCGTTCCCATATTACAGGCGTTGCTTCCCGATCATCCCGAAGCCATAGTTTACAGCGCGGTTATGAGCGTCATGATGAACCTTATCGGCTGGACTCTCGGTATGTTTATGATGAGCGGCGACAGAAAACACGTTTCCGTCAAAAACTTCCTGATAAATCCGACGACGCTGTGTCTGTTAATTGCGTTGCCACTGTTTTTCACAAATACGTCGTTCCCGAAGCCCGTCATGAACTTTGTGGAGTTCTTCTCAAAAATGTCCACGCCCACGGCAATGACCGTGCTTGGCATGCGGCTGGCTTTCGTGAAGTTCAAGGATTTAATGGATTACAGGCAAGTCGTCGCGATTTTTCTGAAACTTATCGCGTTGCCGCTTATAACGTTCGGGATAATGTACGCGCTGCCTGTCGACGAAACGTTGAAAATCTCAACGTATATTCTGTCGTGCATGCCGCCCGCGGCAATCACCTTAAACTTTGCCGAGCTTTCAAATACGTCCCCGAAAACCGCCGCGAATATCGTCGTTGTCGGGAGTCTGCTTGTCGCGATAACGCTCCCGGTATTGTTGCTTATTGCATAGAAAATTATTGAAAAGTCTGAAACGTTGTGATATAATATATTAAAACGAAAATAAGGAGTCTTATTATGGCATTCAATTTTATAAAAAGACAACTCTTGAAGGTTATCGAATGGACAGACGATACTCAAAATACCATTTTGTATCGTTTTGACGTCCCCGACAGATACGCGATTATGCGCGGCTCGCAACTGACCGTCAGAGAATCGCAGGTTTGCATCTTCGTCGTGGAAGGCAAAATCGCCGACGTTTTTACGCCCGGCAGATATAAACTCGACACCGAAAACCTGCCCGTTCTTACGGCGTTGTACAGCTGGAAATACGCCTTTGAAACCCCGTATACCGGCGAAGTCTATTTCGTGAATACCAAACAATTCACAAATCAGAAATGGGGCACTTCCAATCCCATTATGATGAGAGATAAGGACTTTGGCGTTATCCGTCTGAGAGGCTACGGCATTTACAGCTATAAGGTTGAAGACGCGGTCAAACTCATGCGCGAACTTTCCGGCACGAACCAACAATTCCTGACCGAAAACATCGCCGACCAATTAAGGAAAATGATTTTGTCGACGGTCACCGACGTCATCGCCGAATCGGGCATTGCCGCGCTGGATCTTGCAACGCAGTACGACGAACTGTCCGGCTCCACGAAAGACAGACTTGCCGACAAATTCACCGAATACGGCTTTAAACTTATTGATTTCTATATCGAAAATCTTTCGCTTCCCGAAGAAGTCGAAAAGACTTTGGATACCCGCACGTCGATGGGCGTTCTGGGCGACAAGATGGGCACGTTCACCCAGTATCAGGCGGCGCACGCTATGCGTGAAGCGGCAAACAATCAGGGCGCGGGCGGCTCGCTT
>OQWA01000099.1_pt1 | contig 20412 bp, 14 predicted proteins | sample 1691581 | NCBI WGS metagenome assembly OQWA01 (sample SAMN03418264, study PRJEB22391) | human gut metagenome | biome: human-gut; feature: organic feature; material: feces | host: Homo sapiens | place: Tanzania | collected 2013-01
TAATATCGTCCTTGGTTATCGAGTTGATAATCCTTATATTTTCTGCAAAGTTAGCACAAAATCAAGACAATGCAAAACAAAAGTCTCGTTTTTTGCTTCTCAGCGCCTATATGTAAAGCTTTATCTTCATTATTGAAGTCGATAATATACAAAAGTCAGAAAAATAAGATGTTCTGTTTGCTATTTCCGAATAGTTTTAATAACTTTGCGATAAGTTTACATTAATATAATGGCGCCAGCAGACTCTGCTGATGACAACAGCCAACAACATACAAACAAGATTTCATCATGAACATCAACAATACGGAAGACGAAAAACTCTTGAAGCAATACTATAGCAGATATGGTGGATATTGGAGATTTCCAGATATGCTCGACTATTGCTATTTGGTAAATCCTTATTTCAATCGTTCGGGCATCATCAAGGAGATGCAAGACTTCTTCCCTACCCTCGTTGCCGAATATCCTTCGGGTATGGATGTCAACTCTATGTTGGCAAGCGAATGCTGGAACGTAAAGCAAGAATATATTATTCCTGGCAATGGTGCTGCGGAATTGATAAAACTGCTGATGGAGCATTTAGAGGGCAAAGTGGGTGTGGTAAGACCTACTTTCGAGGAATATCCTAACCGCATGCCTGCAGAACGAGTGGTAACTTTCGTGCCTCAGAATAGCGACTTCCGCTATGATGCTGACGATTTGATAGAATTCTTTGGCAATAATGCCGTAGAAAACATCTTGCTCATCAATCCCGACAATCCTTCGGGCAACTTCATCCCTATGGAAGGCATCATCAAGTTGGCGCAATGGACTAAGGATAATGGCATAAAGTTTATCCTCGACGAGAGTTTCGTTGATTTCAGCGAGGGTTATGCTAACAATTCTTTCATCAGCAACCAGCTGCTCGAAACTTTCCCCAACGTATGTGTGATGAAATCTATCTCTAAGAGCTATGGTGTGCCGGGATTGCGCCTTGGCATTCTTTGTTCTGCCAACACCGGGATGATACAGCGCATGAAGAAGCAGGTGAGCATCTGGAACATCAATTCTTTCGCTGAATTCTTCATGCAAATCTATCCTAAGTATAGGGCTGACTATCAAAAGGCGTGCGACCAATTTATCGCTACTCGCAACGATTTCGAAAGGGAGCTACAGCAGATTCCTTTCATCCATGTAATGCCGTCGCAAGCCAACTTCTTCTTCCTTGAGGTGTTGCCACCCTACAAGCCAAAGCAGCTTTGCGCTATTCTTCTCAAGAACTATAAAATCTTGGCAAGTGCTTGCTTAGCCAAAAAAGGCATTGAGCCCGACAAATATATGCGCATTGCCGTGAGAAGTCATAAAGACAACGAGAGATTTATAAAAGCATTAAAAGAACTGATATAATATGAAAATAATCACCGAACAGCAAATTCGCTCTCTTGCCATCACGCCTCGCCAATGTGTGGAGTGGATACATGAGAGTTTTGCCATGAAGCACGAGGCTCAACTTCCTGCAAAGATAAGTGTGCATCCTGCCGACTACGATTTCTTCACTTCTATGCCTTGCTTGCTTCCTGACAATGGTGGCGATATAAGATTTTTTGGAATAAAAGAGGTGCATAGAATTGAGGGCGCAGTACCATCATTGGGTAGCGACATCATGCTCTATAATGCCAAGAATGGCGAACTGCTTGCATTGATGGATGGCGACTGGATAACCACCATGCGAACTGGTGCGGTGGCTGCAGCTTCGGCAAAAGCCTTGCGCAAGAGCAATGCTTCGGTTTATGGTTTTGTGGGCTTGGGCAATACTGCTCGCGCCTCTCTTCTCTGTATTCTTGAGGCTGAGCCTGAGAAGCAGTTCAAGGTGAAATTGCTAAGATACAAAAATCAGGCAGAACAATTCATCTCACGCTTCAATGGCTATGCCAACGTAGAGTTCGAGATTGTTGACAGCATATCAGAACTTGCACAAACTGTTGATGTTTTCATCAGTTGCATAACGAGCGCTAACGGTCTTTTGGTTGAGGATGAGAAGATGTTCCAACCTGGAGTAACCGTCATTCCTGTCCACATGCGTGGTTTGCAGAATTGCGACACCACCTTCGACCGTGTATTTGGCGACGACACCGACCATGTAAAGGGATTCAAATATTTCTCTCAGTTCCGCGACTACAACGAGATTGGTGAAGTATTGTCGGGTCGCGTCCCTGGCAGAAAGTCTGACGAGCAGCGTATTCTCGACTACAACTATGGTCTGGCTCTCCACGATATTGTGTTTGCTTCAAAACTCTACGAAGCGCTCATCAATACCGACACCATAAATATTCCTATTCACAAAGAGACTGACAAATTCTGGATTTAATAATCTACCATGGCACACATCAAAACTTCCAAAGGATTCCTGAAATACGAAAGTAGAATACCTTTCTTCGGCGACAAGGTATTAGACAAAGACCTGATGCTCGACAACATCAGGCTATTGGCTGCCTACCTCGACAAGATTGACATCAATTGGGGTCCAGCCTTTGGTACGCTGATTGGTATTGTGCGCAACAACGATTTCCAACCTTGGAAACCTGTCTTCGACATCTATATTCTTAAGGAAGACGAAGAGCGCTTCAAGGATGTGTTGTGGCTCTTAAAGGACGAGGGCTTCGAACTTATCCGTCATGAGCGCCGCGGACTCTACTATCTGTGTCGCAACGATCAGTATATTAAGTTCTTTGTGCTCCACAAGATTAGTAGCGACGTTCGTCATACTGGCGGCTCTGACTTCATCCATGAGAAATATCTCCAGAATACCGTGAAGTGGAACTTCATGGGCATAGAGATGAATGTGCCTGTAGATGTCGACGAATATTTGACGTTCCAATATGGTAAGGACTGGACAACTCCTAAGCAGACGGTGTTCTATTCCTCAAGCTTCTTCTCGAAACTTGCTAATTGGACAAAGACAAAGCTTCAAGACATTATGCCTGACGCCATCTACTATTATTGGCTGCTGATACACCGCAAAAAGGACTTCAAGAAGTTCAAACTGCGCAGCGAAAAGGCAGGATATAAGTTGCCACAAAACTTCGAGCTGGCAAGCATGAAGCCTCGCCGATATAAGAAGGTGCTTACGGTTGGCGTCTACGATTTGCTACACAAAGGTCATGTGGAACTCTTCCGCCGTGCCAAGGGTTTGGGCGACTATCTCATCGTGGCTGCCCAAGATAGCGACTTCATTCTGAAATACAAGCCTCAGGCCAAAGTCATGAACTCTACCGAGGAACGCAAATACATGATAAAGGCCATTCGCTATGTCGACGAGGTTATTACGTATACTGATGTCGACAAGATTGTGAAAGATGTAGACTTCGATGTCTTCGTTACTGGTCCCGACCAATGTCACGAAGGTTTCCAGAAGGCTATTCGATGGTGCGAAGAGAATGGCAAAGAGCACATCGTGCTCGGACGTACCGATGGCATAAGCTCAAGCGAGCTGAAAGCCAAGATTGCTGCCAAGACTGCAGCCTCTCTTGGCAAAAACAATACTAACCCACAACAATAACCATAGAACAATAACTCTACATAAAAATATAATAAAATGAGAGAAAAAATAGATTGCTTCTTGCCTTGTTCCGACTTCGAAGGCATTCAAGCCACCATCAGCCAACTGATGGGAAACAAGACTATTCAGCATATTCACCTCTTGGTAGGCTCCGACTTCGACTCTTGCGTGGTGCCTGAAGATATTGACATCATAACTTCCGACAAGCCTTTCTCTACCGATACGCTTCGCGAAATTGCTGCGCATACCGATGCCGACTATGTGCTTTTCAGCACCAAGGCGTCGCCTGTAGTGCTTGGCAAGAATGCTCTCGAACGTATGCTTCGTGTGGCTGTCGACTCTGATGCTACCATGGTTTATGGCGACCACTACGACTCTCTCGATGGCAACATCGCCAAACATCCTTGCATAGATTATCATAAGGGAAGCATTCGCGACGACTTCGATTTTGGTCAGCTTTTGCTCCTACCTTCGCTTTTGCTCCACGAATATGTGTCTACTGCCATTAAGGAGGATTTCGACTATGCAGGGCTTTATGCTCTGCGCCTGTTCCTCAGTCGCAAGGGCGAGATTTTCCACCTTGCTGAATATCTGTATACAGAGCAGGAGTTGGACTACAGAAAGAGTGGCGAAAAGCAATTCGACTATGTGAATCCTAAGAATCGTGAGGTGCAGGTGGAGATGGAGAAGGCTGCCACACGCCATCTCGACGAGATAGGAGCGCTGGTAGATACTAATGCCTACAAAACTCCCGACTTCGATGAGCAAGACTTTGAATATGAGGCTTCGGTCATCATTCCTGTCTTCAATCGTGCTCGCACCATTGCCGATGCTGTAGGCTCGGCTTTGTCGCAGCAGACTTCGTTCAAGTTTAATGTCATCGTTGTCGACAACCATTCTACCGATGGCACCACCGACATTCTCAATTCCATCAACGATGCTCGCCTTGTCCACATCATTCCGCAGCGCACCGACCTTGGCATTGGCGGATGCTGGAACGAGGCTCTCGACTCTAATCTCTGCGGCCGCTTTGCTGTGCAGCTCGATAGCGACGACCTTTATTCTTCGCCTCGCACCTTGCAGCAGATTGTTGATGCTTTCCATCGTCAAAAGGCGGCAATGATTATTGGTAGCTACCGCATGTGCAACTTCAAGCTCGAAACTCTGCCTCCTGGTCTCATCGACCATAAGGAGTGGACCGACGACAATGGTTGCAACAATGCTTTGCGCATAAATGGTTTGGGTGCTCCGCGTGCTTTCTTCACTCCTTTGGCTCGCCAGATTAAGTTTCCTAACACCAGCTATGGCGAAGACTACGCCATGGGCTTGGCTTTCAGCCGCAGATACCGCATAGGCAGAATCTACGACGAACTTTATCTCTGCCGTCGTTGGGAGGGCAATAGCGATGCGGCTCTAAGCATAGAGAAGATTAATGCCAACAACATTTATAAAGATCAGCTACGCTCGCTCGAGATTTCGGCTCGCCAGCAGCTCGTAGCAGGCAAACTCGACACTACTGCCGACAATCGTTTGCAGCGTTTCTTCAATCGCCAGCTCGAAATATGGGAGGTTCCTAACCTCAACTATCAGCAGCTCTCGCATGTCAAGACCAAGCAGTTGGGCGACATCGAGGCGCAGTTCAATCCTGCACGCATAGTGTCTACTGGTGCCAACATCGACAAGAAGGCTATTGCCGAGCGTCCTTGTTTCCTCTGCAATGCTAATCGCGACAACCGTCAGATGTCGAAGATTTTGGAGTGTGGACTGGAACTATTGATAAATCCATTCCCTATTTTGCCAATGCACTTCACTCTGCCTACTCGTCGCCATCAGCCTCAGAGCGTAGCCACTTTGTTCCCTAAGATTTATTCGTTGCTCGACGATTATGCCGACATCATGGTCTTCTATAATGGTCCTCGTTGCGGAGCCTCTGCTCCCGACCATGCTCATCTGCAGGGTGGCACCTCAGGACTGCTGCCTATTCAGAAGTGCTGGCAACGATTGTGTCGTAGTCTAAAGACTGTTTACTGCTGTAGCGAAGGCGAACAGATTTCTCTCATCACAGAGTATGTTGTTCCTGCTTTCGTCATCCAGAGCAAGTCGGCAAAGTGCGAAGCTCAGCTATTCGACAAGCTCTACAAGGCTCTCGACAAAGAGGCTGGCGCTGAAGCTATGCTCAACATCGTGGCTTGGCGACAGGAGGATAATCACATCACCGTGGTGTTCCCTCGTCGCAAACATCGTCCCGACTGCTATTATGCTGAGGGTGCAGAGCAACTCCTCGCTTCGCCTGGTGCTTTAGACATGGCTGGCTTGATGATTCTTCCTCGCAAAGACGACTTCGAAACAATCACTCAGGAAAGGGCTGAAGCTGTGTTGCGCGAGGTGGCAATAACCTCCGAGCAGGCTGCCGAAATCTGCCAGTGTCTCACCAAGATGCAGGAGAGCACTCATCAGACCAACGCCATTAGCAAACAGCCAAACGTTACGGTTGGACTAAAGAGCGACACAACCATTAACTTCTTCCTCCACAAGCCTTATCTTGCCAAGGGCGAAGAGATTTGTGGCGAACAGGAGGTGAGCTTCTCTGAGGGTGGATTGCTTTGGAATGGCAACCACTATCGTGAACTCTTGTTCTCGCCTGTTGCCAAGGATGCTTCGTTCTCGCTTGCCAATGTCACCATAGGCATCGACTACCATTGGGAGCGCAAGCAGACTCAGACTTTCAGAGGTGCGCTTCGCCTTGTTGTCGAAGAAGACAAGATTTGCGCCATCAACGAGTTGCCTGTTGAAAACTATCTCGAGAGTGTTATTTCGAGCGAGATGAAAGCCACCTCGTCGTTAGAACTTCTCAAGGCTCATGCCGTGATTTCTCGTTCGTGGCTGTTGGCTCAGATGGAGAAACGTCGCAAGCAGAAAGAGTGTGGCAACAACTTCTTCTCGTTCGAAAAGGGCGACGACACGCTGATAAAATGGTACGACCGCGAAGACCACACCATCTTCGATGTTTGTGCCGACGACCATTGCCAGCGCTACCAGGGCATTACCATGGAGACGAGTCCGCATGTGGCTAAAGCCATCAAATGTACTCGCGGTCAGGTGCTCACCTTCGATGGCGACATCTGCGACGCTCGCTTCTCTAAATGCTGTGGCGGAATCACCGAAGAGTTTGAATACTGCTGGGAGAATATAAATAAGCCTTACCTCAAGAGCGTGCGCGACTCTGCCGACATGGCTGAAGCTCACGATGTGAAAGACCTCGAGGCTTTCATCCGTACTTCGCCTGATGCTTTCTGCAACACCACCGACAAGGCGGTGCTTAGCCAGGTGCTCAACGACTACGATCAAGAGACTACCGACTTCTATCGTTGGAAGGTGGCTTACTCGCAAGAAGAGATTGCCAACCTCATCAACACTAAGCTGAAGTTAGACCTTGGCTCCATCATCGACCTCGTGGCTGTAGAGCGTGGCAAGAGCGGACGCATCTCTCGCCTGAAGATTGTTGGCACCAAGCGCACCTTCACCATTGGCAAGGAGCTTGAGATTCGTCGTTGCCTCAGCACCAGCCATCTGTATAGTTCAGCCTTTGTAGTCGACCGCCTCGACATCAACGCCGAAGGCATTCCTCAGCATTTCGTGCTCACAGGCGCCGGCTGGGGTCATGGCGTAGGCTTGTGCCAGATTGGTGCTGCCGTGATGGGCGAAAAGGGCTACAACTATGAGCAAATCCTGCACCACTACTATTCTGGTGCCAAGATCACTACAATGTATTAAAAAAAATATGCAAAATACCGACAACCCCCTTCGCTGGCTTCCTTCCTTGTATTTCTTCAAGGGGTTGCCCTACGTCGTATTGATGGTAGTCTCCACCGTGCTCTACAAGCAGATGGGACTATCCAATGCCGAAGTGGCTTTCTACACCTCGTGGTTTTATCTGCCATGGGTTCTGAAGCCATTTTGGCACCCTTATGTCAGTCGCATGGCAACACGGCGATGGTGGATTCTCCTCACCGAAATCATCATCGGCGCTTCCATGGGCAGCATAGCCTTCACCCTACCCTCGCCATTCAATCTTCAGGCGTCGTTGGCTTTATTCTGGGTGGCTTCATTCTCGTGTGCCTTCCATAATGTTTCTGCCGACGGCTTGTATCTCGACGAGATGGGACCGCGCCACAACCTTATTTATTTTATACGCACCGTCTTCTACCGTCTTGCCACCTTCGTTGCCCAGGGCATCCTCGTCATGGTGGCTGGCAACCTTCAGGTGATGTATCGTGGCAGCATGGGTTATTCGTGGAGTCTTGTCTTCTATGGCTTGTCGTTGTTCTTGCTTCTCACATGGATTTGGCACGGCATCTTCATTCCATACACTCAGCCTGCCTTCAAGCATTTATCAATACCGGGCATAAGGCAAGTGCTGGGCGAAGTCAGCGACACCACAAGGCTTTTCTTCCGCAAGCCTTACGCCATCTACGCCACCATCTTCATGTTGCTGTTCAAGCTTCCTGAAGGATTATTGTCTAAGGTTTCCATCCTTTTCCTCATCGATGGCGCCCATCGTGGCGGCTTAGGCTTGTCGCCACAGGAATATGGTTTGGTAGCTGGCACAATAGGTATTGCAGGCTTATCTCTTGGCGGCATTCTCGGAGCTAAGGCAATAGCGCATGGTGGCATCAAGCGTTGGCTGTGGCCAATGGCTCTGTCGCTCACCATTCCAAATGCTGCTTACCTCTACCTCAGCTACTACATGCCCGACAACATCTTTATCGTTGGCTTATGCGTATTCCTTGAACAGGTGGGCTACGGCTTTGGCTTCGTTGCCTACATCATGTTCATCAAGCGTTTCGTGATGGGCTATCTCCACAAGGCTCACCTCACTCTTGGCAAATCGTTTATGGCTCTGTCCATAATGCTCCCTGCCATGTTCTCAGGTTTCCTTCAGCAGGCTGTTGGCTACCGCACATTCTTCATCATCGTTTTGTGCAGCAGCGTTGCCACCATCATTGCCACAATCTTGGCAATAATAACCCTAAAGGCAAAAGAAGCCCGCAAATAAAAAAACAGTAGGCAGCAAATCAGTAATCTGATATTGCTGCCTACATCTTTTCATAAAACTCAATTAAACCCTTTTCTTACAAATACATCATCGGTCCAAATCCGCCACCCATTCTTGGAGGCATTCCGCCTGGGCGACCGCCACCATAACGACCACCGCCAGGACCATCACCGCGACCTTGTTTCATTTGCTGGCGTGCTTCCTTACCTCCAAAGAGGTTTAAGCGATATTGCACGCGGAGCATGATGTAAGAGTTCACAGCGTTGAATTCTGTATCGCTACGCTGCATTGCTGAGATAGAACGCGAGAAATTGCTCTGCTGTCCCAGCAAGTCGTAGAACTGCAACATCACCGTCAGCGGCTTACCCCTCATGAATCCCTGCGAGATTTGCGCATTCCACACCAACTCGTTGGTATTCATAGAATTGTCGTTAAATCCTCGGCGACTATTCTCATGAATGTCTGTCGACAGGGTTGTTCCCCAAGGCAATGTCACGTTGATATTTGCACCATAAGCAAACTGCCATGTGTCGAGGTTGCTCTGCTTCTGCAGCTTGTTGCGTGAGTGGTTGTATCTTAGCGAACCGTCGAGCTCTATCTCCAACCAGTCGTTGCGGTAGCTACCTGCCAATCGCTCGTTTATGCCAAGAGTCTTTGTTATGTTCTTCTGCGAATTTGAATTGCGGTTGAGCGAAATATAGCCCACATTATTAGAATACGACACGTCGCTCCATGTATTCACATTCCATCTTCCTGCCGAGTCGAGCGGAGTGTTAAACATCACACCGCCGCCAGCATTCCAGTTGCCATTGATATTCTCAGGTCGTGTAATCTGTCCACCTGTGGTTTCATTATACGTCACCTTTCTTGCCACCGAGTTGCTTGTGGTGTTAAATCTCAAATGTGCCATCAGCGACTGCTGTGTTTTCTCGAAATATCCACGGAAGAAGGTGTTGAAACTATTGGTAAACGAAGGTTTCAGTCCTGGGTTACCCTTAGTGATGTTCAATGGGTTGCTATCGTCGGTAATGTCCACAAGGTCGGTCATGCTTGGCTGCGTAGTGTAGCCACGGTAAGTGACTCTAAGATTCGACACCTTATTAAACTTATACTTAAAGTCCACAGATGGAGTGATGTTTACCACATGGCGCACAGTATCGATATATTTGCCCTGATAGTCTTGTGTAAAGTTCGACGATTGTGGTTCTACCATCGCACCCACATTAAAGTCGAAGCTCTCGCGAATCATTCTGAACATCAACTCTATGTCGTGTGTATAGTTTTTATACTCCGAATAGCGGCTCAGGTCGCTGTCGTAATAGCTCTCCAACGGATTATTCAGTCGCGAAAGATAGCCATTCCAGTTGCCATAGCTGTTCGCTACACCCGCAAAGAAGTCTTCGCCCAGATTGCTGAAATCATAGGTCGAGCGTGTGCTCTTTGAGTAGCTATAGTTAAACTTATAGCTCAACTGCAGGAATGTTGCCTTCCACAGCGGTTCGCTATACGTAAGCTGTGCGCTATAGTCATATCTCTTTGTTGGAGTCAAACTATATCTGTTTGTCTGATACGTAGAGTCGGTGCCCAGCGAGTTCATCACCTGATACAGGTGCACATTGCTTGTCGACAGGCTCTTGCTGTCAGAATTGGTGTAGCCGGCATTCAACTGCAAGGTGATGTTGCGTCCCTCGTTGTTGAGCTTGCGGTTTATCTGCAACATTCCCTTATAGTTGTCGCTTGTGCTATTCGAGAGCGAGATTCCGTTGCGGCTATTTATCATCAAGCTGTCTTGCGCCATGATGTCAAACGACGATGATGCAAGCGGATCTGTTACGTATAGATATGGGTCGTCGGCAAATGATGCAGAAGCTGTTGACGAGCTGCCGTCGGATGTAGAGTGCGAGAATGTTGGTCTAAACAAGATGTTGGTCATCGAGTCTGGCATCCATTCTATTCGTGCTCTTGCATTCCAGCTGTCGCTACGGCTGTAGCTCTGCGAAATGCTGTTGCCAAACGATTTTGCTGTCGACACAAAGTTCTCTGTCGACATCTTTGTGCGCTGGTCTCCGTCGCCATGGTTCCATCTCAAGCTACCATTAAACTTGAATTTATCTTTTATCTCGTAGTTGAAGTTTCCTCCGAGCATCTTGCTTGAGTTCAAGCCGTTGTTGCCGCCCCAACCGCCACGACCGCCAAATCCACGGTCGTTTACGTTGTTAGCCGAGCCAAAGCCCATCACTCTCATCTTTGAATTAAAGTGTGCTCCCATCACTCGTGCCGAATAGCGGTCTTCGGTGCCGTAGCCCACGTTGGTATTCGAAAACATTCCCTTGTTCATTCCTTTCTTCAGTCCGAAGTCGAGTACTGTTTCCTCATTACCATCATTGATACCTGTCACCTTTGCCAAATCGCTCTTTTCTTCATACGATTTTATCTTGTCAACTATCGAGGTTGGCAAATTCTTCAGCGCAGTCTTGGTGTCACCGGTCATAAATTCCTTACCATCCACCAGAATCTTCTTCACTTCCTTTCCGTTGATGGTAATCTTGCCGTCGTCGTCAACCTGCGCTCCTGGCAATCGCTTCACCAGCTCTTCCACCACCGAACCTTCTGGTGTGCGATAGGCTGCGCTATTATATACAAAGGTATCTTCCTTCACCGTCACCTTCATGGCTTGTGCCGTCACCTGTGCTTCCTTCAGCAATATGGCGTCCGATGCCATTGCCAATGTGCCGAGCGCAAGGTTCTTGTCCTGGGCTATCGTAATGTTTTTATATGTGGTATGATAGCCTATGCTCGAAATCTTCAGCAGATATCGTCCGTTCTTTGGAGCCGAGAGACTGAATGTTCCCTTCTCGTTGCTCACACCACCTGCCACATACGAGCTGTCGGTTCTCAGCAGCTGCACCGTGGTCTGCATCATTGGCTCCTTGGTGTCTTTATCTACTATGGTACCTGCTATCTTTCGGCTTTGTGCCGTTGCCGTGAGTGCGGCAATCGATAACAGCGCCATAAATAAGGTTCTTTTCATGATGATTGATAGTTGTCTTGTGTTATTGATAATTGATAACTGATAGTTGTTTTAGCGTTTAACTTTATTTCTGACGTATATTCTTGCAAAAGGTTTAATCCTTGCAAGAAAAAAGCACAAATATTTTGAATTTTCCGTTATTCTACATATCTTTGCAGAAATCAAGGAGACAAAACGACGAATGTTATGAAACAGAGAATCATTATTTCTACAAGTTTGGAGAAAGACCTTACGCTCGCCATTTCTGAGTGCGAGCACGATAAGGTGTTTGTATTGGCCGACGAAACAACCATTGACAAGTGTTGGCCTGTGATAAAAGATTTCAGGATATTAAAGAATGCACAAACTATCGTTATTGGTGCCACAGACACCAACAAAACGCTCGATTCATTGGCTCATGTTTGGAAAGCTCTTGGCGATGGTGGAGCCACTCGCCACTCGTGCTTAATTAATATAGGTGGCGGCATGGTTACCGACCTTGGTGGCTTTGCTGCATCTACTTTCAAGCGTGGCATCGACTTCATAAACATCCCTACCACTCTGCTCGCTATGGTCGATGCGTCGGTGGGCGGAAAAACGGGAATCAACTTCAATGGGCTGAAAAATGAGGTTGGTGTTTTCAATGATGCTAAATATGTGATTCTCGACACCAGCTTCCTAAAATCTCTCGACGACGACAACTTGCGCTCTGGCTATGCAGAGATGCTTAAGCATGGACTCATCTCCGACGATGCTCACCTCGCTGAGCTTCTCAACTTCCAGCTCTCTGCTCCCGACTATCAGCAGTTGCAGCAGATGGTGGCTCACTCTGTAGAGATCAAGGAGAATGTCGTAGAGCTCGACCCTCACGAGCGTGCCATCCGCAAGGCTCTCAACCTTGGTCACACCTTCGGTCATGCTTTCGAGTCGTGGGCATTGAAGCGCAAGCCTATCCTTCATGGCCATGCTGTTGCCTACGGTTTGGTGTGCGAACTTTATCTCAGCTGCATCAAGACTGGCTTCCCAATTGAGCGTATGCGCCAGTCTGTTAGGTTCATCCGTGAGAACTATCCTCACCTCGCCTTCACTTGCGACGACTACGATGAGCTCATTGCCCTTATGACTCACGACAAAAAGAATACTGCTGGCGTCATCAATTTCACCCTGCTCTCTGCAGTAGGCGAAATCATGATCAACCAGACAGCCACAACCGAGGAAATAAAAGAAGCCCTCGATTTCTATAGGGAAAGCTAAGGGAGTGAAGAGTGAAGAATCAAATTCCCTTGGGGTTGGGTTCGGTGCAGCTCGGCTGCATCGCTTTCCCTCTCTTTCCCTCTCTTCCCTTCCTTCCTATCTTCCCTTCCTTCCTCTCTTCCTTTCCATTTAATTCTTCACTCTTCCCTCTTCACTTAAATTCTCTTCGGCTTCCCCGTTTCCGTCATTGGTAATTTTTCTACCGTTATTATTTCTTTTGGTTGCCAATATTTCGGAAGCACCTCTTGGCATATTTTCATTATCCGTTCTTTATCCTCATCCTCCGTCAGCATCACCATTTCTTCGCCATATTTCTTCGACGGACGCTTTGCCATGAAGAAGGGGGCTGCCAGATGTGGCGCCAAAGTCTGCTCCACTTCCTCCATCTGTATTTTCACTCCTCCTGAGCACACCACATTATCTATTCTCCCCACAATCCTAAAGCGGATGTTGTCCTCGGCATTATCCACCACGGCAATATCGTGGGTGTGCAAAACTTCCGCACATACAGCAGGAGCATTTATCACCAGACAGTTGTCGGCATCGAGCGATATTTCCACTCCCGGCAACGGATGATACCATAGGCTGTCTTCGCCTCCGCCATTTATCTTGCGCAAAGCAATATGCGAGAGTGTCTCCGTCATTCCATACGAACTCCACACGGCATTAGGAAACTTCTGTAACTTCTGCTCCATCTCCTTGTCTATGGCTCCTCCGCCAATAAGGATATTCTTTATCGCCATCAGCTTGCGGCATTCTGCCTCGTCGCCTATCGAGTTGTAGACTTGCATCGGCACCATGGCTGCAAAATCTATCTCCTCATCGTCGGCAACATCAGCCATAGGATGTCCCTTTGGCTCGATGCTTATCATCTGCAAATCGCACACCAGGCTTCTCACCACCATCATCTTGCCGGCAATATAGTCCATAGGCAGACACACCAAGGCTTTGTCGCCAGCTTTCAGTCCCAATGCCTTGCATGTCATTCGTGCCGAGGCTTCCATGCGCACCTTCTCAGCCATCATCAGCTTAGGCTTGCCCGTAGATCCGCTGGTATACACAGGCACGGTGGCTCTACAGTCGTGCCATTGCGATAAGAAATCATTTATTGTCATAATACATCTTCTCTCCTCTCAACTCTATCGGCATTTCGATATTGTCGGTAAACAGCAGTCCGGTGCCCAATCCTTGTGGCATAATCTCGTCGGTGCCATAGGTGCGGGCAGCGAGATGAGCTATTGCGTTCAGTCCCACGTTGCTCTCCAGGGCGCTCGTCATCCACGAGCCTATTCCTCGTGCTTTAGCCAAATTATGCCATTCTTGGCTTCCCGTCATTCCGCCATGGAGCGATGGTTTCAGCACGATATATTGTGGTTGAATGGTGTCGAGCAGCATCTCTTTCATCGAGCGTAGGTTTACGCCTATCAGCTCTTCGTCCAGAGCAATCGCTATTGGCGACTCCTTACACAGCCTTGCCATGTCTCTCCATTGCTTCTGCTTTATTGGTTGCTCTATGGAGTGAATATCATACTTTGCCAATATCTCGAGCAATGCCATTGCGTCGTCGGGGTCGAAGGCACCGTTGGCGTCTACTCTCAGCTCCACTTTCTCTTTTGGGAAAGCCTCGCGGATAATGTGCAGCAACTCCACCTCCTTGTCAAAGTCTATTGCTCCAATCTTCAGTTTTATGCACTTGAAGCCCAAGTCCAGTTTCTCTTGCATGCGCTCCAACATCTGCTCGTATGAGCCCATCCACACCAAGCCATTGGTGGGTATTCCAACTTCGCCACGTGCAAAGGCTGTATCAAACAAGGCTGTCGAACCGCCTGCCTCCAACTGTGCAAAGGCTGTCTCCAGTCCAAAGAGCATAGAGGGGTAAGGGCGCAACATATCGTAAGGAATACGCTCTGTGCGCTCTATCATATCGCAAAACTGGCGTAGCAGACGATCGTAGTCTGGAATTTCGTCGCACGACAAATCGGGCAGAGTGGCACACTCTCCCACTCCATGCACTCCATTTTTCTCTACATCTACATATCTGCTCACTCGCGTAGTATATTCTCCGCGCGATGTCTTCGCAGGTTGCTTAAAATGCAACGTGCGAGTGGTAATAGTAATCTTCATTATTTATGGAAACACCGGATACTTATCAAACTCTGGCTTACGCTTTTCCAAGAAGGCTTTGCCACCCTCTTGTGCTTCGTCCATGGTGTAATATAGCATGGTTGCGTCGCCTGCCAACTCCTGAATACCTGCCTGACCGTCGAGCTCGGCATTGAGTCCAGCCTTTATCATGCGAAGAGCCAGCGGACTGCGTTCCATCATTATCTCTGCCCACTCCACGCAGGTATCTTCGAGCTTATCTAAAGGCACCACCTTGTTTACCATACCCATTTCCTCGGCTTCTTTAGCCGAATATTGCTTGCAGAGAAACCAAATTTCGCGTGCTTTCTTCTGTCCCACCATGCGAGCAAGATACGAAGCACCGAAACCAGCGTCGAAGCTTCCCACCTTCGGGCCCGTCTGTCCAAATATTGCATTTTCGCTTGCTATCGTCAGGTCGCACATCACGTGCAGCACGTGTCCGCCACCAATAGCGTAGCCATTAACCATAGCAATCACAGGCTTAGGCAGTCTGCGTATCTGCATCTGCACATCCAGCACATTCAGTCTTGGCACGCCATCCGAGCCTACGTAGCCTCCGCGTCCCTTCACGTTCATATCGCCGCCAGCGCAGAATGCCTTGTCGCCAGCTCCCGTCAGCAGCACCACTCTAATATCAGCACACTCTCGGCAATAGCTGAAAGCCTGCGACATTTCCCATGTAGTAAGTGGTGTAAACGCATTGCGGTAGCGCTCTCTGTTTATCGTAATCTTCGCAATATGATTATACTCTTCGAACAATATTTCCTTAAAGTCGAAGCCCTCTATCTTCTTCCAATTTCTTTCCATAGTGATTAATTATTTATATGAGAATCTATGCAAAAATACATAAACTTATTGACATAAAAAAGGAAATGGGTAAAAAAGAAGTGTCTCACCCCATCACTTCCAGCACCATTGGGCGTGGGCATTTTTCATTGACCAGCCAGCTGATGCCATCACGAACCTCATCGTCGGTTTCCGCCTTGCGATACGCCACGTTGTTCTGCATACACACGCCCTCGGCAGTGGCATTATGCTTAGCCATCACATAGCTGTCGCACGCAGGACTATCAGCCAACCGTTCAAACTTGCTAAATATTCCTCCACACTTATTATTGATAAGCAATATGCGGAAGTTGCCACACAGCTCCTGATTCCATAGCGCATTGGCATCATAGAAGAAGCTCAAGTCGCCGATGATACACGCCACAGGACACGCAGACATAATCGAAAAGCCTGCTGCCGTCGACAGCGAACCCTCGATGCCATTCACACCACGGTTCACATACAGATACCTATCAGCATACTTCAAAGCCATGCGCACCGACAGGCTGTTTGCCACATGCACATTCATCTCCTTGCCCCTAATGGCACGGAAAAACTCGCGTATAGCCTCGTTTTGCCTATTCTCGGTAGCCACATTTGCCAGCTCTATAGCCTCAGCCTTTAGCCTCTGCCAACGTTCCATCCATGCCGAAGCCTCATTATCAGACGCAACAGAAGCAGCAGAAGAATAGCCAACAGCCGAAGCCAACGCCCTGAGCATTTCGCTCGGTTTAGCCTCAACGATATCCGTGGCGTTCATCATCACGTCTGCCACATCGCCCGCCTCGCTCACCACGACGCTCCTCCTTGGCTTCGTATGCTGCAGAAATTGTCTCATGGCTTTAGCCACCATGTTGCCACCTATATATATTATATAGTCGGGCTGATATTCGGCAGCATCCGCCATCCTTTCCACGAGCATGTCTAATGCAGGCAGCTGGCGCTCCGAGTCGTCCGACAATTTCTCTGCCAGCACCACCGCTCGCGTCTCCAACATCTCCACAGCCTCGGCAGCCCTATGCCATTCTCTTCGCTCCATCTGTCCCACCACTATCAGCGGCTTTCTTGCCTTAGCAAAGTCATCGGCAATAGCCGTTAGCTTCGCCTTATCGGCAGAAGCAGCAGCCATCGAAATCTTGCGCTCCTCGGGCAACACCTCTACTGCAAAATTATACAGCGGTTCAGATATAGGCACATTAATATGCACCGGTCCGCCACCATGCAGCAGCATCTTTATCATAGCCTCGTTCACCAGTCTGTTGCAATGCCATCGCTCCACCTCGTTGTGCGGTTCCGGCAACTGCATCGTAGCCTTCACCATCATGCCCAGCGCACCAGCCTGAGGCAGCGTCTGTCCCTGCAGTTGGTTTATCATCGCCAATGGTCGGTCGGCAGAAATCACCAACAGCGGCACCTCGCGATAATAAGCTTCAGCCACGGCAGGAGCCAGATTGAGCAGCGCCGAGCCACTCGTCACACACACAGCCACAGGGCGCTCGGAAGCCAGCGCCAAGCCCAAGGCATAAAAGCCTGCCGAACGCTCGTCGGTGGCAGCCACACAATGCATCTCTGGGCACGAAGCAAAATTGTGTGCCAAGGGAGCATTTCTACTTCCTGGGCACACAACAACGGTTCTCACTCCGTGAGCCACCATCAACGAAGTCAGAATATTTACATTTATTTTGTCTGAGTACATATACTTCTCATTGGCTCCATTTTCATCATAGTCTCTTGCCATTCGCTCTCCTCCGAGCTCTCCTCCAGGAGTCCGCCTCCAGCATACATCATTCCTCTGCCCTCCTTTATCTCCATACATCTTAGCGACACAAAGAGCGCAGTTTTGCCGCCCACATTCCATGGTCCGCAATATCCACTATAGTATTTGCGGTCTATGCTCTCGTTGGCAGTAATAAAGTCTATCGCCTCCTGCTTAGGCAGTCCGCAAACGGCAGGCGTAGGATGCAGCGCCTCTACCAGTTCACCTATTCCGCAGCCATCAGCATGCGCATCATCGAGCGTAAACGAGAAGTCGCTACGCAGATGCACCAGATTGCCAGCCCTCACAGTATACGGCTTCGATATTTCCATATCCTTAGCATAAGGCTTCAGCACCTCTTCTATATACCCCGCCACCAATTGGTGCTCCTTCTTGTTCTTGTCCGACCAGCTATACACCTTTTTGCCTTCCCACGCCATAGTTCCGGCCAGCGCCATAGTCTGCCATCTGTCGCCATCCTGCGCCAGCAAAATCTCTGGCGTAGCCATAAGCCATGTGCCAGCCACCTCGCTCTTCACCAGCGCTATCGTCATACGCGGATAGCGACGGCAAGCCTCGGCAAAGAGCAGCTCTGGGCATAACTCATCATCAGCAGCAATCTCCGCATTTCGCGAGAGCACCAACTTCGAGAACTGTCCCTTACTAATAGCATCGTGGAAACGAGCAAAGTCGCGAGCATAATCCTCCCTTCGCCCAGTCTCCGCCACCTCGTTAGTCCAACTCTCCGTAGCCAGTTCCACAGGCTTTGCTTTGCCTTCCACAACCACTATTGGCGTTTCAGCCGAAGCACGAAAAGGCGCCATCACAAATCCGCACACATCGTCAAGCTGCGCAGCCGACGACAACAGATGAGTGGTCTCGCCCTCTATCTTATAAGCCTGTTTAGCATAAGGCAGCCTGTATAAAACGCAATCTTTCATAGCTCTCTATTCACGAGGTTTAATGATATAGTTAGTCACCGTAACCGATGATATCAGCTCTTCTTCCGAGTTTTTTATCTCCACATGCCATGTATGCAGCGTTTTGCCTTTATGAATCAAAGTGGCAGTAGCCTCCACCACATCGCCTTCCAACACCGCCTTCACATGTGTGCCGCTAACGCTAACGCCCACACTAATCTTTCCAGGGCAAATAGCCAACGAGCCAACGCCAGCAATATTTTCAGCCAGCGCCAACGAAGCGCCACCGCTCAGAAAGCCAAATGGCTGACGGTTGCGATGGTCTACCTTCATCCTTGCCTTGCATGTATCGGGTTCGGGTGTAGACAAAAATTCCATGCCAAGAGTATTTGACAATCCATCTTGGCTACTCAACATTTTCTGTACGCGTGATATATCCATATTTACATAGTATATAGATTCTTATCTTACTGTTCTATTTTATCTATCTTACTTATGCAAAGATAGTGCAAACGAGCGCAATGTGAGCTCGCTCACAAATTGCCGAGTGCAGCCTATCTTATGCAAAGATAGTGCAAGTGAATGGAATAACAAAACAAAACACGCAGTTTTTGTTTTTTATTCCTGAGCGCAGCCTTGCCCTTTGGTTATACACATCGCTTGTCGATGTAGGTAACCGGGGGCAACGCCCTCGGTGAGGAAAGCAAGCAGACAATATCGCCTAACATTAACGCTAAACACTACACATTAAACACTAAACATTAAAACGCTGATTTCTTGCGAATTACGTAAGGCGTTTGGTATTTTTGTGGCAAATCGTTTGGTGTTTTTGTGGCATTTCGTTTGGTATTTTTGTGGCATTTCGTTTGGTGTTTTTGTGGCAAATCGTTTGGTATTTTTGTGGTATTGAGTACCATTTACAGCATCAATCACATAAATAGGGAAACACTTTTTGGCCAAAATCGTTTCACCCATAAAACACTTTTTGACCAAAATCGTTTCACCCATAAAACTCTTTTTGACTAAAATCGTTTCGCACACAAAACGATTTTTATGTTTTTTGTTTGATTAATATAAAAATAATGCCTATATTTGCAAAAAAATGAGGAATTATGGATACATTAATCACAAGGTGTCGTAGACTAATCTCTGTTACAAAGACAGATTTCGTTCGCGATATAGCTAATCGTATTAATTGGGATTGTCATCTTATATCTATCCGCGGTGCTCGCGGTGTGGGAAAAACTACGCTCATGCTTCAATATCTCAAGCTTCATGATATTGACTACAAAAGCAAACTTTATGTTAGCTTAGACAGCAATTATTTTACTCGCCATTCTTTATTGGACTTCGTAGAGAAATTCTATCAACAAGGAGGTAAGCACCTATTCTTGGACGAAGTACACAAATATCCAGGATGGAGCAATGAGATTAAGGAAATCTATGACAGTTATCCTGATTTGAAATTGGTAATTAGTGGCAGTTCGCTCATCGACATTCTAAATGCCGATGCCGACCTTTCACGTCGTTGCATTCCTTATGAGATGCAAGGATTGTCGTATCGTGAATATCTTGCCATGGCTCACAAAATAGACCTTCCTATTATCACACTCGAAGAACTTCTCACTTCGCCAGAATCGTTGTGCGATAATATTAATAATCAATGTCGCCCTTTGGCATACTTCGAAGAATATCTAAAACAGGGTTATTATCCATTTATCATTGAAGGAGAGCAGGAATACCCTATTCGCATCGAAAATGTTATCAATTTCATTCTTGAGGTAGAATTGCCTCAACTATGCAAGGTAGATATCAGTAATATCAGAAAGATTAGGAGTCTTCTTACGATTTTAGCCTCTAAGGTGCCTCTGCAGGTCGACATGACAAAGATTTCGGCTGCTGCGGGCA
>OQWA01000106.1_pt1 | contig 20160 bp, 17 predicted proteins | sample 1691581 | NCBI WGS metagenome assembly OQWA01 (sample SAMN03418264, study PRJEB22391) | human gut metagenome | biome: human-gut; feature: organic feature; material: feces | host: Homo sapiens | place: Tanzania | collected 2013-01
TCTCCTGCTTTTTTATAATACTTCAGTGCATCCGGAATGTTACCCTTTCTCTTAAAATACTCCGCCGCCCTGCAATAGTTCTCTGTTATCTCTTTCTTTGACCATATGAGATTCTGTTTCCAGCAGTAATATCCCCTTATTTCCGGACGTATCGAATAATAGCCATCCCTTTTCACCTGAAGCTGGCTCATGGCTTCGTAGCAGTATTCCATTACTCTTCCAACGCTTTCGTCACCAGTAAGTGCTTCTGCCATTTCCTGCGTAAATTCATCATACCGACATACGCACAGAGCAAAATGACGAAATTCCGCTGTGTATTGCTTATCATAATAGCTGTCCCATAAGTGGTAGATATCCTGCCAGACTGCAGCCTTCATATCCTCCGAGTATCTATTTCCATTCTCCATTCTTGCTGCATAGCAGTGAAGTGCACGCACATATCCCTGTGAGGCCTCCGTTATCAGTGCCGCATCTTCCGGGTGGAGCTGTATGCCGCGCCCTCTGAAAAACTCCTTCACCTCCTTCTCCCCGAAAGCAAAGTCCTTTTCCTGTATCCTCACAAAGCCAAGATCCATCTCCTCACTCGCAAGATATTTCGGCACTGCCCCTCTCGTAAGCATGAGTACCTGAATACCCGGAGTATGCAGGAGATCTCGCAGACAGCCTACCGCTTCCTCTTCCCAAAGCCATTGCATATCCTCCACGATGACCACACTTCCCCGAAAATCCTTCCAGACTGGCTTTTCACGAATGCTTCCACTCTCACAGTGCAATAGGAGCGGCTTTTTCCTCCGGCAGTAATACTCTGCCGCCGCTGTCTTTCCCCAGCCGCCCGCTGCCGTCATAATAACAGGCGCAAAAAGCTCCTCTGCACTTTTCAGCTTTTCATATACTCTCGGCACTTTGATATATCCCATTGCCGATATACTCCTCTCTGTTTCTTTCTGTCCGGCAGATGCTATACAGACTACACTGGAACACGGAAGCATGCAGCATCTCGTGACATCAGGAAAGCCCAGAAAACACGTATTTAACGCACTTTCTGGGCTTTGAGAGCAGATAACGGGAATCGAACCCGCCTCCTCAGCTTGGGAAGCTGATGTACTACCGATATACTATATCTGCTTACGGAACAAATGTATTATAGCATATATTCCGTGAAAATGCCAGAACTTTTTCTGTGCTTTATAAACTTTTTATAACAGCTTCTACTCCTCAACTGCCCCCAGCCACTTCAACGCCTTCAGTATACCGTCCTGCTCCACTGCACCCGTGACAAAGTCGGCGATCTCCTTCACATCCTCTGTGGCATTTCCCATTGCAATCCCGATATGCGCGCGCTCGATCATCGGAATATCATTGCTGCTGTCCCCGATTGCAACCGTCTCATCCACAGAAATGCCTAACTTCTCCGCAACAAGCTCTATGGCACTCGCCTTTGAACAGCCCTTCGGCATGATCTCAAAATACCCTTCCTTGCGATCCACAAAGTCAAGCCAGCCCTCAAACTCCTGCCGGAAAGCATCCATCTTCTTCACATCATCGACATAGGCATAAAACTTATCAAACTGCCCGAGTCCCGCATCAAAATTGTCGTAGCCGTAGCCATCAAAGCGCTTTAAAAACTCCCGGAAGGTGTCGGTGACAATCTTCTCCTCTTCCTCCAGATAATTGTTGTCACTGCCCTCAAGGCATGCGTCGATCCGGTATTTTCGCAGACCTTCGACAATGCGTCGGCTCTCCTCCACCGTAAAGCTCTTGTGAAACAGGGTCTCTCCATGGTATACCACCATTGTGCCACAGCCGAGCGCCAGACCGTCAAATTCTGTCTGCCCGGTGATCTCCTCACCTACGAGCGCCAGCGTCCTGCCGGTATTTATCATGCAAATATGCCCATTTGCCCTTGCCTGCTGTATCGCGTTTCTGGCGCTCTCCGGCATCGTTCTTCCGTCCTCGCCCACAAGCGTTCCGTCAATATCAAAAAAAATCAGCATACTTTCTCCTTCCCGGCATTTTCCACACTAAAAAATACAGTTGCGGCCGGCCGGAAGTTCCTCCTGCCACAGCCATAACTGTATTTTTACAAGAATCTATAATCGATTCATTTATGCAACCTTGGACTTAGCCAGCTCAGCAAGTGTCTTGAAGCCTTCTGCATCGTTAACTGCCATCTCTGCCAGCATCTTTCTGTTCATATCTACTCCAGCAAGCTTCAGACCATACATAAACTTGCTGTAGGAAAGTCCGTTGATTCTTGCAGCTGCATTGATACGAGCGATCCAGAGCTGTCTGAACTGACGCTTTCTCTCTTTTCTGCCTGCATAGGAGCTGGTCAGAGCTCTCATAACAGACTGCTTTGCTACTCTGTACTGCTTGCTTCTTGCTCCCCTGTAGCCCTTTGCAAGCTTTAATACTCTATTGTGCTTCTTCTTGGCATTTAAGCCGCCTTTGATTCTTGCCATTTCTTCTCTTCCTCCTTACCAGACTTATAAATAGGGTAAAATCTTCTTCATATTCTTTACGTTTGTTGCATCCGTCATAGCAGGCTTTCTCAGATTACGCTTATTCTTCGTAGTCTTCTTAGTTAAGATATGGCGCTTGTAAGCCTTATTTCTCTTCAGCTTACCGGTTCCCGTCACTTTAAAACGCTTTGCAGCTGCTCTGCTTGTCTTCATCTTGGGCATAACATATTCCTCCTAAACATAATTTAATCTATTTTAACTTCTGCTAACCAGCGTGCAGTACACTAGCGCTTTTCAGTTAAAAACATTGTCATACTTCTGCCTTCCACCTTCGGTGCTTTCTCAACAACCGAAATATCGGAAAGGCTCTGGGCGAAATCGTCCAGAATGTGCCTGCTGCTGTTCATATGAGCCATCTCACGACCGCGGAAACGAAGTGTAATCTTCACCTTGTCTCCCTTTGTCAGGAACTTTCTCGCAGCGTTGATCTTTGTGTTCAGATCATTGGTATCAATGTTGGGAGACAACCGGATCTCCTTGATCTCGATAACCTTCTGTTTCTTCTTTGCTTCCTTTTCTTTTCTGATCTGTTCGTACTTGTATTTGCCGTAATCGACAATCTTACACACAGGAGGCTTTGCCGTGGGCGCTATCTTTACCAGATCCAGCCCTGCATCCTCTGCCATCTTCATGGCATCTCTCGCAGACATGATTCCCAGCTGCTCGCCATTCTCACCGATCAGACGGATTTCCTTGTCTCTGATCTGCTCGTTAATCATTAAATCGCTAATGGTCGTACCCTCCATATAAGAAAATATAAAAAAGGTGGACAGCACAGCTATCCACCTGAATCTTCTTCTCACAGTCTCTTTGCACGGCAATGTCAAGGACTGTTAAAATCTGAACACTTACTGACCTGGTTGTCGTAAGGTGAGAGTGGATACTCTGCTTGCTGGCACGCTTTCTTCACATGCTTAAACAGAATACCACACTCTCTATTCCTTGTCAACAACTTTTTTACTTTTCTTCAAAGGTTGCACAGGCTGTTCCCTGACAGCTGCATGCGCCGCAGCCCTTGATGTCAACATGACCCGCCGTACACTTATAGTCAGAGTTATAGCTGCACTTTGTCGCCTCGCAGTCAATGCTGATCGTATTGCAGGCATGGCAGGTAGAATTCTTAAAGGAATCCTGTCCTTCCCTTCTCTGCGAAAAGCTCTCACAGCATGTCTCGTCACAACAGCATGCATTCTTACCGCCTACAAGGATGTCACCCTTGCTGCAAAGATGCTGGTCGTTGTAGGTACAATTATCCACTGCACATTTTAAATCTGCCATCGTTTTTCCTCCATTCTGTCACTCCAGCAGTCTGCTTCCCTATTTGCAGACCTATCTACAGTATGGACCAAACGTCGGTAAACTATGCGCGGTTTTGTTTTATTTTGTTTCTTCCTGTACCTCTTCCTTGCGGATTTCCTTTGTGCGGATCTCGGTACAAATCTGCTCTGTAAACTCAGCAAGAGACTTCTGACCCTCGTCTCCGAGGAAACGGCTTCTGACAGATACGACGCCCTCTTCCGCTTCCTTCTGTCCAACAACGATCATATAAGGAAGCTTATCCAGTCTCGCCTCACGGATCTTGTAGCCGATCTTCTCCGAACGTTCATCCACAGTCACGCGGACACCGTTCTTCTTCAGATAGTCAGCCACGCTGTTTGCATACTCCGTAAACTTCTCGGAGATCGGAAGAACACGAACCTGCTCCGGGCAGAGCCATGTCGGGAACTTGCCCTCGTATTTCTCAATCAGCCATGCAAGCGTTCTTTCGTAGCAGCCCATAGAGGTTCTATGAATGATGTAAGGGCGCTGCTTCTCACCGTTCTGGTCGATGTAGTACATATCGAACTGCTCTGCGAGCAAGGCGTCCCACTGTACCGTAATCATGGTGTCCTCTTTGCCGTAAACGTTCTTTGCGTTGATGTCCACCTTCGGTCCGTAGAAGGCGGCCTCGCCGTCCGCCTCATAGAACGGGATTTCCAGCTCGTTCAGAACATTACGGATGTGCTGCTGGGTCTCCTCCCATACCTCGGGCTCGCCGATATACTTATCCTTGTTATTAGGATCCCACTTAGACAGTCTGTAGGTGACATCTCCGTTTACGCCAAGGGTCTCCAGACAATATTTTGCAAGTGCAAGACACCGCTTGAACTCCTCAACCATCTGGTCAGGGCGCACGATCAGATGCCCCTCTGTGATCGTGAACTGACGCACACGGGTCAGTCCGTGCATCTCACCGGAATCCTCATTTCTGAACAGGGTTGATGTCTCGCTGTAGCGGCAGGGCAGATCACGATAGGACTTCTGGCTTGCCTTATATACATAGTACTGGAAAGGACAGGTCATCGGACGAAGTGCAAAGACCTCCTTGTCCTTCTCCTCGTCTCCGAAGACGAACATTCCTTCCTTATAATGGTCCCAATGTCCGGAAATCTTATAGAGATCGCTCTTTGCCATAAGAGGTGTTCTGGTACGCATATAGCCCCACTCATTATCCTCCAGATCCTCGATCCATCTCTGCAATGTCTGGATGATCTTAGCTCCCTTCGGCATGAGCAGCGGCAGGCCTTGACCGATGACATCCACTGTGGTGAACAGTTCCATCTCACGGCCTAATTTATTGTGGTCACGGTTCTTGACATTCTCCCAATATGCCAGGTACTCCTCAAGCTCTTCCTTCTTATTAAATGCAGTACCATAAATACGCTGCAGTCTTGCCTTGTTGGAGTCCCCGCGCCAGTAGGACATGGAGGAGGAGGTCAGCTTAAATGCCTTAATTCCCTTTGTGCTCATCAGATGAGGGCCCGCACAGAGATCTACAAACCCGCCCTGACGGTAGAAGGAAATCTCCTCACCCTCCGGCAGCTCCTCGATCAGTTCAACCTTATACGGCTCGTTCTTTTCCTGCATGAACTTAATCGCCTCGGCTCTGGGCAGTGTGAACTTCTCCAGCTTCTCACCCTTCTTGATGATCTTCTTCATCTCCGCCTCCAGCGCATCCAGATCGTCTCTGGAAAAAGGCTCATGCTCAAAATCATAGTAAAATCCGGTCTCGATGCTCGGTCCGATTGTCAGCTTCGCCTCCGGGAAAAGATTCTTCACTGCCTCAGCCAGCACATGGGATGCGGTATGGCGGATCGTTGCAAGTCCCTCCGCATCACTTGCGGTGCAGATCTGCAGCTCGCAGTCCTTGTCAATCACTGTCCGCAGGTCAACGACCTCTCCGTCTACCTTTGCACAGCACGCCGCCCGCGCCAGCCCTTCGCTGATATCAAGGGCGATGTCATAAACACTCTTGCTCTCTCCGTATTCCTTTACGGAACCGTCCTTCAAAGTAATCTTCATGTCTTCCTCCATTCTGCCGCGCTGTATGCGGCGTTTTCCTCTTTCATCAATAAAACAACACATCAAAAAGTCCCCTGCAATATTTCTATTGCAAGGGACGTCTCTCATCATGAACGCGGTTCCACCCTTTTTGCATCCGGCTCTGCCTCACGCAGTGCCTTCTGCCACCTTCATTTGCTCGTAACGGGAGCGACCGGGCTGTATTAAAGCCACTCCGAGATGGTCTTCAGACACCCTCTGCATCAAACCGCTCTCAGCTCTGTCTCCGATCGGGACAGGCGGCTCTCTCTGGGAACTTCCGGCATCCTACTGTTCTCTTCTTCGTTTTCCTTTTATACTATTGCCTGAAACTTATGATTAACTATCATAGTCCTTTTTATGTAAAAAGTAAAGTGCTTTTTTAAATTCCTGCGTTCTCAATTTCCTTCGCCGTGATTTCAACGAGCTCCATGCAGCGCTTCTTCTTATTGCCAAAAGCACCGGACAGGCTGGTAAGACCATCTGTAAGCTCATCCAGCACCGCGTTCTTCACCATGTTTCCGACACCTGCCACCTCCGCAGAGCGCTGTATCTGGAACTTACCCTTAGCGCCGGTGATCCAGACCTGATTATTTCTGTCAAGCTCCGGGAAAACAATAACATTTGCGAAGCCGTGCTTTACAATGGATGCCTGTCCTGCCTCGAACTTAATGTCCTTGATTGCCTCATACAGCTCTTCCAGTGTTGCAAAATTTCCCTTCAGATTCAGCTTTACAATTTTTACTCCCATCATTTCTCCAAATCCCATTATAATACCCCTTTCCGTCCGCTTTTGCGAACTATCCAACTGTATTTTCCATCCGTGTCTCCATAATGATGCGATTCATGTTTCCGCATATTTTCCCACTGAAAACAGGATATTTTAAGTAGTATAACACAAAAAGCCCCTATGCGCAATGTTATTGACAAATTTTACCGGGATATTACATATTCACTCTCAGTTTCATTTCCTTTTCAATATACTCACCGACGGTTCCCCGGCTGATGTCAAGCGCTACCGCAAGCTCTCCATACAGACTATCCTCGGCAATATGGAAATACTTATCATCCACTGCCGTCACCTTGCGCCCCGACTGTATACGCTTTTCCCGTCTTTCCCGCACCGTCTTAAGCAGCCTCGCCCACTCTTCACATTTCCCGGTCTTCATGCATTCCCGATAGGTCTGCTCGGCGAATTTCTCATTTTCGATCTCCAGCATCGGAAGCTCAGGGATTGTCTTCAGCAGCTCCTGTGCCTCCTCGCGCTCCATCACCCGCCGCATGGACTCCTTGGGAGAATCCACCGGGACATACACTGTACTTCCCGACATATACCTTGGCTTGAGGATATAATATTCTCTCTCCCTGTCCACACCAGGCATTGTCAGTGTTGTAATATTTTCCACAGTGCAGACACCCTTGCTGCCACAGACTACATTCTCGCCTATCTTGAACACACGAAACCTCTCTTTCTGATCTTTTTTGTCATCGGCTACACTTATGTTATATCCATATTTTAGCATTTCAAACCGGGAAATGTCAGTAAATTGTTTTTCAGAATATGATTTTTGTGAAAATTGCGCAGTAAAACAGGCCAGCAGGTTGTGCACCCTGCTGACCTGTTTTTAGTCAATTACCTCTACACTCTCAATCACCGGCTGGTTTTCCGCTGCAACCGTGCCGTTTCCGTCCGTCACCGGAACTGCATCGCAGATCGCATCCACAACATCCATGCCATCCGTCACATAGCCGAAGCATGCATACTGTCCATCCAGAAACACGCTGTCCTCATGAACAATAAAGAACTGGGAGCTTGCGCTGTCATACGCCCTTGCACGCGCCATGGAAATCGCGCCTCGGATATGGGACAACTCGTTTTCCACACCGTTCTCGGAGAATTCTCCCTTGATCGTCTCCTCCGAACCGCCGGTTCCGTTGCCGAGCGGATCGCCGCCCTGAATCATAAAGCCTGAAATAATACGGTGGAAGGTCAGTCCGTCATAGAAGCCGTCCTTCGCCAGCTTTAAAAAGTTTGTTACCGTAATCGGCGCCGCGTCCGCATCCAGCTCCACCTTCACCGTCCCGTAATCCTTCACCGTAATCTCTACATGGTGCTTGCCGGTTGCCAGCTCCTCCTGCACCTCTGTCGATGTGTCCGCGCCGCTGCTCTCCTCTGTCGCATCAGCGCCTTTATTCCCGCAGGCTCCGAGTGCCAGCACCGTGACCATTGCCATAAAGAAGCCCAGCCATCTTTTTCCGTTTTTCATCTTTATCTCCTCCTGTTCCGATGTCTTCCTGAATCAAAATGCGACCCGGTGACATTTTCCTTCATCACCGGGTCATTGTATCAGATCGCCGTCTTCTTTTCAATGCATAAGCCGGAGTTCACAAACTTTTCAAAACTGCACAGATTTTCCGGTTTGACTTTTTGAGTAAACCTCAGGAGCCGCTCCGGCTCAAGGCAAGCAATATTCTACTCTCCCGGAGCGCCCGGCTCTGGTCGTAGTCATATTCTATCGTCTGGATATTGATTCCCGGATATTTCTCATGAAGCTTCTTCATGATGCCTCTCTCGCATACATGGCTGACAAGACAGCCGAACGGATGAAGGATCAGCACATTCTCACAGCCCCGCTCAATGTACTGCACAACCTCTCCCGCGATCAGCCAGCCGTCACCCGTATTGCATCCGTAATCGATGATTCCTTCCGCTTTCTCCTTCAGCTCCGCAAACGGCATATCGGAAAAGAATCTGTCATCCTCCCCGATTGCCGTAAAAAGCTGTTTCTGCAAGCCGCACAGATAGTCCAGCGCAAAGTCATAGCCTTTCAGCAATGCCCGGTTCTCAAGATATTTTTCCGCCTTATACTTCTCCGAATCCACCAGATAGATGCAATAGTTCAGGAAGCCGCCGCTGTAGGCTGCGCCGCCATGCTCCAGAATAAAGCTTTCAATATTGTCGTTCCCAAGGTTAGAGTATTTCATATAGATTTCGCCGGTAATTCCCACAAGGGGCTTTGCCTTCCCTGTCAGCGGGATTTTTCCAAAACACTCCACCGCATAACGGTAATTCTGCATCCGGGTTTTTTTACCGTTCCGGTGCCTGCGGATGCTGTCGCACAGGCTCCGTTCGACCTCACCCCGCACCCGGTCCGTCTCACCGCTCACCGCCTCGAAGGGCTTGACCTGCTGGTAGAGGCACATGATCAGATCGCCGTAACAGACAGCCGCCGCAGCCCCAAAAAGGAGTCCCGGCGTGATCTTAAAGCCTGTATGTTTTTCCTCTGTCTGAAGGCTCAGCGAAATGACCGGAATCTGTAGGTTCTTCTTATATAATACCCTCTGCAGCAGGTTATAAATATTTCCCGCCCTGCACGCTCCGCCCGCCTGTGGCTCCATGAATGCCACCTCCTCCGGCGAACGCTCTCCGCTCTCCAGATACTCCAGAAACTGTGCCACGATCAGAACGGACGGATAACAATAGTCATTGCTGATATAGCGCAGCGCCTGTGTTCTGTCCTTCACCGGATTTTTCAGTGTCTCAAAGGAATACCCTTCCGCCCGGAAGGCTGCTTCCAGAAAAACGTTGTGATATTCCAGCATTTCACACAGCAGTATTGTCCTTTTCTTCCTGTCCTGCCGCGAAAATTTTTTCCGTACTCTGTGAGGCTCCATAGCCAGCCTCCCTTCGCCTGTTTTCTTCTGTTTCTATTATATAGTATGTCAGCGAGAAATCAAGCGACAGCACTTTAGCGGTATTCCTCCGTCAGCGAAATATCCGCCAGTCCGCAGGCTCTTCCGTCCTTCAGCTCCGGCCATTTCTCCAGAAATACCCAGTCATCCTTATGTAATGCCTTTACGCAAATCGTCAGTCTTTCGGGGAAGTCGAAACTTTAATTATATTCGTTGTCACATTTGCAGTCAATGCACCGTATACCCAAAATCATTTCAGCTAAAATGTACACCAGTTAGAGAAAACCGCAAAAAAATTGCGCAACACGTTGCTTTTCGTGTTGCGCAATCAATTAGACATCTTTATTCAGCCATAATCTTCTAGCCCTCTTCGTTCAGCTTGCTCAGCTTCGCCGCCTGGTCGGCTGCGATACATGCATCAATGATCTCCTGGATATCTCCGTTCATGACCTTATCCAGCTTGTAGAGCGTCAGTCCGATGCGGTGATCTGTGACGCGACCCTGCGGGAAGTTGTAGGTACGGATCTTCTCCGAACGGTCTCCCGTGCCGATCTGGCTCCTTCTCATCTCCGCCTCTGCGTCATGCCTCTGCTGCTGCTCCATGTCATACAGCTTTGCCCTCAGCAGTGCAAACGCCTTCGCCTTATTCTGGATCTGCGATTTCTCCGTCTGGCTGTACACAACGATACCCGTCGGATAGTGGGTCAGACGAACAGCGGAATCCGTCGTATTGACGCACTGTCCGCCGTTGCCCGATGCTCTCATGACATCAATGCGGATGTCCTTGTCATCGATTACAATATCAATATCATCGTCCACCTCCGGCATCACTGCCACGCTGATGGTGGAGGTGTGGATACGCCCGCCGCTCTCCGTCTCCGGCACACGCTGTACACGGTGGACACCGCTCTCATATTTCATGCGGGAATAAGCGCCCTGTCCGTTAATCATGAACTGTACTTCCTTCATACCGCCGATACCGATCTCATCGACGTTCATGGTCTCTACCTTCCAGCGCTGGCTCTCCGCATAATGCACATACATACGATAAATCTCCGCCGCAAACAGTGCAGCCTCGTCTCCGCCTGCTCCCGCACGGATCTCCACAATAACATTCTTTTCATCGTTCGGGTCCTTCGGCAAGAGCAGAATCTTCAATTCCTGCTCCAGCTCCTCGACACGCTTCTTGCTGTCATTCAGAGTCTCCTTAATCATGGCACGCATCTCTTCATCGTTCTCGCCCTCAAGCATCTCCAGCGAATCCTCAATGTCCTGCTTGCACTTTTTATACTCCGTGTAAGCTTCCACGATCGGTGTCAGGTCGCTCTGCTCCTTCATCAGCTTGCGGAAGCGCTCCTGATTATTTGTCACAGTGGGCTCATGCAGCTCCCCCATGATCTCTTCAAAACGAATTAATAAATCTTCCAGCTTGTCAAACATAAACTACTCCAATCTCTTCTATACTTCAAAGCCAAGGGTTCCCAGAACCACTCTGTCCAGTCCCCCGTAATCCTTCTTTACTTCAACCTCAAGAAAGCCGTTCTCCTCCATCAGCCGCTTCACTGCCTCTCCCTGATCGTAGCCGATCTCAAAGAACAGCATACCGCCCGGCTTGAGATACGCTCCGCAATCCGCGAGTATCCGCCGGTAAAAGCGCAGTCCGTCCGCACTTCCATCCAGCGCCAGACGCGGCTCATGTTCCCGCACCTCCGGCATCAGCGTATCGATAACATCCGAACAGATATAGGGCGGATTCGATACCAGCATATCAAATTTCCCCTCAACCGCTTCAAAGAGATCGCTTTTTACAAATGCGGCATTCTCCAGTCCGAGCTGTACTCTGTTGCGCTCCGCGACCTTCAATGCGTCCTCCGAAATGTCCGCACCTATTCCCTCACAATCGTTGGAATACTTGAGAAGGCTGAGCAGAATACACCCCGAGCCGGTACACAGATCCAGAATCCTCATGCCGTCATGAAGCTCCTGCAACGCCTCCTCAACCAGCAGCTCCGTGTCCTGCCTGGGTATCAGCACATTCTCATCGACATAGAAATCGAGTCCCATAAAGCTCTGCCTGCCGATAATCTGCTGCAGAGGAATATGCGCAGAACGCTTTTCGAGCATTTCCTTATATTGCGCCCGTTCTTCCTCCGTGACCTCTCTGCCGCCGTATACAAGCAACGTATTTCTGTCCGTCCCGCAGATCTCCTCCAGAAGCAGTCTGGCATCCAGCCCCGCTTCCTCTATTCCCGCTGCCGCTAAGGTTCCTTTTCCCGTTTCAAATGCTTCCCTGTAATTCATGGCGTTCCGTCAGCTTCCGCAGCGCCCTGTTCCCCGTCCGCTGCCTTTTCCGTGTCCTTCATCCATGTCTCGTCAACCTCATAACCGAAGTTGTCGTAAAGGTATTTTTTCCAGTCAAACACCGCCTCAACCGCAGCGATGGCAACCTCCACCATCTGCTTGTCCGGCTCCTTGGTCGTCATCCGCTGAATCCACATTCCGGGCGCCGATATGATGCGCACCAGAATATTGTCACTGCGGCCTGCAAGGCGGATGATCTCATAGGAGATACCTGCGACAACCGGCATCAGCAAAATACGCAGAACCACCTTCTGTACCGGGCTCTCCACGCGGATAAAAAAGAACAGCACAATACTGACAAACAGTACGAAAAAGATAAAGCTCGTTCCACAGCGCTTGTGCAGTCTCGAGCTGCGCATGACATTGTGCACTGTCAGCGGCCGTCCCTTTTCAATACAATTGATACACTTATGCTCCGCTCCATGGTAGCGGTACAGTCTCTTGATGTCCTTCATCAGGCTGATTGCCCAGATATACAGGATGAAAATCGCAATGCGGATCACGCCCTCAATGATTGCCATCAGTGATGCGTTCCGCACAAAGCCCTTGCAGAGTGATGCGAGGAAATACGGCAGCACAACAAAAATGCCCACTGCGAGAACAATGGAAAAAATCGTAACCAGCGCAGTCGCAATTTTTCCGCCGCCCTCCGAGCCTTTCCCTTTCCCGCCTTCCACATCCTCCTCTTCATAAAAGCTGGCAGAATAATTCAGACATTTCATTCCCAGCACAAGGGAATCTATAAAATTAAAAATACCGCGCACAAACGGAATGTTATTTATTTTGTTGCCATGCAGCAGTCCCTGATAATTTTCCAGTTCAACCGCTATCTCACCGTCCGGCTTCCGCACTGCCACAGCGTATTTTTCCTGATTCTTCATCATGATACCTTCCAATACCGCCTGTCCCCCGATACCGGAATAGCATCTGTTCCTTTTCTTCGCCATGATCCTTCAACTCCATAATTCTGCATTTTATGTTATGCCTGCGCCCGCAGGCGCCGTCTTATGCCAAAAGAACTTAAAAAAGGTTGAGATACCAGCACCTCAACCTTTTTTCGCAATTCTTATTTAACGCCGTACTTCTTGTTGAACTTCTCAATACGTCCATCGGCTCTTGCTGTCTTCTGCTGGCCGGTGTAGAATGAGTGGCACTTGGAACAAACTTCTACATGGATTTCAGGCTTTGTAGAACCGGTTACAAAAGTGTTGCCGCAGTTGCAGGTTACGGTTGCCTGATAGTACTGGGGATGGATTCCTTCTTTCATCTCTTTCACCTCTCTATATGATCGCATTATTTTTTTGTTCTCATCCGCACTGCTTATGGAACCACAAACAGCGGTATTATTGTACCACACGCTTCGTCACAGTGCAAGATATATTTGAATTATTTTGTCAGATTCTTAAATAAATTTGTTTTTCTTTACCATCTGCACAAATTCATTGTTGTTTTTCGTTCTGGCAAACATGTCAAGAATGCGATCCGTCGCCTCATCCGCCTTGAGTCCGTTGAGTGCCTTTCGCATGATATTGATAGCTTCCAGCTCCTCGCCGTTCAGCAGCAGATCCTCTCTTCTCGTACCGGACTTTGCAAGATCGATGGCAGGGAAGATGCGCTTCTCGGAAAGCTTGCGGTCAAGTACCATTTCCATGTTACCGGTTCCCTTGAATTCCTCGTAGACAACATCATCCATCTTACTTCCGGTGTCTACCAGCGCAGTCGCAAGAACCGTCAGGCTGCCGCCCTCACGCATATTTCTCGCCGCGCCGAAAAATCTCTTCGGCATGTGAAGCGCCGCAGGGTCAAGACCACCCGACAGGGTACGTCCGCTGGGCGGAACGACAAGGTTGTACGCTCTTGTAAGTCTTGTGATGCTGTCGAGAAGGATCACGACATCCTTCTTATGTTCTACCAGTCTCTTCGCGCGCTCAATCACCATCTCAGACACACGCTTATGATGCTCCGGCAATTCGTCAAAGGTGGAATAGATCACCTCGACATTGTCTCCGTGGATCGCCTCCCTGATGTCCGTCACTTCCTCGGGACGCTCATCAATCAGCAGGATCAGCATATGCATATGAGGGTTTGTCCGCAAAATAGACTTTGCAACCTCCTTGAGCAGCGTTGTCTTACCTGCCTTCGGCGGGGAAACGATCATGCCACGCTGTCCCTTGCCGACCGGGCTGACAAGATCCATGACACGCATTGCCACACTGCAGCCGGGTGTCTCAAGCCGGATGCGCTCGTCGGGGAAAATAGGGGTCATGTCCTCAAACGCAACCCTCTTTGCGGACTCTTCGATCGTGTAGCCGTTGATTGTCCGGATAAACAGCAGTGCACTGAACTTCTCCTGCTGGGTCTTGATCCTCTTATTGCCTCTTAAGATGTCTCCCGTCTTTAATCCGAAACGGCGGATCTGGCTCGGCGCAACATAGACGTCATTCTCGCCGGGCAGGTAATTCTCACAACGGATAAAGCCGTAGCCATCGGGCATAACCTCCAGAATACCGCTCGCCTCTTCGCCGCTGTCCAGCTCCTTCGGGTATGTCTTCTCGTCGTAAACTTCATTATTCCTGTTCGGACGCGGCGCAACGGCATCCGTTCCCTGCGCCGGATTTTCCGCCTTTGCAGCGATCGGCGCACTCTCGCTCCGCACGCTGCCCTCCGCACGGTAGTTTGAATCGTTGCGCACAGCATTACCGGAACGCTGCTGTGCAGATCTTCCGTAGTCATTCCGTCTGCGGACATATTGTCCGTCTCCGTTTCCTGCCGGCTGCTGGGAATAGGACACTCCCTGCGGTCTGGCCGCATTCTCTGCCGCTCCGGCATTCTCCGCCTGCTGACCCGCAGCCTTTTCAGGCGTTTCCGCCGCCTTCAGTCTTTCATCTTCTGCAAGCATCGCCTCTACAAGCTCTGCCTTCTTCATGGTTGAAGTTCCTTTCAGCCCTCGCACCTTCGCAAGTTCCTTTAATTGTACAAGAGCCAGTGATTCATATTTCTCTCTCATATACTCCTCCTCGTAATCTCCAGAATCAAAACCTGAAAGTTCATATCCATACAGCAAAATTTAGGGATTCATAAGCGATGGTACTTTGATATGCTTTCCGAATTCATTTTTGACCAGCAATGATTCTTTTTACATTATAATACATATTTTCAAATTTAGGAAGAAAAATTTTTAAGAAAAAGCAATGATAATACAACAGTGAGGAAAAATGCTTGACACGTTCAAAATTCTATTGTAGAATATGTCTTGTCCGAAGCAAACCGGACACAAGATGCGATAGTGGCTCAGTTGGTAGAGCGCCACCTTGCCAAGGTGGAAATCGCGGGTTCGAGTCCCGTCTATCGCTCTTTTTTATTGCCAAAAGACGAATAGAGCACTTCTATCCGTCTTTTCTTTTTTTACTCAATAATAATATTCGCGCACTTGACATCCATTCCCAGATTATAGACAATTCCGGACTTTAATCCAACGACCTTCGGGCGGGTCGGATAGTTTGCGTTGTTTTCCACGACCTTCGCAGACTCGCCGTTGCTCAGATGCACCACCGAATCCACCGGATACAGGATCACACTGCTCAAAAACAGCTTTATCACCTCGACATCCAGTTCCCCGGTCATCGCCATAATCATTTCCACGGCATCTCTGGGAGAAAATCCCTTCTTATACGGTCTCTCCGTGACGAGGGCATCGTAAATATCAGCCACCGCAAGAATCCGGGCATAGGTCGAGATTTTTGTGCCGGGCAGTCCGAGCGGATAACCGTTCCCGCCCATCTTCTCATGATGCTGTAATACCCCCATCAAGATTTCCGGTGCAATCCCCGGCTTGTTCTTCAATATATTATAGCCCCTCACCGGATGGCTCTTCATGATCTCGAACTCCTCGTCCGTCAGCCTCGCGGGCTTGTTAAGGATCTCCGGCGGGATCTCGGACTTTCCCAGATCGTGTAATAATCCCGCCATACCGATCTGGCATACGTCCTTGTCGGACATCTTGTTCTGCCTTGCAATCACCATGGCGATGGACGCCACATCAACGCTGTGCTTGAAGGTATATTCATCGCTGACCTTCAGGGCATCTATATCGACAGCGATTGCGTCATTCTCGGTAATCGCCCTCATCAGATCCCCCGAAATGCTGTTTGCGGCATTGACAAAGCCCTCATCGGCAGGGTTGTTGAACAAGAACTGCATACCGGTGGCAACCCTCTCCTTTACGCTCTCTGTCAGGCGGACTTTGGCGCGGTCGTTTTTCCGCAGTGTCTCGATCTTATCCAGTGTCGCCGCAGAGATCTCAATATTCGTCTCCTCAGGCTCCTCCTCACCCTCTCGGATATACACTCCGGTGATATTCATTTTTCTCAGAGCGTCAATGATATAATCATCCAGTGCCGTTTTCCTCGCCACCAGGACACGACCGGTTCTGTCAATGATAGACTGGTCGATCACCATGCCGCTTTCCAGCAATCTCGCGCTGATATATCTCCTTCTGACCAATACCTGTTACCTCTCTCCCCGCCGGATATCGTTCACTCTATCCTGTCTGCGTATTTGATGCGGTATATTCTGCACAATGCATCATCGATACGCTCTTCCGAAATTGTTCCGTCCTGTACTGCCTGCAGAACAGCCTGATACGCCTTTGCAAAATCCTCCGGCAGATACAGCATATCACAGCCCGCCTTCAGCGCCATAATCGCCGCTTCGTCGGCTCCATAATAATCACTGATGACCGCCATGTTCAAAGCTCCGGACACGATGACTCCGTCAAAGCCGAGCTCTCCGCGCAGAATATCCGTCACGACCCTGCTTGAGAAGGTACAGGGCTCATTATCCCCGGTAAGTCCCGGTGCTGCCACATTGCTTATCATCATCATCTCCGCCCCCGCCTCGATTGTCTGGCGGAATGCCGCAAATTCCTCGCTCTCAAACTGCTCCGCCGTTCTGTCCGTAGATGCAAGCCCCTTGCCCGGATTCTGTGCGGTGCTTCCCACACCCGGGAAAAACTTCACGCACGCGGTAACTCCCTGACTCTGCAGTCCCTGAAGCATTGCGCCCGCCATGCTGCCCGCAAGCTGCGCGTCCGCTCCATAGGAACGGTCGCCGAGCCAGCTGTTATCGGCTGTTGTTATATCTGCCACGGGAGCCAGATCAAGGTTGATTCCCAGAGCGCTGAGCGTGCTGCCCAGTGCAGTGCCCGACTGATAAGCGTTGTCCGTGCTGCCCGACTGTCCTGTCGTCTTCGGTGAATCCGCTTTTGTGCCGATTCCGGCATTTGCCACTGTCGAGACGCTTCCGCCCTCCTCCTCGACGGCGAGGAAAAACGGATCTCCGTATTTTGCATAGTTCTGCGTATTCGCCAGCATCTCCTTAAACTGTTCTTCCGATTTGATATTCTTTGCCGCATAGACAATACCGCCTACCGCGTACTGTGCAAGCGCCTTCTGCGTACCCTCACCCGCCTTGACCGCAGTAGCGACTCCTGTGATCGACTCCGGTGTGACAAGGAACAGTCCCGCGACCTTATCCTCCAAAGCCATCTCACTTACCCTCTGACTGACCATCTCATCCAGCCTCTGCTCGGGGGTCGGCTCCGGTTCTCCGGTCGGTTCCGGCTCAGCAGTCGGCTCCGGTGTCTGCAAGGTCTCCTCTGACGCGAGAATATCCTCCAGTGCCGCCTGATTGCTCTCCTGTACTGTCTGTTCCGCCTGCTTTCCATCCATAAAAAGCTTCACGCATACCACGATTGCCGCCGCTGCCACTGTAACAAGCACCAATACCGCAATATATGCGATCATCTGGTTTCTGATCCGTCTCTTACGTCTCTCTTCTCTCCTGTCCTGCTGTTTTTCGTCCATCTCTTCCTCCGCACAACTCTGGCACAATCTGCAAAAATATAAGGAAACGAAAGTTACTTCGTTTCCTTATACCACTTCGTTCTTTTCTCTTGTATCTCGTTGACAAATCCGTACTTTACTTCAGAACTGTATCTATTTACTTACCGTATTTTCTTTTATCTTGTACTTTATTTTACAACCGTATCTTATTTTACTGCCGTATTCTGACTTTCTTTCGTATATCAGCCATCGCTGATAGTACTATTATATTTTCTTGCTCGACAAATGTCAACAGTAAACTGCGAAATCATTCCGCAAGATACATATTCAGCCCTTTTTCTATTTCGGACACCGCGTCCTCAAGACTTCCCTGCCCCCGCAGATAGGAACTGAGAGAATCAATGAGCACCTCCTTGATCTTGGCATCTTCCTTCACAGGTCTGCTGACCGTCTTGCAGATCTCGGCAAGTCTCTGCGCTGTCGCCTCGGGAAACGCCTTGATTTCAAACATCACCTCGCTTCCATCGTCCCCCTTAATCGTAGTCACTGCCGCCATGTCGGAGCGGTCTCTCAGGGTAAGTTTTTCCAGCGACCTTGCATTGACAGGGAAGCCCGAATAGTAATCCTGATCCTGTATCTGTTCCGAAAGTGCAAAGCGGATGAAATCCTTTGCCGTCTCCTGCTTCTGACTCTTTGTGCAGACAGCCGTTTCCAGCGAGGGGATAAACTGATTTTCAAACGCCGCAAACTCACCCTTGATATAATCAGTGATCGCCACGTCAAACATACAGTCGTTAAAACCTGCTGCCCCCTTCTCAATCGCCAGCTTTATCTCCGATGCCAGATCCCAGATATTGTGCCTGCGATTGTTTTTGTCGTCATATTTTTCGACAATACCACAGTTGTCCGCAATGATCCTCATCGCCTCCAGCTTTTCTCTCAGTACGTCTTTATCAAGTGTCTTGTCTTTTACAATGTCACCACAAAAATACGGATAGAACAGATCAACCATGTCCTCAACGGTCTTGCAGCCCATATAGCTCTCCTGTTTCCCTTTGAGAAAGGCCGCAAGGGCTTCGATGCTCTGCATATCAGCAGCCGTGATGTCACGACCGGTAATATAAGAAAAGCCAAACTGCAGCGGAATCACATAGGTTCCACCGTCCTCCGCCCGGTAGCTGTCCGTAATGTTATTCAACAGCTCCCCGTCTTCCTCCATGGGCGCAAGGACTCCGCTCAGGTCTGCGAGCAGTCCCTTTTCTATAAAGGAATCGGGATTCAGATGATCCAGCACGAGAATATCCGGTGCATCTCCGCTCATAAGCATCGTATTCAGCTTCTGGTAGACCTCATTATAGTCATATTCAACGTTACTGTAGCTGTCGTCAATACTATAGGCATATTCTGTCTCGATCATGACCTCCGGGTGAGCGCGGTGATAGAGCGCGACTGCATTCTGTAAAAGATAACTCTCCTCGACAGCATAAAGCTTCAGCACCTCCGTCACCTCAGCAACCGCATCCGGGTCATACCGGTACACGTTCAGAATAGCATTCCCGCCATCCTGTGAAAACAGTGCATAGATCCCGCCATCCGTCGATGCCGCCAGCCCGGTGCACCAACGGTCGGACAGGGCAAAACTCGTCTCCGAGCCCGGCAGGAGCCTTTCCCATTTATCTCCGTCCGCTGCATAGCGGAAAATTCCGCTGTTGCCGGCAGCAATGATTGTGCCATCGTCTGCTGCACAGAAGCTCAGTCCGTTCTTACCCTCAAGATCCATGGGAATGATCTCCGCGTCCTTTTTCTTTCCCTCCGGTCTCTTTTCAATCTGACCGACATTTCCGCTGCTGTCACGGCAGACAAGGTAGATATTCTGCCCATCCGACAGAACTGTCTCCGCGTAATCTCCTGTCGACGCCTCACTCTCCAGCGTCGAACCATCCTGCCCGGACACCAGGCTCATCGCCATCGCCCCATTGACAAACAGCTGTCCGCTGTCAAGCGCTGCGATTCCAAAGATCATTTCATAGATGCCCCAGTCCTCATTCAGCCTGTTCCAGTCTTCCGGCGTGACCTCTACCGCAGCATCTCCCTCATTTTTCCAAAGGTGCCCCTTGTATTCATCGCCGTCCTCATACTGTGAAAACAGATACTGCACTCCGTTTCCATCCTGCATCAGGCGCAGATCAATCCACTCCTCAACGGGAAGCACAATGTCCTCCAGCCATTGCCCTGTCACATCTGCAAAGCCTTCCTCCGTCTGCTCCAGCTCCCGGACAGCGAGCCGCTCACCCTCCGCCTTCGCCATGACAAGATGTAGCTTATCATCCTGTACAAAGAGCTGCCTCGCCGTCCAGCCTGCCCATTCCTCCGGCAGCGTC
>OQWA01000108.1_pt1 | contig 19969 bp, 18 predicted proteins | sample 1691581 | NCBI WGS metagenome assembly OQWA01 (sample SAMN03418264, study PRJEB22391) | human gut metagenome | biome: human-gut; feature: organic feature; material: feces | host: Homo sapiens | place: Tanzania | collected 2013-01
CGGGAGATCCTATTTTTTTACGGATGTTATTTCTCATTTTGCTAGGCTCTTGGAATGTGTATGGCTACTAAGGGATTATTTAAATTTTCTGATCTGCTCTTCCGTCAATCCCGTCATTTTCATTACCGTGGCTGTATCCATACCATTCTTAGCCAGATTTTCTACCATATGCCTCAGCATCTTCTGCTGCACAAGCAGGTCGGCATCCTTCTGCTCTATAAGTTTTGCCTGCTCCATAATCGCAGTATCACGATCCTGCAATGGTGGAATGAAATATTCCTCGGCATTCATCTGATATCGCATTTCCGGGTCGGCAGCAGCCGACTGCAGGCGATGTACGATATATTCCATCTCGTCATCTCCAGCATACTGCGATTCATCTACCTTCAATACTCGCTTATCCTCCTCATAGGCATGCGTCTGATCAAAGACACTCAATACCTTCTCAAGATGATTATTCACCTTGCCATGCAATAACGGAATCTGAACGATGATGCTGTCGTGCTGCAGACTCTCCACAAAAGGGTCTGGCTGTGCGAGAACCACCTCCTTGCCCTCGTAGTCATAGATGTGATGCTGGGCATAGACCACAGGCTCATTAATATCCCCTACCCGATGCCCCAACAGATAGACAGCTACCGTAGGCAGCGCATACTTATTGTCAGATTCTTTCGTCATATTCTCCTTGTTGTTATACTGCAAGGCGAGATATTGGCGGAAGCGCAGCGTCTCAGTCTCAAGCCAGGTCTTCTGCAGTTCGATAAGAATCAGTTTTTCCGAACCATCCTCCTCCTTCACCTTGGCGGCGAAGTCGATTCTGAACATGGAAATGGCATTGCGATTGATATTGCTGTATTCGTTGCGACGCATCTTCACCTCTACCACCTCCTTCTGCAAGAGCGCAGAAAGAATGGTCTTGGCGATGCGGTCGTCCTCCATCAGGTACTTGAACACAGCATCATAAAGTGGGTTTGCAACATATACCATCATAACGCATTTATTCTTTATTGTTAAACTTTAATCCTCCTAAAAGCTGCTTCCGGATAAAAGCACCAACATCTATCGTCTTAATGGTGTCATCATTAAAGTGTAATTCAACTTTTAATGGCGCCACATATTTTGCAGAAACGATACTTAAGTTCATAATTTCTTCGTTATTTTAGTTGAATTCCGCATCATACAGCAATTCCATTACGCAAGATATCTTCGTATAATGGTGAAGGATTACATTCTTCTATCAATACAGGTTCTATCGATGTGTTTATGTCGAGAGAGGATTACGAACGTCTGAAGGATGTGTGGAAGGATAGTCCTAAATATTCCATCCAGTATGAAACACAAAATGTTCATACTGCAAATCAATTTCTAACCATTCACGACAACGAGACAACGTTCATTGAAACATACAAAAAAGATCTGAATATCAATCACGGGGTAAAGCTTGATGTATTGCCCATTGATGGCTGTCCGCAGGGATATAAACGCAGACTCCAGAAATTATGGGCGCTGGCCTACGCACTGTTTATTGTCGGAAGAGCACCGGAAAACCATGGGAAGGTAGTGTATGCGTTCGGAAAGCTGGCGCTTTTCCTTGTTTCTTCCAATCATCTTCGGGATAAAATCTGGCGCTTCTGTGAAAAGCAGATGAGCAGATATCCTATTTCCACATGTCAAAATGTAACAGAGCTTTGCTCAGGCCCACGATACATGCAGATGGAATACCCGGCAGAATTATTTTCCCGGCAAAAATACGTTCCCTTTGAAGATACCAGTCTTCCGATCCCAATAGGATATGATACTTATCTTACAATGGCGTTTGGAGACTATATGACGCTGCCACCATTATCAGAGAGAGTGTGCCATCACGAATATGAATGTCTGGATACCGAGCATAGCTATCGGATCTATAAAAAGGATCGCTATTGTACGGCTTTGAAATAACTGGCTTAAAATCTTATTGTGGAAAGGTGGTATTGCCCCATGAATATTGCGTTAATCCTCGCAGGAGGTTCCGGCAATCGAATGGGATTAGATATTCCCAAGCAATTTTACAGCATACGGGGCAAGCCCGTTCTGATCTATACGCTGGAGGGCTTCCAGCAGCATCCGCAGATCGATGCCATTGAGGTTGTCTGCCTCGATGGGTGGATTAGTGCCGTGTCTTCCTTTGCAAAGAAATACAAAATCAGCAAACTGAAATGGATTGTGCCCGGAGGAGATACCTGCCAGGAGTCCATCAGAAACGGCGTATATTATCTGGAGGGAAAGGCCGATGCAGGGGATACCATCATTATTCATGACGGGATTCGTCCTCTGGTAGAACCTTCTGTGCTGACAGATGTTATCAGCAAATGCCAGAAATATGGAAACGCAGTGACCTCTCTGCCGTATTATGAGCAGATTTTTCTTGTAAACGAAAATGACAAATCGGTGTCAACCCAATATATCCAGAGAGAAAAGCTGCGCCGCGTTTCAACGCCGCAGGCATATCAGTTCACTCTGTTGAACCAGAAGTATCACGAGGCGTTTGAAAAAGGAATCGGTATTCAGGGCTCATCATACGCCAACACAATGATGGTTGAGCTTGGAGTTGCACTGCATTTTGCCGCCGGTTCTGAAAAGAATATTAAATTGACAACCAAGGAAGATCTGGAACTGTTCAAAGCATATTTGAAGCTTGGGTAAGGAAAATGCATATGACGAATTTAGAAAAAGAAGATATTGTTTCTGTTGCACAGCTTCCATATGACTGGGACAGACTGAGGAATAAAACGGTTCTGCTTTCCGGGGGGACGGGCTTTATAGGTTCCTTTCTGCTGGATGTGTTCCGTTACCGGAATGAAAAATACGAGGATGGAATTCGTGCGGTGTCCTTATCCCGCAGAGGGGGAAACTCCGATGGAACTGTTTTGTATCAAAAAGCGGATGTAACAACCCCCGTTGTATACCAGGGGAAGGTGGACTATGTTCTTCATTTCGCATCCAATACGCATCCACACCAGTATTCTGCGGATCCGGTTGGAACGATTTTAACAAATGTTCTTGGCTGTGAGCAGCTATTGCACCTTGCCGCAGAAAAGAACGCCCGGTTTCTACTGACATCCAGCGTTGAGATCTACGGAGAAGGCACGGAAGTGGCTATGGATGAACAATACTGTGGGTATCTTGACTGTAATCAGGCGAGGATGGGATACAATGAGTCAAAGCGTGTTTGCGAAGCACTCTGTCAATCCTATCGAAAGCAGTATGGGGTTGATTTTGTAACAGTTCGTCTTAGCCGTGTTTTTGGAGCGGACAGGAAAAAGGACACAAAAGCAATGGCTCAGTTTATGGCGAAGGCCTTAGCAGGTGAGGATATAATTTTGAAGAGCAATGGCACCCAGCGGTATTCCTATTGCTATGTAGCTGACTGTGTAAGCGGGATTATCAGGGTGCTGCTGGATGGAGTCTGCGGTCAGGCCTACAATTTATCTGAGGATGATGAGGGCATGACGCTTGCAGGATATGCCGAGCGAATTGCAGATCTGGCAGGGAGAAAGGTTGTGTATCGAATGGAAGAAGACGAGGCTGCCTCAAAAGCAGCCTATGCCCTGCTCAATACGGAAAAACTGAAAGGCATTGGGTGGAAGCCATTATACAGCGTGAGCGAGGGGCTGGAACGGACATATAAAATTTACACAGACCGCATGGCGCATGGGACTTTCGGTCAGGAGCGCTTCTTCTGCTGACCGTTGCTTTGAAGTCTGATTTTTATCCAGGACAGCACCCGCCCTCCGAGCTGGCAGGCGAATATCACCAACCAGAAATGAATATGGATCAGGAAGGAAAACCATTCCGTTGCTCCCCCACGGGGAATAAAGAACAAATTTCCCAAAAAGAGCAGGATCAGCGTTCTCGTAAACCAGCCCTTTCGGACAGCATCCATGCAATACAAAAGAAAAACTCCCAGGAGAAGGCTGAATATGATAATTCCGGCATAACCATAATCGGAAAATACTTCTAAAATATATGATGATCCCAGTCCGTGTCCTTCCAAATATCCGGTATGACCGGCGAAAGAAATTGCGTGGCTAAGGCTGTGGCTCCTGGTGGCGAGTTCAGCGCTGTTACCGCTGGGCAGAGCGGTCGTTCCAAATAGCATGCGGCCGATACGTCCATATAATATGTAGTCGATCATGGAACCAAAGGTGAAGTTCCGTTTTACACCGGGGAGAATTGGAAGAACGGCATGCCCAACGCATAGCGTCCAGAAGGAGGCTCCCTGTCTGTAGAATAAATCAATTATCAGGCTGAATACATTGCTGCTTTCCGGAGAAATTCCTTCTCTTGTGTAATTCAAAACAGAGAGTCCAATGCAGGCAAATGGAAGCAGAGCAGCAGTGGCGCAAATCTCCCATCTGCCAAGCCAGCGTTTCGTGTCTCCAAGGTAATCACGAATGAAGCAGTACAGGAAAATGAACAGTGCGTTCAGAATGAATGGGTTACGAATTCCGATGATCAACTGAGGCACTGCAGAAAGCAGATAGACAGTGAGGGCCGCGAAAGCCAGCTTCTTTTTAGGAAGAGCAGCCAGAAACGCACAAAGGGCAAAGGGCATACAGTAGCTGATGCTTCCAAATAATGCAGGATAAGAAGGGGTGTATAAAATGAAATAATCCATATAAATCCTGCCGTGCATAAAAGCCAGCTTATCAAATTCACAATATAAGTAAAACGCCATGCAGATGATGTACAGGCACAGCGCTGTAATCTGCAGAGAAGCGGTGCTGCAGGCGTTTTGTGCGTCAGTAGTCTTTGGAGCGGCCAGGCTTTTGTCTGCCGCCCTTTTTGGCTTCACTGTGCAAATATACAGTATCGCCCCGGCATAAAGCATAAGCATACTCAAAGCGACACTGTTTAAGGCGAAGAGAATGTCCTGAGGCTGAAAACCTATCCACCATTGTTCGCCTCGAAAGAAATCGATCAGTGTTCTGCAGCCTAAAAATATAAAGCTTGTACAGAAAAAAGCGAGCAGCAGAATTCTTTTTCGCAAGTCAGAAGCACAGAACACCACTGCACATAGAAAAATGCAGAAATTTCTGAATACATACCAGTTATAGACCTCTGTGATTGAGCCTGAAATATGCAGGGTCACAGCACAGGCAAGAAGCATAATCTGCAGGGAAAAGCTTATGATGACTCTTAGAGGGACTCGTATAGGAAGGATACTTTCTTCTTTCATTGAAAACAAAACTATTCCCTTTCTGTTTGGCGTTGTTATTTTACTGTCAATTCTTCAATCAGATTTTTCCATTGTGCCAGAACAAGCTCCCTGTCAAATTGTGAGGTATTCTCATGAGAACGTTGGGACATCTGCATACGAAGCTTCAGATCTTCGATCAGACGACAAATTGACTCATAGAGCATTCCTTCGTTGCCGGGAGGAACCAGCAGGCCATCTATTTCATGGCGTACAATCTCTCTGGGACCTGTGGCAATATCAAAGCTAACAATGGGTAGGCGGTTCAGCTTTGCTTCCAGAAGTACCAGGGGCAGCCCTTCGCGATATGAGGACAAAACACACATGGAATAGTCCACGTAGCGGGAGAGCAGATCGGAACACATTCCCGGTAAACGGACATTTTCTGTAAGCTTCAGCTTTAAAACCAGCTCCTGCAGCTGGGGCATCAGTTCTCCATCGCCGTATAGATCTAATGACCAATCAGGATGCTTTTGCACAACCCGGTGAAATGCGCGTAATAACACATCAAACTGCTTCTCCTTTGCAAAACGCCCGGCGGCAAGGATCCGCTTTGAGCCCGCACGATAATTTTCAGAATGAGGAAGAGAGAAGTCGATCCAGTTGGGAATGCAGCATAGCTTTCTCCGTGGAACCCAAAAGCGACTGACATAATCCTCCAGATTTCTCTCTGTCAGCACCACAGTTCTGTGACAGAGAATGGAGCCCATTCTCCGCATAAAGGTGGGATGGCCTCGACCATCGCGCAATGCACCATGGTCACAGAATATGAATTTTGAGCGGGTAAGGAGCCGCAGTGGCGACACAATTATGCAGGGATAGAAATCCTGTAACACTACTAAGTCAAAATCCCTTTCCCGGATGAAACGCTTCAGGGGGGTGTGCAGCCGGACTACAGCCTGCCGGAGCCGGAGACCTTCTTTGTGGAAATATTGAACGCAGATTCTGGGATCCAAAGGATACCAGTTTTTACCTCCTGATACCAGGGAAGCAATCCAGACTTCGTAATCATCCGCCAGAGCAGAGGCCAGTGCGGCATTCACACGGTCTAGTCCCCCCGACATTGAAATGTCATTTATAATAAAGCAAATTTTCTTCACTAGTCGTTTACCTCATGTAACTGATAATTTGTATTATACCACTGTGCTGAAAAAAGGCAACGAGATCGGTGCGGTTCTGACGATGATCGGCGAGGGCCTGCTTCTGGGAGCGGATACCGGCTCTTGACAGGCCAGCGGCCTTATGCTACCATAATTTAGAAATTTACAAGTAAAGGAGTAATCATCATGACGGAATTAAAGAGAGCAGTTTTTCATGATAATATCGCATTAATGATTACCCAGAAGGTCTGTCAGTAAGAAAAGAACAAGCGTCGTGGTGTCATTTATGATGCCACGATTTTTTTGTGCCCGGAGAGAAGGCCAAGGATTTCGTGTCCTTGGCTTTCTCTTTTTTTGGCATACGGACATTTCGGGAAAACAAAAAGAAAGAAGGAGAAATAAGAGATGAATCAGATAATGGAATGTAAAGACATGAACAGGGAAGAGGCAATGGAGCTTTGCAGACAGGAGTATGAAAAAGAGAGAGAACATGCAGCGGCCAGAGAGCTGGTTCGGGATGGGATCTTTGGCATTGCCATAAGCAGGTATGCGGATCTGGAAGAAGTGAACCGTTTATTTGTTTTAAGCGGCTTTGGGATCCGGTGCTCGGATGCCGTCTTATCCCTGAAGGAGTATGAGTTTTCAGACAAAGACAGCAAGGTGGTTATCGGGGAACTGAAACAGGAAGAACGGGCAGAGCTTGCCCCACTGTTTGTAGGTCTTGCAGAAGGTATCTGTCTTTGGGGATTCCTTGTTGCGCTTTTCATTATAATAATGTAAGCCGTCCGCTGGAAGGATTTTCTTTTGGAGTATTTTGTCATAGGAGAACGGGAAATTGTCCTTGCCTTTATGCTTGTAGGCGTTAAGGGACAAACCGCAGTCAACCGGAGCGAAGCTTTGAATGCGTTTATGCGCGTTACAGGGCAGTCTGCTTCTGTTGATTCTCCGGCGGAACAGGACAGACCCAAAGTTCTCATTCTTACAGAGGATGTGTCTGACATGCTGTCTCCGGAAGTCCGGGATTGGCAGATGAAGGGCTCGTCTCCTCTTATTGTGGAAATTCCAGGTCTTGGAGGGCATATCGAGGGTCGCAAGACTCTTACCGATGCCATTCGTGAGGCTGTAGGAATTCAGGTTTAGCAGTCGGAAAATATAAAATGGAAGAATTACGTTCAACAGAAGTTCTTGATAAAGAAATCAGGGCCGACAGTACAAAAAAAGCGGCCCGTGTTCTTTCTGAGGCTCAGAAAACGGCAGCGTCTCTTATTGACGGTGTTGAAACCAGACTTGAACTGGCCGCAGAAGCTGCAAAAAAAGCGTCTCAGGAAAAAATGCGCTCTTATGAAAAAAACTTAAATGCTTCGCTTCCCCTTGAAAAACAGAGGTGTCTTGTAAGTTTTGTTTATAACAGCGTTATTGAGTCTATGAATTTGTATTTTGATTCACTTGACGCAGAAAAGCGTCTGGAAATAATCGGAACCATGATTGAACGCACAAAAAAAATACTTGAAGGTAAAAAAATCAATGCAGTCGTTGTTGGTTTCGATAAGACTGCGGCAGAAAAAATGCTTAAAGACAAATTCGGTGAAAATCTTGCCGGCTGTTCTGAAGGAAAAGAAATACTTTTGCGCGACGAAGCCGTAAAGGGATTTTCAAGAAGGGAAGGAATTATTCTTTCTACTGATGATTCAAAAATAAAATGCCGACTTACACTTGACGAGATAATAAAAGAAATGCTTGATGAAAAAAGTGAGGAGCTTTCTTTGGCTCTCTTTTGCGGGAGGCTTCCGGAATGATTGAAGGTAAAATAACAAGAATAAGCGGACCGATTGTTTATGCCGAAGGACTGGACGGCTGCGGACTCTACGACGTTGTTGATGTAGGTGAAAAAAAACTTATCGGTGAAATAATCCGCCAGAGTGAAGGAAATGCCACAATCCAGGTTTACGAAGACGTTTCGGGAATGCATGTAGGTGAACGCGTAGTAAGCAACGAAAGGCCTTTGTCCCTTAAACTTGGACCTGGACTTGTCGGAACAATTTACGACGGAATCCAGCGCCCGCTTAAGGAAATGTACGAAAGCGGTGGTGCTTTTCTGCTTCCTGGCCAGCGTACAGATGCAATTGACACAAAACGCAAGTGGGACTTTACCCCGGCACAGCATCCTTCTGACGGTTCAGAAATAAAAGAAGGCTCTTCCATTGCCCCGGGAATGGTTTTGGGTACAGTACAGGAAACAGGCTCTGTTCTTCATAAGATTATGGTTCCTCCCACAATAAGAGGCCGCGTTCTTTCTTCATTTGCAGGAAAGGGTTCTTATACTGTAGACGAAGTTATTGCAACGACAGAACTTGATGAAAAAATTACAATGTCACAGTACTGGCCGCTCAGAAAACCAAGACCTTTTGCACACAAACTCGAAGTTTCACAGCCTCTGGTAACAGGACTTAGGGTTATAGATGTTTTCTTTCCATTAAGCAAGGGAGGCACTGCTGCCATTCCGGGTGGATTTGGTACAGGAAAAACTATGACCCAGCATGCCATTGCTAAATGGTGTGACGCTGATCTTATCGTTTACATAGGCTGCGGTGAACGCGGAAACGAAATGACCGATGTTCTTACAGACTTTCCAAAACTGATTGACCCAAGAACAGGCCGTTCCCTTATGGAAAGAACCATTCTGATTGCAAACACATCAAATATGCCTGTTGCTGCCCGTGAAGTTTCGCTTTATTCGGGAATTACACTTGCCGAATATTACCGCGATATGGGAATGCATGTTGCAATCATGGCAGACTCTACCAGCCGTTGGGCAGAAGCATTGCGCGAACTTTCAGGGCGTATGGAAGAAATGCCTGCCGAAGAAGGATTCCCTGCATATCTTCCTACAAGACTTGCAGAATTTTACGAACGTGCCGGCCGCGTAGACAGCCTGTGCGGAAAAGAAGGTTCTGTTTCTGTAATCGGTGCAGTTTCGCCTCCTGGAGGAGATTTTTCTGAACCTGTTACCCAGCATACAAAACGCTTTATCAGATGTTTCTGGGCTTTGGACCGCGAACTTGCCAATGCACGCCATTATCCTGCCATCGGATGGATAGATTCCTATTCAGAATATGCAGATGAGATTCGTTCCTGGTGGGATAAATTTGATCCGCGCTGGGCTTCAATCCGTGTTCAGGCACTGGATCTTCTTAAAAGAGAGCAGCGTCTCCAGCAGATAGTGCGTCTTATTGGTGCAGATGCTCTTCCCGATGCAGACCGTCTTGTTCTTACTGCATGTGAACTGATTAAAAACGGCTTTTTGCAGCAGGACCAGTTTGACAAGGTAGACGCCTATTCAGTCCCTGAAAAACAGATTCAGATTCTGATTCTTATAATGAACTATTATGAAAAGGCTCTTGCGGTTGTCAAAGCCGGCTGTCCTCTTCTTAAGGTTGTTGAACTTCCTGTTCGCGCCGAGATTCTCAGGGCAAAGAGCGAAGTTGCAAATGACAATTTGGATAAACTTACAGAAATTCAGGGTCATCTCGAAAACCAGATGGCCGAACTGGAGCGGATGTACCGCAAGGATGCAGCTGTATGAGAGGCGTAGAATATTCCGGACTGACCGCAGTTGACGGACCGATTGTTGTAGTCCGCCGCAGCGAGAATTCTTTTTATGACGAAGTAGTCTATGTTCGCGACAAAAACGGTGAAAAAAAGACCGGACGAATAATTGACTTGAACGAAACTGCCGCTGTTGTTCAGATTTTCGGAAGCACGACAGGCTTGGATTTGGATTCGACAACCGTTGAATTCCTTGAAGAACCTCTGGAACTGAGGGTAGGACGCGGCCTTTTGGGAAGAATTTTCAACGGTCTTGGAGAACCCATTGACGGTTACCCCGAAATTATTTCAAGCAGAAAGGTAAATGTAAACGGAAACCCCATTAACCCTTATGCCCGTGTTTACCCGCGTGACTTTATTCAGACAGGAATTTCTTCCATAGACGGAATGAACACTCTTATTCGCGGACAGAAGCTTCCTATATTCAGCGGTAACGGTCTTCCCCACAATAAGCTTGCAGCCCAGATTATCAGACAGGCAAAACTTTTGAACAGTGACGAAGAATTTGTAATGGTTTTTGCAGGAATGGGAATCAAGTACGACGTTGCCCAGTTCTTTAAGAATACTTTTGAGGAAAGCGGTGTTCTTTCAAAGGTAGTAATGTTCCAGAGTCTGGCAGATGCACCTTCCATAGAAAGAATTATTACACCAAGATGTGCCCTTACTGCAGCTGAATATCTGGCTTTTGAATGCAACATGCATGTTCTTGTTGTAATGACAGATATGACCAACTACTGCGAGGCCCTTCGTGAAATTTCTACAACCCGCGGTGAAGTTCCGGGAAGAAAAGGATATCCTGGATATCTTTATTCAAATCTTGCGGAACTTTACGAGCGTGCCGGAAAAATTCAGGGAAGTACAGGTTCGATTACCCAAATTCCTATTCTTACGATGCCCAACGATGACATAAGCCATCCTATTCCTGACCTTACGGGATACATTACAGAAGGCCAGATTGTTCTTGACCGCGAAATGTCGCAGAAGGGAATGTATCCTCCTGTAAGCGGACTGCCAAGCTTGAGCCGCCTTATGAAAGACGGAATCGGTGCAGGTATGACAAGAGAAGACCACGCTTCTGTTTCGAGCCAGCTTTTTGCTTCGTACAGTAAGGTTAAGTCCATACGCAACCTTGCTTCCATTATCGGTGAAGAAGAGCTGTCTTCTTTGGACCGCCTTTACCTTAAGTTCGGAAACGAGCTTGAGTCAAAGTTTTTTACCCAGGGTGAGTACGAAGACCGCTCAATTGATGAAACACTTGATTTGGGCTGGAAACTTCTGTCAATCCTTCCGGTGGACGAACTGTACAGAATAAAGACGGATCTTATAGAAAAATATCTTCCAAAGGAAAAGGAAGCAGAATAATGGCAAGGCTGAATATAGCTCCTACAAAGTCAAATCTTCTCTCAATAAAAGAACAGCTTCAGGTCAGTACCGAAGGCTATGATCTTCTTGAACAGAAGCGTGAGATTCTTGTAATGGAACTTATGCGCATTGTTGAAAAAATAAAACTTCTTGAGCGTGAAATTGACAAGTGTATTGCCAAAGCATATCCTGCGCTCAAGAACATGCTTATGGCGGTGGGTGGTGACCGTGTCGAACGCATTGCACATGCGGTAAAATACAAATTCGATATAACAAAAAAGCCTGTCGTTGTTGGCGGAATGACGTTTACAACAATAGACGTAAATCTTCCCAAAAGAGAGCTTTTTTCTTCAATGCTGGGAACCTTTGCCGACAGCGATGAAGTAATGAAAGATTTTTTTGAACTTCTTTCACTTCTTACACAGATGGCCAGCATAAGGACTATAGCATGGAGACTGGCACTTGAAGTCAAAAAAACGCAGCGTCGCGTAAACGCACTTGACAAGATGGTAATTCCGCAGGCAAGAGACACCGTAAAGTACATTGAAAGTGTCCTTGAAGAACGTGAAAGAGATAATGTGTTTGTCTTGAAATCTTTAAAGAACAGGCAGGGAGTAAAATGATAAAACCTCTTTTTCAGCGTATTGTTGTGGCATACAATGGTTCTCAGTCTTCGTTGCGGGCAGTAATGTTCGGCATAATTATGGCAAGGCAGTACAAGTGCAGCCTTAAGGTTGTGTATGTTGTAGATACTGCAACAATCCGCCAGCTTGCACTTTCCAAGTTTATTGTAAAGGAAGAAGGGGATACCATTGCCGGAAACCTTCAGCAGGACGGGGACAGAAACCTTTCGTATGTTGCTTCCCTTGCAAAAACCAAAGGCGTAAAAATAGACGTTGAACTCAGAAAAGGTGCCGTCTGGTCAGAAATAATTACTGCCGCCGATGAATATAAGGCAAATCTCGTTCTTTTGGGCGGAACAACAGGCGGAAGCCGCACTACGTCTTCTTTGGTTCATGATGTTGTAACCGAACAGGATGCCGAGATTATAGGAAGCGCACACTGTTCGGTCATGGTTGTAAGAGAACCGTTTATTGAGCAGCTTTTTAAGATGTGCTAGTCATAATGTTAGTAATTTATGCTGGTTAACGGCAGGAAAATATAGTATACTGTCCCAATGAGAATTCTTTTAGTCGAAGATGAAATACGCCTTTCACAGGCTCTTGTAGAAATATTCCAGAAACGCCGTTACGGTGTAGATGCAGTTTATACCGGTACTGACGGCTTAAAATATGCCCGCAGCGGAATATATGATGCCGTAATTCTTGATATTATGCTTCCCGGAATGGACGGCTTTGAAGTTTTGAAAACTCTTCGTGCCGAAAAAAATTCTGTTCCGGTTCTTGTGCTTACCGCAAAAGATGATGTGTCTGATCTGGTAAAAGGTCTTGATACGGGGGCCGATGATTACCTGGTAAAGCCTTTTAGCACTGAAGAACTGCTTGCACGTCTCAGGGCTCTTACACGGCGCAAGGGTGAAGTCCGCGAAAATACTGTTTCCTTCGGAGATCTTGTCCTTAACAAAAGCAACTGTGAACTTCAGAAAGTCGGTGGAGAAGCAATAAAACTTTCGCTCAAAGAATTTCAGATAATAGAACTTTTGTTCGAAAACCCGCGCCAGATTATAAAAAAAGAGCGCATTATAGAAAAAATCTGGGGCGGTGACAGCGATGCTGAATACAATAATGTTGAAGTCTATATTTCCTTTATCAGAAAAAAAATGGAACAGCTCAAAGTCACAACCCAGATAAGGACTTCGCGCGGAATAGGTTATTCCCTGGAGGAAGGAAAGTAATTTTCTTTTTGGCAGTAAGTGTTCAGGCGTCTTCACTTAAAGTTTTCGTTTATTTCTCTGACAATAATAGCTGTAATAATGGCCGTTATTGTTTTTATGCTCAATTATAATCTTGCCCTTACAAATTACGACGGTTCCGAACGTTTTATGCAGGATCTGCTTGAACATGACGGGCATCCGCCGGCCTTTGAATACGAACGTTTTTCCTATAACCACGGCGCAAAAATTGAAAAGCAGGATTCACATCTGTCAATAATAAAATTTCTTTTTCCGTTTTCACCAATGCCTGCCGGGTTCCGCAATTTTTATTCCGGTCTTTTGAACAGTAGCGGCCGGCTGTACAGAACAATAAGCGATTTTTCCAGTTCAGAAACAGATGAAGAACTTAATACAATAATTGCGCGCATGTTTGCTGACAGAACAGCAGATTATTCGCATAAACTTTATAACGGTTATGCATTCAGGATGAGACCCCATGCAGACGGATACCTCATCGTAATTCTTGACAGGCGCAACGAGATTCATCTTCAGTTTAATTTTACGCTCATTTCACTTGCAGTTTTTTTTGTAAGTCTTGTAATTGCATTTTTTATCTGCTGGGGATTTTCATTCTGGGCAATAAAACCTGTAAAAGAAGCCTTTGTACGCCAGAAACAGTTTATTGCAGATGCAAGCCACGAACTCAAAACTCCGGTTGCCGTAATCGGTGCAAATGCTGATGTTCTTGAACAGGAAATTCCCGGCAACAAATGGCTGGAGTATATAAAGAAAGAAAACATGCGCATGTCGGCACTCATAAAAGATCTGCTCTTTCTTGCAAGAAACGATTCTGGCCGTCTTGAGATGAACCCGGTCAGATTTGATCTTGCTTCCTGCTGTGCATGTGCCGTTCTCCCTTTTGAAAGTGTTGTTTTTGAACAAGGTAAAAAGCTCGAAACAGAAATTCCCCAAACCCCCGTTTACGTATATGCCGACGAGTCCAGAATAAAGCAGTGCCTTGTAATTTTTCTGGACAATGCGCTTAAAAATTCAGAAAAGGGCGATCTTGTAAGGGTAAGTGCTGGAATGAGTGACGGAAAGTGTTTTATAAAAGTCTTTAATACCGGACACGGAATTCCAAAAGATGCCCTTACAAAAATATTCAACCGCTTTTATCGGACAGATACCTCTAGGGCACGTGCAACAGGCGGATGCGGTCTTGGACTGTCAATTGCAAAAACCATCGCTGACTCACACCATGCCAGAATTACGGTTAATTCGGTCGAAGGAAAAAATGCAGAATTTACGCTGTACCTTAACCAAGACCTGCGGCACAGAATTTCAAGGCTGTATTGAACCGTACAAAAAAAAATGTTAAACTTTCAAAAATTCTGAAAATCGCTCAAGAGGACTTTTATGATAAAGAAGAACGAAAACTACACAAATCTTGCCAAAGGATATCTTTTTCCCGAAATTGCAAAGCGCCGCCGTGAGTTTCAGGCTGCAAACCCAGATGCAAAAATAATCAGCCTTGGAATAGGAAATACAACCGAGCCGCTTACACCCCATATTGTTGAAGCAATGAAAAACTTTGTTGAAGCGATGGGAACAAAAGAAGGCTACGAAGGTTATCAGGATGACAGTGCCGGAATGCCCAAACTTCGTGAAAGAATTTCAAGCGCAATCTACTCGGGTAAAATTCTTCCCTCAGAAGTTTTTGTTTCAGACGGTGCAAAGTGTGACCTTGGTAGGCTTCAGGCAATGTTCGGAAGGGGAGTGAAGGTTGCAGTTCAGGATCCTTCTTATCCTGTTTATGTAGACGGTTCTGTAATGGCTGGTGCCGGCGGAAAGCATCCCGTGACTGACCATGGTTTTGATGATATTACATACATGCCCTGTCTTCCAGAAAATGATTTCTTTCCTGACCTGTCAGTAGTTCAGAAAGACAGCCTTATTTACATCTGTTCACCAAACAATCCGACCGGTGCAGTTGCTTCACGCGAAAACCTTTCAAAACTGGTTGAATTTGCAAAGGCTAACGGCTGTATAATTCTTTTTGATGCAGCATATTCTTTCTTTATTCAGGATAAAAATCTTCCGAAGTCAATTTACGAGATAGAAGGGGCAAAGGACTGTGCAATAGAAATGCAGTCTTTCTCAAAACCAGCCGGATTCACTGGTGTACGTCTTGGATGGTGCGTTGTTCCCGAAAATCTCAAGTTTGAAGACGGTTCACGTGTATGTGATGCCTGGGCCAGAATTACAAATACTGCATTCAACGGAGCAAGCAATATTGCCCAGGCAGGAGGATACGCAGCTTTGGATGAAACCGGTCTTGCCGAGATGAATGCGACAATCAGGTATTATCTCGAAAATGCTGCCCTTATCAGAAGCGCCCTTGAAAGTGACAATTTCAAAAAAATGGGTGTAGAAGTTTATTCAGGCGGAAACGCACCCTATGTCTGGGCAAAATTTACAGGAAAGAAAAGCTGGGATGTTTTTGATGAAATACTCCGCCAGTGCAATGTTGTAGTTACACCGGGCGCAGGATTCGGACCGAGCGGTGAAAGTTTCATAAGATTCAGTTCCTTCGGTCATCGCGAAAATATCCAGGAAGCCTGCGAAAGACTCAAGTCCTTCAATATGTAGTTTTTTTGCTGGTTTTAGCAAATATAAAGTGATGCCTTAACTAATCTTTACGGGTTTTTGCTTGCTGAAACTCGTAAAGATAAAAGGTGTTGTCGCAAACAACCCCTTTTATCTTACAATTGGCTTCTGAAACCGACAGTTGCCTGGATTGCGGACTTCCAGTCAGAAGCCAGTTCAAGGCAACTTACCGACACCGCTCCGTTCAAAGTTCCGCCGAAAACAGGGAATTTTATGAAAGGAGTAACAAGAAATTCTTTGTTCCAGCCTATAACACTTTGAAAGTCATTTATTGCATCTTCAAGGTCTGAGTCTGTAAAGAAGAATGTTCCGTGTATACCGAATGTAAAATTCGTGTTTCCAAGATAAAGATTGTCAGAAACTACACAGAGATTCATTCCCAGAAGGTTGTTTATTGTCTCATCCTTTGTTACGATTCCCTTAAGATAAAGCATATCGTCTGCACTTTCTGTCGGAATATTGAATGCTGTTATGTTTATAGTACAGTTTCTGAGCATAAGGCGCGGTTCCAGAAGAAAATACAGGTCAGAAAAGGACAGTTTGTTTGTGTTTTCGTCAGTGGCAGAAGGGTTAAGCGTCAGTTTGTTGAATCCTGCCTGCATAAAGAAAGAAGACATATGTCTGTCTCCGATGAGCATGTTTATTCCCGTATGGAACTGGACTTCCCTGATAATAAGAATAACTTTGTTTCCTGCATCATCAGTTTTGTCAATGGGGAATGCAAGGCCTGCCGAAAAGTCAAGTGTCAGTTTTGGCAGAACAGTTGCAATCCTGAAGTCTGTATTTATTGCATTTCTGTTGATTTCCTGTGATGTTCCTGCATTTTTTATCTGCTCGTTGTTGTAAAGTGAAAATTCAAGTGCAAAAGGTTTCTGCGGGTGAAGAACGTATGCAAGACCGCCACCGTAGAAAGGATAGACAGAAGCACCGCTCAGACCGTGCCAGCTTTCTGTAAGCATTGATGTAATAGGTGCAACCCCAAACTGGCGCTGAATAAAAATGTCAGAACCCGCCGGCTCAAAGTTTCCAAGAAAGGCGCTCAAATAATGGGTTGAATTGAGTGTTCCTATTTTGTATGTAGCAGATATTTCTTCCAGTCTGAAGAAAGAATTCGGTTCATCAGGGTCTTTAAAAATATTCTGTCCGAACAAATCCTTGGCCTGCATATAGAATTCCCCGCGCAAAAGCAGGTTTCCGCCAAAGTCAAGCTGTCCTGAAAAAAATGTTTCCGCAGAAACTTTCGGAGCCATGGCATCTGAGTTTTTTGTATTGTAAATGTCAGACAAAAATCCGGCGTATCCGCTGAAGTACGGCATTTGAAGGCCGAAAGCCGCAGAAGAAGCGACAAGAAGGGCCGCTGATGCTCCTAAAAATTTTTTCACTGTGTCCTCCCTGAAAGTACCGGTTTAGTTCAGCATAAAAATCAGTACGGGTCTTTTTTTTATTATCGGCATTGGAGTTATATATCTTTAGCAGCCGAAAAACATTTGAAAACCTTTCAAAAAAGCAACCTGATTGCTTGACTTATATAGATATCCGATTAAAATATAGGTATGAGTGATTATCTTGATGCAAATAATGAGGAACTTCTTAAAGATTTCTTTTCCGAAGCTGAACAGCAGGTAGAAACTCTTGAAAGCAATATTCTTGTTATAGAAAATGATCCGTCAAATCATGACGCAATAGATGAGATTTTCAGAGCCGCCCATACTTTAAAGGGAGGTTCCGCTACTGTTGAAATGACAGAACTTGCAACTTTCTGTCATGAAGTAGAAGATCTTCTTGACGCTCTCAGAAGCGGTTCTGTTTCTGTATCCGAACCAATAGTTGATGTTCTGCTTTCGGCAATAGACACAATAAAGGCTATGCTTGAAGCAAGAAGTTCGGGGACAGTTTATGATGCAGACACAGATCCCATTGTAAAAAAGATAATGTCATTTATTCCTGAAAAGGGAGAAAAAAAGAAGTCTGCTCCTGTAAAACTCCCCGCCGGAATGCTTGGTGCGGCTTCTGTTGCAAAGAGTGAACCCCAGATGGTTCCTGCTGCTGCCGGTGCAGATACAGGAATGCCTCCTGTTCCGCCTATTTCTGCAGAAGAACTTTCGGAACTTAACGATGCAGTACAGGACGGACAGAAGCTTTGGACAGTAAACGTTACATTCGATGAATCAAACCCGATGAACAGCGTCGGCGGAATTCAGGTATTTGCGGCTCTTAAAAACTGCGGAACCGTACTTAAAACAGTTCCTGACTTTGAAGCACTCTACGAGGATGAATTCCATCCGCAGGTAGTTTACTATATTGCATCTTCTGCAGAACAGTCTGTCCTTGAAGATGTTGCTTTCCTTGACGATGTTACGACAGCAACTGATGCACATCTGGTCGAATCTTCTGCTGCAGCTCCTGTTAAGGAACAGCCTGCTCTAGTAAAGGAAGAGCCCAAAGAGGAACCCGTACAGACCGCTGCTCCTGCTGAAAAAGAAGCGGCTCCGCAGACCGTACAAAAGCAGGAATCGGTTCCGGCTACTACAGAAAACCTTCAGCAGGCAAAGAAATCCATACAGCAGCCGTCCCATGCCGTGGCTCAGACAGGTTCAATTCTTCGCGTAGATTCAAAGCGTGTAGATAACCTTATGAATCTTGTAAGCGAAACTGTAATTACAAAAGCCGCATTCAACCAGAACGGTCTTCATATGGCCGACCTTCAGATAAGACTTCAGAATTTGAATTCTGCATACAAGGAAAAACAGCATCATCTTATTGATTCATTCCCCAAACTTGTAGAATCCATTCAGGCAGGAATGTCATTAAAAGATGCAAGGCAGAAGTTTGTAGAAGAAGTAGGCGGAATGATAGGTCTTTTTGATGTATTTGAAAATGACTTCAAGGCTTCTTCAAGCAAATACAGGTCAACTACCCAGAATTTGGGACGTATTACAAGTGAACTTCAGGAAGGCGTTATGAAAATAAGAATGGTTCCGATTGGAACTATTTTTAACCGTTTTCCAAGGGTTGTACGCGATTTGAGCAAGGATTTGGGCCGTAAAGTAGACCTTGTTATAGAAGGTGAAGATACAGAACTTGACAAGACTGTAGTTGATGATCTTCTTGATCCTATCATGCACTGTGTCAGAAACTCTGTTGATCACGGTATTGAACCCCCGGAGCGTCGTCTGGAACGGCGAGAGCCACTTCATCACCGTCCCCGATCCCAAGGTACAGCTGGCCGTGGGTACGCTTCAGGGCGTGATCGACCAGTACCTGAAGGACAACGGCGGCGAGGTGGACTACATCCACGGCGACGAAGTCACCCGCGAGCTGGGCGGCAAGCCCGGCAACATGGGCTTCCTGCTGCCCGCCATGGGCAAGGAGCAGCTGTTCAAGACCGTCATGGCTGACGGCGTGCTGCCCCGCAAGACCTTCTCCATGGGCGAGGCCAACGAAAAGCGTTACTATCTGGAGTGCAGGAGCATAAGCGACTAAGCCCGATAAAAGCCAATAAAAGACAGCAGGAGCGGAATTTTCCCGCTCCTGCTTTCGTATGCGCTTTAATTTGCCAGCTCCCAGGGTATCTCCAAAGTCATCAGCTCGTCGTGAGGGGCGTTACTGTAGCGTCTCTTTTTCTTTGATATGTCGTCAAAGCGCACTTTATCGTCCAGCACCGGCGAATAGGTGTAGCAGTTTATCACGCCTTTTTCCTCGTCCACGTCAAAAAACATCATATAGCCGCTGCCGCCATGGTCGTCTGCCGCCTGATAGTTGCATATCATCTGGTATGCCTTGCGGTCCGGTGTGCCGTCGCCGTCGTCGTCGAATTCCTCCGGCACGCAGGCTATGTTGTAGCGGTGGCCGGAAAGCACCATGTATACGTTGGAATACTTTGAAACTATCTCCTCCTTGAGCAGCCTGCCGTCTGCGAGCAGCGTCAGGTCGGTGTCAAAGTAGGCGTGGGTGCAGAGCACGGCCACCCTGTCCGGGTACTGCTCCAGCACGCTCTTTATCCACTCTATGCCGTCCTGCTCAACGTGATAGCCCATGTATATGAAGAGATACCTGGTACTGCCTGCGTCGATGAGGTCATAATGACCGCGGTTATCCTGAAAGCTTCCTCCATAGCATTCCCGGTAGCTTACCTGCTTTTCGCCGAAATAACGGCTGAAA
>OQWA01000110.1_pt1 | contig 19782 bp, 21 predicted proteins | sample 1691581 | NCBI WGS metagenome assembly OQWA01 (sample SAMN03418264, study PRJEB22391) | human gut metagenome | biome: human-gut; feature: organic feature; material: feces | host: Homo sapiens | place: Tanzania | collected 2013-01
TTTGAATTTTATGTTGTCAAATATTATTCTTTTTAAAACTTCGCTGTCAAGTTTACCTGTTTTAAGCATTGTTTATCATCTCCAGAAATTCTTCTTCAGTTATAATCGGTATATTAAGTTCTTTGGCTTTTTTGTTTTTGGACGAGCCTGATGTGTTGTCGTTGTTTATGAGGCAGTCAATTCATCCGCCCGAGCCCAGCGCAAACCCTTCCCGCTACCCGACAGCGGAGCCTTCAGCACCGCATCACCAAATCTGCCGACAATTTCAAGGAATGAACATTTTCAATCCCGAACATGACCTGTGTCTTGCAAATGGCGACCCGAATTTCGTGCCGCCATTTTCTGCGTTGGAATTTGCGGAAGACTGCGCGGGGCTTACCAGATGGATAGACGAGGCAAAAGATGATGAAGTGATTCCATGGGGCTGGGACAGTCATCTGAAATGCAGGCTGCTGAAGCAGGGCATTGACGAGAAACTGCTGCCGTCCGATGCGGAACTGGAGACGATAAGGGAGTTGTCGAGAAGAGGCGTGGCATCGGAGGCTATAATTTAAGCCTTTTGATGCTATTTTTTTGCGTGTAATCATGCTATAATAGCCGTGTATGCGTAGAATGAGATGAATGGAGTTTTTGGTGACATGGAAGAAAAGGAATTAAAAGATACTACCGAGAGCAAAGGGAAGTCAGGCAAAAAAATAAAGTGGTTTATTCCGGTAGGGGTAGTGTGTGTACTGATAGCCGGAGCTTATGTTGGAATTGCTATGTATTATAGATCGCATTTCCTGCCGAACAGCTCGGTGAATGGGATCGAGAGCAGGAATATGGATGCGCAGAGCGTGGCGGCGCAGGTTGCTGCCCAGCTCAGCCGGTATTCACTGGAGGTGACAGGAAGAGACTATAACACGGGAGAATCAGGTGCGGTTCTGGGAACGATCAGACCGGAAGAGATAAGCTTATCCTATGTTGACTGTCTGGAGACTGTGCAGGAGCTGCTTCAGGCGCAGAATGAGTGGCTGTGGCCCGCCGCCTATGCGGGAGAGCATAATTTTTATTCGCTGGAACAGGGCGTAGAGTTTGACGGGGGAATGCTCAGAACCGTCGTGACAGGCTGGGACGCATGCCAGAAGGGAAATATGACTGCTCCGACAGATGCTTATATCAGCAAATACATTGACGAGAAAAAGGGGTACGAGATCATTCCCGAAACGCAGGGGAACGAGCTTGACATCGACAGAGTAATCGAATGTATAGAAAATGAAATTTATGCGCAGAATACTACTGTGGATCTGGAACAGATGGAGTGCTATAAAGAGGCAAAAATAAAACAGACGGATAAGAAGCTGACAGAGGCAGTCGATACGGTAAATACATGGCTCGGAACCGTCATTACATACGATTGGAACAACAACGAGGTTGTTCTGGATGTGGAGACGCTGAAGGACTGGATCACTATGGAACAGGAAAAGCCGGTTCTCGACGAAGAGGCTGTTGAAGCATTCGTGAAGCAACAGGCAAGGCAGTATGACACCTATGGCAAAAAGAAGAATTTTGTTACGGTGCATGGTGTGGAAATGACACTTGGCAGCCCGAATTACGGATGGAAGACGGATACGGAGACAGAGACAGCGGAGCTTATGGAGCTTATCTATCAGGGCAGTCAGGCAGAAAAGGAGCCGGCATACAGCATCCGTGCAAAGAAGAAAGGCAGCAATGACATCGGCGACTCGTATATCGAGGCAGATCTGACGCATCAGCATGTCTATGTACATAAGGATGGAGAGATCGTTTTTGAGACGGATTGCGTTTCCGGAAGAATGAATTCCACACCGGGCTGCGTCACCCCGCCTGGAATTTTCGGACTGACCTACAAGACGACCAATGCCGTACTGCGCGGAGCAGATTATGCGACTCCCGTAACCTACTGGATGCCGTTTTACGGAAATTACGGTATGCATGATGCAACATGGCGTTCCTATTTCGGTGGAACGATCTATCAGGAGCATGGCTCGCACGGATGTATCAATCTTCCGCTGGCATCCGCTGCAACGATCTATGAGTATGTTTCGACCGGCTTCCCGGTAATCTGCTATTACTACGAGAAGGATCCGTTGGAGACAGCCCCGGCAGAGGGACAGACGCTGACGGAGGAAGAGCTTTTGCAGGAGCACGAGCCGACCATAGACCAGAATCAGGAGAATGCTGAAACTGCAGGGCAGGAAGGACAATAATGGGGGAACACAGAGTCCGCTCAAGACGTCAGGCGGAGAGGTGGAAAAAGGAATTGAACCGCTACAGGCATTTTCAGCGCTTTATCAGAGAAAATGCGCCTGACATACTGGCTTCAAGAAATTTTCATAAGAACAAACAATTTATCCAGCATGGAAATATAACAGTCAGCGACCATGTACTGAGTGTGGCGCGCTGTAGTCTGGCGCTGACAGATATGTTTCATATTTCCTGTAATAAAAGGGAGCTGATCCGTGGGGCGCTTCTCCATGATTATTTCCTGTATGACTGGCATAAGCCGGACAAGGTGCATCCGCACAAGCTGCATGGCTTTTACCACCCGGGGACGGCACTCCGAAATGCGTCGCGGGAATATAAGCTGACTCCGCGGGAGCGTGATATTATAATAAAGCATATGTGGCCGCTCACCGTAGTGCCGCCGATGTGCAGAGAGGCATGGATTGTCACAACAGCGGATAAGTGGTGCTCGCTGCTGGAGACATTGCACATGCATAAGGGACACGGCGCAATTCTGCAGAAGTTGAGGAAGGACTAAGTTGGAACATTTACTGGAAAAACTCACACAGTATAGTGAAAGCGGGATTTATCCGTGCCATATGCCGGGACACAAACGTAAGGCGTGGGGGGAGCTGCCCGCCCAGCTTTACCGGCTCGACATTACGGAAATAGACGGATTTGACAATCTGCATCAGCCGGAGGGCATATTAAAGGAGCTGCAGGAACAGGCAGCAGCGTGTTGCGGCGCGGAGGAAAGCTATTATCTTGTCAACGGAAGCACGGGCGGCATCCTAAGCGCGGTCAGCGCGGCATTCCCGGCCAGTGGACATATCCTGATGGCGAGGAACTGCCACAAATCGGCATACCATGCAGCTTATCTCAGAAATTTACGCACATCTTATCTTTATCCGAAAATGCTGGAGGACTATGACATATTCGATATGGTCAGTCCGGAACAGATCGAAGAGGCGTTGGATAAGGAGCCGGATATTCAGGCAGTATTGCTTGTATCGCCAACCTACGAAGGAAGAATCAGCAACATCAGACATATTTCAGAAATCGTTCATGCAAGGGGCATTCCGCTGATCGTGGATGAGGCACACGGAGCACATCTGGGATGGAGCGATGCGGTTCATGAGAACAGCTGCAGGCAGGGTGCCGATCTGGTCATCCAGAGCGTACATAAAACGCTTCCGGCGTTGACCCAGACAGCATTGTTGCATGTGAATGGTACCATAGTGGACAGGGAGCGGCTGAGACGTTTTCTGCATATTTATCAGTCCAGCAGCCCATCTTATCTCTTAATGGCAAGTATTGACAATGCCTTGCAATATATGGAGCGGGATGGGAAAAAGGCACTCGATATATTTTGTTCGAGGTATGCCGCGATGTGTGAAAAGCTGGGAGCTTGCAAGGCATTGAAATTTCTTCCGGCGGATCGGCAGCGGCAGGATATTGGGAAATTGCTGATCTCGGTGAAGAATACGGCTATCACAGGCAGGCAGTTATATGATATACTTTTAAAGAGATACCGGATTCAAACGGAGATGGCAGCGGAGACCTTTGTGCTCGCCATGTTTACGGTGAATGACGGTCAGGAAGGCTACGACAGAATGGCAGCCGCACTGTTGGAGATTGACAGGGAATTAATTCAGATGCAGCAGGCGCAGATTGTTCCGGTTCCGGCTCAGGATCGGATTGTGCCGCCGGTCAGAGTAATGACCCTGACGGAGGCGTGGGACAGACCACGGGAGGAAGTCCGGCTTGAACAGAGCGTCGGGCGGGTCGTGGGAGAATTTATTAATTTATATCCACCCGGAGTTCCGCTGCTTGTGCCGGGGGAGAGGATGTCCGGGGAGCTGAACCGGAAAATTCATACATGGATCAGAAAAGGTATGGATGTACAAGGGGTGCGAAGCTGTCAGGACGGATACATGATTCAGGTATTAACGGAAACAGAGTATAAATAAAAGAAAGAGGGAAAGAAAAATGAGAAAAACAAAAATTATCTGCACCATTGGACCGGCAAGTGAATCGGAGGAGTGTCTTCGTGAATTGATGCTGGCGGGCATGAATGTGGCAAGGTTTAACTTTTCACATGGTACACATGAGGAGCAGAAGGCAAAATATGAACGTGTTTTAAAGGTTCGCAAGGAGCTTGGGCTGCCGGTTGCGACTATGCTGGATACAAAGGGACCGGAAATCCGTCTGCGGGATTTTGAGGGCGGTAAGGTAGAGCTTAAGGCGGGGGAGACTTTTACCCTGACGACAGAGGAAATTATGGGAACGGCACAGAGAGCGACCATTTCCTATAAGAACCTTAAAAATGATATTTCGGTGGGAACCACTCTTCTGATTGACGACGGACTGATCGAGCTGGAGGTGGAGAAAATCAGCGGAGAGGACATTATCTGCCGTGTCATCAACGGAGGCTTCGTATCGAATCATAAGGGTGTAAATGTACCGGGTGCGATCCTCTCCATGCCCTATATCAGCGACGCGGATATGGAGGATATTCTGTTTGGCATCAAGGAGGGCTATGAGCTTATCGCTGCATCCTTTGTACGGAGTAAGGAAGATATTTACGAGCTCAGAAAAATTCTTCAGGAGCATGGAAGCGACATGAAGATTATTGCCAAGATCGAGAATATGCAGGGAATCGAGAATCTGGAGGAGATTCTGGAGGCTTCGGACGGCGTTATGGTTGCCCGTGGCGATATGGGTGTGGAGATTCCGATGGAGGAAGTGCCTGTGCTCCAGAAGAAGATGATCAAGATGGCGAATGCGCAGGGCAAGCACGTTATCACCGCGACGCAGATGCTGGAATCTATGATTAATCATCCCAGACCGACGAGAGCAGAGGCGACGGATATTGCGAATGCAATCTACGACGGAACGACGGCAATTATGCTTTCGGGGGAGAGCGCTGCCGGAAAATATCCGGTAGAAGCAGTAAAAACTATGGCGAGAATCGCAGAAGCTGCCGAAAAAGATATTGACTACCGTTCCAGAATGCGCAGAAACGACGAGGGCGATAAGAGCGAGATCACAAATGCGATTGCATATGCGACCTGTTCTGCGGCAATGGATCTGAATGCAGCAGCAATCATTACGGTCACGATGTCCGGTTACACGGCAGAGGCGATCTCCAGATTCAAGCCGAGCTGCCCGATTATCGGCTGTGCGGTCAATGAGCGTGTCTGCGACCAGCTGAATCTGCTCTGGGGTGTTAATCCGCTGCTGATCAAGAAAGAGGAGAACTCGGAGGAACTGTTTGCCGATGCGGTGACCGCTGCAAAGGAAGCAGGCTATGTGCATACCGGAGACATCGTTGTCATCACGGCGGGAGTTCCGCTCGGCATTACAGGAACGACAAATATGATTCATGTAGTTGAGGTAGAATAATACCATGGGAAAGATCATATGCCTGATGGGAAAAAGCTCCACCGGGAAGGATACGATATTTAAGAGGCTGCTTGCGGATCAAACGCTTGGGCTTCAGACGATCGTATCCTATACGACAAGGCCGATCCGGGACGGGGAATGCGAGGGAATCGAATATTTCTTTACGGATGAAGCGGGCTTTGCGCGCTGGAAGGAGCAGGGACGGATCATCGAGGCGCGTGAATATCATACCTTTTACGGGCTGTGGCGCTATTTCACGGCGGATGACGGTCAGATCACCGAGGCAGGCAATTACATCATGATCGGTACACTCGAGGCGTACCGCAGCCTTAAGGAGTACTTCGGGGCGGAGAGGATACTTCCGGTCATGATAGAGCTGGATGACGGGGTGAGACTACAACGGGCATTGGACAGGGAGCGAAGACAGGAGAAGCCGAAATATGAGGAGATGTGCCGCAGATTTCTGGCGGACAGCACGGATTTCTCCGAGGAAAAGATAAGCGAGGCGGGCGTTACCAGACGCTTTGTCAATGAAAATCTGGAGCAGTGTCTGGAAGAAATTAAGGAATACATAATGGAATCCGTGAACTGAGAGAGGAGGGCAGCATATGGACATTAAGGTTAATCAGGTCAGTCAGCCAATGCCTGTCGAACAGACGCAGAACACGCAGCCGACAGACGGCACCTTTAAGTTTATGCTTGCCAGTCATATCGAGGAGGCGGAGCTTCAGGCAAGGCTGCAGAATCTGATGGAAGAGATCACCATGGAGGGTGAGAAGCTGGCAAAGCGGCGCGATGTGAAGGACATGAGACATTACCGCGGGCTGGTCAAGGAATTTCTGAATGAGGTGGTGACGCGTTCCCATTCCTTTTCACGCGAGAATTTTCTGGACAGAAGGGGAAGGCACAGGGTTTACGGTATCATCCGCCTTGTGGACGAGAATCTGGATCAGCTGGCGCAGGAGCTTATGAAGGATGAGAAGGATAATCTTGCGATACTGAATAAGATCGGTGAAATCAGGGGATTGCTGCTGGATATTTTTACCTGACCAGGAGTTACATAGGATTCGTGTGAAATGTACACAGAAATGAGGGAGTATGGCTGACTTTCGGGACATTATAGGACAAGAGCAGATGAAGGAACACCTGCAGAATGCGGTCGGAGCGGGAAAGGTTTCCCATGCGTACATCATCAATGGTGAGAAATCCTCCGGCAAGGAGTTCATTGCGCGGATCTTTGCTATGACGCTGCAATGTGAAAAGAAGGGGACGGAGCCGTGTCAGGAATGTCATTCCTGCAAACAGGCGCTGTCGGACAACCATCCCGATATTATTCATGTGACGCATGAAAAGCCGAATACCATCAGTGTCGACGACATCCGTGCGCAGATCAATAATGACGTGGGGATCAAACCCTACAGCGGCCCCTATAAGATTTATATTGTCAACGAGGCGGAGAAGATGACGCCGCAGGCACAGAACGCGATTCTGAAAACTCTGGAGGAACCGCCTGCCTATGCGGTCATTCTGCTGCTGACGACGAATGTCAATTCTCTTCTGCCGACCATTCTCAGCCGCTGTGTCATCCTGAATATGAAGCCGGTGGCAGATGAGCTTGTCAAGAAATATCTGATGGAGCAGCTTCATGTTCCGGATTATAAGGCGGAGGTCTGTGTCGCTTTTGCGAGGGGAAATATCGGCAAGGCGAAGGCTCTGGCATCGAGCGAGGACTTTGAAAATGTGAAGTCCGAGGCGCTGTCTCTGTTGAAGTACATAAAGGACATGGAGCTGAACGAGATCATCGCGGCGATCAGGAAGATCACGGAATATAAGCTTGAGATCAACGATTACCTTGATATTTTCGCCATCTGGTACCGGGATGTCCTGCTTTTCAAGGCAACGAATGACGTCAATCACCTTGTCTTCCGGGAGGAGATACAGACGCTCCGCAGAACGGCGCAGCGCAGCAGCTATGAGGGAATCGAGACGATCATTGAAGCACTGGATACGGCGAAAAAGCGTCTGGATGCCAACGTGAACTTCGACCTTACCATGGAGCTTCTGATGCTGACAATACAGGAGAACGGATAAAACAGACAAGGATTAACAGTAGCATTTTTGGCGGGCTTATGTTAAAATAGCAGTTGTGGTGTCGCTTGTACACTACGGCTGCTATTTTGTTACTGCGAAGCTTTTCGCATATTTTTGTAAGGCGCATGGCGCCGGTGAGGTGGATAGATGACGAAAGTAATTGGTGTAAGATTTCGGACAGCGGGCAAGATTTATTTCTTTGACCCTTTGAATTTTGAAATAAAGCGGGGAGACCATGTCATTGTCGAGACCGCGCGAGGAATCGAATTTGGAACAGTAATGACCGGTGTTACAGAGGTTGAGGACGAGAAGGTGATCCAGCCTCTTAAGCCTGTGATAAGGATTGCGAATGAGAGAGATATCGAGCAGGAGGCAAACAACAAGCTCAAGGAGAAGGATGCCTTCAGGATCTGCCTCGAGAAGATCCGCAAGCATGAGCTGGAGATGAAGCTCATCGACGCGGAATATACCTTTGACAATAACAAGGTTCTCTTTTATTTTACAGCGGACGGACGTATCGATTTCAGAGAGCTGGTAAAGGATCTGGCGGGTGTCTTTAAGACCAGAATCGAGCTGCGGCAGATCGGTGTCCGGGACGAAACAAAGATTGTCGGCGGAATCGGTATCTGCGGACGGCCGCTCTGCTGTCACAGCTATCTGGCGGATTTTGTGCCGGTGTCGATCAAGATGGCGAAGGAGCAGAATCTGTCCCTTAATCCGACAAAGATTTCCGGTGTGTGCGGCAGGCTGATGTGCTGTCTGAAAAATGAGGAGGAGACTTACGAGGAATTAAACCGTAAGCTGCCCGGAATCGGAGATTATGTGACCACGGAGGACGGTCTGAAGGGCGAGGTGCAGAGTGTTAATGTTCTGCGTCAGCTTGTCAAGGTCGTTGTCGAGGAGGGTGACGAAAAGGAGATTAAGGAGTATCCGGTGGAACAGCTGCAATTCCGCCGCAGACATGGCAAGAAGGACAAGGTTGATCTGTCCAGAGAGGAAATGCAGGAGCTTGAGAAGCTCGAGGAAGAAGAGCAGCAGGAGACCACTGAGAAAGCGGAACAGCCGGAAGCCGGACAGCGCCAGAATAGCCGGAACCGCGGACGTCAGGGCGGTGAGCAGCGTCAGAACCGCCAGAATAGCGAGACACGCTATGAGAACGGGGACGGCAATGCGCAGGGGAACCGTCAGGAGGGCGAGCAGCGCCGTGAGAACAGGAACCGGCAGAACGGTGAGCAGCGCCGTGACAACAGAAACCGCCAGAACGGCGAACCGCGCCAGAATCGTCAGAATAACGAGAGACGCTATGAGAATGGGGACAGCAGCGCGCAGGGAAACCGCCCGAACCGCCAGAATAACGAGAGACGTTACGAGAATGCGGACGGCAATGCACAGGGGAACCGTCAGGAAGGCGAACAGCGCCGTGAGAACAGGAACCGGCAGAACTATCATAGAAACCGACACAATCGTCAGAAACCGGGAAATCAGGAAGGACAAGCAAGACACAATGACAATCAGTCTGAAGGATAATGAGAGAGTGGATGATCTGCAGCGGAACGGCTACCACATCATCCAGAATCCCGAGAAATTCTGTTTTGGCATGGATGCCGTCCTGCTCACCGGATTTGCGCACGCCGGGGAAAACGACCGGCTGCTGGATCTCGGAACAGGGACGGGCATCATTCCGCTTCTGATGGAGGCAAAATATCACTGTGCACATCTGACCGGGCTTGAGATACAGCCGGAGAGCGCAGACATGGCAGCGAGGAGCGTTGCGCTGAATCATCTGACAGACAAAATTGATATTGTGACAGGAGACATCAAGGAAGCAGACACATATTTCCCGTCTGCTTCCTTTGATTGTGTCACATGTAACCCGCCGTATATGATCGGGCAGCACGGCATTACGAACCCGGATGCGCCGAAGGCAATCGCCCGGCACGAGATCCTGTGTACCTTTGAGGATGTGGCGAGACAGACGGCAAAGCTGCTGAAGCCGGGAGGACATTTCTTTCTGGTACACCGGCCGTTCCGGCTGGCAGAGCTGATGGGGACATTGATGCAGTATAAGCTGGAGCCGAAGAGGATGCAGCTCGTATATCCTTATGTGGACAAGGAGCCCAATATGGTTCTTCTTGAGGCAGTGCGGGGAGGAAAGCCGCGCATGACGGTGGAGAAACCGCTGATCGTATTTGAAAAGCCGGGTGTCTATATGCCGGAGATCAGAGACTTATACGGATTTTGAAACAGGAGGTGACGTTAGTGTCAGGTACTTTGTATTTATGTGCGACACCAATCGGGAACCTGCAGGACATGACGCCGAGAGTGGTCGAGACACTCCAGACGGTTGACGTCATCGCTGCGGAGGACACGAGGAACAGCATTAAGCTCTTAAACCATTTTGACATTCATACTCCGATGACCAGCTATCATGAGTATAACAAGGTTGAGAAGGCGAGACAGCTGGTCTCACAGCTGCAGTCGGGGCAGAATATTGCGCTGATTACGGATGCGGGAACTCCGGCAATATCCGATCCCGGAGAGGTGCTCGTACAGATGTGCCTTGAAAGTAACATCCGTGTCACATCCCTGCCGGGCCCTGCGGCATGTATTACAGCGCTGACGCTCTCGGGCTTATCCACGAGACGGTTCTGCTTTGAAGGGTTCCTTCCGGCAGATAAGAAGGAGAAGAAGCAGATACTGGAGGAGCTGGCGGCGGAGAGCCGTACAATGATTCTGTACGAGGCGCCGCATCACCTGATCCGCACACTGGAGGAGCTGCATGATGCGCTCGGCGAGCGCCGGATTACGATATGCCGGGAGCTTACGAAAAAATTTGAAACTGTAATGCCGACCACGCTGGAAAATGCGCTGGCATTTTATGAAAAGGAAGAGCCGAGAGGCGAATACGTGCTGGTGCTTGAGGGTAAGAGCCATGAGGAAAAGCGCCGCGAGGAGATCGCGTCGTGGGAGAGCATGTCGATCGAAGAGCATATGGCTTACTACGAGGAGCAGGGAATGGATCACAAGACGGCGATGAAGCAGGTCGCCAAGGATCGCGGCGTCGGCAAGCGCGACATCTACGCACATCTGAACAAAGCCGCGGATGGCGGGGAAGAATGAAGGGCGAATGGAGGCGAGAAGATGGCAGCATCAAATTGTGACGCATGTGTCAACTATGTGTACGACGAGGACTATGAGTGCTATTGCTGCTTGGTGAATCTGGATGAGGACGAGATGTACCGTTTCCTTTCCGGCACACAGCGCGAATGTCCCTATTTCCGGCTGGATGATGAATATGCCGTGGTGCGGCATCAGATTTAGAAGAACAGAGGTCAAAGTAACGAAGGATGAAATATGTTCGACAGGTTGCAATTATTATGTCAGTTTCTTTTGTGGCGGAGCTTATGGAGTTTCTGATTCCACTGCCGATCGCTGCCAGCGTTTACGGGCTGGTGCTGATGCTGATCGGACTGGTGACAAAGCTTATTCCGATCGAGAAGGTCGAGGGTGCGGCGGATTTTCTCGTTGAGATCATGCCGATATTGTTTGTACCGCCGACGGTCAGTCTCATCACGAATGTGGAAGCGCTGGCGGATATGCTTGTGCCCTTGTGCATTGCCTGTCTTGTGACGACGGTGTTTATCATGGTAGTCACGGGGCGTGTGGCGCAGGGCATCATGCGGCACGACAGGAAAAATCAGGGTGAGCCCGGTTTACAGGAGGAGAGCCATGAATGAGATACTTACCGGATCGGTATTCTTTGGGGTGTGCCTGACGCTGGTCTGTTATGAGATCGGCTTATGGATCAAGAAAGAGACGAAGCTTTCAGTGGCGAATCCCCTGCTGATTGCAACAGTTCTGGTGATCGCAGTGCTTCTCGGCTTTCACATTGATTATGAGAACTATCAGAACGGCGCGAAATATATCCAGTTCCTTCTGACCCCGGCGACGGTCAGCCTTGCGATTCCGCTCTACCGGCAGATGGAATTGTTGAAAAGGTACCCGAAGGCAATTTTCGGTGGCATCATAGCAGGCGTGCTGGCGGCGATGGGAAGCATCTATCTGCTTGCGGTTGCCTTTCAGCTCAGCCATGAGCAGTATGTCACCCTGCTTCCGAAGTCCATCACGACGGCGATTGGCATGGGTGTCTCGGAAAAGATGGGCGGAATGCCCGCGCTGACGATTTCCGCAATCTGCATCACGGGGATTGTCGGGGCGATTCTGGCGGAGCTGGTGTGCAAGCTTTTTAAGATTGAGGAGCCTGTGGCAAAGGGGCTTGCAATCGGCACGAGTGCCCATGCGCTCGGAACCTCCAAAGCGATGGAGATGGGAGAGGTAGAGGGCGCCATGAGCAGCCTTTCTATCGTTGTGACAGGTATTTTGACGGTCTTTGCGGTATCCTTCTTTGCAAAGCTGATCTGAATAGAGATGATTTGGAGACACGGTCTGAAGGAGACCGTGTCTTTTTTGTCTGCGGAGGGAATAGAATAGGATAACGAACCTGTTTTGTGCCTGCGGGTCAAGGTCGCAGGTTACCGAAAGGCATGGAATTTTATGTTAAACATGATCTGGGCGGTGATGATTCTTCTGGCTGTGGTCTATGCCGCGTTCACAGGCAGGATGAGCGATGTGACGAACGCGGCGCTGAACAGTGCGGGTGAGGCGATTTCGCTCTGCCTGACGATGGCGGGCGTAGTTGCCCTCTGGATGGGGCTGATGGAAATTGCGAAGAAGGCGGGGCTGATTGAAAGACTGACAAAGGGCATTTCCCCATTCCTGACCTTTCTCTTTCCGCGCATCCCCAAGAGTCACCCCGCCAGAGAATACATAGCGACGAATATTATCGCAAATGTTCTGGGGCTTGGCTGGGCGTGTACTCCGGCGGGTCTGAAGGCAATGGAGGAGCTGGCAAAGCTGGAGGGGGAGCGTGGGACGCCCGGATACGGAGAGGGCGCAGCGACGCAGCGCTCTGCCAGCAATGAGATGTGCAGCTTTCTGATCCTGAATATTTCTTCCCTGCAGCTGATTCCGGTAAACATGATCGCGTATCGGAGCCAGTACGGCAGCGTGAAGCCGACGGCGATTATCGCGCCCGCAATTGCGGCGACGCTTTTCAGCTCGGTCGTCGCCATCCTTTATTGTAAGCTGAAGGACAGGGGAGGGAAGAGAGGATGAATGCGCTTGCACACATTTCTGATATTATCATACCGATCCTGATCTTTTTTATTGTCGGCTACGGATATGTCTCGAAGATCAAGGTTTACGAATGCTTTCTGGACGGGGCAAAGGACGGTCTTAAGATCGTGTTGGATATTGTGCCGACGCTGATCGGTCTGCTTGTGGCGGTGGGAATGCTGCGGGCATCCGGCTGCTTCGATCTTCTGGGAACGCTGCTCGGACCGCTGACAGAGAAGGTCGGACTTCCCGCGCAGCTCATGCCGCTGCTGATCGTCAAGCTGTTCTCCTCCTCGGCGGCGACAGGGCTTGTCCTCGATATCTTCAAGACCTCCGGCCCGGATTCCTACGCAGGGATGCTGACCTCCATCCTGATGAGCTGTACGGAGACGGTCTTCTACACAATGAGTGTATACTTCCTTGCGGCAAAGGTCACGAAGACCCGCTACACGCTGGCGGCCTATGGGCAGAACTTCCGCTTCTCTGTGAGCAGGACGGACCTGACGGAATACGCTGTGTCCGCCGTGGTGGACGGTGTACGGGTGGAGCTGAGCCGGGAGGGGGACAGCTATACCATCGCAGGTAAGGATGTGACCGGTTCGGTGACGATCACGGTGGCGAAGGTGACGGAAGCGGGAACGACGCTGGTGCTGTTTATCGGCAGCGGCGCGGCGGACGTCAACGGCGACCGGAGCGTCAATGTGCAGGATGTGCAGTATCTTCTGAAGCTGCTGGTAGAGTGAGATATAGCCAAGGCAGAGGCACGGCTGAAAGCCGTGCCTCTGCTGCTGTGTACGGTGTTTCCGCCGCTGCCGCTGAAGAATACGCAACGCAGCAGGCTCACACGGCCGGAGCGGTTATCTGACTGTCGCTTGCAAAATGATCAGCCTTGGCATATAATACATAACAATGGCCGAAATCCGACAGGGGGGGTGGGATCATGCTGGAAATAGCCATTTGCGATGACAACGCCAGAGATCGGGAGCGGATCGCGGAGGACCTTCGCGCCTATGCCGCCGCACACGGCGAATGCGGCATCGAATTCACGGTCTACACCTCCGCTTTTGAAATGCTGGACTCCTTTGAAAATACCGGATGTCCCGATATAGCCCTGCTGGACATCTGTATGCCGCGTATACTGGGGACAGAGCTGGCGCGGGAGATCCTGGGGCACAGCGAAAACACGGATATTATCTTTTTGACTACAAGTTCGGATTATGCGGTGGACGCCTTTTCCATCCATGCCGCGGACTATATCCAAAAGCCCTATACACGGGAGAAATTTGAGGCGTCCTTGGATCGGGTGATCGCCCTGCGGCAGGAGCGGACGTGGCTTCTGCTCCCCAGTGAGGGAGAACTGCACCGCATCGCCCTGGAGGATGTTCTGTACATAGAGACGGATAACAAGCGGCGTATTTTTTCCCTGGCCTCCGGGAAAAAGCTGGCGGCGAGACTGTCCGCCGCCCAGCTGCAGGACTGCCTGGCGGGCAGGAGAGGCATGGTTATGTGTGGGGCGTCCTATGTGGTCAATCTCAGCCATGTCCGCTGTTTTTCCGGCACGGATCTGATCATGGACACCGACGAGCGCATCCCTGTTCCCCGGCGGCTGCGGGCGCAGATCAGACAGGCATATTTTGATTTCTATCTGGAGGAGGTCAAGAGCCGATGACAGACCCACGCTATATCGGGACGATCCTGTATGTGAACCTGTCGATCTACGCGGCGCTGCTGGCGGCCGGCCTTTTGATGCAGGAGCGGCGATATTCCGTCAAAAAGACAGCGCTGCTGTGGGGTGTGGAAGGGCTCGTTCTGCTGCTGGACATGTATCTGTGCTTCGGCCTTCTGCCGGTGCCCCTGCGGCTGCCGGTATCGCTGACCATCGGTTTTTTCAGCTATGCGGGCGTTTTTATAGCCGTATCCGCCGATGGCTTCTGGAAAAAGGTCTATCTGTTGATCACCTTCTTCTGTGTGTGCTGCATCTCCTGGTCGGCCGGACTTTATCTCTGCTATTTCTTCTTGCCGGACAGTTCCGCAGCGGTACAGTATCTCGTGCGCACGGCGCTCCATTTTGCCACGGCGCTGCCGCTCCTGCTGGCATACCGGAAGCATGGCCGGCCGCTGCTTCGTGAGGTCAGCGGCTTTCGGAAGCGGAGCTGGCGGATATTGAGCGCCGTATCCAGTATCTATTGCTTTTTGTTTGCGGCGCTCATATCAAGAATACGGCTGGATGGCGGCGTGGAGATCGAGACGCTGTTCGTGTTCTGCATAGCGGTGGCCACGTTTGCGGCGGTCACTGTTTTGAGCATCAGCAACATCGTCCATATGCGTAAGGAGGCGCAGGAGGCACTGGTCAAGCAGAAGGTGGAATATCTGGCGAGCTATGTGGAGACCGTCAGCAGGGCGGAGCAGGAGAGCCGGCGGATCCGGCACGACAAGCGCCATCATGACGCCTGCATTGCCGCCATGGCCCGGGCAGGGGACACCGAGGGCATCCTGCACTATCTGGAACAGGGAGAGGAGACGATCGAGAGCTTTCCCGCGTGGTGTCCGAATCGGATGGTCAACGAGCTTTTGCGCTCCTATGCCGACAAGGCACAGGCGGTCGGCGTGGTGTTTGCCGCGCAGGCGGACACGCCGGAGCAGTCCGGGATGTCCGATGTGGACTTTGTGGCCATCCTAGCCAATCTCATGGAAAACGCACTGAATGCCTGCGTTGGAATGGGCAGCGGAGGGCCTATCCGAGTCCATGTCCGGGACATCGGGCGCAAAACGGTGATCGCGGTGAGTAACCCTTGTCCTGATGGTCTGAAGCTGGAAAACGGCCTGCCCGCTGCCCGGGGCATCGGAATCGACAGCATCGCTTCCGCTGCCGCCCGCTATCAGGGAGAGGTATATTATAAGGTGGAGAACGGCGTCTGCACAGCCTGTGTCATTCTCAATCCATAGATATGTCTATACCAAGAAAACCGCCTTTGGGAGGTTTTCTTTTGCCTGTGACCAAATCGGGAAGCAAGCCGACCAATTTCGGTATTTTCATCCATACGCAGTGCGGCTGTGGTATGCTCTTATAGATAAAAGTGCGTTACTGCCTGTATATCGTCGAAAGCACTGACATTCGGATGTCTGGCGAAGGAGCGTGGAAAGGACATTTACTATGAACTGGCCTTGGAAAAAGAAAAAGCTCTCCTTTGCAGAGATTGCAAAGTTCAACTGGGAGGCAGACACCAACACGGAGTTGCGGCAAAAGCTGAATGAGTTGGCGAAGCAGTACCCGACGATGCAGGAGAGCGAATACAGAAGAAAGCTCCTGCAGCTCTTCCGTGAGAAGGGGCTGGACATCAACGCCGAGCAGTTGGATATGCTGCTGCTTCTGCGGCAGAAGACGGATCAGATGCTGCTCGGGCAGGAGTCGGACGGACAGGAGAACGGGGAGTAGGTGCATCCGAAGAAATTCAGCGTCCGGGGCGTGAAAGGCGGAAAAGAAAAAATGGGATATGAATACCGCAGAAACGAGGCCATCATACGGAGCAAGACCCGGGAGTTCTTCGGCGTCGGTACGGTGGTGACGGCTACCTCCTATCTGGTCCCTGTTGTAGACTTTATGCTCATCGGCATCCTGTTGGGCGCTGATGCAGTCGCCGCCGCAGGGCTTGGCGACAGCTTTGTGGACATTGCGGAGCTTCCGGGCTTCGTTCTCTCCGCCGGCGGGCCGGTGGCCGCCGGCATCCTGCTGGGCCGGAGAAAGCGCCGGCTGGCGGACGGGGCATTCACACTGTCCTTCCTCCTGGCGTTGGTCGGAGGCTTGCTTGCGTGGTGTCTGCTGCCGTTCTGTGGCTATTTCAGCGGTATTTTGTCCAACAACGGCGCGATCACGGATGATGTGGCGAGGTACGCGTTCTTCACGCTGCTCTCGACACCGTTCGTGGGCGTGAACCTGATCCTATCAGGGTTTGCCATCGTGGATAACCGCTCCAAGCTGGCGATGGGTTCGGTGATCGCCGCCAATGGGGTGAACATCATTCTAGATGTGGTGTTCATGAAATTCCTGCGCATGGGCGTCGCAGGTGCGGCCGCGGCTTCGCTGCTGGGCAACGCGGCCGGTATTTTGGTGGCGCTGCCGTATCTGTTCTCCAGGAAGCGGACTTTCCGCTTTGTTCTGCGCAGAGAGGACATCCGGGAGGCTTGGCGGGAGCTGGTGTCCAGCAGCTCGGCCTTCGCCACGGATAAAACTTCCCGGATCATCTCCGGCCTGATCGTCAACCTGCTCCTGATGTATTTCGTGGGCAACATGGGCGTGGCGCTGTACGCCGTGTATGGTCAGCTGCGCTCCATCCTGCGTATTTTGGCGGGTGGCGCACTGCAGACCATCTCCACCCTGGGCGGTATGCTCTACGGCGAGCGCGATTTCTACGGGCTGCAGAGGATGTTCTCCCTTCTGGCCAAGTATACCTACGCCATTGTGGCGGTCATCGTAGCGGGGCTGTTCGTCTTCTCTGCGGCGTTCCTTAATTCCTATGGCATGACTTCGGACGCTGATACCGTGATGGCCTTCCGCATCATGCTGTTCAGCCTGCCGTTTCTCTGGCTCAACGACCTGCTTGCCCGATTTTATACCAGTGTGCAGCGTCAGAGGCTGTCCGTGCTTTTATTGACACTGCAGAACGTGGTGTTCAAAATACTGTTCCTGCTGCTCTGCGTGGCAGCTATTTCCCAGCTCCACTGGAGCAGCATCCCGGCGGTGGCGTGCTGGTGTCTCTCGGTGGAGCTCCTGACTCCTGTGGCCACGCTGCTATGGGAGAAGCGGACGTATCACAATATGGCTATCCTTGGCCTGGAGGATCAGACAGAGCGGACCTGCCACACCTTTTCCATCACGGGGAAACGGGAGAACGTGGCGGACATCCACCGGGAGATCGAGCAATTCTGCCGTCAGAACGGGATACCCCACAATAAGGGCGTTTTCCTGGCCATTGCGCTGGAGGAGGCCGTTCTGAACATCATCGGCCACAACGATCATGTGGATATGATCGACATCTGCCTGCTCCTGGAGGAAGGGGATCTGATCGTCCGTATCCGCGACAACGGCGCGCCCTTTGATCCGCTGGCCTTTGTGGACGATGGGGATATTCTTCAGGAGAACAACATCAGCCTGCTGGAGCGGCTTACGGATCAGAAGGCCTATACCCGGATCATGAACATGAACAACACGGTGCTTTCGATCAAGCTGGAGGGTGCGCAGAATGAATGAGCATATTGCGGAGCTTTCCCGCAAATATCCGGCCGCTGCGGAGCTGCTTGCCCGGCACGGAGATAAGACGCTGCGGGCCTATCTGGGACAGCTCCGTCACCGGCCGTCGCCGGATATTCTGCCGTCGGAGGACCTGCTGGCGGCGATCCAGGACTACTTCACGCCCTTCTTCGGCGCGAAGACTGCCAAGGAATGTGCGGCGATACTCCGCCGCAGCCGCTGCATGACCACCGCCAATCACCACCACCCGGCCTTTGAATACATGACCGTACAGGACACGATCCTGTGCGACCAGTGGCTGCGGCTGCAGGGGGAGCAGGGAGCGGTCGTCCCGGTCATGGCCTGTGCCAATCTGAACCTGACCAGCACCCTCTACCCGAGGGGTATGGTGGTTTACGACTGCACACTGCCGGAGGGCCGCCTGCGGCTGCCGCTGTACTCGTGGAAGCTGAAGCGCCCCTGTGTGGCCGCTATAGGGGGCATTACCCCTGAAATGGTGGACAACGTGCTGAAGCGATTGCCGCAGGAGACGCGGCAAGGCTCAATCATGCCTGAGATGGCCGCCGCGCTGGAGCGCTGCTGCCGGGAGGTCCTGCTCTCGGAGCAGGTGCAGCGGTATGATACGCTGCGCCAGCAGACCACAGCCATCAACGCCATGCTCTCCCAGCGGTACTTTACCGACCGATGTCCCCAGTATCTTTGGATGCCCATGGAGACTATCACCGCGAAACTGCTGGCAAAGGATCTTCGGTCGGATGGGACTCTTCTCCATCAGATGCTGTTCTCCATGAGGCTGCGCGCAACACTGCTCCGAGAGCTGGACGGCGTCGCCGGCTGCTGGACGGGGGATACCGGCGGCACGCACTTTTTCTGGGGACTGGACAGCCGGAATATCCTGTTTCCCCTGCGGCTGCGGGAGGAGGCGGGCGAGACGGTGCTGGCCGGTCAGAATTCACTGGGGGAGGACGTGACGGTTTCCTTTACGCCCCAGGCGCTGACGGAGGGGCTGCTGGCGCAGACGCTGCTGCCGGGCATATTCCTCTGCTTTCTGGAGATCTATTTCCTTCGTGATTTCACGGTTTTCGGCGGCTACTACCAGCCAACGTACCTGGCGCAGATGCGCCGGGGGATGGTGCAGGCGATGCGTGAGCTGGGGGGCTTTGACGAGGAGGCCGCGGTTATTGAGGCCAAGCGCAGCGATATGACGCTGGGACTGATCTACCTGCTGCGATCGCATGGCGCAGGGCTGTTTCCGGTATCCACAGCGGAGCTTATGGAACGCCCCGTCTCCACGGCGGAGATCGAAGAAAGGCTGGAGATACCTGTATCGGAGGCGCTTGCCATGCTGCGCTGAACGGGGGAAGGGATACCGTATATGCTTGACGGATCACAGTATACCTGCTATAATTGATATGCATACCAAATTATGGATAGAAAGGTGATGCATACTGTTATGAAAAGAAGTGCTGCTGGAATGAAGAAAACGATTTTCAGCGCTTTGCTGGCGCTATGCACGGCGGCGCTGCTGACCACCGTGTCCTTTGCGGCGGACGTGACCGTGTCCTCGTGGAGCTATGACTGCAGATAATTTCCGGGACTATATGCTCTCGCTGCTGTTC
>OQWA01000113.1_pt1 | contig 19691 bp, 9 predicted proteins | sample 1691581 | NCBI WGS metagenome assembly OQWA01 (sample SAMN03418264, study PRJEB22391) | human gut metagenome | biome: human-gut; feature: organic feature; material: feces | host: Homo sapiens | place: Tanzania | collected 2013-01
ACAGCAATATAATTTTTCTTGTTGCAACAAGGACAAACAAAATAAGTTTTAAGGACAGAATGAAAACTCCCATCAAAAGTTGAAACGTTTTCAAAATGTTCATCAGATGTACAATAATCTGTTAGATTTAATTCGAGAATAGAATCGCAGTTCCAACATTTTTCTTGCTTTACAGGAGCATTGTTTTTAATAATCCTCATGTTTTACCTCTTCAATAGTCATTAGATAAGGACATTCTTCCAATCTTGATAATGGGCAATCCCTTTTGCTAATGTCGCACACATCATAATAAAAATCAGAACAAAAAACACATTCTCCGCAATAAGAGGGCAAATTATCCACAATAAATTTCATACAATTTCCTTTCTTTCAATATACCACGCAAAACCAAAACTGTCAATTTTCGTATTCGCAATCACACGGCGTTTTCGAAGTATTCGCGTATGTGTCTTACGGCTCTTATTTCTGTCTGGCGCACGGCTTCTGGGCTTACTCCTATTATTGAACCTATTTCGCGCAAAGTTTTTGCCTTTGTGCTGCCGTCAAAATTAAATCTGTACCACAAAACACGGCCTTCGTTGCGTCCGAGTGTGCCCATGAGCCCACGTAGTTCTGCGCATGTTTCGTCACGCAAATATTCTTCTTCGGGGGAACGCGCGTCAGAAGGCAGAGAGTCACCAAAATAAGTGCCGTTGTTTTCGGGGCAGGACTCGAGCGAAGAACAGCTGTAGGCAAAACCCATGCATTCCTTAACGCGCTTAGCCGGAATACCAAGATAAAGTGCAATGTCTGAGACAGAAGGGGCTGTTCCGTTCAGCTGTGAAAGATAAGAAGAAGCCTTTTGTATTGAGCGGATCAAAGCTTCTTTTCTGTGCGGAATGCTTATAAATGCAGTTTTTGTGTTGATGTACCTGAGCATATACTGTGCAATCCAGGGATAAGCGTATGTAGAAAAGCGTGTTCCGAAGGCAGGGCTGAACTTGCGTGCGGCTACCATAAGACCCATGCTTCCTTCCTGAATAAGGTCCATTTCTGAAACTGAATTTGCGGCATTGTGTGCAATACGGAGCGCAACACTTACAACAAGCCTTAAGTTGCAGTTGACAAGCTTTTTGTATGCAGACTCGTCACTGGCGTTTATTTTTTCTGACAAATCACATTCTTCTGCGGCCGAAAGAAGCGGGAACCTCTGAATGTCTGCAAGATATGATCTGATTACTGAATTTTCCATTTTTTTTACCCTCACGTTACATTTTTTTTCTTCATAAATTGAATAGCAAGTTCCGTGCCAAGTTTATAAAAAAAAGAAAAAAATGGAAAATTTGTCAGTTATCTGCACAAATATTTGTATTGTAAAGATTTAGAAAGTCAGCAAACAGATGCGCATATATAATTGTAACACACTTTTTGAAAAAAACACGCAATACAATGAATAAATTTTTATACACCTGTATGTTTTTGTAGACAGGTGTATACTTTTTTATTCACCTACCCGGAATTTGCGCAGTTGCCAGAATGCAACCGCCGCCGCTGCCGAAACATTAAGCGAGTCTACGCTGTGCGCCATGGGAATTTTTACCGTATAGTCACAGCCGGCAATCGTCTCTGGCAAAAGCCCGTCGCCTTCCGTCCCCAGAATTACCGCAAGTTTTTCTTCTGACAAAAGCGCTGTGTTGTCCATGCCAATGGAATTGTCTGTAAGTGCAAGGGCGGCTGTCTTAAAGCCAAGCGATTTAAGCTGGCAAAGACCGTCGCGCGGCCACTGTTGCGGGAAACATGCTATTCTTGTCCACGGCACCTGGAATACAGTCCCCATACTTACACGGACTGCACGCCTGTTGAGCGGGTCACAGCATGACGGCGTTACAAGAACTGCATCAAAACCAAGTGCTGCCGCCGACCGGAATATTGAACCTACGTTTGTGGCTTCTGCTATGTTTTCAAGGACTGCAACGCGTGACGCTTTTTTACACAATTCCTGAACAGACTTGAGTACCGGCCGCTTCATTGCGCAGAATACACCGCGCGTTACTGCAAAGCCCGCAATTTCGTTTAGAACTTCGTCATTTGCAGTGTATACGGGTATGCTGCCACAGCGTTCAATAACCTGGCGGGCATCTCCTTCTATATGCTTTTTTGCGGTAAGAAGCGAAACCGGAACGCACCCCGCGTCAAGTGCGCGCTCAATGACTTTGGGACTTTCTGCAATAAAAATCCCGCCGTCACTGCCCGTCTTTCTGAGAGCGCCGTCTCTCATGCCGCAGAAGACACTTGTACCCGGCGCATGTATATCGTCTACTTCTATTATGTTTGCCATAAGCCTTATATTAGCGCATCTGTGCGGTTTCTATAAAGCCTCTGATTCCTATAACCGTGGCATATCCTACAACAGGATTGTTTGTGCCGTTACCCGAAGTCTGACCGTCATTATCTCCTATCTGTCCATAGTCATTAACAGTACCGCCAACAGAACTTCTTCTTGCGCCAAGAGAATCCTTCCACAAGCCTATGTTTGTGTGGTCTTCCTGAATATCGCTCGAAGTAGGTATGACGCTTACTTCCCAGTTGCCTGTAAACGTGTCGTCATCTTTTACACCCTGTGCACTGTAGTTCTCTCCTGCAAGAAGATATGCAAGCTTTGTCTTTTGTGTTGCCGGGTTGTAGTAGCTTATGTACGGAACATAGTAGCTGCCTTCTTTCTGTACATCTATCTGTGTACGGCTTCCTACAATCTGGTAAGAGTCTACTGTTACAACGTCTCCCATTGTAGTACGGTCTTTGTTAATGTAGCGGTAGACAAGACTCTGATCTGCCTTGTTGTAGGCACTTATGTGTACAGCACCAGAGGCGTCTGCCTTAATGGAAACGTCTTCGCATGCACCGCTGAATACTTCTACGGCCGTTGACCAGTAACCGTCCGTATTTGTATGGGACTGGTCTGCGTCATTGTCTGTATACGGGTTTTTCTTGTATGCAAACGCTACGCCGCTGCCCGTGCACCATGCTGCAACTACTATGTCCTCTGCAGGTGAGCTGCCTTCGATTGCGTCTATTGCAACACAGGTGCTTGCCATGCTGTTGCTTGGTGTACATACGTTACCGGTGTCTTTAAGAGTATCTGCATCTTTGCCGGCAATTAGGCTGTACGTTGTGTTTTTTGCATCAAATGCAGATTTACCTCCGCTATTATTTGCACGTACCTGGTCTCTAAATTGGTCGAATCCATTATTATTATTATCTGCATTATCACTCTGCCCAACAGCATCAGTCTTAAAGGTTCCGTAGCGGAATCGTATCTGCCTCTGGAACGTGTCATAGTATGCAAGATACACAGACGTTGAATTACCATGCATTGTAGTTGCAAGAGTCGGCGAGCGGAATCTGTATGTATCCATTATACAAGTATTTTGATCACTTCCCTGTACTTTTGATCCTTTTATACCAATAGATTCCATTCGAAGTTTATTCTTTCCCCAATAATTGTCATCCATAGCACCTGTATTGCAAATACCCCACTGGCTGCTCATGAAGGTAAAGCGTCCTGCAAAGTCACCACTTCCATCAGGGTAAGTATCAAGACCGGTGGCTGTTCCGTAACTGTTGCCGTTCTTGTCGTAGACAAAGCTTACGTTGTTAAAGTCGGCGTAGTTGCTCTGCCAGATCTGGTATGAGTTGCCGTCTTTTTTGCCACCCATACTGAACTTTGACGCGCCGTTTGTAAACGCAAAGCCTATCTTGTCAGAGCCCGGTGCTATGCGCATTACCGCTTCTTTGAGTGTACCGCCCTGTGACGTAGCCGCATCGTAGCGTATGTCCCAGATGTTCATCTTAAAGTCGTCGGTAAGGTTGTTGTTTGTTGTACCGTTGGGCATGCGGTTGTACATCTGTTCAGCATCGCTTCCCGTGTATGAACCCTTTGAGTCGTTGCTGTTTTTGTTGTTAATGGAAGGAATACCGTTCACAGTAACAGTATAGTCGCCGCTCTTGAAGTCTTTTACGCTGAACTTGAAGCTGTTGTCGGTGTCGGAGACGGTGCTGAGTGTCGCTGAGCCTCCGTTTGAAGACTCAACTGTTCCGCCGGCAAGGTTAAAGCCGTAAAGTGTTACTGTTTCTGCACTGCCTGACTTTTCTCCTGTAATACCGGAATTCTTTGCCCACGACTGTCCTGCAACGTAGGCTCCTGTAGAAGTGCGGCCGTATGTTGACCATGCCGCTTCTTCTTTTCCACCTACGGTACTGAGCATTGTCTTTACGTTTGTTACATAAGGTACAACGTCAACAGTATAACGTGCAGTAAGTTTTTCTTTTTCTGTACCAAGAGCAGGAGCCGTGCTTTCTTCTGCCTCAGGAGAACTGTTTGTTCCGCCGTCAGTGGCTGTTACGGTAAGGTCAAGGTTTGCCTGTGCAGACGGTGTTTCGTATTCAAGTTCCCATGTAACTTCGTGGCCTGTCTGGTCTACATCGCGCACGTTTGTTACCGTAAGGCCGTTTTCAGAAGACCACACTCCGTTTTCATACTTGGCAGAGGCTATTTCTGTTCCGGCGGCTTTTACAGAAGCGGCTTTTACAGAAAGTCCTGTAAGAAGAGTTTCGTCACTTGCCGTTCCGCGAAGAACAATCGTACCGCTTACCTTTGGTCCTGTTCCGTAATGAGAAGTCTTGAGAGCATCTGTAAGATCAGACTCAAGTTCTATGTGACCCAGTGCTATTCCTTTTTCGTTGTATGCAAGAGAGTTGTTGCCTTTGCCCTTACCATTCCAGAAGAACGGTTTGAATGAAGCATTCGGTGGTGTGTCGTCCTTTACGTCTACAATAACCGGAATATTAAGGAGCGCCCACTGACTGTCTGTTCCCTGCACGGTTTCTTCTGTTTCGTCCCAGAATGTAAACGCAAAATACTTTGTCTTGCTTTCGTGGGCTTCAAGTTCATCATTCGTAAGAATGATTCCGCCCTGTGAAGAAACGTGCTTTTCAATATTTGCCTTTGTTCCTGCGCGGTCTGCCACCTTAAGGGAAGTTTTGTCGGTTGTAAGTGCAGTAAGTGAAGTTCCCTTCTGGGCTTCCTTTGCCTCACGCTCGCCTACACTCATATTGTACCTGAGTGTGCCGTTACCGCCTGTAAATTCTGGCAGGATGCACATTCCGTTCTTTACCTTGAAGGTTTCTGAACTTAACGTAACAGAAGACTGTGCCTTGTTGTATGCGTCTACCGCAGAGTAATAGTTGAACTCGCCAAAATTGCGGTTGTTGTATGTTGCCTGTGTTACATTGCCTTCATATTTAATCTCGCTGTCTGAATAGAAGTCGTATGTTCCGTTGTGGTCAAGGTCTGTTCCAAGCAGAACCTTTGCAATGCGCGGGCGTTTGTTCTGGATAGAAGTTGCAATGCTTCCCCTGTTTATGTTGCCTGCCTTGTCTATTGTAACTACGTGAATCTCTACAGGACCGTCGGGTATTCTGTCGCTGAAGATGCACGCAGTCCAGGTGTACTTTGAACCTTCTGCCTTGAGCGTTTCTATCATTCCGTCGCCGTCATCGTTTGAGACATTTTCGTAGTCGTTGCCGGTAGGTCCTTCTGTAATCTCGTGGTCTACAATCTGCGCGTAAACAAATTCTGCTTCTGTAAATGATTCTGCTTTTGCTGGTGCAAATGTTACTTCATCTTTATCTTTGTCTACAGAAGAAATTCTTACGTAAGAGCCGCCGATCTTTATAAGGCCTCCTACGCGTATATTTTTATTGCCGCTTATTGAACTGTGGCTGAACGATGTTTCTGTACTGCGCTCTGCGTCTTTCATGTACATTACAGGAAGTCCGTCGCTGTTAATGTAAGTGTCGCCGCTTGCGGTTCCGGCGGTCTTTGTTGTGTCGATGTCTGTTCTGTTGTCGCCGTTTGTGTTGAACATTGGATTGTAAACACGTGGCTCAGTGCCGCCCGATTTGCTGCGCTTAAAGTAGAAGGCAATGTAGTCAAGGCCGCTTCCCTCTTCTTTTACAACATCGCCGAATGTATAAACTACGTTGCTGTTTACGACAGCATTGCTTTCGTCTACGTTTATTCCGCCTGATTTAAGTCTGAGTGACGTTGTTTTGTCTTCTGCAAGAGAACCATCTTTGCTGTACATCTGCGGGGCCTGACTGTCTACAGAGAACAATACCGGGTACGTAGTTGTATAGCCGCTTTCACCGCTTACATTTATTGTAGCAGAAGTTTTACCGTCACCAATAATTGTCACAGGCGCACTGAACGTATATTTTCCGTCTGGTGTTACTGAAGGGAGCGGAGGATTAAAACTGATCTTGTTCACAGATTCGGCATCAGAAGTTATGGTTACGCTGCTCAATGATGTTGAACTTATTGTTCCGGTAAGGTACCAGTCTTTGCCGGTCTCGGGCTTTGTTATGTACATACCCGAAGAATATGTGCGCGAAACAGAAGTCTCGCCCGAAGAGCCGCTCTTGTACTGAACAAGCGCAACGTTTTCTACCTGCGGAGCCTTTACGTCAATTTTTACTTTTACAGTTTTACCCCAGCCGCGTGTCTGAGGGGTTTCATCGTTGTCCCAGGCACGTACACGCAGAGACATTCCCTTATCTGCAAGAGCTGTATTTTCTGCAATCTCCATTGTAGGAACAAGAAGCTTCCAACTGTGGGTTCCTGTGGCAGTAATGTACCAGTCAGCAGAATATGTTTCACAAAGTCCCGGCATAGAAGGTGTTGTTCCGTCAGAGGCTGTCCAGCTTTTTATAATATTGTAGTCAGTCTCATCAAAATTGCCGTCGTTGTTAACGTCAAGCTGAACCTGTACTTCGGAGACACCGTTGTCATCTGTTGCGGTACCGATTATAGTAAGCGAACCGCCGACTGTTGCCCCTGTTTCGGGGTAGATTACAGTTGCAATCGGTTTACCGCCTTCAGCATCTACAAGAATATAGTTTCCGTCTACCACTGCCTGGTTGCCCACAACGTCTGTAACGAGGAATGAGACATAAACTTTGTAAAGAGCAGAGCCTGGTGTTTCCTCTTCAGAAATACCGGCATCTACCATATCTTCTGTAATATAATACAGTATATTTTTGGGGTCACCTTGGGTTGTTGACTCAAACGGAAGTTCCCAACTCATCTGGTTTGTTATAAACTCCCAATCATACTTTGTTGAAGTGCTTTTTCCCATCTTGTATTTAATGGATTCTATTCCGGCATTATTGTCAGAAGCAATTCCCTTCATTGTAACAGTGCGTGTTACCTTTGAAGCAGTATCTGTTCCCGGGTAGGTTACCTTAAGTTCGGGGGCGGTGTTGTCTACATTTATCTTGAGTGTAGTAGAAGAGGTTGTTCCGGCATTGTCTTTTGCGGTAACAACTGCATCTATAGAACCGCTGGGTAATCCCGAAAGATCAATATCTGCAAGTTCGTAATATTCACCTTCTTCATCGCTGCCTTTTGTTGCTTCTACAGCCGCACCGTTGTTTATGCTTACAGTAACAGATTTAATTCCGTTGTCATCAGTTGCATGTGCGCGAATCTTAAGCCACTTTGTAGTACCACCGACAATTGTATTTGAAAGTAATGATACATCCTTCAATGGGCCGGTATAAGTTGCTTTAGTGGCTGTTGTGTCAAACTTAAGTTCTCTTATTGCAGGCGGTATTGTGTCTACAGTAACGTAAAGTACGCTGTCAGCGGCAGCAGCTGTTCCGAATTTGTTTGTTCCGTCGGTAATGTACGGTGCTGTAAGACCTGAAGTTTTACTTGAAGTAAATATAGTTCCTTCAGTATCTGTTACGCGGAAGTATATTTTGTTTTCACCTTCTTTGGCTTCTATTTCCCATGAGTCGCCGTTTGGGGTAACTTCTATCCAGTCTATTGAACTATCAAATGTTTCGTCATTTGGATCTTTAAAACTGTATTCCAGAGATTCAATTCCGTCGTCGTCAGAAATGCGGCCTTCAATTACCTTTGTGTTTTTCTGCCAGATAGTTGTTCCTGTTTTGCCCATATCTTTGAGTGACTTTGGCGAAGTGATTTTTATCTGCGGGCGGTCTGTGTTCTGGTCTACAACAAGATCAAGTACAGGAGAGTATCCTGTGTTCTGTGCAGAGTCGGTAACTGCGGCCATTACGTAAACGTGTGTTCCGTCTGTAAGTGTACCGAACGCACTCTTTGTGTCTATAGGAAGGCTCTTCCATGCAGTTGGAGTAGACGATTCTGTTATGTCGCTTGTGCCGGTAAAGATTCTTGTCCAGCCTGCGGTAGAAGTTACGGGATCCGTTGGTTTTGTAAGCGTGTACCAGAATACCGGTGTTGCTGTAAGTGCATAGCTTCCGTCGTTGGAGTTTCCTTCAAGGGCAATTGTTCCGTTGACTTCGACAGCAGGTGTTGAAGTGTCTTTGTCGAGGGAGCTTGTTATGTTTACGACAGGTGCAACATTATCAAGAATAATGTTAAAGAGCTTTGTAGTTGTAGTGTTGCCGGCTTGGTCTGTTGCAGTTGCGTTTACATCCATCGTAGCAAGACTTTTTGATTTTATTGTAAACGAATACTGGCCGCTCTGGTCTGCGGTTCCTTCCACATTGCCGTACTTAACAGACGCAATACCTGAAGCAGCATCGGCTGCCTCTACAATGAATTCAACGTCTTTTGTTCCGTTAACAAGTTTTCCTCTTCCATCGTAAGCTGTTTCGTCGTCTATAGAAACAAGTCTAAGTGTTGGTGCCACGTTGTCGCGTCTTACGTTAAGTGTTGTTGATGTACTTTTGTTTCCTGCAGCATCTACGGCTGTAAATACAAGAGTATTTGTTCCGACTGCAAAGCCCGAGATTGTGGCCGTGTACTGGTAATATTCTTTTCCGTCAGCAATTACATTCTTTGGAATACCGGAGCCGGTAACTGCTGTTCCGCCAGAAGGAGTAAATGTATATTCCACGCGCTCAACACCGCAGCCGCCGTCATAGTATTTTATGTCAAAAGGCAACGATTCGTCCTTGTACCATGAATCGGCAGGATCTTTTTTGTTTACAGTTGGCTTGAGGTCGTTAGAAGAGTAAAACGCAGAAGCAAGAACAGGAGCCGTGTTGTCTATTGTATATGTGTGTTCAGCAGCCGCACTCTGTCCGAAAATGTCTGTTGCCTTATATGTTATCGCAAGAACATCTCCATCTTTTACAGTGTCCGGTACAGTAAGAGAAATATTGCCGTTATCGTCCTGAGTGATTGTTCCCTCTGCTACTATTGCTGTTTCTCTTTTAACGGTGTAACTTGCAGTAAGAGTTGTTTCAACCTTTGAAGTAACTTTCGGTTTTACAGAAAGCACGTCACCCTTTGCAGTAAACTTAGAAGTTTGTGCAGCTACATCAAGAGCCGGTGCTCCCGAAGAAACACCAATGTAGAAAGGAGAAGCTGCGTATGTTCCGTTTGCGTTTCCTTCTGTGTCGGTAACAGTTATCTTTACTTCGTACTTTGCTTCTTTTGAAGGAAGAGCAAATGTAAACGGAGCCGTTGTTGAAGTTCCGTTTTCTATAACCTTCTTTGAAGTATAAGCGTCTGTTCCCACTTCCCTGTATTCTACAGTTACAGTTTTTACGCCGTCATCGTCAGAAGCGGTTCCAGAAAGTTTATTGTTGCTTACAGTTCCGAACAGGTTCTTTATTACGTCCCCTTTGACTCCAACACCGTCCGCGCTGTTTATACCCGCGTCATAGTTTGAAGGAGTAATGGAAGGAATGTCTGTGCTCTGGTCAACATTTATTTTGGTTTTACTGTCTGTCTCTGAGTTTCCTACAGCGTCAACAGCAGTTACTTCAAGAGTATATGTGCTGTTGTCGGTAAGTGTCGTCGTGTCAATTACAAAAGACCACTCACCGTAGGTTCCGCCTGAAAGGTCCGTCTTTGCTGTTTTTGCGCTTGTACCGTCACCGTCTGTTTTCTTTATATTGAGTGTAACGGCACCGGTTGTACCCAGTTTTGTTTCGTCAGTTACAGTGCCGGTTACAGTAATTTTACCGTTTACTTTATTATCGCCAGCTACTGCTACAACAGGCGAAACACCCTTTACGGTAATTGCAGGTGCAGTTTTATCTACACTTACATTTGCAGAAGCTTCACTTGTGTTTCCAGCATTGTCTTCTGCGGTAAATGTAAATGCGTATGTTCCGGTTGTAAGAACGTGTTTTTTGAATTCAAATGTATATACGTCACCGCTCACCGTTTCTGTATAATCAGTGTCTTCTGTCAGAACTTCATTGCCCTTCTTTACAGTGACAGGCACAGGCTTTATTCCGCTGAGGGTATCGCTTACCGTAACCGGAATTTTATATGCAAAGTTTTCATCATTCATTTCTTTTCCGGTAAGATTTGCGACATAATCTCCGACGTTTACAGTTGGTGCAGTTGTGTCTATATTATATTTATACGGACCGAATACACCTTTGTTTCCTGCATTGTCCGTTGCGGTTACAGAAACATCGTACTTAGCGTCTGCGTCAAAATTGAGTGTTGTGCTGTACTTGTAGTATTGGTTTTCATACTTATCTGCACTGTACGCGCCGCCGAGTGTAAGCGGTGTTGCTTTTTCTGTTCCGTCTGCAGCAGTAAATGTTGCAATTACAGAAGAAATATTGCTCGGATCATCAATTACTTTTTCAATATCTTTATCCCAACTATCTGCAAGTGGCAATAATATACCGACGGCGCTGTAGTTGAACCAGCTTTCAGGGTCAGGCTTGAAAGGAAAGTCGGGTGCAATTGTAGGAGCTTTTCCGTCTACCTTCCATTTGAATTCTGTAGAAGTGCGCTGGCCGTATGCGTCAAAGGCGACAAAATATTTTGTACCCGAAGTTGTTCCAGCATTAACCTTTGTTGTAAATGAAGTACCTGTTTTTGGTGTAATTTCTATTGATTTTGTATCAGAAGCTGCCGGTATTGAATTAATATTTTCTGACGAAACAAAAAGTCTTGCTCCGCTGGTGTCGCTTACTTTTCCTGTTACAATAAAGTCTGCGTCCTGAACCTGATATGCCCCGGACTTTGACTCTATGCTTAAAGAAGGGGCACCGTTGTCTACAGCAACATAATATGTAATGCCGCTTGTGTTTTCATGATTAACTTTGTTTTCTTTCGTTGCCGTTTCATAAAGAGTGTCGCGAGCAGTAACCTCTACAGCATATTTTCCTTCGGTCTTTGGAAGGTTGAATGTTAAGTTGGCACTGGTTGTTCCGATTGTAAAATCTTTGAATTCCTCAGTATGAACTGCATTTTTTTTGTCTGCAGTTCCACCCGATGTCAAAGCATATGCATTTACAATAACAGGTGCGCTTATTCCATCGTCATCAGTAACGGTAATATTAAGCGTGCTGTTTGTCGTGCTGTTAAAGAGGTTTTTTCCAACAGCAATTTCGTCAGCCTTGACATCTGCACTTGCATTTGTAATTGCTACAACAGGGCGGTCTGTACTCTGGTCTATTTTAATTGTTTTTACAGAAGGCTCGCTTTTGTTGCCGGCTTTGTCTTCTGCCGCGAGCGTAATTATGAGATTTGCGCCGTCTTTAAATTCTGTTGTGTCTATAGGTTCACTGTTAAACTGGCCTGCGTTGTAAGAGAATTCTTTTTTAACACCAGAATCTGAACTGTCTGTTACGGTAAGTGTAAATGTTTTTCTGTAATTTTCGTCTACACCGCCGCTTATGTAAATTGTACCGTTAACGCAATCTGAACCCGCAGCATTTTTTACAGTCTTTGTAACTTCAGGTCCCGAAAGTACAGGAGGCTTTAAGTCTACATGAAACGAGCGTTCTGCAACAGCCTTAAGTTTGTTGCTTCCCGTTGCGGTTACTTTTACAGAATATGTGTAAACCTTTCCGTTTTTTTTGTCGGCGTCGTATGCCGGAACATCGTCGGCAGGAATTGAAAAAGACCAGCTTGCGTTGTTTTCGCTGACTGTGCTGACTTTGCACTTGTCTCTTGTTCCGCTGTATGTTCTTACAACTCTGTTTGGATCGTTTTCATCAGCATTTTCATCAGTAATGGTTACTTCCCAGGCCAAAGAAAGATTGTTTTCGTCAATGCCACCGTCGTAACCTACGGTTCCTGTAACAGAAAGATCTTTAGACGAATTGAACATAGCTGAATTTGTCGGCGTATTTATGGCAAGAGCCGGTGCCGCACCTGTCTGTGCTCCACGGAATGCAAAAACTGTTCCGTCATTGTCAAAATCGTTACCGTCGGCATCTTCTCCCGAAGCTGCAACAATGTATGTCTTTAACGGACTTATTGTCTTCGGGAGTTTTATATTGAATGTGTATGTTGCAAGTGATGAGCCTGCGTAAGAAAGATTTTCTTCCTTAACTGCAACTGATGCGGCATTTTTTTTGGCATATTCTGCGGGATCATCATATATAGAAGAAACTGTGTCTTCTGTTATAGATTCGAACGGTCCAAAGACATAAACGCACATTGTTTTGGGAAGAACATTTGTTCCGTCAAGACCTGCGTTAACCTGAACAGAAATACTCTGGCTTGAAGCGCCCGTTTTGTTTATTTCAAAAACAGAATCTACATCAAAACCCTGCACAACATATTTCGGATTGGCGTTAGGGTTCAGACCGAAGGCAAGAGAAGACTGTGCTGCACTGTCAAGGAATTCCTTTCTGACCACAGAAGCCGCTGTTCCGTTTACTTCTGTTAAAGTTTCATTTACAATAGATTTTATCTTTGCTGCTTCAAGACCGTAGCCCGAAGAACTCTGGAATTTCTGGTAGACTGAATCATACAGATATACTTTTTTTGAAATGTTTCCTGTTTTTCCAGAAGTGTTGTTTTTAAAATCATTGTATTCGTATGCTGAATCTTCAAGTTCAATTTCGCAGAAGAAAGTTTTTGTTCCTATAGATGAAGCGTTTTTTATGTCACCGTAAAGTTTAGTGTAAACATCATCTTTTTTTCCAAAGAGGGCAACCGAGGTTCCGCCAGAAGTTTCTATATTCTCTTTTTTAAACGATTCGAGAAGTTTTCCTTTACCCCCCCCCATATTTTCGTAGACGTTTACACGCATGTATTTTATGGAATGGTCGTCGGCAATTGTTCCGGTTATCTTAAAGTTTGAACCGCTGACGGTGGGGTTCTTTATGTCAGTTGTTCCGGGTGAGTTAAGAATAAAAATTGGCTCTGTGTTGTCTATGTCAATTGTTATGGCACCTGTACCGGAGCTTTTGCCTGAGGCATCGCGCGCTACGGCTTCAAGGGTATATTTTCCGTCGGGCATTTCCCAGCCGTTGTAGGAACCTTTGCCTTCTGCTGTTTTGTTAAAAGAGAATGTCCACGATTTTGCGTCATCTGCAATGGTTGCGGCATAGGGGCCGTAAGATTTTCCCAGTTCCGAATTGTGCGCAATTACCGTAACAGACGTAACTTTCTGGTCGTCGGCGCAGGTTCCGCCAAAAACAAACTGCCCTCTTACCGTAGAGAGCGTTGCAGGATAAGTTACGTTGAGTGTAGGTGCCTGTGTGTCTACTGCCGCTCCAAGTCCAACGTCGCAGGACAAAAGAGCGTATGCAAAAACTACAGAAACAACCGCAAGAAGAAACTTTTTTACTTTCATGACAACCCCCGAAAATAGCCTGAATTTATTCCAAAAGATAAAAAATCTCTAAAATATCTATTCTAAACTATAGTATGCCCCATCTTTGCAAATTTGTCAAATTTTCTAGTGGGGTATTACTATTTTGATATATTTTCGGCACAAAAGTATGAGTTCTTTAACCCGCGGCCGGGGTGCGGGGGATTTTAAGGCACTGTTTATCATCATTTACGGGCTATTATAGGACACTTACAACATCAAAGAATGTCGCAATTATATTTTTCTTGACAACACGAATCAATTTTGATACATTATAACTATGCCAAATGAAAAAATTGTAACAGCAAGATTCTTCAAAACCGACAGCGGGAATGAACCAGTCCGCGACTGGCTCAAAGAACAAAAGTCAGAAAACACCGCAGGAAGATTTGGAACTGTCAAAAAAACGCCGGAATCTGGTATTGAATGGAGGTATTAACGATGAACAGTAACATTGGAAGCTCATTTGACGATTTTTTGGAAGAAGAAGGAATCTCCGCAGAAGTAGAAGCTGGAGCCGTTAAAAAGATTATCTCCTACCAGCTGCAGGATGCTCTCGACAAAGAAAAACTTACCAAAACAGAACTTGCCCAGAAACTAGACACTTCACGAGCTGCTGTAAACCGTCTTCTTGATCCAGATAATTATTCTGTAACTCTTAATACACTGGTTAAAGCAGCAAGTGTTTTGGGTAGGCATGTAAGCGTAGCGATTAGGTAAGAAGAATTCCAACTGCGAAGGCTGCGTTTTTCCCCGCAAAATTCCATTGTGAATTACACATGATAATGTTCTAATTATAATACAACTTAATAAAAATACCAGCACTTTCATCTGTTTCTTCCAAACCTTTTTTGAATTTCTGCAATGCGTTTGCCTGAGGCACTGTACCCCAAAATATTGACGGCTCATTGATAAAAATGTACAATAATATAATTATGAAACCCATACTTATCAAAGAATTATTAACATCCGAGCCTGACGCAAGAACCGTCACTGTCTGCGGATGGGTCAGGACAAAGCGTGACTCAAAGAACCTTGTCTTCATACAGGTAAACGACGGCAGTTGTTTTGCTTCCATTCAGCTTACATTTGACAGAACAAACCCTGCACAGGGCGCAGATGCCAATTCTATAGAAGAATCACTTAAAAACATAAATACAGGAACATCGGTCCGTGCAGAAGGAGCACTTGTTCAGTCTCCGGCAAGCGGTCAGGCAGTAGAAGTTATTATTACAAAACTTACTGTACTTGGACTTTGCCCGCCCGAAACCTACCCTCTTCAGAAAAAGAACATGAGTATGGAATACCTGCGCGACAATGCCCACCTGCGTGCAAGAACAAACACTTTTGGTGCAGTATTCCGCATGAGAAGCCAGATGGCCATGGCACTGCACACTTTCTTCCAGGAACGCGGCTTTGTTTATATAAGCGCACCAGAAATCACATGTTCCGATGCAGAAGGTGCAGGCGAAATGTTTCAGGTAACAACCCTTTCGCTCGAAAAAATTGCAGAACTGGGAATAAAGGCCGGCGCAAAGGGAATGGATCCCGCAAAAGCCGCAGATCTTGTTGACTACAGCAAAGACTTTTTCGGAAAGAAGGCAAACCTTACCGTAAGCGGCCAGCTCGAAGCCGAAACACTTGCCACAGCACTCAGCCGCGTATACACTTTCGGACCCACATTCCGCGCAGAAAATTCAAATACACCGCGCCACCTGTCAGAATTCTGGATGTGCGAACCCGAAATGGCATTTTTTGACCTTTTTGACAACATGGATCTCGAAGAAGAATTTATAAAATATCTTCTTAACTGGGCACTCACAAAATGTGCAGACGACATGCAGTTCTTTGAAAAACGCATCCAGCCCGGAGTTATTGCACAGCTTCAGCACGTTGTAGATACTCCGTTCAAGAGAATTTCTTACACAGACGCAGTAAAAGAACTCGAAAAATACAATGACAAGTTTGAATTCCCGATCAGCTGGGGAAAAGAACTCCAGACAGAACACGAGCGCTACCTTACCGAACAGATTTTCAAGAGTCCGGTTATGGTCTACAACTACCCAAAAGACGTAAAGGCCTTCTATATGAAGCAGAACGACGACGGAAAAACCGTACGCGCAGTAGATGTTCTTGTTCCGGGACTGGGCGAAATTACAGGCGGAAGTGAACGCGAAGAAAACTACGACAAACTTCTTAAAGTCTGTGAAGAACGCGGAATGGATATGAAAAATTACCAGTGGTACCTTGACCTCAGAAGATTCGGAACAGTTCCCCACTCCGGATTCGGCCTTGGATTTGCACGCCTTTTGCGCTACATAACCGGAATGGCAAATATACGCGATGTAATTCCGTACCCGAGAGCACCAAAACTGGCAGATTTCTAATATTTGGAATAAAGGAAAATCATGGCAGGAGCAGAGGCCAGCAAAGTTGACCTTTTCGGAAGAAAAATATTTTTTCTCAATCCAGCGTATTCAGTGCGCAATGAAGTTATTACTGAACTTCAGAATGAGGAATACGAGGTATACATAATTGAAAGTTACCGTGATGCAAAAAATCTTCTGAGACTGAATGAAAACGCAATTCTGTTTATCAACGTAGATGCCCAGCTTGCCATGAATTCCTGGTACAACTTTATCAGAACCTTTGAAAAAGAAGATGTACTTTCTTCTATATACATAGGAATAATTTCTGAACGCATAAGGCCTGCAGACCGTGAACTCTTTCTTACAACAGCCCAGATTCCTGCTGGAATTACAATGCTTGACACCGACATGAAATTCATTACTGAATCAATTCTGGGCGTTCTTAAGGAAGCAAATGCAAAGGGACGGCGGCAGTATGTGCGCGCAAATCTTTCCCACGACAAGGAAGCGTCCCTTTTCTGGAACCACGGAACAAAAATGTACCAGCTTAAACTTCTGGACATAAGTTCTGTGGGAATGTCGGTAAAAGTTCCGCCGGCACTGTCCCGGATTGTAGGAAAGAATTTCATTCTGCGCGATGTTACGCTCAGGCTGGGTTCAAAGCAGATTGTTATAGAAGCAGTCGTCTTTGCCGTAAAGGAAATTCCCGACGGCATAATATGGGTTCTTCTACTGCTGCCAAATACAAGCACAAAAACACGCAGCATAATAAGGCAGTATGTTTCTGAAACAACACAGAAGATTATGATGACTGTAATCAACAATGCACGCCCCGATGACACTGCATACGACATACTCAATTACTACAACATGGCGGCAAAACGCAAGAACGCGAGCTAAAACCTAAGCAATGTCTAAAAAAAAGCCGTCATTTATTACAGTAATACAGTCGCTTTACCTTACAATAAACTTTTTCTTTACAAACGATTTGCTTTCCTATGCTTCGGCTTGTGCCTTCGGTTTTTTGTTTTCTGTAATTCCCGTTGCCATGATGATTATCGTAATTCTCATACGCTTTCTGCACGCCTCGCCCGAAACTGTAACGGCACTTCTGGAAACTGTACGCGGACTGGGTGACTTTCTGACCAAAAACAATTTTGTCCGCTCCCTTTCAGAAATAAAACCTGTAACGAACTTCGAAATTGTAATAGGTGTTGCAATCGTAATGATGGCCAGACGCTTTTTTATGTCTGTAATGGGTGGCCTCAATAAAATCTTTGGTGCCGAACGCAAGTCGCGCCCCCTTATGACACAGCTCATCAGTCTTGCTGGTGAAGCCGTAATTGTAGTAGGAATTGCGACAATCGTTTTTCTTTCAATAACGTTCAAAACAATAGAAAAAATCCCGGTTCTTACAGAGCTGGCAAACCTTCTTCCGGGACCAGCGCGTCTTGTTTCGGCCCTGTTTACGTCGCTTTTCCCGTATATTTTTCTTTTTATAGCAACATCTCTCGCTTACAAGTCCGGCAGCAGAACACGCCCCAGTTTTTTTACATGCATGCTTTTTGCCGCGGGAAGTACGCTTTCGTTCATTGTATTCCTTAAGATTATGAATCTTTTTATCAACGTAAACAAATACAATGTAATTTACGGCGTTCTGAGCAACACGATTGTTCTTTTAATGGAAGTTTTTTTCTTCTTTATTATATTCCTGTTTTTTGCACAGTGGCTTTTTGTGTTCCAGTTTTTTGACACGCTGCTTCTTTGCGAACTTTATCTTCTTCCGGCACGCGATGAAACAAGCCTTGCAGACCTTTCAAAACGCCTTTTGTTTATAAGACCCGACTATCTTCTTAAAAACGAGTTGAACACAATCAGGCTCAAAAAGGGAGACAACGTTTACTCTACCGGACAGGTTGGTAAAGACGCATTTTATGTTTCAAAAGGAACGGTTCGCATTACAAGGCTGAACCACGTCTCTTTTGCCGACAGGGGCTGCTTTTTTGGTGAAGAAGCCTGTATGCTGCGTGAACTGCGCAATGAAGATGCCACTGCCTGGACAGATGCAGAAATTGTGCGCATTCCCGAAGAAACATTTTTTATGATTCTGGACAAAAACCCGCGTGCCGCATCAAAGGCACTTTCCCGAATAAGCAATTACTTTGCCAAATTTTATGGACTAACTAAAGAATATCCACTATAATGTGCAAATGACTAAGTACATTTTTATTACCGGTGGAGTTGTTAGCGGTCTTGGAAAAGGAATTGCGGCCGCATCTCTTGGGCTTATTCTCAAAAGCCGCGGACTAAAAGTTGTAAACCAAAAATTCGATCCGTACCTTAACATTGATCCGGGTACGATGAATCCTATTCAACACGGAGAAGTTTTTGTTACGGACGACGGTGCCGAAACAGACCTTGACCTGGGACATTACGAGCGTTTTACTGATGCAACGCTTTCCCAAAGCAGTAACACAACTGCAGGCCGCGTATACCAGTCTGTTCTTAACAAAGAGCGTGAAGGCGGTTACAACGGCGGTACAGTTCAGGTTATTCCAAACGTTACAGAAGAAATTCTCAGAAGAATGCTTCTTTCTACAAAAGAAACCAATGCAGATGTAATCATTACAGAAATTGGCGGAACAGTCGGCGACATTGAATCGCTCCCGTTTATAGAAGCAATCCGCCAGATGAAGTACGAAGTCGGTGAAGAAAACTGCTGTTACATTCACCTGACTCTTGTTCCTTACATGAAAAAGGCCCACGAAATAAAAACAAAGCCTACCCAGCATTCCGTAAAGGAACTGCAGGAACTTGGTATCCAGGCCGACATTCTCATGCTCAGAACAGAAGTTCCGCTTACAGATACCACTCGCGAAAAGCTTGCACAGTTCTGCAATGTAGATACTGACTGTGTAATCCAGAACCTTAACGCAAAGTCCATTTATGAAGTTCCGCTCAACATGGAAAAAGAAGGACTTGGAAAAGCTGTCTGCAAGGCTCTTGGAATAGAAAATACAGAAACACATCTCGAAGACTGGACACGCATGGTCAATGTTTTTGAAAACCCAAAAAAGACCGTGCACATTGCCCTTGTAGGAAAATACGTTGAACTTCACGATGCGTATCTTTCTGTTGTAGAAAGCCTTACACACGGCGGAATAGCAAACGAAGCAGAAGTAATAATTGACTGGGTTGACTCAGAGCAGATTACTGATGACAGCGCGGCAGAAGAAAAACTTTCCTTTGCAGACGGCATAATTGTTCCGGGCGGCTTTGGTTCACGCGGAATTGAAGGAATGATTCTGGCTGCAAAATATGCAAGGACACACAAGGTTCCATACTTTGGCATTTGTCTTGGAATGCAGATTCTTGTAATTGAATATGCACGCGATGTTCTTGGCTGGAAGGATGCTCATTCCACAGAAATATGCAAAGAAACCTCGCATCCTGTCATTGACCTTATGCCCGACCAGAACGGAAAGATTCTTGGCGGAACACTGCGTCTTGGAAAATACGAATGCACTGTTGCACCGGGAACCCTTACAGAAAAGGCATACGGAACAACAACTATCTGGGAGCGCCACAGACACCGCTATGAATTCAACAATAAATTCCGTGAAGATCTTAAAAAAGCAGGTCTCATTATTGCGGGCGTTAAGTTCAATAATCTGTTTTGCGGTTTCTAGGCGTTCATTCTGACTGTCTG
>OQWA01000114.1_pt1 | contig 19539 bp, 16 predicted proteins | sample 1691581 | NCBI WGS metagenome assembly OQWA01 (sample SAMN03418264, study PRJEB22391) | human gut metagenome | biome: human-gut; feature: organic feature; material: feces | host: Homo sapiens | place: Tanzania | collected 2013-01
AACCAATATTATATCACTGCAAATATCGACATTTCAGATTACGCAGTTACCGTGAACGGCGAAAAATTCGTCGAAGACAACGGATTCAGGATTTATATAAGTTACGTCGTGCAAAAAGCGTAAATCAAAAAAATTTTTCAGGGGCGAAGGCAAAGGCTTTCGCCTTTTTCGCGCGCTTTTCTTGACAATTCATAATATATTTTCTATAATGTCTTGAAATATATAAATTATTGAGGTTTTTCAATGTACAAAAAAGTTGACAACGGTCTTGATTTTGTGGCGCGCGAAAAGGAAGTTCTGGACTTCTGGAAGGAAAACCACATCTTTGAAAAAAGCGTCGAAAAAAACGTCGGTAATCCCGAGTTTTCGTTTTTCGACGGTCCGCCTACGGCAAACGGACGTCCCCACATCGGGCATATTCTCACCCGTGTTATGAAGGATATTATTCCCCGCTATAAGACGATGAAAGGTTATCACGTTTTAAGGAAAGCGGGCTGGGATACTCACGGTCTTCCCGTCGAACTCGAAGTGGAAAAACAACTGCACATCGACGGCAAACAGGAAATCGAAAAGTACGGTATCGAGCCGTTCATCAAGCAGTGCAAAGAAAGCGTATGGAAATATAAACACGAATGGGAAGTCATGTCCGACCGCGTCGGTTACTGGGCGGATATGGAAAACCCCTACGTCACCTACGACGACAATTATATCGAGTCGGTGTGGTGGAGCCTGAAAGAAATCGACAAAAAAGGACTTTTATACAAAGGCTATAAAATCGTTCCTTACTGCCCGCGTTGCGGCACGGCTTTGTCAAGCCACGAGGTCGCGCAGGGATACAAGGACGTCAAAGAACGCTCCGTTTTCGTAAGGTTCAGGCTCGTTGACGAAGAAAACACGAGTTTCCTTGCCTGGACGACCACCCCGTGGACGCTCCCCAGCAACGTCGCGCTTTGTATGAACGCGAAAGAAGACTACGCCAAAATCAAGGTCGGCGACGAATACTTCATTATGGCAAAGGCTCTTATCCCGTCCCTTTTCAAGGAGGACGAATACGAACTTGTCAGCGTGAAAAAGGGCAAGGATTACGAATATACGAAATATAAACCACTTTTCGATTACGTCAAAGACACGTCGAAGGGCTGGTTTGTCACGAACGCCGATTACGTCACTCTTACGGACGGCACCGGCGTCGTACACATCGCGCCCGCATTCGGCGAAGACGACGCGCAGGTCGGCAGACGTTACGACTTGCCTTTTGTGAAATTCGTGGACGACCGCGGCAGACTCACCGACGACGTTTACGACTTCAAAGGTCTTTTCGTGAAAGACGCCGATCGTCCCATTATCATGAAACTGAACGAAACGGGATTGCTGTTCAAGGATATGCTTTACGAACACAGTTACCCGTTCTGCTGGCGTTGCGACACTCCGCTTATTTATTACGCACGCGAAAGCTGGTTCATTAAGATGACGGCGGTTCGCGACGAACTTATGAAACGCAATCTTTCGGTCAACTGGATGCCGCCGACAATCGCGACGGGACGTATGGGCAACTTCATCGAAAACGTCATCGACTGGGGCATCAGCCGCGAACGTTACTGGGGCACGCCGCTTCCCATCTGGATTTGCGACAAGTGCGGACATAAACACGTCGTCGGCAGCCGCGAAGAACTTTGCAAACTCGGCGGTCTTGAAAAAGCACCCGAACTTCATAAACCTTATATCGACGAGGTCACGTTCACGTGTCCCGAATGCGGCGGCGTAATGCACCGCGTTCCCGAAGTGCTGGATTGCTGGTACGACAGCGGCAGCATGCCTTTCGCGCAGTGGCACTATCCGTTTGAAAACAAGGAAATTTTCGAAGAAGTGTATCCCGCCGACTTTATTTCGGAAGCAATTGACCAGACTCGCGGTTGGTTCTATACCTTGCTTGCGATTTCGACGCTTCTGTTCGACAAGGCAAGTTTCAAAAACTGCATAGTTCTGGGACACGTCAACGACAAAGACGGCATCAAAATGAGCAAACATAAGGGCAACGTCGTCGATCCGTTCAGCGTGCTCGACAAGCAAGGCGCGGACGCCGTGAGATGGCATTTCTATACGTCAAGCGCACCTTGGCTTCCTTCGAGGTTCTATCCCGAAGCCGTCAGTGAGTCGCAGCGTAAATTCATGGGCACGCTCTGGAACACCTATGCGTTCTTTGTACTTTACGCCGATATCGACAAGTTCGATCCGACGAAATACAACCTTAAAGATTGCAAACTGTCGGTCATGGACAGATGGGTGCTTTCGGGGCTCAACAGCCTTATCAAATACGTGGACGACTGTCTGAACGAATATAAGATTTTCGAAAGCGCAAGGAAAATTCAGGACTTCGTGGACGAACTTTCCAACTGGTATGTCCGTCGCGGTCGCGAAAGATACTGGGGAAGCGAAATGTCCGACGACAAAATCGCCGCGTATATGACGCTTTACACCGTCCTTACCGAACTGTCGAAACTCATCGCGCCGTACACCCCGTTTATGGCGGAAAGCATTTATCAGAATCTTGTCAGGTCGTTTGACAAAAACGCGCCCGAAAGCGTGCATCTGACCTCGTTCCCCGTGGCGGACGAAAGTTTCATCGACACCGCGCTCGAAGACGGCATGGAAGAAGTTATCCGCGTTGTCGTTTTGGGACGCGCCGCAAGAAATCAAGCGAACATCAAAAATCGCCAACCCTTGCAGAAACTGTACGTGACCGGCGTTGAATTCGACGACGAACTGAAAGCCCTCGTTTCCGACGAAATTAACGTGAAAGAAGTGCTTAACGCGTCGGGCGAACAGGACTTCGTAACGTACGAAATCAAGCCGCAACTTAAAACGATCGGTCCGAAATACGGAAAACTTTTGGGCAAAATCAAGGAGCATCTTGCGAATGCCGACGGAAAAGCAATCGTGAACGCAGTCGCAACCGGCACGTATAAGGTCGATATCGACGGCACGGAAGTCGAGTTCTCAAAGGACGATATTCTCGTGTCCGTGAAAAACAAGGAAGGTTTCAGCAGCGAAGTCGACGGCGATATTTCGGTAATCCTCGACACCGCGCTCACCGCCGAACTTATCGAAGAAGGCGCAATGCGTGAAATCGTCTCCAAAATCCAGACGATGAGAAAGGAAGCGGGCTTTGAAGTTACCGACCATATCACGCTCGGGTTCAAAACGGATTCCGCGCTCCTTACAAAGATTATGAACGACAACACGACGGTCAGAAACGCCGTCCTTGCCGACGAAGTCAGAAACGATATCGACGGCTACACGAAAGAATGGGACATCGGCGACGATAAAATCACGCTGTCCGTCAAAAAGAAATAATGCAAGTCAATTCCGAGTGGAAAGATTACGAGGTCATCGCAACCGGCGACGGCAATAAGCTGGAAAGGTGGGGCAAATACGTTTTGCTTCGTCCCGATCCGCAGGTCATCTGGCCCGAATCTTTCCCCCTTGAAAACTACAAAAGTCTGACGGCAAAGTACGTGAGAAGCGCGACGGGCGGCGGCCATTGGGAATACCTGGAACCCATGCCCGAAAACTTCACCGTGAGTTGGCGCAATCTTACGTTCAAATTGAAACTTATGGGCTTCAAACATACGGGGCTTTTCCCGGAGCAGGCGGTAAACTGGGCGAAAATGATCGACCTTATCAAAAACGCCGGAAGACCCGTTAAAGTTCTGAACCTGTTTGCCTATACCGGCGGCGCGACGGTTGCGTGTGCGTCGGCGGGCGCGGAAGTTACCCACGTCGACAGCGCGAAAGCGATGGTCGAAAGGGCGGGCGAAAACGTACGTCTTTCGGGACTTACCGACGCAAAAGTCAGATATATAATCGACGATTGCTTAAAATTCGTCCGTCGCGAAATAAAGCGCGGCAGGAAGTACGACGCAATCATCATGGACCCGCCGAGTTTCGGCAGAGGTCCTGGCGGCGAAATGTGGAAAATCGAGGACAATCTGTTTTCGCTCATCAGGGAAACGAAAGAAGTTTTGTCGGACAATCCGCTTTTTTATCTTCTCAACAGTTACACGACGGGGCTTCAACCCACCGTTATGGCAAATATGCTGAAACTCGGGCTGAATACGTCGAAAAACGCAGTAATTACCGCCGACGAAATCGGTCTGAATACCAGGGAGGAGGGTATCGTCTTGCCAGCAGGCGCAAGCGCCCTTGCGATATTTTAATGGAAAACAATGCAATCAAAGAATATCAAGGCGTAAAAATCATTTACGAAGACAACCATATTCTCGTTGCGGTGAAGCCGCAGAATATGCCGTCGCAGGAAGACGAGTCGAAAGATCCCGATATTCTTTCGATTCTGAAAAATTATCTGAAAGAAACTTACGATAAGCCCGGCGACGCGTATCTCGGGCTTGTTCACAGGCTCGACAGAGTTACGGGCGGCGTTATGGTTTTCGCAAAAACGTCAAAGGCGGCGGCAAGACTTTCGGAGGCAATCCGCGAAGGCGAGTTTGAAAAAACGTATCTTGCGGTCGTTTACGATACGCCCAAAGAAAAACAGGCGGTGCTTGTAAATCACCTGAAAAAGGATCCGAAAAGCAATACCGTCCGCGTCGTCCCGGAAGTCACCGAGGGCGCAAAATATGCGGAACTTACTTATAAGGTGTTCGAGTCCATCGGGAAACTTTCGCTTGTTGGCGTGAAACTTGCAACCGGCAGAAGTCATCAGATCCGCGTGCAGATGGCGCATATCGGAAACCCCATCGTCGGCGATATGCGATACAGCGGAAATCGTCCGAAAGCGCAATGCAATCTCGCGCTATGGGCAGCGGAACTTCGCTTTAAGCACCCCACGCTCGACCAGACGATGGTATTCAAGGTTTCCCCGCCGGAAGACGAAAAACCCTGGAATTATTTTAATCTCGAACCTTTCTTCCGCGTCAGCGTGAAAGACGCTATGGCGGAAACGTTATAAACCTATGGAATTTATTGAAAACACTTTGGGCGGCGTCCTGGACGACCTCTCAAAAAACAATCCGAACGGCTGGGCGGTAAGATATACCGACAGAAATTACTTCCGCACCTGGAAAGAACTTAACGACGAGGCGGATCTCATCGCGCGCGGCATGATGTCTTTGGGCGTCAAAAAGGGCGATCACGTCGCAATCTGGGCAACCAACACGCCCGAATGGATTCTGACGTTGTTCGCGGCGGCGAAAATCGGCGCGGTGCTTGTAACCGTCAATACCAATTTCAAAATTTTTGAGTTGGAATACCTTTTGAGGCAGTCGGACACGAAACTTCTCGTGATGATCGGCGGATTCAAAAACAACGACTACGTCGCAACCGTGAATGAACTTCTGCCCGAACTGAAAACGACTTCCGGCGAAATAGAGTCGGAGCATCTGCCGTTTTTGAAACGCGTCGTTTTTGCAGGGAAAGAAACGCCCGAAGGTATGCTTAATTTTGAAGATTTGAAAATTCTTGGCGGCGATTTCCCAGTCGAAATTTATGAGGAAAACAAAAAAACGCTGAACACACACGACGTCGTGAATATGCAATATACATCGGGCACGACAGGCTTTCCGAAGGGCGTAATGCTCACGCACTACAATATCCTGAACAACGGCAAAACCATCGGCGACGGTATGAAATTTACAAAAAACGACAAACTTTGCATCACCGTTCCGTTTTTCCACTGCTTCGGACTTGTGCTTGCGATGATGGCGTGCATTACTCACGGCACGACGATGGTGCCCGTCGAAAGATACAGCCCCGTCCCCGTCATGAACGCAATCAGCGTCGAAAAATGCACGGCGGTGCACGGCGTACCCACGATGTTCATCGCAATGCTGGAACACGCGCAGTTCAATAATTTTGATTTTTCAAGCCTCAGAACGGGCATTATGGCGGGCTCGCCTTGTCCCATCGAAGTGATGAAAAAAGTCATCGACAAAATGAATATGCGCGAAATCGTCATTGTTTTCGGACAGACCGAAGCGTCGCCAGGCTGCACGATGACGACGACTTCCGACAGCATCGACAAACGAGTAAACACGGTCGGCCGCGCCTTCCCCGGTGTCGAGTGCAAAATCATCGATCCCGAAAGTGGCGAAGAACTTCCGATAAACACCCCCGGCGAATTTTGTGCAAGGGGATACAATATTATGAAAGGGTATTACAAAATGCCCGAAGCGACCGCACAAGCCATCGACAAAGACGGCTGGCTGCATACCGGCGATTTGTGCACCGTGGACGAAGACGGATATTATAAGGTTGTCGGACGTATCAAGGATATGATTATCCGCGGCGGCGAAAATATTTATCCGAAAGAAATCGAGGAGTGCTTGTATACGTGCGACAAGGTTTCCGACGTGCAGGTCATCGGCGTGCCTTCCGAGGCGTACGGCGAAGAAGTCATGGCGTGCGTCATTCTGAAAGAGGGCGAAGAAATGACCGAAGAAGAAGTCAAGGAATTCGTCGGCGCAAGAATGGCAAAACACAAGGTGCCGAGATACGTCAGGTTCGTGGACTCGTTCCCGACGAACGCGGCAGGCAAAATACAAAAATTCAAGATGCGTGAAGAAGCGATCGAGATTCTGAAACTGCAAACCGCCGCTTCAATCGAAACCGCATAACAAGGACTTTAAGGAGGAATTTCAGAGATGAAACTTGCTTTTTCGACAATCGGTTGCCCGAACTGGTCTTATGACGAAGTGGTATCCACCGCGTCCGATCTCGGCTACGACGGCTTTGAAGTGCGTGGTATCGGCGGCGAAATCTATGCGCCAGACGTCAAACAGTTCAAACCCGAAAACATTGAAAAAACCAAAGAAAAATTGAAAAGCCTCGGGCTTGGCATCACTATGCTTACGTCGGGTGCGTCGCTTGCGGTGTATTCCGAAAAGGAAAAAGCGGTTGCGGAAGCCAAGGCTTATATCGACCTTGCGGAGTCGCTCGGCGTGCCGTACATCAGGGTAATGTGCACCAACAGACCTATGCCCGACGGCGGCGATATCCAACTTTGCAAACGACTTTACAAGGAAATTTTAAGTTACGCAAGCGGCAAAAACGTCCTGCCTCTTATCGAAACGAACGGCATCTTTTGCGACACGAAACTGTTGCGCGATTTTGTCGAAGAGTGCAACGGCGGCGTGCTGTGGGACATAAATCACCCGTACCGCTTCAACGGCGAAAGTATCGACACCACGCTCAAAAACCTTGGCGGCAGAATTTGTTACGTCCATATCAAGGACAGCGTCGTCCAGAACGGAGTAACGAAATATAAAATGTTGGGTTACGGCGATATTCCCGTCAAAGACGCCTTGCGCGGATTGAAGAAAGCCGGATACGACGGCACCGTTTCTCTGGAATGGGTGAAACGCTGGGAGCCCGACCTCGAAGAACCCGGCATCGTGTTTTCGCAGTTCATAAGCACGATAAAAAGATATCTGAAACAATTATAAAAATCCGAAACAAAAGTCGCGCCGATCGGTGCGATTTTTTTTGTGTAACGCAACCCGCCTTCCGCATATAATGATAAAAACGCGGAGGGCTTATGAATAACGATAAACGACTGGAAATAATTTTCAACCATATTAAAAACGGGGTGGAATTTATATCGACGGACAACGTCTTTATCGACGAAACCGTGCGTATCGGCAAACACACGCGAATTTTTCCCGACCAGTACATAAGGGGGAATACCGTGATCGGCAACAGTTGCGTCCTGGACACGGGAAACGTCATTGAGGACAGCATAGTCGGAAACGGCGTAACAATCATAAAAAGCGTGTTAAGGAATGCAAAAATAGGCGATAAAACCACTGTCGGGCCGTTTGCCAACGTTCATACCAACGCCGACGTCGGGAAAGAATGCAGGGTTGGAAACTTTGTGGAAATCAAAAACGCAACCGTCGGACAGCGCGTCAAGGCGGCACATCTCGCGTACGTCGGCGACGTCGATATCGGCGATTTGTGCAACGTCGGGTGCGGCAGTATCTTTGTGAACTACGACGGCAAAAACAAGCACAGAAGCACCGTCGGTGAAAGCGTTTTTATCGGCAGCAACAGCAACGTCATCGCGCCTGTCAACATTGAAAACAACGCCTATATCGCGGCGGGCACGACCGTCACAGTTGACCTTCCGAAAAACTGTATGTGCATCGGACGAAGCCGCGAAACCGTCAAGGAAAACCGCACGAAGTACGTCAAAAACCAGTTTGATATGAAATACTTCGGCACGGACGGCATACGCGGGATTTACGGCGAAACGCTTTGTGACGACCTTGCGTACCTTGTCGGAAACTTTCTGGGTTATTCCGCGGACGGCGGCAAAGTCGTGCTCGGCAGGGATACGAGGATAAGCGGCGAAAAACTATCCGGTGCGATTATAAGCGGCATTATCGACGCCGGCGCGGACGTGATAAACCTCGATATAGTGCCGACGCCCGCCGTGTCTTTCGTCACGCGTGAGATCGACGCAAACTACGGCGTTATGATAAGCGCGTCGCACAATCCGCCCGAATACAACGGCATAAAAATCTTTATGAGCGACGGACGAAAACTTTGCCGCATCGAAGAAGCCGAAATCGAAAAACATATCGAAAGCAAGCGAAAAGTCGTCGCAAACGAAAAAGGCAAGGTCGAAAACGGGGCAGTATATTTTGAAAACTACGTGCGGGCGGTGACGGAAATCGCCGACGATTTGTCGGGGCTCAAAGTCGTCTTGGACTGTGCGAACGGCGCGCTTTCACACGTTGCGAAACACGTTTTTGAAAGCCTAAACGCCACCGTGTATTCCTTTAACGACGAAGGTTGCGGGCGAATTATCAATCACGAGTGCGGCGCGACCGACACAAAATTTTTGCGACAAAAGGTGAAAGAACTTAACGCCGACGTCGGATTTGCGTACGACGGCGACGCCGACCGACTTATCGCTGTCGACGAAAACGGCCGCGAAGTCGACGGGGACGAAATTATTTTCATCATCGCACGCGAACTTCTGAAAAAAGGAAAACTCAATAAAAAGAAAGTCGTTTGCACGGTTTTAAGCAATATGGGCGTTGAAAGAAACTTAAATTCCATGGGCGTGAGTATGCTGCGCGTGGACGTCGGCGATCATAACGTGCAGGCGGCGATGGCAAAAGGCGGCTACGTCCTTGGCGGCGAGCAGTCGGGGCACATAATCCTTGGCGAGTTTGCGGCGACGGGCGACGGACTTCTTGCAAGCGTGTACCTTGCAAGCACGATAAAGAAAACGAAACTGCCGCTGAGCGTCTTGTCAAAGGTGACGCGATATCCGCAAATCAACGCAAGTTTCGCCGTGAAAAACAAGTCGGAAGTCGTCAGAAATAAGGATTTGCAAAACTACGTTTCGGCAATAAAAGGGGAACTGCCCGAGGGCAGAATCCTGATTCGCGAAAGCGGCACGGAAGAAAAAATCAGACTTACCGTCGAGGCGAAAGACGAAGAAATAATGAACAACGCGTTCAAAAAAATGTCGAAGTACATAAAAGAAAAATTTATGTAAAATAAAACAAAAAGAAAGAAGCAACGCATTTCGCGTTGCTTCTTCCTGACTTAAAGCAAATATATATCAGATTTTTGATATATCGAGTTTTTGGAAGCCGCCGTGCATAAGGTCAGCGACGTCGTCATAGCAATCTTTGCCCAAAAACAGGGTATAGATTTCGCGCGCCTTTGCGACGTAATCGAAGTTGAGTTTTTCGGGGGCGACGATATCGTGATACTGCACCCACGCGTCGAAGTATGCGTCGGCGTAAGCGGTTTCGAGATTCGTGTAATAAGCGTTGTAGGGCATTTGCAGATAAATCTCGCTCTCGCCGTTTTCGTTTTTTTTGAAAGCCGAAAGACGGTTGAAGATTTCGGGTTTTTCTTTGAGTTGGGTTTTGAGATGTTCAAGTCCGCCGGCGTCAAGGATAATCCTATCAGGATTCATCTCTACGAGAATTTCCCAATCGACAGATTTTTGATAACCTTTAAAAGTTTCGCCAGTTTTGCCAACATATTCGTCCAGAACGTTTCTGATTTTTGAAACGTCGAAGATGGAGTAATTTGCCGACGAGCTTTCAATGCCGTGCGTGCCGTAGTTGCTCTGACAGCCGAGATATACGGTTGCTTTGTTGTTCCTGTCAATACCTTCGCCAATGCTCGAAAGATAAGTTTCCGTGTCGGAAATGAACGATAAAAGTTCGTTTGCGCGTTCTTTTCTGTTCAGAATGTCGCCAAGAAGGGCAATGGATTTTTTGACGTTTGCGTCAAACGCTTCCGTCTTGCCGTAACTTAATACCACGACGGGTTTCCCGATTTTTTGCTGTAAATCGTCCATCGCCGCCTTGTCCGAAGTGTAAAGGGAAAAGACGATATCGGGGTTTAACGAAAGGATCTTTTCGGCGTCGGCAGAGCCTTGCGGGCCGCCCATTCCGCACGACGGAAGGGAATTGAACAAATCCTTGTTGACCATTTTATACGGTCTTATCGAAAGTGTTTTTCCGACGCCCGTGCCGTCTTTATCGACGTCCTCGACGCCGACAAGTTTCGACAAATCGCCGACGTAGGTGTAAAGGCGAAGAGAGCCTGCGCCGATGCATACGACGCGGTTGATTTTTTCGGGCACGGTAACTTCGCGCCCCAGAAGGTCGGTTACGGTTTTGCCGTTTGCGGTGCCTTTGTCTTTATCGCAAGCCGAAAAAGCGAAAAGCGACGACAGAGTAACGATAATCATCAAAAGAATCAAAGCAGATTTTTTCATTGTCAGTCCTCGTATATAATCGTTTTTTTGCCGTTTATTTCAACGACGTCGGCATTCACGTCGAAAGTGTCCTTAAAGTCTTGTGCGGTTACGTCGCATGTCGGGCATTGGTGCAGGATTTTCCCGTCCTTCATAAACGCGATTTCGTCCGCAAATCTTAGCGCAAGCGACAGGTCGTGCACGATCGCGACGGTGATTACGTTTTTGTCCACCGTAAGTTTTTTGATGAAAGACAAAACGTCCGCCTGATTTTTCACGTCAAGATTGCTTGTAAGTTCGTCAAAAAGCAAAACCTGCGGTTCTTGTGCAAGGGCGCGGGCGATGGCGATTTTTTGTTTTTCGCCGCCCGAAAGGCTGTCGACGTTCCGCATTGCGAAGTCTTCCACGGAAAGGTCTTTGAAAAGTTTTTCCACAACGGACAAATCGTTTTCGGTAACGCCCCATCTGATGTAAGGGCGTCGTCCGAGAAGCACCGCGTCGAACGCGCTCCCCGACGGGAAGAAAACGTTTTGCGGGACGTATCCCAGAAGTTTTGCTTTTTCGCGCGGTTTAAGCGACGATAAATCCGCGTCGTCAAGGGTGATTTTGCCGAAAGTCGGAGTCAATAACCCCAGAATATTTGAAAACAAAGTTGTCTTTCCCGCTCCGTTTGCGCCGAGAAGGAAAGTGCATTTCCCCGATTCCGCCTGAAAATTCACGCCGTCCAGGACTTGTTTTCCGGAGGAATATTTGAACGATAAATCAGATATTTTCAGATTCATTCTTCTTCCTCCTTAAAAGTATTGCCAAAAATACGGGGCCGCCGATAAGCGACGTTACTACGCCGACGGGAACCGACGTGCCGAAAATCGGCAGACGTCCCAGAATATCGGATATTAACAAAAGCAGCGCGCCCGCAAGGAACGACGACGGCAAAAGATATCTGTAATCGTCGCCGACGATGCGTTTCATAAACTGCGGCGCGGTAAGTCCGACAAACCCGATTATGCCCAGAAACGATACGGTAACCGACGTGATGAGCGACGCAAGCAACAACGACATAATCGTCATAAACCGAGTGTTCACGCCAAGGGTTTTCGCATACGCAATCCCGCCCGACATCGCCGAAAAATCCCAACGCTTCAAAAAGAAGAACAACGTCGAAACCGCAACGACGATAAACATAATAAGGTCGGTTTTGTAGGACGCGCGTCCAAGGTCGCCGAAAGTCCAGTACACGGCGGAAGCAACTTGCGTGTCGCTTGCAAAATATTGAATGAGCGTTGTGCCTGCCTGAAAAATCGCTGATACCGCAACGCCCGCAAGCACTATCGCCGAGGCGTTCAGATTTTTAAGCCGCGCAAGAAGAAGAATCGAGCCGGCAGCGATAATCGCCGATAAAAACGAGAAAGTCGAAACAAGATAAGGATTGCTTATCGAAAGCCACGAGCCGTGCGTAGAGTGGAACGCGCCCGCCCCGACGACGATGATTGCAAAGTTCGCCCCGAAAACGGCTGCGTTGCTCACGCCGAGCGTCGTGGGGGAGGCAAGCGGATTTTTCAAAACCGTCTGCATGACAAGCCCCGACACCGCAAGACCGCCGCCCGCAATAAGCGCGGCGATGACGCGCGGAAATCTTATGCGACGGACGATAAGCCGCGCCGTTTCGCTGCCTTTGTTGAATATTGCAAGGAAAACTTCTTTGAACGAAAGCGTGCCGCTGCCGACGAAAACGCTCACGACGAAAAACAAAAAAACAAGCGCGAGAAGTATAAGGATTATCGCGATTTTTTTTGCTTTGGCAACGTTGTATTGTTCGCTTACGGAAAGCGTTTTTTCGTTCTTTCTGTTCATATCGATAAAATTATGCAAAAAAAACAGTAGTTTGTCAAACAATATCTTTGGTTTTGTTCGGATAATTTAATAATAGCTATACTTTACCGAACGCAATGTTTGATATGTCGAAATTTGCCGAACAAACAGTATTGACAACCGAACACGTCGTATGATAAAATAACAAAAGGAGAACACTATGAATAAAAAAATCGAAGATACAAATGAGAAAATCTACAACGCCTTTTCGGAAGTTTTGCTCCTTAAAGACTACAACGACGTGAGGATTCAGGACGTGCTGGACAAAAGCGGCGTCGCAAGAAGTACCTTTTACGCGCACTACAAAACGAAAGAAGATTTATTGAAATCGGTCTGCACGACGATATTTTCGCACGTGTTTTCGCACGTTCTGAAAGAGGAAAAAAGCCACGACTTTTCCCGCTCGTCGATTTTTGATTACAAGCATTTCATAACGCACATTTTTTATCACATAAAGGACGAAAGCCGCCTAATACACGCGATTTTGCTTTCGCAAAGTAAGGCGATTTTCCTTGACTATATGCGTGAAGGCGTCAGGGAGTTTGCGACCGCGTGCGTCGTCAACGGTTTCGTCGACCTGAAAGGATTGCCCGAAAAACTGAAAGTCAGAAGCGTTATCGAAAGTTTCATTCTTATCGTCGAGTATTGGAGCGACGCGGGATTTTCGGACACGCCCGAAAAACTCACCGATTACTTCCTGAAACTTAACGTATAAATCTTTAATTCGACATAAAAAAGCACGCCGTAAAAGCGTGCTCTTTTTTATAAGACTCAAAGGGAAATTACAGTTTACTTGCGGCTTCTTTGTCAAGAATCACCGTGACCGACGGGTGCAACTGCAATACCGAGGCGGGACAACTTTCGTCGACTTTCCCCGAAATCATTCTGAAAACGGCGTCCGCTTTGTTTTTGCCGCTTGCGAGCATAAGGATTTTTTTGGCGCGCATTATTTCGCCGATACCCATCGTGATCGCGCTTTTCGGGACCTCGTCTATTTGACCGAAAAAGCGGGAATTGTCGCTTATGGTTTTTTCTGTGAGCCATACGCGGTGGGTGACGCTGTCGAAAGGCGTGCCCGGCTCGTTAAAAGCGATGTGTCCGTTGCCGCCGATGCCCAGAACCTGAATATCGACGACGGCGTTTTTCAAAAGGGCGGAATACCTTGCACATTCTTCGTCGACGTTTTCCGCCGTGCCGCAGGGGATATTGACGTTTTTCATATCGACGTCGATTTTTGAAAACAGGTTGCGCGTCATAAAGTTTACGTAGCTTTCCTTGTGCGACGCGGGAAGCCCGACGTATTCGTCAAGGTTGAAAGTCCTGACGTCCTTATAAGACGTGCCGCGATCACGATGGTCTTTTACCATTTCCGCGTAAAGCGGCAGCGGAGTCGAGCCCGTTGCGAGCCCGAGCGTTGCGGACGGGTTGTTTTTGACGACTTTGTAAACTTCGTTGAACGCGGCCTTGCCGAATTCTTCTGAGTTTTCAACGATAATTATTTTCATATTTTACCTCGGATTAAATTATACTATTATCAGGCTATCGGAGTCAACACAAAAGCCCGGGTAAAGCATTATATTATATGTTGAGCGCGCGCTGTTGACACCCTGTTTTCGGTATGATAAAATATAACGGAAAGGAATTTTATGGATAACGAAAAAAAGAAATTTGCAGTCATCGTCGTCAACGACAAAAGCGGGCGCGGAAAACGTGCAAACGTCGATAAACTCAAAAAAACGATGCTGAAAACGTACGACGTACGCGTGTTTCATATCACCGACGGCGAAGGGTTTTCGTACGTGCCGTGCGACGTTATCGCTGTATTCGGCGGCGACGGCACGCTCAACTCCGTCGTGAATATGTACGCCGATAAGGAAACGAAAATTATTTACGTTCCGTCGGGCACGCTTAACGAATGCTCGAAAAACGCCGACGGACATTTTGAAATCAGGTCGTTGGGACACGCCGACGAAAAATATTTCACTTACGTCCTTGCGACGGGCACGTTCACGCCGCTCGGCTACAACGTCGATAACAAACTGAAAAGGAAAATAAAAGCGCTTGCGTATATCCTGGGCGTGTTCAAGGAACTGAAAGTTTACAGAATCCCCGCAAAAATTTGCGCCGACGGGAAAACGCAAAAGGGCGAATATTCGCTTATTATGGCGATTAAGTCAAAGCAATGTTTTAACCTTAAATTCAACCGCGCTTACAAAAAAACGGGCGGGATTTACCTTTTGACGATCGCCGCGCCGAAGCACGATAAACTCCTTGGACTTATCGAACTTTTCTTCCCGTATTTCAGGGCGTTTTTCGTCGGATTTTCAAAGGAGTATTCGTCAAAGCGGATAAAGTTTTTGAAAATAAACAATGCAAATATCACGATAGAGGGCGGCGCGACGTTCTGCGTCGACGGTGAAAAGCGAGATATGCCGCAGTCGTTTAATATTGCGGAATCAGGGCTTAATCCACCGATTACGGTCATATCAAAGTGTTGTTTTGATAAATTGCAATAAATAAGAGGTGTCTTATGCAAACACGAAAGGTCAGAAAAGCCGTTATCCCGGCAGCGGGGCACGGCACCAGGTTTATGCCGATCACGAAAAGCGTCCCGAAAGAGATGCTTGTACTTGTCGATAAACCCGCAATCCATTACATAGTCGAAGAATGCGCCGAAAGCGGCATCGAAGAAGTCGCGATAATAGTCAGCCGCGGCAAGGAAGCAATCGAAAGATACTTTACGCCGACCTTAAACGACACGCCGGAACTTAAAGCACTTCTTAAAAAAATCAAAATCACCTTTATCACGCAGGAAACCCTGAACGGGACGGGCGGGGCAATATTGCTTACGAAAGACTTTGTCGGGGACGAACCTTTTGCGGTGCTTTTCGGCGACGACGTCGTCGTGAACGACGTGCCGTGCATAAAACAACTTATCGACGCGTACGACGAAACGGGCAAAACGGTTGTCGGCGTGCAGGAAGTCGAAAACGAACTTGCGGTGCTGTACGGCGCAATCGAAAAGGGCGAGTCGCACGGACGTTTTACCGAGTTTAAGAACCTTATCGAAAAACCCGACATAAACAATCTTCCGTCAAATCTCGTGAGCCTTGGACGTTTCGTGCTGTCAAACGGGATTTTCGGCGCGCTGGAACAAACGCCGATGCGCGGGACGGAACTTGTTCTTCCCGAAGCGGTCTCGACCATTGCAAAGACGGAAGGCGCGGTCGCTTATACCTTCGAAGGGGCGCATTACGACATCGGAAACAAGTTGGGATATGCTATCGCCGCCGCCGATTTCTCGCTTGCGCGATTCGGCGACGACTTCAAAAAGCACATAAAAACTATTTTGTAGTATTCTTTTTAAGAACCGTTATAAAGACGTCGCTTTTGCCATAGTTCTTGTTGAAAGCGCCGTCTTTTTTGTTTGCCGAAAATGCAACGATGCCGCTTTCAAAAACCTTTACGCAAGCCGCAGACGCGGGATATTTTTCGATTTTTTCAATGCTTACGGCGTCGTACGAATACAACGCCACGTGTTCGCCGTCAAAGAGCGCGATTCTCCCGGACTCGTCAAAATACGGCACAAGCGACGTTTCTGAATCGTACGTGCGCGTTATCACTTCGTCAAGGTGCGTGCAAAAAAGCGAGAGCGTCGTTTTTCCGTTTTGCGACGACACGAGCATAAGGTTTTCGCCGTTTTTGAGAATTTTCGTAAAGCCTGCGGGCGGGAGTTGTTTTTCAAAAGACACGACGGCGTTTTTGTCTGCGGTGAACAAAAACTTTTCGCCGTTTTCAAGGTAGATTCCCGCAAATCCGCCGTTGAAAGGCAGAATTTCGTCGATTGTTTTACCCGCCGTTTCGTCGGACGACAGGAAACCGTAAAAGTCCGAATACCTTACGTGAACACAACTTTTTTCAAGATTTACGAACATATTTACCGTTTCGTCCTTTTCGTAACACAGGACGATTTTCGGGGACGAAAGATATATCGACGACGATTTTTCAATCACTCCGTCGCTGCCGATAACCCGTACGGACAAGGAAGAATCGCTTGTCGTTATCGAAAGAAGTTTTCCGTTTGTTTGAAGGTGCAGCGTGCCGTCGACTTCCTTTTCAAAAACCGTTCTGTTGATTACGACAAGGTCGAAATTCATTTTGTACAACGCAACGTACGAGTCGGATTTCGTAAGGACGAAAAACCCGTCGCCCGTGATTTTGGACGAAAGATAATATTCCGCACCGTCGCCCGACAACGTTACGGTTTTTTTAAGGGTAAGATTTTCGTCGACAAGGGCGCACGCGACCGACGGCGCGGCGGTTTTCACGTCGTAGCCGTTTGACGAAGTGTCGAAAAAGACGTATGCGTTTTTGCCGAATGTATGTACGTTTTTAAGGATATCGTCATCGTTGCCGCCGATATTCTGGAATTGTTGCCCGTTGTACGAATACGCGCTTTTCGGAAGGGTGTTGTAAAACACGGGACGTTCGGGCTTGTCCGTTTCCGTCGTGGTTTTTGTTTTGGTTTCCGCGACGGCGGGGGCGGTGGATTTCTGGATTTTTTCAAGATATAAAAGACAAAATACGCTTATCGCAAGCATAAGCGTTACCGTAAGCCATTTGTAAAGTTTTACGTTTTTCATATTTCACCTCAGGTGAAAGTGTAGCACCCGAAAAACGTTATTTCCCGCCTTTCGCAAAAGAAGTCAGGATTCGTGCAATTGTCCTATTTCCCGCGCAAGATACGGGGCGAGTCGGCACGGTCGTGCGATATATTTCGTTTATGAAAGATTCTTCCGAAAGGTTTTCTTCGTAAAGAACGCGCGCGCCGAAATTCCTTGCGTATTCGGCGTTGTCAAGCTGATCACCGCGCGAAGCCGACTTTGAAAGCGGGATAAGAAGCAGCGGCTTTTTGAGATAAGTCAGTTCGCATATCGCGCCCGCGCCGGCACGGGATACGACAAGGTCTGCGGCGGCGAATAAATCGCCGATATCGTTTGTGAATTCCACGGGGTGATAACCTTGTTTTTCGGGAATTTCGTTTTTGCCTTTTCCCGTGACGTGCACGATTTCGTAGTCTTTCAACAGTACGTCAAGAGACTGCGCCAGAACGTCGTTCAACTTCTTTGCGCCCATACTTCCGCCGATGACGAGAAGGGTTTTTTTGGACTTGTCAAGCCCGTACTTTTTCACTGCCGCGCTTGCGTTTCCGAATTCCACTTCTTTGCGTAAAGGAAAGCCTACGTATATAAAATCGTCGGATAAAGTCGCTGTTTTGTCAAAACCCGTCAAAATCGTCGCGCCTTTTTTCACGGCGATTCTGTTTGCAAGGCCAAGCGAAAGATCGCTTTCGTGGGCGACGCACGGGATTTTGAGTTTTCGTGCCGCAAGCACCGTCGGCAGGGATATAAAACCGCCTTTTGAAAACACGACGTCGGGGTGGATTTCTCTTAAAAACATTTTTTGTTCTCTGACCGCCTTGAACAGCACGAAAGGGATTTTCAGGTTTTTGAAAACGTGCGTGCGGTCAAGCCCTACGGTGTGTATTTCGTGATAGAAAACGCCCGCGTCTTTCACAAGCGTTTTTTCGATACCGCTGCCGCCGACGAAGTATATTTTGTCAAAGTTTTCTTTTATCTCGGGCAGAAGCGCAAGAATCGGAATCACGTGTCCGCCGCTGCCGCCGCCCGTAAGCACGATTGTCTTGTTTTTCATAGCGTCCATAGTAAAATATATCCCGCGGCTTGCAAAAAATACCGAAAATTCAAAAATGACTTGCAAAGTATCGCGTTATGTTGTTATAATTAAACTTGACTTGAAAATATGATACGTTATGAGGTGAATTATGAAATACGTTAAATTTACATCTTTCGACAACACGATTTTGCAGGCATACGTCTGGGACGACGTGAAAATGCCCAAGGGAGTCGTGCAGATTGTACATGGTATGGCGGAACACGCCCGCCGTTACGACGACTTTGCAAAGTTTCTGAATGCGAACGGATATATTGTTTTTGCGGACGACCACCGCGCCCACGGCAACACCGAAAAGAAAAACGACATCGGATATCATGCGGGCGATATTTACGGCGACTCCGTCAAGGACGAACTTTTTATCACGAAATACCTTTCCGAAAAATACGCGCTCCCCGTGGTATTTCTCGGACACAGCTACGGCAGTTTCATCGGACAACGCTATCTTGAAAACGACAGCGACGCGGTCGGCGTTATTTTGTCGGGTAGCGCGCGTCAACCCGGCGTCGTGGTGGGCGCGGGCAAGTTTTTCTCAAACACCATCACAAAGATGAAAGGCGAACAGGCGAAAGGCAAATTTATGGACAAAGTCGCTTTCGGCAGTTTCAACAAACCTTTCAAAAAAGAAGGACACAACTTTGCCTGGCTTTCGCGCGACGTCGATCAGGTCAAAAAGTACTGCTACGACGAACAATGCGGATACGTCATGTCCAACAACTTCTATAAATGCTTTATGAACGGACTTTCGGAAGTTTACAAAAAGGAAAACCTTGCAAAAGTCAATAAGGATCGTCCCATTGCGATTTTCAGCGGCGAAAAGGATCCCGTCGGCGGAAAGAACGCGTCGAACGTCAAAAAACTTGCCGAAATGTACAAGAGGCTTGGCGTGAAAAACGTCAGCATCAAAATTTACAAAGATTGCCGTCACGAAATCCTGAACGAACTTAACAACAAGGAAGTTTACAAGGATATGCTTGACGCCATCAACGGATTCGTCGGAAAATAACACGGCAAAACGAAACGACTTTCAAAAACACGCTTTCGGGCGTGTTTTTTTTGCGCCGCCGTTTCTCCACGCAAGTACAAAGTATCTTGCGTGGGTTTTATGATATGGTGTCCCTTCCGGGAGAAACCACAAAATATTGTGCGTCCCTTTGACGCATATC
>OQWA01000115.1_pt1 | contig 19527 bp, 18 predicted proteins | sample 1691581 | NCBI WGS metagenome assembly OQWA01 (sample SAMN03418264, study PRJEB22391) | human gut metagenome | biome: human-gut; feature: organic feature; material: feces | host: Homo sapiens | place: Tanzania | collected 2013-01
TGATGTGGACAGCATTATGAGGGATGCTAACGAGAAGATTGTATTCCAGCTCATCGGGGGTGTTGACCTTTGTGACGCCATAGGAGGAACCTGCTTTGACGGGCTTTACATAGAGGGGATAGCCTGTCCGGGCGGCAAAGTGCCGGGCTGCTTCGACAGCATTTTCGATTGTTTCCAGAACCAGAGCCTTCGGCACGCGGATGCCTGTGAGACTGACGAGGCGGTGTGCGCGATCCTTGTCCATGCAGAGCGCGGAGGCAAGCGTGCCGCAGCCTGCGAGGGGGAGCCCCGACAGTTCGATCAGACCCTGCAGCGTGCCGTCCTCTCCGTTTCTGCCGTGCAGGATCGGAAGCGCAACATCAACGGGAATGCGTGTAATGCCGGATTTATCAAAGACCAGCAGTGTCTTTTCTCCGCGGTTCGGGGAGAGAACGGCGGGAATGCAGTCCTCCTCATTTTCCCATGTGTCATTTAAAAGCTTTTCCGTATTGCCTTTATAGAGATACCATTTGCCCTCTTTTGAGATACCTACCTTGACAGGGTTGAAGCGGGTCTGATCCAGATTCAGGATCGCCCCGGCTGCGGAAGAGAGAGATACGCTGTATTCGGAGGAGCAGCCCCCGAAGAAGATTAAGACATTTAATTTATCCATGATGTTTTCTCCATTCTTCGGGCAATAAAAAACGTCCTGCCCGATACAGATAGTGTATCAGGACGGGACGTTTTATCTTTTTCGCCTGTATTTCCGAAAGCCTAAGAAAACATGTGGAAAAACTTACAAATTTCTTACATTCTTAAAGGGGCAGCGTCACGGTGAAGGTAACGCGCTCCTGCTCGCTTGCCGCGGTGATGCTTCCGCCGTGCTGTTCAACGATCTCCTTGGAGATGGCAAGACCCAAACCGGCGCCGCCCGTCGCGGAGGAGCGGGAGGAATCGAGCCGGAAGAACTGCTCAAAGATCCGTGCCAGCTTGTCCGGCGGTATGGTCTTTCCGTGGTTGCTGACCGTGATGATTACGTTTCGTGCGGTGTCAGATGGCTTCATGCAGAGAGAAATCTCCGTGGAGGGATAGCTGTAATTGACAGCGTTGCGTATCAGGTTGTCGAACACGCGCTCCAGCTTATCCGGGTCGCACAGCAGCTCTATGCCTGGCGCGATGTCAGTATGCCAGGTAAGGTTTTTCTCTGCCAGAATAGGAAGAAATTCGCTCGTGATCTGTTCCAGCATACGGCTCAGATGGATTCGCTCCTTCTCTAAGGTCAAGGTCGTCAGGTTGAACCGTGTGATGTCAAAAAATTCATTGATGAGATCTTCCAGACGGAGCGCCTTGTCGAGCGCAATGCCTGTGTAGCGGGCACGGAATTCGGGGGAAAGGTCAGGCTCCTCCTGTAACAGCGTCAGATAGCCGATCACGCTGGTAAGGGGCGTTTTCAGGTCGTGGGCGAGGTACACGACAAGATCATTCTTGCGCTGTTCCGCCTCTCTCGCCAGCAGGGCATTCCGCAGCGCCTGTTCGCGTACCAGATTCAGATTGTCTTGAACGTTCTTCATCTCCGCAGACAGCCGGATCGGGGTATCCGTAGGCGCAGCAAGCGCTTCCGCAGCAGCAACGATTTCGTCCAGCTGCCGCAGCGGTTTGCACAGAAAATGCCATGTGATGAGCAGCCAGCCGGTAATGCCGACAAGGGCGGCGACAATGGGAAGGGTCTCCCGCATGATCTGCGCAAACCAGAAGATGATACTGGAGTTATCACCGGTGAGACGTCGGTAATAATAATATAGGTTGGTGCCGAGCAGAAAGAGCACAAGGCATATGACGGGGAACAATATAATGGCAAAGGTGTATTGCAGCATCAGCTGCCGCGCTACCTGTCTGCCGTAATCCGTGCGGGGCGGCATCGTTTTTCCTGAATTTGTTTTTTTGAAAAAGGAAAATTTTTTATTCAATGGTATAACCCACCCCCCAGACTGTTTTGATATATTTTGGTTTCCGCGCAGGCTCCATCAGCTTTTCCCTGAGCCTTGCAATGTGGGTCATGACCGTGTTGTTGCTGTCCAGATATGCTTCGCCCCAGACGGCGGCAAAGAGCTCCTCGGAGGACACCACGGTTCCCTGATGCTCGCAGAGATGCCAGAGGATATTGAATTCCAGAGGCGTCAGGGACAGCTCCTTCCCGTTTAAGGTGCATTTATGGCTGCTCTTGGAGATGGACAGGCCGCGGATGGAGATTTCTTCGGCAGCAGGCGTCTCGGTGACATTATAGCGGGTGTAGCGCCGAAGCTGTGTCTTCACGCGGGCGACCAGCTCGAGAGGGTTGAAGGGCTTGGTAATGTAATCATCCGCGCCGAGGGTAAGACCGGTGATCTTATCCATATCCTCCACCTTTGCAGTCAGCATGATGATGGGAAAGAGATGCTTTTCCCGGATTTTCCGGCAGAGCGTGAAGCCGTCCATGTCGGGAAGCATCACGTCCAGAATGGCAAGGGACAGCTCCTCCTGCTCCGTGCAGAGAAAGGCTTCCGAGGCGCTGTAAAATTTACGCACCTGAAAGCCTTCGTTTTGCAGATAAACCTCGACGAGGTCTGCAATTTCCTTTTCATCATCGACAATTAATATCTTTTCGTTCATAATAACCCTTCTCCCCTCACATACGCTTATTCTACTTGGTGTGAGGGGAAAAGGCAAATAGAAATTAGTATTTGCGGCGGGCGTTCTTTCTGAGGGATATAAAGAGCAGGATGCCGGACACCGCTGCGAGGAGCAGGAACGACTGCACAAGCGCGCCGTACTGGTACGGTTCTCCCTCCCATACCGTCAGGAAATCCTTGTTGATGTAGGTGGTGGGCAGCATTCTGGATATGTGCTGAAGACCGCCCGGCATATTGTCGTAGGATAGCCCCATCATGCCGCTGAGCATCATGAAAGCAAAGTAGAGCAGCATGACGACGCAGTAGGTTGCACCGAATTTCCGGATCAGGGTGGACAGTGCATACGCAAGGCAGAAGAAAATGATACCCAGGACGATCATGCAGGTAAAGTAAATCACGATGCCGGAGAAAACAGGTGCTTCAATGTCCAGAAAGACAAAGCCGACCACGAAATACAGAAGAAAAGCCGCCAGCATGAAAATAGCCTCGGAAATGGCGCGGTTGACGAGCGTCTCCTTAGCGGTGATGCCGAACAGATCCATCCGCTGCGGAATTCCTTTTTCAATCTCCTGTGCGTTTGACACGGCATAGCCCATCAGGATCGTTGCCAGTGGAATCAGACAGCCGATGCCGAGAAAAATGGAGGAGGCTACGGCGCGCGCGAGCGTAGGATCATTGATCTCTCCGCCGGAAATTTTTGCAATCAGAACTGCCATGAAGATAGGCATACCGACACCAAAAATATGGGTATAGGGGCTGTTTATGACGGTGCGAAGCTCAAAGCCGATCATGGATAATGAAATCAGTTTGCGTTTGTTTCTAGTTGTTTCCATTGAGATTGTCCTCCTTACCGGCATCCGCCTTTGCGTTTATATAGATCATTTCAATATCACTGTTGCTGCGCTTGTAGTTTACGTTGTTTTCGAGAAGCAGTGAGGTCAGCTTTTCCTCTACCTCCCTGGTATCACACGAATATGCCAGCAGATGCTCCGGCGATGCCAGCTGTCTGGAGCGGTAGGGTGTGAGAAGGTGGCGGTTTTCGTCCGTGTTGTTGAGGACAATGACAGCCCTGCCGCAGTATTTGCGGAACAATTCGTCCTTTCTGCCGAAGGCGACTAACTGCCCCTTATCCAGAATCAGCAGCTTATCCGCAAGCTGTTCCAGCTCCTCGTAATAATGGGACACCACGCAGAGGCTTGCCTTTTTGCCGCGATACCATGCGACCAGCTTTTCCACCAGCTTCTGGCGTGTCTCAAAGTCCAGACCGGAGGTCACTTCGTCATAGAAGGTCAGAGGGGCATTCTGCATCATGACCATGATAATGGTAAAACGCTGCTTCTGACCGCCGGAGAGGCTGTTGAACCGCTTGCGCAGGCAATCCTCAAACTCAAAGTAACGGATCAGCTCCTGCAAGGGCGCATTCTTTTTAATCTTCGTGTTCAGGATCGCCTCCATAATATAGCGCACGGGCATAGAATTTGTGTACTCGTTAAACTGCATATGCACGGCGATGTCCTCCGGGCGCAGCTTTGAGACAATAGAGCCTTGATAATTGACCAGACCGAGAATGCTTTTCAGTAATGTGCTCTTCCCGGCACCGTTGGAGCCGATAATGCCGATGCGGTCGCCCTCCTCGATGGTCAATGGCTCTGTGATGGACAGGGCGGTGTCCTGCCCGTAGCGAACCGTGAGATTTTCAATGGTAAGTAACATGGTCATCCTCATTTCTGCGCACAGCTTCCTATATGGTATGGTTCGTGCCGGGTGCGCTCAGGCACGACCTCGTTTTTGCTTTTGCAAATCAAGAATAGCATCCCGGTATGAATTTCAGATGAAGATGGAATGAAACCTTTATGTGAAGAGCAGATCGGCATTTACATAGTCGTCACCGTTTGTAAGTTCAAGGGGGAGTCCCAGCCTTTCTGCATAATAGGAAGCAATATAGAGTCCAAGCCCATGACCTCCGCCAGCCTGTGCACCGCTGACAAAAGGGTCGAAGATGTGCGGCAGGATGCTGTCGGGGATGGTTGTGCCATAGTTGCGTATCCGCAGGCAGTTCCCGGAAAGTGTGATTTCGACATGACCGCCGGACGGTGTGTGGGTGACAGCGTTGCCGAGCAGATTGTCCAGAATCTGTGTGAGCAGACTTTCATCGGAAGAGATCACGGGATCTGCGCCAAGACAGAGATTAAGCCGGATACCCTTGTCCGCCGCAGGAATCTGAAAGGTGTCCAAGCGCATCTGCAGCAGCCAGGCAACGGATACGGGCTGTAGGGTGAGATTGTCCTCGTGGCGGCTCAGATATAGCACATCTTCCACAATTTTGCGCATGGAGAGCAGCTGGCTCTTAACCTGAGGCAGATACAGCGCGACATCCCTGTATTTTCCGATCTGATTTATCATTCCGTCCACCAGCAGCAAAGCGGCGGCAATCGGGGTTTTCAGCTGATGGGAGGAGGAGCGTAAAAAGAGCTCCCGCCGTTTGTTCTCGTTTTCAAGAGCAGCATTTTTCTCTTCTAACTGCTGGTATTGTTCTCCGAGGCGTGAGTAGAGCTCCTCGAGCGTGCGGGTAAGCTCGCCGATCTCGTCAGGACGGTCATCTCCGGGAAGAACGGCTTCGCGGACAAGCGCCGGAGAGTTCTTCATAGAAGAGGTATGCTGCACCAACCGTTCCAGAGGTGTTACAATGCTTTTGGAATAGAATTGCGAGAAGAGTAAGACCATAAGAAGTACAACGGCGCCGATCATGGGCAGACTTTCCAAAACGATGGGACGGATCTCCTCCATTTCGGAGGTCACCATCGGTAAAATGGATATGACATAAGCGTCAGATGTGGAGCTGATGGCGATATAAGAGGTATAGCGCACGTTGGAATCATACACACCTGCCTCCAGAATGAAGAAGTCGTCGGAAATCGGGTGAAGAACCATAAAATTACCGGAATAAAAATCCTTTGCGGTAGCCGTGGAATGTACATCAATGGAAAAAGGGAGAGATGACATATCTGTCATGGATGCTTCAAGAGCGGTTATAAGGCGGTCAGACAGGGATGAAATGTCTTCCCGTACCTGTTCGGAACTCAAGGAGGAGGCATCCTGGGATGCTGTCTTCAGATGCTGCTGAAAAACCTTAAGGATCTCAAGAAGCTCGTCCGAGTTTGCCGTGATCGTGGCGGAATAGAACAGACCGGCAACGGAGATGCTCTCACCTTCAAAGGGAATTCTGAGAGACAGACAGGCGGTCGGATTCTGGACGGTTATATTTTCGTAGGAGCCGTCCTTAAGGTACGCCTCATGCTGTCTGCGGACGGAACGCATACTCTGTTCATTGCTGTAATTGACATAGAGGGAGGGGAGCATATAGATAAAATAGCCGACCAGAAAGCCGAGGAGCAGGACTGCCAGAATCAGGCTATAGATCAGGTTTTTCTTTCCGAGTTTCATTGCAGAGCCTCCTTGTCAAACTGGTAGCCGACGCCGATCACCGTCTTGATGCAGGGCACGGGCAGCTTTTTTCTCACATTTTTTACATGTGCGTCAATGATGCGGTCATTTCCTATGTAGTCCTCGTTAAAGATGCGAAGAATAAGCTGTTCTCTGGTAAAAACACGTTGCGGTGACTGATAGAGTGTATGCAGAAGCAGGTATTCACTCAGCGTGAGCGGCAGCTTCTCTCCGTGATAATAGGCGCTGTAGGATTCTTCCTTCAGGGACAGACCGCTCTGCGGGGCTTCTGCGGAGGCGGGTCTTGAGGCGGTTCTGCGAAGAATGGTCTCCATGCGTTTTAGGAGGATAATGGGCGAGACGGGCTTGATAATATAGTCGTCCGCATAGAGATTGAATGCTTTTACCTGCGAAGTCTCATCCTCTAAGGCAGTCAGCATAATGACCGCAGTGTCAGGCGAATGCTGTTGAATAAATTGAAGGACATCGAAGCCGCTCGCACCGGGAACCATGATGTCCAGAACCGCGATATGGAAGGTCTGCGTGCGGAGAAGCCCGATCGCCTGATCGCCGTCCGCCACAGCGGTGACCTGATAGCCTGACAGACTCATATATTCTGTCAGAACGTCGCGTATGGTAGGTTCATCCTCCAGAAACAGAACCGAATAAGAATGATTCATAACAGTGCTTGCCTCCGCATTCCTTTATTTTAGAAAAATCAGCTTGCGTAAAGTATATCATGCCGGTGTGAATTTGGGATGAAGATCTGTATTTTTAGATTTTTTTTAGGATAATATCCAGAGAAGTTTATAGTATTTTGTCAAAAATGTGTTAAAATTGAAACATGGTTTCAGAGTATGCACTGCGCCGACAAGCGCAGAAATGAGGTATGAGATGAAATTTAAGACAAGAATCCGTGTTACATTCATTTCTATCATTGTGTTGCCGCTTGTGCTGACGTCCCTTGCCTTCTGCGGCATCGGACTGTATCTGGTGAATGTGCAGAAGGGCTTCTCGGTGGAATCCGCCGGGTATAAGTCGCCTACAGCGAATATCAATGAGATTGTCGCGGCGACGGACAAGGCATATGAGGTTCTGATGGAGCAGGTCAGACTGGACCCTGCAAGACTGGAGAATAAGGAATATCTCGAGGAGGTCAATTCCGAGATTGCCCGCAGTTCAACCTATATTCTCGTCAGAAGGGGAAATGAGCTTTATTACGCCGGAAACGAGGAAGCGGCGAAGGAAATCTTTCCGAAACTGCCTGAGTTTGGAGACGGCGATTTCTCGGAGGGCTCCGGCATCTATTACGATGAATACGGAAAATATGTCAAGCAGATAGATTTTTACTTTACCGATGGCGCAGAGGGCAGCGTGTTTGTCGTCACAAAATCGAATTCCCTGATTTCGAGGCATCTGCTTATCGATATGTTTGTGGCGATGTTTGTTGTACTAATCTTTACCAGTCTGATGCTGACAAGATGGATTCGCAAGGGGGTATTTAACCCGATCAATGAGCTGAATGTGGCGATGCGTAAGATCAAGGAGGGCAACTTTGAATACGCGCTGGAGACGGATGCCGGCGGAGAGATCGGCGATCTGTACCGCAATTACGAGGATATGAGGCTCCGGTTGAAGGAATCCACGGAGGAAAATTCGGAGAATGAGAAACAGAACCGCGAGCTGATCAGTAATATTTCGCACGACCTCAAGACGCCGATCACGGCGATCAAGGGCTATGTCGAGGGAATCATGGACGGTGTGGCGGACACGCCGGAGAAGATGGATAAATACATCAAGACCATCTACAGCAAGGCGAATGATATGGAGAGGCTGATCAATGAGCTGACCTATTATTCCAGAATCGACAATAACAGGATTCCTTACAATTTCCATAGGATCAATGTCGCCGATTATTTTGGGGACTGCGTGGAGGAGGTCGGTATGGATCTGGAGCAGCGCAATATCAAGCTGAATTACTCTAACCTTGTCAGCCCTGACACAGTCATCATAGCCGACCCTGAGCAGATGAAAAAGGTCATCAACAACATTATCAGCAACAGCATTAAATATATGGATAAGCCCCAGGGTGTCATTGACATCCGCATTCTGGATGAGGTGGATTCCATCCGGATTGAGATCGAGGATAACGGAAAGGGAATCGCGCAGAAGGATCTGGGCAGGATATTTGAGAGGTTTTACCGCACGGATGCATCCCGCAATTCCGCACAGGGCGGCAGCGGCATCGGACTTTCAATCGTGAAGAAGATCATTGAGGATCACGGCGGATATATCTGGGCTACGGCAAAGGAAGGCGAGGGAACGTGCATGCACTTCGTGCTCAGAAAATATATCGAGCTGCAGGGAGAAAAGTAGGAGATATTATAGGAAAGGTGGACATAAGATATGAGCAAAATTCTGATTATTGAGGATGAGGTGGCGATTGCTGACCTTGAGAGAGATTATCTGGAGCTGTCGGACTTTGAGGTGGATATCCGCAACAGCGGAGATGAGGGGCTGGAGGCCGCCCTGTCGGGAGATTATAATTTGATCATTCTGGATCTGATGCTTCCCGGTATCGATGGCTTTGAGGTCTGCAAGAAGATCCGTGAGGAAAAGAATGTTCCGATCCTGATGGTTTCCGCGAAGAAGGATGATATTGATAAAATCCGCGGTCTCGGTCTCGGGGCGGATGATTACATGACGAAGCCCTTCAGCCCCAGCGAGCTTGTGGCGAGGGTCAAGGCACATCTGGCGCGTTACGAGAGACTGGTCGGAACGAACCAGAAGCCGCAGAACGATATTGTGGAGATCCGCGGACTCCGCATTGATAAGACCGCGCGCCGCGTCTATGTGAATGGCGTGGAGAAAACCTTTACGACAAAGGAATTTGATCTGCTGACCTTTCTGGCGGAGAATCCGAACCATGTCTTTACGAAGGAAGAGCTGTTCCGCGAGATCTGGGACATGGATTCGATCGGCGATATTGCGACCGTTACCGTCCACATCAAGAAAATTCGTGAAAAAATTGAAACAGACACCGCAAAGCCCCAGTATATCGAGACGATATGGGGAGTCGGCTACCGCTTCAAAATCTAATAAGAGATAATAAGGCGCATGCAACGGGAAGTAACTTGCATGTATCAGTAGTATCCTGCTACTAATATAGCGGGATACTACTGTATTTGAAGGCAAATTTCAGACATCTCAAAACGAAAGAGACCGGTTTAGATGAAAAAATATTATAAATTACTGTGGAAGGAAATTCTGGCGCGGCTGTTTTTCCACATCATATATATGAGCGCGATTGCTGCACTGCCATATGTAATTAAAAATATGATCGATTGCGGATTCAGCAACGGGATTTATGACGTAGCCAAATGGATCGGCATCTTTGTGGTTTTTGTTATGATTGGAATGGCGGCACAATATATCACACAAAAAAGTGCATGGAAGCTGGACAGGAAGTTTTATGAGAAAATAAGACAGGACTATTTCTGCGCAACCATACAGAAGCTGCCGGAGGAGTACAACAAAAAAGAAATCGGCGAATACGCTTCGGTAATTAATAACGATATTGCAAGCTGTGAGGAATATATCGAGTATACGATGGAAGTGTGCGAGTCAATTATAGGATTGACCGTATATGCAATCTATATCTTTATGCTGGATGTTCGGATTGCCATAATTATTTATATAACGGCAGTGCTGGCATTGTTCCTGCCGAGAGTAACAGGGAACAGGCTATCCCAGAAGAAGCAGCACATGCTTGGAGAAACAGGGAGATATACAAATACCGTTCTGGATCTGCTGAAGGGCTTTTCGTTTATTGACCGTTTTACTGTCCGGCCTGTTTCTGAAACGCACAAAAAATCTTTGCTATCCATGGAGAAAGCAAGATACGAATACGGAAAATTTAAAACGTTTACGAATGTATTAAACGGAAGTGTCATGTATATTGTCAATACGGCAGCCTTTGGCATAATAGCTTTTCTTCTCAGCACCGGAAGCATTTCTGCCGGTATTGCCGCGGCGACGATTTCGTATATTCAGGATTTTATGTTTCCGCTGAGGACGATTATCGACTCTGTCAGTGCCGTAAAGTCAGTTGAAGGGGTCAAGACAAGAGTGATAAAGGAGATCGCAGAAGGGAGAGAAATTCCTTTCCGTGGAATGCCGTTCACGGGAGAGGTCGAAATGAATCAGGTGTCCGTGAAGAGGGATGGATTTGAGCTGCGTGATTGCTGCCTCTGCTTCCGGAAGGGAAAGAGTTATGCGGTTGTCGGCAACAGCGGAACAGGAAAAAGTACGCTTGTAAAGCTTTTGACACAGAGAATCCGGCAGGACGAGGGACAGGTGACAATCGACGGTGTTCCGGCAGATTATGACCTGTGCAATGAGCTGATGTTCTATTCGGAACAGAATTCCTATGTCTATACAAGACCATACGAGGACAACGCCACAGTGTTTGGAAGCTATGAATATAGTAAAATCATACAGGAGATCACAGGCGACAGAAAATATGAATCCATTTACGAAATTGATAACTGCAACGAATTGAGCGGTGGCGAGAAGCAGATCGTGCTGGCTTCAAGGGCTATTTTGTCCGGCAAGGAAATTCTGGTGCTGGATGAGCCGTTTTCTGCATTGAGTGCGGAGCTTGAGGCACGCCTGACAAAAGAGATACTGGCGCTTGGGAAAACCGTTATCATGGTTACTCATAATAGGAGCGAAGAGTATCTGAAGCTGTTTGACTATACCTGCGACGGAAAGAACGGTTCTTTTACCATGAACAAGGTCTAGCTGCACGCAGAGCATAGAATGATAAGGATACCTTAAATAGGGGGCAGACCGCAGGAGTCTGCCCCTTTGCTGTGGAGAGATGTCAGCAGGTGCCGCAATCGCAGTTGCAGTCTCTGTCGCGTCTGATGTCCGTGGGTGCGTCGATGAGAGAGGCTACCTGGAACTGGTGCCTGTGCCCATCCGCAACATCCGTGAAGGTCTTGGCAAAGTGGACGTGTTTGCCGCCGCCGACATAGATAGCCGTGGCGGAAATTTGGTGCTAATTGACTTTCCCTGTCGAATGTGGAAAAATAGGGTTAATGATTCAGAAACAGGAAAGGATGGAATGAAATCAGATGCTTCCGGAGGCTTTTTTAGATAAAATGCAGCAGATGCTGGGGGAAGAATATGGGGAATTTCTTGCCAGCTTTGAACAGGAGAGATATCAGGCTCTCCGGGTGAATGCCCTGAAGGCGGGCGATGCCAGACCGGGCTCTCTGGCACAGCTTGCGCCGGTTCCGTGGGCGGAAAACGGCTATTACTATGAAGCGGAGCTGCAGCCCGGAAAGCATCCCTATCATGACGCGGGTGTCTACTATATTCAGGAGCCGAGCGCCATGATGCCGGCGGAGCTTTTGCAGGTGCAGCCGGGGGACAGAGTGCTGGATCTCTGCGCCGCACCGGGCGGTAAGAGCACGCAGCTGGCGGCGAAGCTCATGGGCAAGGGCTTCCTTCTCTGCAACGAAATCCATCCCGCGAGAGCGAAAATACTGTCGGAAAATGTCGAGAGAATGGGCATCCGCAACGCCTGTGTGACGAATGAGACCCCGGCGCGCCTTGCGGAGAGCTTTCCGGCGTATTTTGACAGAATTCTGGTTGACGCACCCTGTTCAGGCGAGGGAATGTTCCGGAAGAATGAGGCGGCGTGTGACGAATGGAGCCCTGAGAACGTTGCACTTTGCGCGGAAAGACAGGATGAAATACTGGACTGTGCTGCTGCGATGCTGCGCCCCGGAGGAAGGCTGGTGTACTCTACCTGTACCTTTGCACCAGAGGAGGACGAGGGCAGTGTGGAGAGATTTCTGGAGTGTCATCCCGATTTCCGGGCTGTGCCGATCGACGCGGAGAAGTTCGGACTGGCGGGCTGTGAGGGCGGGCTTACGGGAACCATCCGTCTCTGGCCGCATAAGATCAAGGGCGAGGGACATTTTGCAGCGGCTTTCGAGAAAGCCGGGACAATGCCCGCCGACTGGCGCGGCACCATGCTCCGCGGAACGGCAAAGGGCATGAGTGAGAAGGAGCTTGTGGAATATCTGGCTTTCCGCAGGGAAAATCTGTGTGGAGCTGCCGCAACGACGCCGGAGCACGGCCGGTACATCCGGTTTGGAGATAACCTCTATCTGGTGTCAGAGGAGCTGCCGGACATGAAAGGTCTTAAGGTACTTCGCCCGGGATTGCATCTCGGGGAGCTGAAGAAGAACCGGTTCGAGCCGTCACACGCTCTTGCGCTGGCGCTTTCGCCCGAGGAGGCATTACATGTATGGAATCTGCGGGCGGACGATCCGACAACGGCGGCGTATCTGAACGGCCAGACCTTCCCGGCAGAGGGGGAGAAGGGCTGGTATCTGATCTGTGTTGACGGTTTTTCCCTCGGCTGGGGGAAGCTTGCGGGCGGTATTATGAAAAACCATTATCCCAAGGGACTTCGGAGCATGAGAGCGGTTTAGTACTCTAAAAACAGGGACAAGCTATAAATACAAAGTAATAGGAAAGGAAGGGTGCGTATGTGTACAGCGGCAACTTATCTGACGAAAGATTTCTATATGGGGAGAACCCTTGATTATGAATTTTCCTATGGCGAACAGGTCACGGTCATGCCGAGAGGTTTTGAGCTCGTGTTCCGTCATATGGGGAAAATGAATACACATTTTGCAATGATCGGCATGGCGCATGTGACAGATGGCTATCCGCTCTTTTACGAGGCGTTTAACGAAAAAGGTGTCGGAATGGCGGGGCTTAACTTCGTCGGAAATGCGGTCTATGCCGAAGTGCAGGACGGGCGGGAGAACGTTGCCCAGTTTGAATTTATCCCGTGGGTGCTGGGACAGTGCAGCTCCGTCGGGGAGGTAAGGGCGCTTCTCGAAAGAATCAATCTTGTCGGCACTCCATACAACGAACACTATCCCTGCGCCCAGCTGCACTGGCTGATCGCGGACAGCAGGGAGGCACTGACGGTCGAGAGCATGGCGGACGGCCTGCATGTCTATGAGAATCCGGTCGGCGTTCTTACGAATAACCCGCCGTTTCCGCTGCAAATGTTCCGCCTGAATGACTATATGCGGCTTTCCGTGCGGCAGCCGCAGAATCTTTTTTCCGATGCGCTGGATTTAAAGCCCTACAGCCGCGGAATGGGCGCGCTGGGGCTGCCGGGGGATTTGTCCTCCGCGTCCCGTTTTGTCCGGGTGGCGTTTGTAAAACAAAATTCCGTGTCGGGGACTTCCGAGGAAGAGAGCGTGAGCCAGTTTTTCCATATTTTAGGCGCGGTGGAACAACAGCGGGGCTGCTGTGAGGTGGAGGAGGGAAAGTACGAGCTTACCATTTATACCTCCTGCTGTAATGTGGATAAGGGTATTTACTATTACACGACTTACGGCAACCATCAGATCACGGCTGTGGATATGTACCGCGAAAATCTGGACAGCTGTGAATTAAAATGTTATCCTCTTGTTCAGACGGAGCAGATCCGTTGGGAAAATGGAAGGTACGCACAGGATGAGAACGGAAATCGTATATGAGGATAAAGATATCTTAGTGATTCACAAACCGGCAGGGCTGGCGACCCAGACGGCGCGTATCGGGCAGCAGGATGTTGTCAGTGAACTGAAAAATTATCTCTCCTCAAAGTCCGGTCAAAAAGGGCAGCCGTATCTCGGGATCGTTCACCGTCTCGATCAGCCCGTGGAAGGGCTGCTTGTGTTTGCGAAGAACAAAAATGCCGCAGCGGCACTGACGAACCAGCTGAATAAACAATACTATGCCGTTTTCTGTGGAAAACCTGCGGCTGCGGAGGGAGAGCTTGTGGATTACCTGTCCAAGGACAGCGCCGCCGGAAGGGCGATTATCGTTCCTGAAGGTGCGACAGCCGGGAGTGGGGCGAAGAGAGCGGTTCTGCATTATAAGATCGTTAAGACTATTTCCACAGAGCAGGGGGAGCTGTCTCTTGCGGACATCGAAATCGAGACAGGAAGATTCCACCAGATCCGTGCGCAGATGGCAAACGCCGGCATGGCGCTGCCCGGAGATGAAAAATATGCGGACGAGACGACGAAAACGGTAGCCCGCGCATTGGGAGTGACCTCCGTGGCGCTCTGCGCATACAGCCTTGCGGTCAGGCAGCCGGTGACAGGGAAGCAGCTGCATTTCCGGATATCCCCTGCGACGAAAGCATTTTCCTTTTTCAATCTGTAAATATTTCTGCGGAAAACAACCATACTAAGCACATGAGACAGAATTTTTCATGGGAGGCGGACAGTATGGTGGAAAAAATAAAAGAAAACCGTTTAGTGAGACTGCTCCTTTTGACAGGGGCAGTTTATTTTTTCCTCAAGGTTCTTGCGCCGTTGACCTCACCGATTCTGATTGCAATGCTGTTTGTGACAATTTTCGGCCCGCTGCTCCAGAGGATGCAGAGCCGTCTGAAGATCCACAGGCAGGTCGGGGCGGTGCTGCTGCTCCTTCTGGCGTGCGGTTTTCTCGGGCTGCTCGTCTGGATTCTGTTTTCATGGATTGTCGGCAGTCTGCCGGGATGGTTCGTCAGTCTGGATTCCTTTGAAACGGAAATTTACACCGCGGTACACAGGCTCTGTGAGATGGTCGGCAGGGCGATTAAGATCGACAGCACCTATCTTGAGGAGACGATCTCCTCCGGCATCCGGGAAGGAATCGACTGGTTTCAGCTCCAGCTGGTGCCGGACATGCTGTCGCAGTCGTTAAAATACATCAAGGCGATAGCTGCCTTTGGCGGCTTTCTCGTCAGCTTTCTGATCGCTACCGTTCTGCTCGCGCGGGATTACGATGACATTATGAACAGGCTGCTCGACAGGGAAGAGTGCCATATGTTTCTGGAAATCATCTGCGGCATCATCCGGTATATCGCCACCTATGTCAAAGCCCAGATCATTATCATGAGCGTCATCGGAGGACTCTCGGCAATAACGCTGGGGGTCAGCGGCATCCGTCACGGTGTCCTCTGGGGACTTGTCGCCGGGATTCTGGATGCCCTTCCCTTTATCGGAACGGGGATCGTGCTGGTTCCGCTGGGAATCCAGCAGTTTTTGCAGGGCTATTATGTCAGGACGGTCGTCTGTCTGTTACTCTATATTGCCTGTATCTTTATCAGGGAATTTATGGAGCCGAAGCTGATCGGCAGGAAGGTAGGAGTGTCGCCCATAGCCATTCTTTTGTCGATCTATGCAGGCGTCCAGCTTTTCGGCATCTGGGGGATTATCGAGGGGCCGCTTGGTTTTATTATTATCTATCAGTCATACTCCAGTCTGGAACGACGGAGGGAAAAGCATTTGACGAAAGATGTGCAGTAGACTATGATGGATGGTAATAAGATGTTTTGGAGGAAATTATGCGCTTATACACACCGAAGAAAAGCCATCAGGAAACTGTGCTGGAAAACATAAATCTGACGTTGAGAGTCGTCATGGAATATATGATTAGTATCTATCTACTGCTCATTCTGGTGGTGCTGCCCTTTTATAATACAGAAGGGTACGCCCATATGGGCACGGACAAGGCGACCTTTTTTGACAAGGTCAGCGCCTTTGCGGGAAAGGCTATGCTGCTTCCGCTGCTTGTCTATATCGTGATCGGACTGCTTCTACTGATAAAAAACCGGAAAAGCACAAAAATTACTGACTGGATAAAAAAGGAGATCAGCCTGACGGACGGGTTTGCCTTTCTGTATGGTGTGGCGCTGCTTCTGGCATATTTCAGTTCAAAATATAAGGATGAGGCGCTCTGGGGCACACAGGGCTGGTACATGGGCTTTCTTCCGCAGCTTACGCTTGTCATGATCTATTTTCTCGTTTCCCGCCTATGGGAGCCGAAAAAATGGATCTTTTACACGGTAATCCCGGTTTCGGCAGCAGTGTTCTTCATGGGTGTTGTAAACAGGTTTGACTTTTACCCGTTTGGAATTGAAAGTGCCGGTGAGGCGTACATATCTACCATCGGAAACATCAACTGGTACTGCGGATATGCGGTTACAACAGTATTTATCGGGACGACGCTTTTATGGCGGGAGAGGGGATTGAAGGTCTGGCAGAGGGCGCTGCTGATGGCATACACGATGCTCGGGCTGGTGTCGCTGATCCTTCAGGGCAGTGACAGCGGACTGGTGACACTTGCTGTTATGGTGATTGTGATGTTCTGCGCATCGGTGAAGGATGCGGATCGGATGCTTGTTTTCTGGCAGGAAATGCTGCTGCTCTGCGTGGGATGTCTCGCGGTTTACCTGCTGCAGTTCCATCCATCCTTAAATGCCGTATATTTTGCAAACACCACGCGGGTCATTACTCAAGGTAAGTTCCCTGTAATCATGACAGCGGTGTCAGCAGCTATGCTTCTGCTGGTTCTGTGCATGAGAAAAACAGGAAAATACCGTGTGAAATTATTCCGTGGCATAGCAATAGCCGGAGTTGCCGGAAGCATTGCCACGGTCGCCGCAGTGATTGTCATGGCGACGATGAACACGCTGCATCCCGGTAGCCTCGGAAGCCTGTCGGACAACCCTCTGTTTACTTTTAATGCTTACTGGGGCAGCAACCGCTTATCGACATGGAAATTTGGCTTGAGATGCTTTGCGGAACAGAATCTATGGCATAAGCTGGTGGGTGTCGGACCGGACTGTATGTGGGCATTTATAGAGAGTGGAGCAACGCAGGAGCTTTTGCAGGAGATTGAGACGCTCTTCGGAAATGCAAGACTGACGAATGCACATAACGAATGGATCACAATACTGGTTAATACCGGCATTCTCGGATGCGTCGGATTTGCCGGGATGGTGGTCTGTGGAATCAGGGATTTTGTGCGTGCAAAAGGGCAGAGCGCTCTGCTCTTTGCCTGCGGCATGGCGCTGCTCGCCTATACTGTCAATAATGTTTTCAGCTTCCAGCAGTCGATGAATGTCAGCACCATGTTTGTGATCTTTGGAATGGGAGAGGCATTTTTAAGGGAGGTAAGAAAGAAGGAGGAGACAAAGTTATCTTAGGAACGCGGTCAGCGCTTCCATGCGGGCGGAAGCGGCATCTCGTCCCGCCTGATAAGCCAGTCTCAGCTTTTCCGGGTCTTTTTCCACACGGCGGACGGGGAGAGCAGCTTCCGGGCGGATGACAAACAGCCGTCCGGCGGCCTCTTCCTTTGCAATATAGTCCAGTTCTTCATTGTACATCAGATGACGGTTGGCAAGCGCCTCCACCAGCTTAGGGTAGGCTTTGTATTTGCGGCGGATAAGCGGAAGCATCCGGTTCGCGGATTTGCGGTAGCCTTCCGGCTGTGTCAGCACAGCCACATTCCGGTTATAGCCGAGCTGTTCAAAGTATTTTACCGGAATGGAGTCGGAAATGCCGCCGTCCAACAGCTTTTGTCCGTCGATTTCAACGATCTGTGACACTAAAGGCATGGATGCGGACGCTCTGATCCAGTCGAAGCCGTGATCCTTCTGCCCGGTGTATTTATGATATACCGGTTTGCCGGTCTTGACGTCAGTGCAGACGACGTAAAACTCCGCCGGGTTGTTCTCAAAGGCTGCAAAATCAAAGACATCCAGCTTTAGCGGAACTTCTCCATAGCAGAAATCTGTACTGTAAATATTTCCGGTTCTCAGCAGCGGACGAAGACCGCAGTAGCGTTTATCGCGGCAAAACTGTGTGTTGTACCGGAGAACGCGCCCGATCTGCCCGGAGAGATAGTTACAGCCAAAGGCTGCCCCGGCGGAAACCCCGATTATGCCGTCAAAAGAGATTCCGCGCTCCATCATGACATCCATAACACCGGCGGTAAACAGCCCACGCATTGCCCCGCCCTCTAAAATCAGTCCTGTCTTCATCATTGCTGCCTTTCTGTCTAAAAAATTTCCTGGTTCATTGTAATGTGTAAGATCGTCCAATCGTCTGTTTCGCGATACGGCCTTTACACTATACCATTATTTGAAATTTGTCACAAGAGGAACCGGTCTCCCGATTCCCCTTGTTCAATCCATGATGTTTGTTTATGCTTTTAATTTCTTTACAGGTCTAAGAATTTGATAGCCAAGCTTTTCGGGGTAGTGCCGTTGATAATCCTGACATACTTCCTCATTCCATTCATAGTCCATGGAAGCTGGATCAAAATTCCAAGCCAGTTTCTCAACTGCCTCCATAACATCCGCATTTTCCTTCATATAGTCAAAAGAAGGATATGAAAATACGAGATAATCGCTTTCCGGGAACTCTCTGATTTCCTGGGTGGCTCTGGCCAGTCGCCTCCCTGAGACATATGATTTCAGGGTCATTTTAGTAACATCATGGAACATAACTGAACAATACCATGGCGGATATCCTGATTCCTTTGAAAGTTGTTCAAGAATTTTTGACTGATCCAGATTTTGTTCTATCCATTCAATCATATGTTGAACTGTAAAATCTTGATTTCTCTACATGCTTATGGTTATAATAATTTCAAATAAAGATTTAGTAAATATTAGTTTGAAATTTATAAAGAAGGAAATTCTTGCGGGGCTGTCATTATAAAATGGAGGATAAATTCATGAGACACAGAAGTATGGCTTTGGTAATTAGAAATCAGAGAATATTGATGGAAAAACTGTTTTATGGTGATCGTTATTTTTATTCGATTCCCGGAGGTGGAATTGAAGAAAATGAAACTCCGGAAGAAGCCGCAATTAGAGAATTAAAAGAAGAAACGGGACTTGACGGAACAATAGTGAAAAAATTAGCGGTAACATATGCCAGAAATGATGGTTCAGAGGAACATGTTTTTGAAGTAGGAGTTCCCGATGACCAAGAACCTATTATAGGCTATGATCCTGAGGAGCCTTTAGATAATCAACCAATAAAGGAAGTCTGTTGGATGAAGTTAGATGAATTAAGCGAAAAGGATAGAGCTTTCTTATGGTTCTACGGACTGATGGGGGTGGAAGGGTACTTTGATGAGATTCTTAGCTGGGGAGATGAAATAAGCTATCCGACCGCGGGCGCTTTTGGATGAGACTGTGTCCGTGTCAGATCCTCAAAGGTGACATAATTTGCGGCAGCATCTCCGGTATTGTCGGTATCTGCGGCATTGCCTTCATTGACAACGCTGTCCTCGTCAGAGCTTGTGACAGATGCGGTGCTGCTTTTATCAGAAACGTTTGCTCCCGCCGCAGAACTGCCGGTTGTGCCATTGCCGGAGTCGCCACACGCCACCAGAAACAGCGTTAATGTCAGCACTGACAGAATGGATGCATATTTGTTTATCTTTTCCAACGTTTTTCTTTGCTTTCTGGCTGTTACGATCAGCCGGAAAATATCGGCAGGCATTTCCCCCTACTTTCTTCTTTCGCGCGTACAACACCGACAATTTTCAACTGAATTCCGTTTTG
>OQWA01000120.1_pt1 | contig 19206 bp, 13 predicted proteins | sample 1691581 | NCBI WGS metagenome assembly OQWA01 (sample SAMN03418264, study PRJEB22391) | human gut metagenome | biome: human-gut; feature: organic feature; material: feces | host: Homo sapiens | place: Tanzania | collected 2013-01
AGGACACCGGTATGATCAACTCCGGCAAGGGAACAGCCAACAATCCTGGTGACATGACCGTCATAGGCAACAGTACTCCTCGTTTCCAGTACGGATTCAATTTCAACATCTCCTATAAGGGATTCGACCTCGGAATAATGATCCAGGGCATCGGAAAGCGCGACTACGCCGCGATCAACCCTTACACCTACACATTGAGCGCCTCGGATCCAGGCTGGTTCCCGGTCTTCGCAGGAACGACTGACTACTGGAAACCTCTGAGCACCGACTCCGGCAGCCCGGACTACTACAAGGCCGCTGACAGCGGAGCCAAACTTCCGCGCATCTACGGAAGTACCATCAAAGGCCTCTCCAACGCCTCTTCCAACCGTTTGGTCAACGATCACATGCTCCAGAGCGCGGCTTATCTGAGGGTCAAGAACCTTTCACTGTCATATTCATTCCCTAAGTCGCTGATAGGAAAAGCCGGTCTGGGCGGCCTGAAGGTTTATGTCAGCTGCGAGAACCCATTCACTGTCTCGTCTCTTCCTAAGGGCATCGATCCCGAGACTCTCGGATGGTCCTACCCTCTCTACCGCACCGTGTCATTCGGCATGAACATCAAACTTTAACCCCTAACAATCTGACAAAGATGAAAAATCACATCATATATCCAGTACTATGCGTCTGGGCATTGTTCGGAATGACCTCCTGCAATGACAGTTTCCTCGACCTTTCTCCAAAGGGTGCGATCACAGACGCGACCGCATTCACCTCATTCGAGTCCTGCTCTGACTATGTGGCAAGTCTCTACGACGTGTTCAACGGCTACACCCTGTTCCAAGGACCCGCTCCTGTCAGCGGAGCTCTCGGAACATCAACAAGAGACACCTGGTCAGGACTGCTGACAAACTACGCCTCCGGCTGGGGCACCATTCCAAACGCCTACGCCAACCAGACTATCACGGTTCCCGTCTCAAGCAGCACCTACACTTTGCCTTACCGATGGATCCGTCAGGCCAACATCCTGCTCGCACACATCGAGGAGCCGAAAGTGACCGACGCCCAGCGTAAGTACCTTGAGGCTGTCGCCAGATTCTTCAGAGCCTACTGCCACTACGCCCTTCTGGTCAATTACGGAGACTGCATCTACGCGGATGGACTTCTTACCGAGAGTTCGGAGGAACTGTACAAAAGCCGCGACCCTCGCCTGATGGTCGCCGACAGGATCCACTCGGAACTCACATGGTGCATACAGAACATTCCTGACGAGATCGCGGAGGCGAACACCATCAACAGCACTGTCTGCAAGGCGTTCCTCTCACGTTTCTGCCTGTTCGAGGGAACATGGAGAAAGTACCATGGCATCAAAGAGGACGGTCAGTACATCTCCGGCCAGAAACTTCTTGAGGAATGCTTCGCGGTGTCCAAGGAACTGGCGGAAAAAGGAACACCTCTGTTCAGGGGCGACGGCAACGACAGGCACGAAGGCAGCGGCTGGGGTCAGATGTGGACTACCGATGACCTCGGGACGGTTCCTTCAGTGTTCCTCTACGTAAAATATGTCCAGGACATAAAGATGCACCGTCTGGGACATTTCCAGCACATAGCCAGCGCCTCTCTTGAGATGCCGCAGGCAACAGTTGACCTTTATCTTACAAAGGACGGACTTCCTATTCACAACGCCGCCGTGGAATACTTCGACTACACCAAGGCCAACGGCTACACCAAGGCCTCGAAGCCGTACGACTACGCCAACTGCGACCCTTATCTGACATTCCGTAACAGGGATACCAGACTTGCCCAGATGGTCATTCCTCCTTACCACGTCAACCTTGTCGGCGTGAACGAAGGAGCGGCGGACAACAGCAACTGCTGGGTACCGGACGACAGCGCGGACGGAAAGTACTCCGAGTACCTCGACCAGTTCGCCTACCGCGGTACCCAGGGCAAACTGAAGGACGGCAGGACGTACTGGTGCAGTCCGAACTTCAATCTCGGCTACCATCAGATCGAAACGCACAAATCCCTTCCTTCGACCAACTGGGCGGGCAACGTTCTGGTCAATGAGCCTCACACCCAGGCTGTGAACTCACAGGACTGGAGCGGTGGAAAGACACAGTACGGTTCCGGCAAAGGATTCCAGAAAGGCCACAGCGGCTATTTTGTCTGGAAGCACGTCGCCAACTGGGACCGCCAGTTCGCAAGCGGCACCGCCGATGTCTCTGACAAACCGGTGTTCAAACTGGAGGAGATTCTGCTCAACTATGCCGAGGCCGCGTTTGAACTGGGAAGATTCAACCAGGGTGTCGCCGACGCCACCATCAACAAGCTTCGTGAAAGAGCCGAGGTCGGAAGGATGGTTGTCTCCGCCATCGGAGAGGATTTCGATCCGGACAGGGACAAGAGCGTGGATCCTGTGCTTTGGGAAATCCGCCGCGAGAGGCTGATTGAGCTGATGGGTGAGAGCTTCTCGTTCGAGGACGTGCGCCGCTGGAAGAAAGCCGCGTGGTTTGTAAACAAACAGGCCTGCGGAGTCTGGGTTGACGCCGACAATGTCAGTGCGGTACGTTCCGGAACCGGCGGAGGCACAGGTCTTCTGGACAACAGCACAAGGCTTGAGGCTGACATCGCCACAGTGACGGCACAGGGAGGCGGCCACCTCTACTACTACCTCGATCCTGTGGTGGCCGGAAAGGGATGGAAAGATGCCTACTATCTGCAACCTCTTCCATCCGAGGAACTTCTCCTGAACAAGAATCTCGAACAGAACCGGGACTACTAGCCCCGGAATCCGTTCAGAAAGCCCGTCAGGCTTCACATAACCTTCGACCGGAGAGACGGACAGCGCTCCTTTTCGCTCTCCGGTTGTCGCTTATCAGGCGGAGGAACATAATCGGTCAAGTTATCTTTTGACAATAATCAAAGAAAAAAAATGAAAAGAGTAATTTTGCTTGCCAGCATACTGATGTCTTTCGGCATGGTGGCACAGACCCATCAAATCAAGAAATGCACATCATTTTACGGCGATGTAAAGGATTACATTCTCTATCCGCAGGCCATACCTCCGTATGAAAGTTCCGACTTGATTGCGGAGGTCCTGCCCGACAGGTACCGCTACCACTCCGCCGAAGGAGACATGTGGCCGTTGACCTGGGGAAAGGACGACTTCATCTACCTTGGCGCCGGAGACAACAAAGGGTGCAGCGTGAATGTCTGGCGGGCGACAACATATTCAAAATTCAATCTCGGCCACATGACGCAGACTTCCGAGTGGTCCATGGACATGATCTGCGCCTCGCCGGCTCCCGACGATTCCCTGCTCGCCGCTGACAGCCGGCTGCAAGGTGTCAAACCGGCTGGACTGATCGACATTGACGGAACCCTCTATATGAGTTTCGAGGCCCAGAACTATGGGGATTTTCCATTGTTCCGCCGACAGCACAACCTATTCGGATGGATCGCGGTCTCAAAGGACGGCGGCAGGTCTTTTGACAACAACGCCGTTCCGTTCGATTTCTTCGAGGGAAAGCTTTCGTCCTGTCATTTCCTTCAGTTCGGAAGGGGTTACGAAGGAGCCAGGGATGAATATGTCTACGCCTACTTCCCCTATGACGAGGACAATGGGGAGAGCTATTGGGAAAACAACGACGCCCTCCTGCTGGGAAGGGTGCCAAAAGACAAGATCCTTGAAAGGAACGAATGGGAATTCTTCGCATCGCCAGATCCTCTGAAGCCGGAATGGACTAAGGATGAGGCCGGTGCGAAACCGGTCTTCCGCTACTACAAGATGACCGGAGCCAACCACGTCGCCTACAATGCCGGTCTTGGACGCTACATAATGGGCAACTACAGTTTTGTCGATTCAGAACTCCACCCAAGGCCGATCCATCAAGTGACCTATCCGGAAGCTTCGCGTTCACAGCTGACCCTCTATGAGGCTCCGGAGCCGTGGGGACCATGGAGGATCTTCCACAGGGACGATGACTGGGGAACCTACGGAGACTATCAGCCTAACTTTCCCACCAAATGGATGTCTGAGGACGGAAGGATAATGATGATGGTCTCCGCCGGTTCGTGGGATGATTACAACCTTGTATGCCAAAAGATCGCTCTTCGCCTTAAGGGTGACTCCGACTTTCCTGCCGAAGCCTCAGGTTTTCTTTTCAAGGTCAAATGAGAATACGGTGACGGCGGAAGGATAATGGGAGGACGGATGTCTGACATTATGTCAGCGATTCGGTTATTGGCAGACAATTTGATATCTTTGCAGTCGCTTCGGATGGCCAAGGTTGCCATCCGGGGCGTTATTGTTGATAATTAGGAGAATCAAGATATGAGCAAAAAGAAAAACAAGGAACAGGAAGAGTTGAGGCAGTCCGCACAGGCTGCCGGACAGGCAGAGAAGAAGGCTGACATTGAAAGCAAGGAGGAGACTCCCGCTGTGGACAAGGAGGCGAAGGAGATTGAGGAGAAACTCGCCAAACTGTTGAAAGAGAACGAGGAGCTGAAGGCGAGCGTTGCAAAGGAAAAGGATGACTACGTGCGTCTGATGGCCGATTTCGAGAACTTCCGCAGGCATTCCGCCGAGGCGAAGCTGGAGCTTGTGTCCTCCGCTTCAGCGGACACGATCAAAGGCCTGCTTCCGGTTCTGGATGACTGCGAAAGAGCGATGAAAATGCTTGACGAGAACTCCAAGGACGAAGTCGCCAAGGAAGGCACTGCGTTGATATTCAATAAACTGATGGCATACCTCAAGACCAGGGGACTGGAGGTCATCAAGGCCAAGGGGGAGAAGTTCGACACGGATTTTCACGAGGCGGTGGCGCAGTTCCCGGTTCCCGAGGAGGACAAGAAAGGTCTGGTCTATGACGTGGTGCAGACCGGCTACACCCTTTCCGGCAAGGTCATACGCTACGCCAAGGTGGTTGTAGGAATATAGGAGGTTTCCGAATATGGCAGAAAAAAGAGACTACTACGAGGTGTTGGGGGTCGCCAAGACCGCCAGTGCCGACGAGATAAAGAAAGCATACAGGTCAGCGGCCATGAAATGGCATCCTGACAGGTGGGTGGATGGTACGGACGCAGAGAAAAAGACCGCCGAGGAGAAATTCAAGGAGGCCTCGGAGGCATATTCTGTGCTCAGCGACCCGGACAAGAAGGCAAAATATGACCAGTACGGATTCGCCGGTGTGGATGGTCAGGGGGCGCCTGACTTCAGCGGCGGGTTCGGCAACCTGAACGACATCCTGAACGATCTGTTCGGAGGTGGATTCAGCGGATTCTCCGGTTTCGGGGGATTCGGAGGAGGGACTCAGGGCAGAACCCAGCAGAGGGTCATGAAAGGACGTGACATCCGGACAAGGATCCGTCTCACACTTGAGGAGATAGCCACCGGGGCCGAAAAGGAGATCACAATCGAGCGTAACAGACCTTGCCCGGACTGCGGAGGACGAGGGGCAAAGAACGCTTCCGATGTCAAGACCTGCCCGACCTGCAATGGCAGCGGCCAGACACAGCGTGTGGTCAACTCGCTGTTCGGGAGGACGATGACATATTCAACGTGCCCTCAGTGCGGCGGCGAAGGGAAGGTCATCAACAATCCTTGCCGCACCTGTGGCGGCACTGGTTTAGTCCGCAGACGCGAGACTGTAAAGGTCAAGATCCCGGCCGGTGTCGAGGATGGCATGCAGCTGACAATCAGGGGCGAGGGGCATGCCGCACCTCACAATGGCGTGAACGGCGATCTCCTTGTGATCATCGAGGAGATTCCGCACTCATCATTGAAACGCGACGGCAAGAACCTGTTTTATTCGACGGTGATTTCCGTTACGGACGCAATCTTGGGAACTGAGATCACAGTCCCTTGTCTGGACGGTTCGTACAAGGTGAAAGTCGATCCCGGAACTCAGTCCGGCACCGTGATGAAGCTTCGCGGAAAGGGACTCCCCGCCGTAAGCGGGTACGGAAGCGGAACCGGAGACCTTTACGTCAAGATTCTGGTATGGATTCCGAAGAGGCTCTCCTCCGATGAGAAAAAGGCGATGGAGGAGATGCGTACAAGCCGCTCGTTCACCCCGGATCTTTCCCGTGATGACAAGGCGCTGTTCGACAAGATGAAGAACATTTTCTAAATGAGAGGCAAATTAATAATCGGTGTGATGGCCTTCCTGTGCGTTTCGTGCGGGAGGGCTGTTTCCATTCTTGACAGCGACTTCAGTCTGGATCATGTCATTGAAGTCGAAGGCCGCCAAGGGGTCGCGACCGACGGGGATTTCTATTATATTTCAGGATCCACCGCACTCTACAAATACGACATGAAAGGTAACCTGGTCGCAAAAAACGAGAATCCGTTCAAGGATCTCCAACTGGAGTGCAACCACATCGGAGACATCGATGAATATGACGGTGAGATCTACGCCGGATGCGAGTTTTTCCTTGATGGGGTAGGCAGGAACATCCAGACTGCGATCTACGACGCCGCCACACTTGAATATAAACGATCCATCCCTTGGGTCCCGGAATCCGGACAGGTGGAATGCTGCGGCCTCGCCGTGGACAGAGACCGCCATGAGGTCTGGATGGCCGACTGGGTCCAGGGCTCAGAACTTTACTGCTATGACCTCAAGACCGGAAACTATCTGAGGAATCTCACACTCAGCCCCGCCCCGCGACTCCAGCAGGGAATCTACTGCGTGGAGGGGCAGATGTTGATCTCATGCGATGACGGCGACGCGGAGAAAGGCGAGCCGGACAATATCTACAAGGCAGATCTCAAGACCGGCGAGGTGACACTCTACAGAAGCATGGACGACTTCATCCTGACCGGTGAGATCGAGGGGCTCACTATGAATCCCAAGAACGGGAATCTCATCGTGATGTCAAACAGGGGCGCAAGGATCATCCTTGGCATGCCAAAAGGTTTCTACCCAGGCTACGACCGTGAGATCCACGACATCTACATCTACACTCCGGACAACAGCAAACGATAATGGTAAATCACTTTCGGAGAGATCATTTCAGGCTTTTCACGGTGAGATTCTTTTAAGAAAATGGAAATGATAAGTTGCTTCAGATTAAGAGAAGATTTTCGAGGATAGCTCTTTTTTTGAAGAAGGAGTGTGCCGGTGGCACATGACTGATATAGACCGAAAAGATTCCTTAAGATGATGCAGGTTCTTTTTTGAAGGTTACTAATGATTACTAAATAATCGAAAAAAGTTTTTGGATTTAAGAAAATATTCGTACATTTGCAGTCCGAAAACAAGAGCAACCGCTTACGGGTCGTTATCAGATGTGCGTAATGTTGCCACAAAAATTATTGAGAGATGGATTTGATTAAAGTAGTAGAACAGGCTTTCGCTAACGAGAAAGTCTCTACGTATCCAAGATTCAAGGCCGGTGACACAATCACCGTTACCTATAGAATCAAGGAGGGTGACAAGGATAGACTTCAGAAGTTCAGAGGCGTGGTTATCCAGCTTAGAGGCGCTACTCCTCAGACAAAGACTTTCACAGTCCGCAAGATTTCAGGAGGCATCGGAGTTGAGAGAATTTTCCCGATCCAGTCACCGTTCATTGACAGCATTGAACTGAACAAGGTTGGTAAGGTTCGCAGGGCAAGAATCTTCTATCTGCGTCAGCTCTCCGGTAAGAAGGCAAGAATCAAGGAGAAGAAACTCGCTTTCGTTAAGGAAGAGCAGGCTTAGTCCTTGTAGAGATAAAGTCGGAGCAAGTCTCCGACAGACTGGTCCCCTAGCTCAACTGAATAGAGCATTTGACTACGGATCAAAAGGTTACAGGTTTGAATCCTGTGGGGATCACTAAGATGCGAGGCTGTTAAACACACTATCGGCTTCGCATTTTTTGCGGAATTAGCTCAGTTGGTAGAGCGTTGGCTTCCCAAGCCGAAGGTCACGAGTTCGAGCCTCGCATTCCGCTCAGAGAAAACGGCAAAGGTAATCCACCTTGGCCGTTTTTGTTTTACAAAAGACGGTATATTCTGTACACGGAAAGGCCTTCGCACGTACATTTTCTATCCCGTAAAACAACTGAAGATCGCTCTTACGGGTATGCAGAACTTTGCGCACCTAAAACAGCTTCCATTTGATAGACAACAAGTTGGCGTTCCAGGTGCGCTCATATTCGCACACCTAAGAGTCGGAGACCCCGGCACAGAGCGTTCTATCGGTGTTCCGGACTTCCAGGTGCGCGTGGTTTACCGCACCTGAAACGCCATTGACCTGACAGTCAGCGAACTGCTCTTTCAGGTGTGACACCTGAGTGTTATGGGCATATCATAGAATAGTCTGCGGGGCCTAGGGGCCACGCTATATGTCTCGCAGATCTTAAAGGTACGTGTTGCCATTTTGCAAAACGGCGGCATACGATTATGCTTCCACGCCATTGTGAGGCCGGGCCGTATGCCACCTACAGATCCGGAAACCATAGGCGGCATATCCACAGGCCTCTCGCTGTACTCAGGGAGGGTTTGTTTGCCGCCATATTCACATAATGCTGGTGTCGCCAGCTCGTATATAATTGTTCGGCGACTGCCTGCACGCCAGATTAGTCAACTGCTATATAGTTACCATAGTTAAAGATAACATTGAGACAGGTTATGCCAACTTCATCCCGCTTTGGACTTTCGGTCTGATGTATTAAGCGCTTACTGATTTAGCAAAAGAACTTCAATGTAAGACTCTGTGAAAGCCATAGTGACGAAGAAAATTTCCAACACTATGTCTTTCAATAAATTACGATAAAAGAAAAGTTAGACGGAAAACTTCAGGTAAAACTATTATCAGATAACTTTGTCAGTAAAGAACACAAGTTATGGATCATAGAACCATCACACGAAAGAATAATGCGGGACATCTCATCCTGTCCGCGCTTCTCCTATGCCAACCCTTGATTCTTTCAGCGATAAATCCGCAAAGGGAATATTCGGTTCCTATTGAGGAACGAGGGAAGAACTTTGAAGAGTTACAGGTGGAGACCACAGATGGCTTTAAGATAAACGTATGGCATTTGCCATCGGAAAATGGGACGCCTCTGATCATTTCCGAATCAGATGCCGGGAATATGGGCGACTGGGTGCATCTTGGGCGATTCCTGCAATTGTACGGCATCGATGTCTGGCTCTATGACTATCGTGGTTTCGGCGCAAGCTCAGACTTCTCCATCGAACGGAACCAGTTGTTCCACACGGAATTTGTCTCGGACCTGTCAGCGGTCTCGAACTATGTATATTATCGAACTGGAAAGGTTCCCTACCTTATGGGAATATCAATGGGCTCGCTGATAGTGGATGAGTTTCTGAAGAAAACTGACATCCCTGTAAACGGCTTGATCTTCGATGGCTATGTCGGCGATCCGAACAAATGGGTGAAAAGGTTAAAACAGCTGAAAGGGAAAACAGTGAATATTCCCAACGGATATGTCTATTCCAAGCCTAAAAGACGGAAAGTCAAAATTTTATACATAGTTGCGACAGAAGACAGTTTCTCATTGCCGGAGGACATCCCTTATAGGAAATCGAAAGACACTCAAATAAAGACATTCGACTGCGGTCACATTATGGCCTTCTGGGACAACACGATGGACTATGTCACGGCAATAGTGGATTTCATTAATCGCACAAGAGAATATAGTACGGAACTTTCGGTCACTACGATGGTTGGTGAGCTATGTCGAACCACAGGCTCAGTGACCAGAACGGAGAAGTCGGCAAAAATCAATCCAAAATATTCTTAGATAATCAGTTATGAAAAAGTATCCACTAAAAAGATGGCTGATGAATATGTTCCCATATTCAACGGCAGTGCTCTTGTGTCTGGCAAGCGCCATTTCTTGTGAAAACAAGACTCAGACAAATTCATTTGACTACAGAGATTTTGAGAATGCGCCCACGTTGTCGCTGTCAGAAGTATTCGAGCCAATAAGATTCATCCCACTTAAAACAGACGAGGCCTACAATCTTTCAAACATCCTTAAGGTGTGTATGTCGGAGGATTCCTTTTATCTTCTGACCGTAAATCCTTTGGGAATATTCCGTTTCGCGCTTGACGGCTCTCTGATCTCAACAATATCTGTAGAGGGACGCGCCGAGGGTGAATATCTGATTCCGACGGACATCGCTTACAGCAAAGCGGACAATGTCTTGTATGTCGCGGACATCGCCAAGGGAATAATGAAGTTTTCCAGCGATGGCACATATCTTTCAACTATCTCTACTACTACGAGCTACAAAAACCGGCAATTTGTGGTTTCCGATTCCGGCTCAATAATCGAGAATGTGCTGAACATCATTGGGAATGAGCGTGATGCCATAGTTGAGCTAAGCCAGAAAGGAGACACACTCCATTATATTCCGAATACCTTCTTCTTTGACTGTGAGAACCCCTTCGCGCTTCCGAATCACCATTCCCTACGGAAGTACGCAGATGAGATATTGTTCAACCCAGCGTGCCGCGACACTATCTATTCGTACAGCGCGGGACGGTTGACCCCGAAATATTCATTCTTCTTCCCTCACTCTGTCACAAAGGAAGACTTGAGGGACTTCAACAGCAATGTTTCAGACACGCAGTTTATCGTGGAATATGCTGAAGACAACAAGAATCTCTATCTCAGCATCTTCGACAGGAGCTGGGATTATAAACACTTTGTCCTAAAAAAGACTGACGGAATCATTTACAAGGGAGATTTCAGGCTCTCTGACAACTTTAACACCAAATTCCGTCCGAGATGGCAATGCGAGGGTTGGCTGATTGATGTTCTTGATCCTTCGACTATCAACTATGCATACTACCGGGACATCACCGATGAGGCCCGTCAGAAAGCATACACCTACCTGTCATCCGTTGGCGTGGATGGAATCACTGCCGAATCGGATCCGATCATTATGCTCGCAAAGACTAAGAAGCTGTTTTGAATTGTTTGTTTGAAGGTTTGAGAGTGAAAAACTTCAGTTTCGACCGCTTCTTCCAAGGAAGATAGCGGTGCTATCTGACTGAAGAAGCGGGAAGAAAATGAAGATTTTTCACCTCAAAGAACATTTCAAACAATTCAAAACAGCTTCTAAATAGTTTGTCCGGTAAACAAGCGTTTCACCGGAGAAACGGCTGTCATCTCCCGCTTTGTCCGGGCAGAGAGGCTTTTACCGGAGGAAATATGTTATTTGCAAACTTTATCCGGGCAAAGGCACTTATACCGGAGAAAAGTCTGACAATCTGGCGGCAGGACGGGAACGGAATGTCAGGCAGCAAGGCGGGAGCGGAGCCAGATTCCGAGGTTGGTGTCGTGCTCGGTCAGGCCGAGTTTGCGGCGGATGTCACTGCTGATTATGTAGTTGCGCTTCTTCTTGAGATAGTTGCCGACATCCTTGCCTTTGAGCCCGAGGACATAGAGGCAGCAATAGCCGATCTCCCAATCCGTCAGGCCGTGGGACTTCAGCTCGGACACGAATCCGGGATGGCTGTCACGGAAGAGCACCATCGTGGAACGCAGGAAATAATCCTGATCCGAGACCAGGCGGTCAAGCTCAGCCTCCGCTGCCCTGTCGAAGGAATAGTCGGAAGACAATCTGGAGGCCAGGAACTTGTCCAGAACCAGCATTCTCTCACGGATGATCGACAACGCCTCGTCATCGGGCTTCTCCATCAGCTTTCTGTGGGTTTTAGTGAACATCCTAACAGCGACCATAAGAGCCGCAATCACAATGACGACCAAAAGGCAAAGCAGCCAGATGGACTTGCCACGGTCCACAATCGCCTGCTTGTCGGTATAACGCTCCTCGATGATCTTCTGTCTCTGAAGGGCAAGGGTATCCTTGTGGACAGAGGCGGCGTTCTGATCGATTATATTCTTGTAATAAAGGGCTTTCTCTTTCATCGCCTCATCCCCAGACGTGGAATAATAGTCAACCGCGATGTTGATTATGCTGTCGGAGGTGATCTCCATTCCGACCTTTTCCAAAGCGATCGTGTAGAGCAGGGCGTGGCGGGCACGGAGTTCCTTCGTGCCAAGCAAACTTCTGTCCAAGGAATCCAATGCGATGAAAGCGCTGTCAGGCTGGGTCTCCAGCCGGGCCTCGATCTCATCCAGAAACTGCTCCGCCGTCCTGAACGAGCGCGCACAGGAAGCAAAGCACAAGGCAATGACAGCAAGGAATATGATGGTTTTGGGCCTCATCGGGTTCTAAGATAGCAAAAAATCGTGAGATGTAAGACTTTGTAATGAGCCAATATTAGCCGATAAGAACATAGTAAGTTAACTGTCAATATGTTATCATAAAATAAATAGCGATCAATTCTTGCTGATGTAAAACTATTTCCGGATAATTTTGTTAAAAAGGACATCAGTTATGAGAATCAGAAGACTATTTGCCGGAGCAGCAGTTGGCGCGGTCTGCGTGCTGGTCTCCGCTCACAGTTCGGTCGCCGCGTATGTCGAAGTCTGTATTGCAGTAGAGACAGAGACTGCTGGGAGGCCAGGGCAGACCTTCCGACAGGGACAGGAACCGAGCGAAGTTCCGGGGCAGGAGCAGGGGCAGGGACAAGAGCAGGGACAGGAACCGGATGAGGCTCAGGAGCAGGAATGGAAAAAGGAGCTGGAACAAGAACAGGAAAGAGCGGACACACTGAAGGCGGCGGTGTTCACCGGAAGAAGCGTCAAGCATTTCAGCGACCACCAGAAATTCTACCTGAACAAGGAAGACCGGAACACTCACGCGACCGCGCTGGAGACCCTGAAACTGATCCCCGGAATCCTGGTCAAGGACGATGAAGCCACACTTCTGAACGGCAAAGGTCTGACGATCCTCCTCAACGGACTGCCGACCACCAGCGCTTCCCTATCCCTGCTCACCCCGGCGGACATCAAAAGCATCGACTTCTACCAGAACGCCCCGGCAAGATATTCATTCGCCGGCAGCGGCTCGATGGTCAACATCATCACCCGAAGACCCGGAATCGGCGGCAGCCTGATGCTGAACCTCAAGGGAGCGGTCACAACCCCTTGGGGCAACAACGCCGTCTCCTACCGCCAAATCCTGAAAAACACGATGATCGGCATTGAATATTCCGGGAAACCAAGCAAGAGCGGCGGATACGGCATTGACGAATTTCTTGAATATGAAGCCGGCGGCAATCGTTACACAAAAGAGAAAAAAGGTCTGGACACGGACTTCACACGGAACCGGCACAATGTCACGCTGGAACTGGTCAGGATGAAAGACGAGAATAGCGCCCTGAAAGCACAAATCACGTTAGGCTACGAGAAAAAGGACTGGCCCGTAAGCCAAAGCGCCCTCAAAACCGTCACGAATCTGACAACCCAAGAATCCACGACATCTGAAGTAACTGACCACAAGGACGATTGGTCCGAATATCTCTCCCCGGCACTCGACATCTACTGGAACCGCAGATTCTCCGACAGACACGAACTGTCAGTGAACTTCGTCGCCACCGCCTACGACACCAAAAGCCGCAAAGGGTTTTATGAATATGCCGGAGCGACTCCCCTGTTATCCTCGACAAGCCTGACCGACGGGCGGAAATATTCAGGAATCATTGAGGCCGTCTATGGATGGACGCTGTCCGAGAAACATAAGCTTGGTTTCGGAGCCAGAACCACGGCCAGCCTTGCCGAGCAGAACAGCGGTAACGGGGAAGTCTCCGTCAGGTCGGACATCAACACCGATCTCGGTAGACTGTGGTGTGAATATTCAGGAAACGCAGGAGGGTTCAGCTATTCTGTCGGAGCGGCTATGGAACATTTCGGCTACGAAACCAAGGCTTCCGGAAGGCACGACTACATCTATTTCCGCCCGCTGATCCAGCTAAGCTACATGTTCAACGATCACTCCTCGATGTATTTTAATTACTCAAGCAATACTTCGACTCCGAAGATCGGATGGATGGGCGATGCGTCATATTACAAGGATGACAAATGGCTCGTGAGGAGCAACCCTGAACTCGAAAGTTACACAACACGGGATGCGAAGATCGGATATTCATTCAACAATTCGTGGCTCTATATCAACCCGTACTTTCTTATCTATCACAATGATAATCAAATAATTCCGATTTTCAGCCACACAGACGGGCTGCTTGTTGAAAGGGATGAGAACTCGGGAAATATGATTGCCGTGATGGCCGCTCTCGGTGGCAGGATCAAGCCCTTCAGGAATATTCCCCTCTCGCTTACCGTCTATGCTATGTACAACGACCAAAGGTTGACAGGAGGCGGTGCGGACAGATCGGTCAAGAGCCTTGGCGGAATGGCGATGTTGAGATATTCAGGAAAGAAGTGGACAGCCGAGGCCATGTACAACCTGCCCTTCAAGTCCATCAGCGACATCGGCGTCTCGAAGGGTGAGAACTACGGCTACTTTGAGTTCTCTCGCATGATCGGGAAAAACCTCCGCCTCGGAGCCGGAATGCGCTACCCGTTCTACCATTGGAAAGTCAGTGAGGAGACCGCGCCTGGATCGCTCGTGACAATGAAAAACACAAGCAGGATGACCAGCCAGAAAAACACGGTCATCCTTACTTGTGTCTATAATTTCTCCTACGGAAAGAAAGTCCGGACGGTCAATCAGAAAATCCGGAACGCTGACATCGACTCCGGACTTTAAGAATATTTTCGTCCTGTCTGCACAGGCACTTTGACAGCCGAGGAAGCAGTCAGACTTAATGATCTGATTGACTGACACTTCGACAGACTAAGTAGCCACAGTGACCGGGACTATGCCTCGGGAATCTCGTCGGCGGAGGACGGGATGGAGAACGGGGATTTGCCTGAGCCTACTGTGAACTCGTCGTCATCGTTCTTCTGGGCAGCGGGCTGGACCTCATACATTCCAGGACGGCTGCCGGAGGTTAACTGGTTGAACTCCTCCTCTGTGATCATCTTGCAGTTGCCGTTGAACTTGGCGTCAAGCTCAACCTGAAGCCTGCGGATGTGGAGGTCGCCATCAACCACGCAGGTGTCCTTGAGAGACAGGGTGTCCTTCACAAAGAAGTTCCCGTTGATCTTGCCCCAGAAATCGGCGTTGTTGCAGATGACGTCACCCTTGATGACAGCCTTCTCCCCCACCACGACCTTGGCCTGTGAGAAGATACGACCTTCGAACGTACCGTCAATCCTTATGTCGTTGGGAGATGTGATCTCACCCTTGATCACCGAACCGGCCGAAATTCTGCTGATGTCATTGACTCCGGCAGAATCGTTTGAACCATAATTCGCACTCATATTCCTTTATTATTATATTCAGTTAATATATTCATTAAACCAGACCCGCGCCGTGGCAGTTCTTGTACTTTTTGCCGGATCCGCATGGGCATGGATCGTTACGTCCGATCTTCTTGTCCACATGGATAGGAGTCCTGGCCTTCTGCTCGCCGTTCGTGGTGAGATCCTCGCGGCGGGTCCTCATGTTGCTCATGTCCTGGCTTCTTGGAGCCTGGGCAGGACGCGCCTCGCTGTCATCCCTCAATGGCACAAACGCCCTGAGGAGGAATGAGAGGACATCCTCGTTGAGTTCCTCAAGCATGGTGGCGAAGAGGTTGTAGCTCTCCAGTTTGTAGACCACAAGCGGATCCTTCTGCTCGTAGGCGGCGTTCTGCACGCTCTGACGCAGGTCATCCATGTCTCGCAGGTGCTGCTTCCAGTGCTCGTCGATCTGGTAAAGGATGATCGAACGGCTGAGAGCCTTCGCGATCTCCTTACCCTGATTGTTGTAAGCTTTCTCAAGATCCACGCTTAGAGTCAGCATCTTGCGGCCATCGGAGATAGGAATCGCGATGTTCTTGTACATATTCCCCTGCTTCTCGAAGATCATCTTGATGAACGGATAGACCTTCTCGGCGAGGGTGTTCATCCTGCGCTCGTAAACCGCCTGCATCTGCTTGCAGAGAGCGTCGGTGAGTTGGTCGCCCTTGGCGTTGGAATAGAACTTCTCGTCGAATCCGAGGTCGATGGACAGCTGGGCCATAACATATTCCTCGAAATCCTGATAAGGCATTCCTTCCGCGCGTCCGGCAATGATGGAGGCTGAGTCGATCATCATGTTTCTGACATCGATCTCGATCCTTTCTCCGGAAAGGGCGTTGCGCCTTCTGGCATAGACGGCCTCGCGCTGGTAGTTCATCACGTCGTCATACTCAAGGAGTCTCTTACGGATTCCGAAGTTGTTCTCCTCGACTTTCTTCTGGGCGTTCTCGATTGATTTCGAGAGCATTCCGCTCACGAGAGCCTCGTCGTCGGCCATTCCGAGCTTGTCAACCACACCGGCAATCCTCTCGGAACCGAACAGACGCATCAGCTTGTCCTCAAGGGAAACATAAAACGCTGAGGACCCCGGGTCTCCCTGACGGCCGGCACGACCTCTGAGCTGACGGTCAACGCGGCGGCTGTCGTGTCTCTCCGTACCGATGATCGCAAGACCGCCGGCCTTCTTCACCTCCGGGGAGAGCTTGATGTCGGTACCACGGCCCGCCATGTTCGTGGCGATGGTCACTGTACTTGACATACCAGCCTGAGCGACGATCTCCGCTTCTCTTGCATGCTCCTTGGCATTGAGGACGTTGTGCTTTATGCCCCTCATCCGGAGCATACGGCTCAGGAGCTCGGAAGTCTCCACGTCAGTGGTACCGACCAGAACCGGACGGCCTTCCTTGATGAGTTCCTCCACCTTATTGATCACGGCAGTGTATTTCGCCTTCTTTGTCTTATAGATAAGGTCATCCTGATCGTCTCTTATCACCGGACGGTTCGTAGGGATGACAACCACATCCAGTTTATAGATGGACCAGAACTCACCAGCCTCTGTCTCGGCGGTACCGGTCATACCGGCAAGCTTGTGGTACATCCTGAAATAGTTCTGGAGAGTGACTGTCGCGAAGGTCTGTGTCGCGGCCTCGACCTTGACGTTCTCCTTCGCCTCGACCGCCTGATGCAGGCCATCGCTCCAGCGGCGCCCCTCCATGATACGGCCGGTCTGCTCGTCCACGATCTTGACCTTGTTGTCTATCACGATGTAGTCAACATCCTTCTGGAACATAGCGTAAGCCTTGAGGAGCTGGATGACTGTATGGACACGCTCGCTCTTCAATGAGTAATCCTCCATCAGAGCGTCCTTCTTCTCCTGCTTCTCCTCGGCAGATAGCTCAGTGTTCTTCTGGATCTCGGCGATCTGGCTTCCAACGTCAGGAAGCACGAAGAAATCCGGATTGGAGACGGCGTTCGCAAGCAGGTCATGTCCCTTGTCGGTCATGTCCACCGAGTGCTGCTGCTCGCTGATCACGAAATACAGCTCGTCGGTGACGATATGCATCTCGCGCTCGTTGTCTTGCATATAGTAGTTCTCGGCCTTCTGCATCAGCTGCTTCATACCTTGCTCGCTGAGGAACTTGATCAGCGGCTGGTACTTAGGAAGGCCCTTGTAGGCACGCAGGAGAAGCATTCCGCCCTCATCCTCCTTGCCGGCGGCAATCGCCTTCTTGGCATCGTTCAGAACCTGGGTCACAAGAGCGCGCTGCTTCTGGTAGAGGCTCTCGACATAAGGCCTGAACTCCATGTACTGCTCGTCGTCCTGGGCCTTGGCCACAGGACCGGAGATGATCAACGGGGTACGGGCATCATCGATGAGCACGGAGTCAACCTCATCGACAATGGCATAGTGATGCTTCCTCTGGACGAGGTCTGTCATGTTCACTGCCATATTGTCACGAAGGTAGTCGAAACCGAACTCGTTGTTCGTACCGAAAGTGATGTCACAGTTGTAGGCTCTCTTGCGCGCGTCGCTGTTAGGCTCGTGCTTGTCAATGCAGTCCACTGAAAGACCGTGGAACATATAGAGAGGTCCCATCCACTCGGAGTCACGCTTGGAGAGGTAGTCATTGACCGTCACAACGTGCACTCCCTTGCCGGCCAGTGCGTTAAGGAACACAGGAAGGGTCGCCACAAGGGTCTTGCCCTCACCGGTCGCCATCTCCGCGATCTTGCCCTGATGCAGCACGATACCACCGATCAGCTGGACGTCATAGTGAACCATGTCCCATGTCACCTCGTTGCCGCCGGCGATCCAGTGGTTCTGATAGACGGCCTTGTCGCCTTCTATGTGGACGAAATCGTGGTTTATGCTGAGCGAGCGGTCAAAGTCATTGGCACTCACCTCAATAGTGGCGTTCTCCTTGAACCTGCGGGCCGTGGATTTCATGATGGCGAAAGCCTCCGGAAGAATCTCCTCCAGAACCTTCTCTATCTCCGCGTCCTCTTCCTTCACAAGCTTGTCGGATTCAGTCGCAAGACTCTCTTTCTCATGAACAGGAATATCCTCGTCCAGCTTGGCCTTGATCTCGGCGATCCTCTTCTCGAACGGAGCCTCGCACTCACGCAGCCTTGCCTTCAACTCTTCCGTCTTAGCCCTCAGCTCATCGTTGGAGAGCTTGTCTATAGGACCGTAAGCCTCCAGAACCTTGTTAAGAACAGGTCTGATCTGCTTGAGGTCTCTGTCGGCCTTCGAGCCGAACACTTTTTTAAGAATACTAGCTATAGCCATAAAAAATCAAATGTCTCTGATAATCCCACAAATTTAATGATAATCAAAGACATTTACAATTTTTAGACCCTGAATGACTCTCTGCCTGATTGTCAGTCATGATGGAAAACGACGGCCACGAAACGCCGCCGTTTACGAATATTACTGAATATCAAGCATCTGCGCACCGTCACATGTCAATACAAGCCCGTCCGTCCCCCGAAGGGCAGACATCAATCAGCCAGATAATTAAGCAGGAGCTTGCGAATATTGTCAGAGATGCGCTTATGCGCGTCGGTCGCGTTCTCCAACATCTCCGCGAGATTCTTGTATTTGATCAGCTCACGGGTGTTCTCCTCGTTGGAAAATATGTAGCCCATGTACTCCTCGTAAGCGTCATCGGCCGCATGCTCCAATTCAGTAACACGCTCACAGGCCATTGAGATGGCCGGAATGTTCTTCTTCAAGTCAACCAAAAGCAGAATGGTGTCATGGAGCACCTCCGACTGGGACTTCGCCATCTGAGCCAGCTCCCGAAGCTGGTCATCCAGCTTGACAGGGCGGTAGATCAAGACAGCCTTGGAGGTGTCCTTGATGACATCCAGACAATCGTCCATCGCCATCGCGACAGCCTGCAGATCCAACTTGTTGACCTGAACGAACGGACGCCCCGAAAGCAT
>OQWA01000121.1_pt1 | contig 19111 bp, 14 predicted proteins | sample 1691581 | NCBI WGS metagenome assembly OQWA01 (sample SAMN03418264, study PRJEB22391) | human gut metagenome | biome: human-gut; feature: organic feature; material: feces | host: Homo sapiens | place: Tanzania | collected 2013-01
TTTGTGTTATGCTGTGCTTGGATTCAGAGAATTCCATGGGGTCTTTTCTGTATATCAGCTTTGATGAAAATTTACTTCTGCAAGTGCATGGAAGACGCTGCTTTTAAAAAGACAATACTTAAGGAACGTTATTTCAGGAGAATTCAAATAGAGTTGTCCTAAAAAAATTGTTCCTTACCGCAGTCCCGCCCAATGATCCAAAGGACCACTCCCTTTGGCACAAAGTTTTCTAAAAGAAGGTTAAGTTCTCTTCACGAAGCTAATTTGTATTTGACAAATCTAAAGATTACTAATAGAATATAATAAATTGTTTTATAGGAGATTTGCATGAAAAAGTTAGTCAGCTTTATTCTATTTAGTCTATGTTTTTTTAGTTGTAAAAACTTTGAGAATTTTGAAAATAATGAAATTAATATCACAGAAAATTCTATTGAAAAAGTTTATTACAAAAAAGATTCTACAAATGAATTTAAAGATTTTCTAAAACTTCCAGAAATACAAAAAAACAATTTTCGAAGTATGGAAAATGATAAACATTTAACGAATGAAGACTTGTTTTCTTTGATGTGGCAGGATTTGTCAGAAGAAGAAAAAACGCAATTAATTGAAAATTCGGGTGAAGTATATCTTCAAATTGAGTCAGGATTGGAAGTTCCCATAGAAAACGAAATTTCAAAAAGTGTGTTAAACGGAAATACCAATGAACTTGATTTTTTAGCTGCGAATTTCAGTTTTTCGGAACATTTAAAAGATTGGTTTGGAAATACGGTAATTTCGATAGATTTATTACCAGAAGAATATTTTCCCAAAGTTGAAGATTATAAAGCATTGGAAAACATACTGTTGGCAAATGTTATTGAAAATCTCTCATATAATGAAAACTGGAATATAATAAAAAAAATACTCACTGAATTATGTTCTGACATTTCTGTATCAATGATTAAGAAAGAATATGAAAAAATCAAAGAACTTGATTCAGAGCAAAATCAATCTAACGCGTCAAGAGCAGCTTTAGTAACAGATTTTTATTACACTTCATTGGCAAATAATTTCGGAGCTACTTTAAATGACGGAACAGTTTTATTGACAGCAGGAAAGAAAAAAGCATTTATCATTGCAGGAAATTGGACGCATGCAGGAATATTTTCCAAAGAATTGTATTCAAATAAGGGGCGGTCTGATAGAGTTCATTGTGTATATACAGCACAGCCTGATGATGCAAAAAATGGTCCCCCAGATGTAATTCCTGACAGACCAGGTTATACATGTCTTGATACAATTTATATGTACACGAAACAAAAAAGAATGGCCGCAATTTTACCCAAAAATTATTCAATAGAAAAAGGTAAAGCAGCTGTAAATTATGCAAAAAAGATTTTTTACGATGCGAAAGAAAAATATTGTATACCGGCATGGGAATTATTTTTGCCTGATTTTATGTCTTCTATGGATACCAGTCATAATGAGAAATCCAACTTTCCATATTGTTCAAAGGTTGCTTATACAGCATGGAAAAAAGTCGGAGAAGATATTGATGCAGAGACATTTGCAGGTTGTTTAGTTTCACCTGACGATTTGTATTCCAGTTCATTTGACAGATACAAAACTTTTACAATAGGTTTTCTATTCTGGTCCAAAACATGGAAGTATAAAGTTTATTCGGCAACGTCAAATGTAGTAAAAGAGGCATCAAGATGAAAAGTCAAAAGTTCATATTTCTATTTATGGCACTTCTTTCGTTTTCTAGTTGCATAATATATGTAGATAACATACCGGATTCAGAAGTGTTCAAAAGTTTTGAGCCGTTGGAATGGTCAGATGATTATGTTTTTTTACCGACGGATTTACCACAGCAGATTCAGGTATGGAATTCAAAAACAAAAAAACTTGTGTATACTTATGAATTGTTAAAAGAAATGAAGGTATATGGAAAAAGTTTTGAAAGAGCATTGTCAATAAACGATATGGTAGTTATTGATAAGGATATCTGGCTTTCAGGAACCGGTGTAAATAATAATTTATTGAAAATTAATGTGCCAACCGGACAAGTTAAATATATAAATCAGAAAGATTATATATATTCAATGAAGTTTATGAACAACTCGAATACAGAAGAATTTTTATTAGCAAAAAATCCATATGTGATTAATGGTGGATTCAAAACATGGAGATATGATTTAACTGGAAAAGTGTTAAGCGAAAAGGAAATAAATGTAGAATATTTATCGATTTTGGAATTTGATAATATAAAATATATAAATGGTGAATATTTTATGATTGGAGCTTTAGATTATGATATAAATATATCCTCAAGTAAAGAAATCTTTTCTATAATTAATTTAAGCAATGGAAGTTCAATTTTGGTTCCTTCTAAAGTCTTTTTTACTTCAGAAATGATTTCAGATCTAAAATACAACTATGAAGACTTTTCTTGTGACATTTTTTCTTTGAATACAAAATATAATGATTATGTAATTTTGAGTATAGCCGGTTTTGCAAATAATGATACAAGATGTGCACGTTTTTTATTTAAAATAACAAACTGGACATCTTCAAATATTGAAGTCGAATATACAGGAATAAATTATCAGGATGAAGAAAGCCGTGCAATTTGTACAGTTTCAGAAAATGAAGAAAATCTATTTTTAACAGGAAGAGTTTTGTACGGTAACAATTTTACAGGACTGGAAACCGGAGTTTATTCAAAAGCAACCGGAAAAGAACTGTACAGAATGAGAATGGAAAATTCAAACCAGCTTCATTGTGAAATTAAAGATGACAAAACATGGTTTCCTCAGGATGTAAATTTGCAGGACCAAAATTTAAAGAGATATTCAATTCCAAAAGGCTGCTATATGCTGGATCATAAAACAGGAAAAACATACTGGTATGATGAAAATGGAAATGAAAAAGAAATTCGTACGCAAGAGCGTACATATTAATCATGACAGTTGCGCAGCAACTGAAGTTTTCAGGACAACTCTATTTGAGTTGTCCTGAAATACGTTCCTTACCGCAGTCCCGCCCCGTGATTCAAAGGGCCGCTGCCTTTACCCAAGTTAAGCCCGGCGGCGAGGGTTTGCGAAATATATACCTTTGCTTTTTCTACCGAGGTTTTTATATCGCATCCCTTCGCAAGATTTGCGGCGATGGCACTCGAAAGAGTACAGCCTGTTCCGTGTGTGTTGGGGTTATCAATTCTTTTTCCTTTAATCCAGCTGCCGCCTTGTTCCGTTAACAGAAAATCATTTGCGTCGTTAAGTGAATGTCCTCCCTTTAACAGAACAGCGCCACCGAATTTATTCAAAATTATAGCCGCTGCACTTTCCATATCACGCGCACTCAAAATTTTTTGTCCGCACAAAACTTCTGCTTCTGGAATATTCGGTGTAATAACATCTGCCAGAGGAAAAAGATTATCACAAAGCGCACTCACTGCTTCTTTACTTACAAGGCGGCTTCCGCTTGTGGCAACCATAACCGGGTCAACAACAATATTCTTAAGTCCAAATTCCTTAATGCATTTTGCACAGACTTCAATAAGTTCAGGAGAAGAAATCATTCCTGTCTTGACTGCATCAGGGAAAATATCTTCTGCGCAGGCTTTAATCTGTTCAAAAAGAAAATGCGGTGTAACTTCCATTACGTCAAAAACACCTGTTGTGTTCTGTGCAGTAAGGGCAGTAATTGCGCTCATTCCGTAGACACCGTTTGCAAGCATTGTTTTCAAGTCAGCCTGAATCCCGGCTCCTCCGCTACAGTCACTTCCTGCAATAGAAAGCGCGGTTCTCATTTTCTGAGTGTCGCTCATATTACAAAGTCTCCCGGCGTTTTTAAGTATTCATTGCAAATCTTTTTCATTTCAAAAGAATCATCTGCGCTTAGTTCATCAAAAACGCCTACAGTATAAAAACCCGCGCGCGCAGCTGTTGTTGCGGCAAAAAGTGCATCTTCAAAAACCGCAGTTTCGCCGGGATGTGTTCCCAAAAGTTGTGCTGATTTTTCATATATAAGCGGAACATCTTTGTGCGTGTTAAGCTCAGGGCATGTTAAAATTACAGAAAAATATTTGGTAAGTCCTAGTCTTTCAAACGCTGGTTCAAAAAGATTGCGCGGGGTCGCCGTAGCAAGTGCACATTTTATTTTTTTAGTATACAGTCTTTCCAAAAGTTCCCGCGCGCCGCTCTTGGGTTCAACTGAATATTTGTACGCATCTGCAATTTCTGCTGCCACACCTTTGCCGACTTCTTCTGCACTCGAATCAGGAAAATACTTTTTCTGAAGATAAGCGTTGCCGTCATTCAGGCTCATGCAAAAAAGTTTTTTCGAAAGCCCTTCTTCGGGAACAAGATTGTTTTTAAGAACAAAATTTTTTCCGCAGTCAATCCAGAATTTCATCGAGTCCAAAAGTGTACCGTCCATGTCAAAGATGCAGCCTTTAATCATACAATCTGTTCCGCCAAAGATTTTAATTCTGCAGTTGCCGCAACAATATCGTTCTGTGCAAAAATTGCGCTTATAACCGAAACGCCGGCAATTCCACTTTTTTTCAATTCAAGAATATTGTCTTTAGAAATACCGCCGATTGCCACAACCGGAATATTTACCGCACTGCATATTTCTTTAAGAGTCTGCACTCCCAGAACCTGCGCGTCATCTTTTGAACCTGTAGGAAAAACCGCACCTGTTCCAAGATAGTCGGCGCCGCATTTTTGAGCCTCAAGCGCCTGTTCAACAGTCTGTGCAGAAACGCCAAGAATTTTATCTTTGCCAATAAGAGCGCGAACGTCTTTTGCCGCCATGTCACTTTGCCCAACGTGAACACCGTCTGCGCCGATTTTTACAGCAAGTTCCACGTTGTCATTCACAATAAACGGAACACAATATTTTGCGCATAAAGACTGAATCTGTTCTGCTTCTTTAAGAAACGCATTTTCATCAAGATCTTTTTCGCGAATCTGAATCATTGTTGCACCGCCTTTGAGAGCAAGTTCAACCTGGGAATAAAGCGTTTTTCCGTTAAGCCAGTGCCGGTCTGTAATTGCGTAAAGCAGCAGGGACTTATTTAATTTCATATTTTGCGCCTTCGTCCAAAGTATCGCCGGTCATATTGCAGATTGCGTCAATAATTCTGTTTCTGTAAGTAGAGTTTCCGTCACCGTCTGCCATTTTTTTCCACGCAAGTTCTCCTGCAAGACCCATTGCACATACAGCAGCAGCACTGGCAGTGAGTGTGTCGTCAGGATTTGCCGCAATAAAAGCCGCAGTCATTCCGCTAAGCTGGCATCCTGTTCCGGTAATTTTACCCATTTCTGCGCGGCCGTTTCTTATAACAAAACACTTTGTTCCGTCAGAGACAAGGTCAATGGCGCCGGTTACTGCAACAATGCATTTGTTTTTCTGCGCAACTTCCTTAACAAAGGCAACAGATTTTTCAAGATTATCTTCTGTTACTGCATCGCTTATGTCGGCATCAACACCTTTTGTTGTTCCGTTTCCCAAAGCGATTGTTTTTATTTCAGAAATGTTTCCGCGTATTACACTGAACTGAATATTTTGGATAAGTTCTTTTGCCGTGTTTGTACGAAGTGCACTTGCTCCGGCGCCAACAGGGTCAAGAACAATTTTGTGTCCCAGTGACTGAGCCTTTTTTCCGGCAAGAAGCATGGACTCAATGGTTCTTTCGTTAAGTGTACCAATGTTAATGTTGAGTGCAGAACATATAGACGTAATTTCTTCGACTTCAGCCCTGTCGTCTGCCATAATCGGGCTTGCACCACAGGCAAGAATTACATTCGCAACATCATTTACGGTAACATAATTTGTAATGTTGTGAACCAAAGGGCAGGATTTTCTTACATTGTCAAAAGCTTTCTTGAACATAACAGCCTCACTAAAAAAATATGGGCCTGTTTGAAAATACTTGATAAAAGAATTCTATTATACACATCTGTTTTCATCATGCTGAACAGCACTCCGCGTAAAGACAGTATAATTTTTATTCCCTACGTTGGCATTATCCAAATCAGGTTTATGGGTCAAGAACAAACGTGTTCTACTCTCAGCCGGCCTTGCACCAGCTCCCCATGCGTATATTATTAAAAATATATGTTCTTTGCAAGCGAATATTGTTTTTTTGCAAACCGTGTGTTATAATAAAAGGGAAGATCCTGTTTTTGGGTATTGGAGTTAAAAATATACAGTGATTCTTTGCTGTAAAACCTTTACTGGAGGGATATTATGAAGAAAATTTTCAGAATCCTTTTGGCATTATCATCGGTTGTCTGCCTGGTTTCCTGCGGCGGACTCACAAATCCCCAGATTCCGCAGTCAGTTTCTATTGCAACAGACGCCCAGTTCAAGGCGAATATGGGAACAGCGAGTTATGATTTGTCAGAAAAATTCGGTTCAGACGCACTTTTAAAGAAAATGCAGGATGCGCTCGGCTCACAGGTTGGAATTTACGACTACAATAAGGGTGACGACGTTCTTACTTACATGATCCGTTACCCGATTTACGAAGTTCCAATTGATATTCAGTCTTATCTTCAGAACCTTAATCTGGACGAAATCCTTAAAAGTTCTGATATGGGACTTAACTTTACGCAGGAAGTTTCAATTCCCAAAGTTACCAAAACAGGAAGCCAGACTGTTCAGATTGACGTGGCTTCAAAAATAAAGGAATCTGTTTCTGAAAACTTTAGTACAAGTTACATGGTTGCAGTTCCTGAAGGTCTTCCTTCTATTCCAGGAATGGAGCAGAATACATCAATTTCTTATATATTAAGAGCAGCCGGTGCAGAAAAAATAACCGTTGATTCACCTGCGCAGACTATCGAATACGAGACAGGTTCGGCAATATGCATAGACATTTCCAGAGTCGATTACAACGCTCTTTCTGATGACTATAAATTCAGTCTTTCGGCAGCAATTTACGCAAAAGATGATACTTCAAAGACAAAAGCGCTTTCTTCTGCAAACGTAGACGCAAGGGACGGCGGTACACTTCTGCTGCCTCTTGATGTTACGGGCGGCATTCCGGGTGATTTCTTTATTTTCGTAGACGGAACAGTAGAAGGCAGCCACCCGGCAGACACTTCTTATGCACACGCATATTCAATGAAGGTTTCACTTACTCCTGAAACAACACCTACAGTAATTACCGGCATTGAAAAATCTTCTGCAGATTTGGGAATTGAGTCCTATACAATTCAGGATATGAGCGTTTCTCTGGCAGAACTTGAAGGTCTTTTCAAAAATGCAGAAGTTGGTGAAGGATACCTTGCAGTTTCTGCAGAACTTCCGGCCGGCTGGCAGAATCTTACCGCAACAGCAGAAATAAACATAGACGGCGCAGGACTTGAAAACCTTGCAATTGCAGATGTTACGCCTCCTTTAAAGTTTATTGACAAAAAGCTTGATCTTAGCGCCAAAAAGATAGACCTTTCGCTTGGAAACGAAATTACTGTTACAGGAAGCGTTGGTTTTGAAATTCTTGGAGCAACAATTGACTTGCGCTCGGGTGATCTTGAAATAGGCTACGAAGCGTCTATAACAAAGCTTAATTCCGTAGTAATTGACCTTAACAGCGACAAATATTCTGTAATCAAAGAAAAACTCAATTACAGTCTTCCGACAGACGGTTCAACAGGTTCTGTAAAACTGCCTTCAGAAATGCTCAATTACGTAAAGTCAATCGGCTTTGGTGAACTTGCCGCAGACGGCAAGCACTACAAGCATAAGGAAGATGGTACTCTTTCTACAGAAGAAACAGATGTAAGCGAAGGTTTTGGAATAAAGGCACGGTTTGTAAATACACTGCCGCTCCAGTCAGAAATAAACCTTACGCTTTCTTCTGCTGTATTCAATCTTACCGGGGCTAACGCGATTGCAATTTCTATTCCGGGAAATACAGGCGATACTTACAAGGAAGAAACGTGGAAAGCATGGCCTTCAGTAGATTTTTCTGCTCTGGACAAAAACGTTGACCACTATGTAGACATGTCGCTTACAGCTGCTTTTGAAAACGACGAACTTAAGCTGAAGGACGTTGTAATGGGTACAAGCTACAAGATTGGCTTTGAACTCGAGTCAATGCTTTACGACTTTGACAGTGTTGTGCTCAATACATCAGACCTTGCATATTCCGGAGAGCAGTCACTTGAAGGCTTTGACCTTAATACTATGCTCGGCGGAATGGGAATTGCCGAAAACGACATCAAAAAACTTGGAATACCTTCGCTTCCTGTATATTTCTATGCACAGACACCGGCAGATGACGGCAGTGCACTTGGAAATCTTCTTGGCGGAATAGGAATTTCGGGCGATGTGAGCATAAGCTACGATACAACTACAACTTCTGCAGAGGGAATAGAAACTACAGAAACTAAAACTGTAAATCTTCTTGCAGACGCAGACGGTAATGTTAAACCAATACGTACTGTTGATGCTGTAAAATGGCCTGTTTCAGGATCTACAATCGATGCAGCAAACTGTACTTTCATAAAGGGAGATAACTACAGCTTCAGCTTTACTGATGCAAACGATGGCGGCCTTGCACAAATTATAAGCAGTTTCCCGAGCAACCTTAAGTTTAAGTACAGCATAGGTCTTACAAACAACGGCGGAGCCTCAGAAATAACTGTATATTCCAGCATGATACCAAAGGTTGGTGTTACAGAAGGTTCTGCTACAACAACAGAAAGCGCAACCAGCCTTAAGATAGACATGGCCGCGATTCTTCCGTTAAGCATAAAAATTGGCAGTGACATTTCGCTCGACATAATGGAACTTACAGATTCAGAGTGGAACAAAACAAACGCACAGAAAGACCTTCTTAACCGCGAGGATGCTTCCACATACCAGGAATATGAAGACTACATTGACTCTCTTGAAAGCTTTACAATGTCGTACAGGATGAATGTAGAAGAATTCATAAGCGGAATAGAACTTGGCCTTAGCATAACAGATGAAGCAAGCGGACTGTCAAAGAATGTTTCTGTAATTGGTTCGGGCCAGAAAGAAATGGTTATAAAAGGAGAGGAAATAAAGAGAATTCTTACGACTTATCCGTTCCACCCGTCGGTAAAGCTGGAACTTCCGGCAAATACAATAACAATAAAGCGTTCGGCCTTTATAAAATCAGACGATGCGGCAGAAACTCCAAAAATCGGGGTAAATGTCGGCCTTAAGATTAAGATGGACGGCGACACTCCTATAACAGTTTGGGGAGGTAAAAAATGAAAAAGCTTGCGGTAATAACGGCTATGGCCCTTGCAGCAGCGTCGGCCTTTGCAGAACTGTATCCTTCAAGCCGCTACTTTGAAGTCGGTGTCGATGCTACAGTACAGATTGACCAGAATACATTGAGTGCAGGTGACATACTTGTAGAAAACCTGGTAATAGATTTTTCAAAATATGCACAGTCAATGGGCGAAGACGGATTCGTAATGAATTTTGCCTTTTCCCCAAAAGCGTTTGTAAACCTTAACACGCCGCTTTTTAGTGCTGGTGTCTTTACAGATGTAAAAACTTCTGCAAGGGTAAGCACAGGAAAGGGACTTTTTGAGTTTTTGGGCTACGGAAATACGTCGGATACTTTCGGAACAACGATGAGCACCCAGATGGACATGTTTGTCGAAGTCGGCGCCCCTGTTAAGTTCAGTTTTGGAAGCTTCAAACTGCGCGTAACACCTACATATTATGTTCCGATAGTATATGTGCCGCGTACAGAAGTCCCGCTGAGCGTAACTATGGATGATAAACATCTGTTTGCTGCCAAAGCATCTGCCAATTTAGACATTTATTCGCTTGTAGATATAGGGCTTATGTTTGACGAAAACATGGCTTTTCTTGGACCCGATGCTTTGATAGAATCAATGCAGTCACCCGAAGTACAGGACAAAATTGCTTCAAGCGGTGGTTTTACACTGGGGCTCGGGGCAGAACTCCCGCTGTTCCACACACTGGACGTTGGAGCCTATGCAGATGTTCCTATTATTCCGGGGCATCTTAAGTACAAGTCTTCTGTAACCGCAGAATTTGCCGCCGAAATGGCACCGCTTCTTGACACAATGAGTAGCGGCGGTTCTACAGAAGTAACAACAGATTATTCTGCCAAATTCAACGGAACAACAGCTTCTGACTATTCTGTCTGCACTCCGCTCAGAGTGGGACTTGAAGCAGCATGGCGGCCGTTTGGAAAATGGCTTACGTTCAGACCAAAATTTGCTCTTGCAGCACGCAACCCGTTTGGCGAAGACTTTGACCCCAAGTACAGCATGTTCCCCGAGTACAGTCTGTCTGCCGAAATGCGCCTTCTGTATATTCTGGGACTGGATTTCTGTACTTCATACATAAATCAGGTTTATTCACAGCAGTTTGGTCTTGCGCTTAACCTGCGTATAGCAGAACTTGATGTAAAAGTTGCCACAAGCGGTGCCGACTTTGCAAAAACCTGGAGCCTTACTGGAGCCCAGGTCATGGCAGGTGTAAGAGTAGGCTTCTGACAAATAAAAACCCCCGAACTTTTGTTCAGGGGTACATAGGTAAAAAAACGCGGCTGTCCAAAATGTTAGGGCAGCCGTTCTTGTTTTAAAATAAAAACGGGGTACCAAAAGATACCCCATTTATTTTATGTTAGCAGATAACAACAGAATTGTCTGTGTGAGAGAAGGGAGCAGGAATATATTTGTCTGCTGCCCAGTCATTTTCCCAGTGCTTTCCGTCAAGAAGGTATCTGAACTGGTATTCCTTACCGGGTTCAAGCGGAATCTTTACAGAGAAAGAACCGTCCTTTCCTTTCTTGAGCGGTGTCTCTGTGCTGCTCCAACTGTTAAAATCGCCGGCGATAGTTACTTTTTCGGCTCCGTGAGCGGCTTCCTGTGAAACAGAAAATGTGACATTGCAGGTTTTCTTGTCTTTTGAATAAGATTTCTTTAATGACATTGAATGTCTCCTTTTTAAACTAATTTGTTATAAAGAATCCGAAAACGGCTTCAGACTATTACTGAATAAATTCAATAATACTATGTATATAATATCTAATATTTAAAATAAAATCAACAATGCAGTGTAAGAATATCGAGAATTCTTGTTACAGTTGCCGCTCTGTGGTAAAGGTTATAGATGAGAGGTGAAAGGTGAGAAATGAGAGGGATTTAAAAACTTTTCACCTTTCAAATCTTACCTTTCACCTTAAATTTTCGTGAGTTCTGTAGAAATAGGCAATTCCGGTTGTAAAACTACACGAAAAGTGTTTTGTGTGGTATATTTAATTTAGATGGAGGTATTTATGTCATATGCAGTTTTACAACAAAAAATAATGTCTTTGCCTGAAGAATATATCAATATTGTTTCTGCCTATATTGATTCTTTACCACCTGTAAAAGACAAGGAAAAAAAAAGTGCCAGGGGAATCGCTGCAAAGTATGCAAATCCCGCTTTAATAGAAAAAGAAAATGAAGTAATGTCAAAAGCATTTGGAGAAAAATATGAAGACATTGATTGATGCTAATGTTATTCTCCGTTATGTTTTGAATGATATTCAGGAAATGGCAGACAAAGCATCTCTTGTTATAAATGAAGGATCTTTTACAACCGTTGAATTCTTGGCCGAAGTGTCCTATGTTTTGCGAAATGTTTACAAAATGCCAAAACCTGAAGCAGCTAAAACAATAAAGGCTGTACTTTTAGAAGTAGAAATTGAGCAAAAAGATTCTGTTCTTTATGCTTTGGATTTATTTGAAAATTATTCACTTGATTTTGTTGATTGCCTCATTATTGCAAAACATAATGTGTTGGGTGTACCAGTATTTTCTTTTGATGAAAAACTTAACAAACGGCTTATATAATTGATTGGGGTAAAGAATCTTAAACACTACGGATTTGCTCAGCCCTAACGGTCTTCGCTTTTTTTAAGGTGAGAGGGGAAAGGTTATAAGTGAGCTTTTCGAAGGAAACGTTGTTCCAGTAATACAGTTTGTAAAACAACTGCACGAAGTTGTTGCAGCATAAAGCTTGCCTTACGGCTGCCAGTCCGGAGTAAATCCGTTGAAGATGGCATTGCTGTACATAAGGGCAAGTTTTGAGTAAGTATAAGTTTTGAAATCTTCCTTGACAACAGGAAGATCAACATTACAAAGTTTTTGATTCCGCAGATTAATGGACTGCAAAAAGTGCTGTGTTGTCAGCCGGTTGGACTTTCTGGAATTGCATGATGGACAGGAAAGTACAAAATTCCACACTTTATCGTCTTTTGTAAAGCTCCATGGAATAAAATGATCAACGGCATTTTCAGAAAGAGGCTTTCCGCAGTAGAAACAGGTTGTCTGCCCGAATGTAAAAAGTGCATTCCTGTACTGATCAAGATTTTTCCGTTCTGTAGAAGCGTCAAGTTTTTTTGCCAGCTGGTATGACTGCTCTTCTGTATTTACACTTTCGAGATATTTTATCCATTCAAAATAATTTATTTTTTCAAAGTCACTTTTGTATTTTGCAAGAGTAACAAAAGCATCATGATTCAAATATATTCCGTTCCATTTTTTTGTTTTTGAAAAATGATAGAATTCAAAATTTGTGTCTCTACAAAATGCTCCAAGAACATTTTTTTCTACAACATTTTTTTGAATGATTTTTGTAATTTCAAGCTGAAGGGAAGGTTTAAGACTTTCAAAAGGAAAACTTATGTCCGGAAAGTTGAACCCGTATTTTTTGCAAAAGTCAAATAGTTTTGTTTCTACAATTGTTTTTTTTTCATATTGGTTTTGAGGCATCTGTGAAAGCCCGAACCTTAAAACCAGGTTCCAGTAAATTTCTGTAAAGCGCATGGAAATTGAATCAAAACTTAAAAAACATTCCGGCATGCTGTTCAGGTCAACATTAAAAAGATTATCCAGAATTGACTTAAAAAAAGCAAATTTATAACTTGTAGTTCGTTTTGGGTTACTCAGAAGCGCAGAATTAACAATTTTAATAACATCTTCATCTGTGAGTTTGGAAAACGGCTTTATGCTTTCCTGTAAATTCCATCCGGAAACTTTTTGTTTGATACCGTTCATTTTGAAAGCTTGCCTTGTCTAAAAAAAGGACCGTTTTTTGAGACAACATGCATGTTTTTATTAAGTTTAGAATTACTCATTTCCTTCTATATAATATTGAATATAATAACCCATTTTTATCAACTTTTCAATAATTTTTAAACCTCTTTACTGTCTCAAAAAACGGTCAATTAATAAGACAGTTTTCATCGGCATTAATATTCTATTGTGACAAATGCAATATTCCGCTGATTCAGGATTTGAATGAACAGGAAAATTACTGTCCTTCCTGCGGGGAAAAAGTCCATTACCTTTCAGCTGATTTACGTCCGGTTTTTCCAAAAGAAAGGTTGCTTTTTGAAATCATAAAAAAAGTTCCTCTCGAATTTTCAAAATCATCTGTCTGGGCTTCCAACAGCCGGTATTATGTAGACGGAAAATCATATAATCTTTCAACAAAGGAATTAAAAGAAGCTGATGTAGAAAAAATAATTTCAGAATTAAAAAAATATTCTGCTCAAAATGAAAAGAATAATTTTGAACTTTATGCTGAACGTTTTTGTAAAGCAAATCGCACAAGACTTAATGAAATAACTGACGAAGCAATTGCTTTTATAAAAGAAGTTGCTTCAAAAACAGACAACGAGCACCTGGTTTTGTCTTTCAGCGGTGGAAAAGATTCTACAGTGACGGCAGACCTTGTTACCAAGGCTTTAAGTAATCCAAGTTTGGTTCACATTTTTGGTGATACAACTTTGGAATTTCCTTTTACGACAGAATATGCCAGTCGATTTAGAAAAGAGCACCCGCGTGCAATTTTTATGACAGCCAAAAATGAGGAACAGAATTTTCTTGAAGTAGCAAAACAGATTGGTCCTCCGGCACGAATGATGCGCTGGTGTTGTTCAATGTTCAAAACAGGACCTATTACAAGAATATTGAATAATCTGTTTGGTGAAGAACATATAATTACATTTTACGGAATCAGAAAAGTAGAGTCGACAGCCCGAAGCAAATACAACCGTGTGCAGGAAGGCGGTGAAAATGTAAAGATACAAAAACAGACTGTCGCTTCTCCCATTTTTGAATGGAAAGATGCAGATATCTGGCTTTATTTACTTTCCAATAAGGTTGATTTTAATGATGCTTATAAACTTGGATATGACAGAGTCGGTTGCTGGTGCTGCCCGAATAATAACGAGCGTGCTCAGTTTCTCTCGAAAATTTATATGAGTGAACAGTCAAAAGTTTGGAGAAATTTTTTAATTGACTTTGCAAAGAATATCGGTAAGCCTGATCCCGAAGAATATGTTGATTCAGGAAACTGGAAAAAACGTCAGGGAGGAAACGGGCTTGCTGCAAGTGAAGATGTAAAAATAAAATTTACAAACTGCACGGCAGAAGACAATGCAAAAATCTACCGGCTTAACAAACCTGTTGATGAAAATTTTTTGAATCTGTTTATTCCATTCGGAAAAGTCTCAACCGAACTTGGACAAAAACTTTTGAATGAAACCTTGGTTCTGGACATAAGTTCAAATGTTCCAATTCTTTCAATTCAACCTTTCATCCATGATGGTTATTCATTTGCGGTAAAAATCAAAACGATGAATGTCGACAAAAAAGGGCATGAAACATTGCAGAGACAATCTGGTTACCAGGTCAGAAAATTTAATTCCTGCAGGCAGTGCTTAAAGTGTGAGTCGCTTTGTTCTTCTGGTGCAATTTCTATTTTGGGAAATAAATATTTTATAGATAAAGAAAAATGTGTGCATTGTAAAAAATGTGTGTCGCAAAGTTTTTTAACCGGCGGATGCATGATGGATAAATATTTAAAAACAAAGGTGGAAAACTAAATGAAGTTTAAAGGACATGAGACTTTTTTTATTAGAAAAGGTTGGCTATCCAAAGGGATGAAAAATATAAATACAAATCCAATTTTGTTTGTAGACAAAAATAACAACCCCATGGACGAACTCGGCCTTGGATCGAATATGGTAAAGTCTCTGCGATACTGGCTTTTGGCTACAGGTTTGACTATTGAAGAAATAAGTAAGGAAGATAAAAAAAGACATCAAAAACTTACAGACGGTTTTGGACAGATTATTTTCAATAATGACAGATTTCTTGAAGAAACCGGAACGCTGCATTTAATTCAGTACAAGCTTGCTTCGAATAAAAAAGATGCAACTTCCTGGTATTTTTTCTTCAATAAATTCAATATGAACGAATTTACAAAAGAAGATTTTATAATTGAAATGAATAAATATCTTGCAGAAGAAAAAGAGACTGTTCCGGCTACGTCATCAATTGCAGATGATTTTACCTGTATAATAAATACATATTTGTCACGAGCAAAAACTCAGCAAAAAGAAATCGACAGCGAAAATAATATTGATTGTCCTCTTGGGGAACTGGGGCTGGTCGATGTTGTTAACAGAAAAAAGGGAATATATAAAAAAACAATTCCGCTTGCAGCAACTTTTAATCCTTGGATAATAATGGCTGTTATTTCTGATAATGCAAAAAATCAACAGGAAATAAATTTAAATGAACTGCTGATTGGAGAAAATAATATAGGAAAAATTTTCAATCTGGATTCTGTAGCGATGCTTGAAGTTCTGCACACTGTGGAAAAATCAGGAATGATAAAAATTATCAGAACAGCAGGATTGGATGTAATACAAATAAAAAAAATGTATTCGTTTTCTGAATGTATTGAAAACTATTTTAAGGAGATTGCATCGTGAATAATGACATGATTTCAATAGAAGAAGGTTTTCAATATTCAATAAATATCTCTTATGATTTACACAATGAGAAAAAATTAAATTCGTTTATTCCTACAAACGCTTCTTTAAAATTAATTAGAGAAGTTGTTTTAAGCACAAATAAAAACTCAACAGACAGAGCAAGAGTTTTGGTTGGAGCATACGGAAAAGGAAAATCTCATATAGTACTTACAATTCTTTCGCTGCTTGAAGGAACTCCCGTTGAAAAATTTGCAAAACTTAACGCAAAGATTCAGGGAACCAAGTTGGAGCAGCTTTTGAAAAACTATCAAACTTCAAAAACCAGATTGCTCCCGGTTCTGATTACAGGAAACTCTAATAGTATTTCCCAGAACTTTTTACTGGCTTTGCAAAGAACACTTTCTGAAAATAATTTATTGAATCTGCTTCCTGAAACAAATTTTAAGGCAGCAGAGAAAACTATTTTAAAATGGAAAAGTACGTATCCAAAAACATATAAAGAATTCGAAAACAAAATTTCCTGCAGTGGTGAGGAATTTATTTCACAATTACAGGATTTTGACAACGTTGCATATAAACTTTTTGAAGACATTTATCCGGAACTTACATCAGGTGGAAGTTTTAATCCGTTCCTGGGTTTTGATGTGACAGAAGTCTATGAAAGTGTTGTAAAGAGTCTTTGCGAAAGTGATTCTGCATATTCAGGAATCTATGTCGTTTATGATGAATTTTCAAAATATCTTGAAGCAAATATTGCCGAAACTTCAAGCAATGATATGAAGATGCTTCAGGATTTTGCAGAAAAATGCAACAGGTCGGGAAGCAGACAAATGCATCTTATGCTTATCTGTCATAAGGAAATCAGTAATTATATCGACAGCCTTCCAAAACAGAAAGTCGACGGATGGCGCGGTATAAGTGAAAGATTTACCCATGTTCATCTGAATAATAATTTTTCGCAGACATATGAAATAATTGAAAGTGCAATAGTAAAAAACAAAAAACTGTATGAAAAGTTTATTCAGAAAAACAAAAGCAATTTTGAAAATCTGGTTAAGATTTATAAAAATGATCTGACATTCAGTGACTCGAGTGAAGAAGAAATTCAGAAAACATTTACAGGCTGCTATCCTCTTCATCCGGTATCAATTTTTATTCTTCCGCGCCTTTCAGAACTTGTTGCTCAGAATGAGCGTACCTTATTTACATTTTTGTCATCTTCAGGAGCAAACGGACTTAAAGCGTTTTTGGAAAAACAGAAAACTGCCGGGAAACAAAATGAATTTAATCTTTTGACTCCTGATATTCTTTATGATTATTTTGAGCCTCTGTTAAAAAAAGAAATTTATACTGACGATGTATATAAATTATATACGCTTACAAATGTTTTGCTTGAAAAGTTGAATTCAGACTCGTTGGAAGCGAAAATAATCAAAACATTGTCTTTGATATATATACTTTCACAATTTGAACGACTTGCACCCACTGCAACAACGCTTCATCATATTTTTGACAAATCAAATACAACAGAAGAACTGGAAAGTGCACTTGATAATTTAATAAAAAAAGAATGCATAGTGTATTTAAAACGCAGCAACAATTTTTATTCGTTAAAGCAAACTTCTGGTATAGATATTAATGCACAGATTCAGCAGGAAAAAGAAAAAAGATCCAATTTATTTTCGCTTAAAGAAATTCTTGCAGCATGCAATTATGACAAAGCATTTTACCCGTTAAGATATAATGATGAAAAAGAAATCACGCGGTATTTTTCATTTATATTTATTGATGCGACAGAAATAACAAAAGATGTGGACTGGAATATTAAATCATCTGCGTTTAAGGGTGACGGCGTTGTTTATGGAATTTTGCCTTCACAAAAAATCAGCAGGGAACAGATTGTTGAAAATTTAAATGAAACAAAATCCAGCAGCGGAAAATGTATTTTTATTCTTCCCAAAAGATTGAACAATGTTCAAAAAAATATTATTGAATATGCAAAAGAATATGATGCTGTTAATGAATTAATAGAAAATGTCGGTGATGATAATGTTCTTCATGATGAATACGAAGTTATACTATCAGATTTGCAGGAAATAATTTTAAGTTTCATTGGGCTTTATACACAGAGTGAAAAAGAAAATGCTTTTTACATTTATAATGGAGAAAAAATTAAGATAAAAAGAAAAGCAGATGTTACAGAAAAGCTTTCTGAAATATGTTTTGAATTTTATTCTGATACTCCAAAAATAATAAATGAATCTGTCAATAAAAATGAAATTTCAACAGCCGCAGAAAATGCCAGAAATAAAATTGTATCATCATTGTTAAGAACTGAACTCGAAAAAAATCTTGGACTTTCTGGTGGTCAGGAACTGGCTGTAATGAGAAGTCTGCTTTTAAAAACAAATGTATTGGATACAAGAACAGATGATCTAAAAATAAATTTGAATCCGCCTGATAAAAACTTGTCAAAAGTATTTGAATTGATCCAGAAGTTTTTATTCAGTGCCAGAAATAAAGACAATATTGACTTTTCTATATTATACAAAGAACTGACTACAGACAAAAAAAGAATTGGTCTTAGAAAAGGATTGATACCTGTTTATTTGGCCTGTGTTCTTCATGAATATAAAAAACAGGTCAGCATTTATCGCGGAATAAATGAAGTTGCACTTTCTGCAGATGTTTTGTCAGAAATAAACAAAGAGCCGCAGAATTATACAATAAAGTTTATGGATTGGACCCAAAAAGAAGATGAATATATTAATTCCTTGATGCACTTGTTTTCAAATTATATACATGAAAGTAAAAAAGAAAATACTACATATGAAACAGTATTTAATGGAATCAGGAATTGGTATATGAATTTGCCAAAGTATTCAAAAGAAATGAAAGTTGATTTTGAAGGAAGAAAAGTACCCAAAGAATATTCTGACTTATTGAAAAATATAAAGTCAGCAACAAATATTCAGGATTTTATATTCAAAAAATTACGGATTTTTAAGTCTGTGCAAGATTTGGAAAAAGCAAAAGTTTTCTATGACACCTTGATAAGCAATGCTACAAATTTATTCGCAAAAAAAGTAAGTGAAATATTTTGTTCTGGAAAAAACTTGTGCGATGCTTTATCTGTCTGGTCTTCCGGGTTAAAGCCGGAAGTGTTTGAAACAGTTTATGCAGATGGTACTGAAAGATTTTTAAGAATATGTGCAAGTGCAAAGAATAATACAAAAAATTATAGTTCTGTTGCGCGACAGATTGCATATGTTTCTACTGATTTGCAAATAGAAGACTGGAATGATTCAACATTGGAAAATT
>OQWA01000122.1_pt1 | contig 18918 bp, 15 predicted proteins | sample 1691581 | NCBI WGS metagenome assembly OQWA01 (sample SAMN03418264, study PRJEB22391) | human gut metagenome | biome: human-gut; feature: organic feature; material: feces | host: Homo sapiens | place: Tanzania | collected 2013-01
ATGACTATACCTAAGCGCAGCCATACGCTTAGGCTTTAAGGAAGAAATATCGCAAAAAGAATAAAAAAGCACAAAAAGCCCTGAAACCGCAATGGTCAACATACAAGCGGATTGCATGGCTTTTGCCTGTTTTTGCTTTATTTTTTCTCTTCCTCCTTATTCGCATTTTCTGGCTTCAGGTTATTGACGCAAAAGAGCTTCAGCAAAAGGCATTAAGCCAGTGGACGCGCCCGACAACCGTTACGGCCGAACGCGGCATGATAATCGACTGCAACGGGCAGACACTTGCCAAAGACGGCCCCGTTTACAAAATTGTGATATGGCCGAATTCCATTTCCGAAAGCGACAAAGTTCGTGTTGCCACGGAACTCAGTCGTGTTCTCGACCTTAACTATGAAAAAGTTCTTGAACGAGTTTCAAGCAAAAAACTTCGTGAATTTATTCTCAAACGGCAGGTGAGCAAAGAAGCCTGCGACGAAATCCGCAGTTTGCAGCTTGGCGGCGGTGTCGGAATTTCACCGGACACAAAGCGCTATTATCCGTTCGGCACTCTGCTTTCACAAACCATTGGGTTCACAAGCACGGACGGAACCGGGCAAAGCGGACTTGAACTGACATACAACAAGTATCTCACCGGCAAGGACGGCGAACGTATTGCCGAAACGGACAGCAGGGGAAACCAAATTGCCGACAGTATGATTCAGGAGTTTCCGCCCACGGACGGTTCAACACTGAAGCTTACCGTTGATGCAAACATTCAAAGTTACCTTGAAAACGCGCTTGCCGAAGCTGTCCGGGTCAACAATGCAAAAAATGCACAGGGAATCATCATGGATGTCAACACCGGTGCCATCGTTGCAATTTCAACAAAACCCGACTATGACCCGAACTCCCCTCCGAGGGACGACATGCAGATGCTTGCCGAGCTTTCCCGCAATCGCATTGTAACCGATGCATACGAACCCGGTTCAACTTTCAAAATCCTTACCCTTGCGGCAGCACTCGATTCCGGAAGTACTCATCTTGAGGACAGTTTCTACTGCAACGGCGGTTATATTGTAAACGGCGAACGCATCAAATGTTGGAAACATGCCGGCCACGGCTCCCAGAACCTGACCCGCGCCACGGAAAATTCCTGCAACTGCTGTTTCATGAAACTCGCCTTGACAATGGGTACCGAAAAGTTTTATGATTATCTTTATGCGTTCGGCCTTGGGCAAAGCACGGGCAGCGGACTTGTCGGTGAAAGCGAAGGCATCGTAACTCACCAGAAATACGTTACCCAAAACGATCTTGCACGCATCGGCTTCGGGCAAAGCATTGCCGTGACGCCGATTCAGCTTGCAAGCGCAGTCTGTGCCGCAATCAACGGAGGCGAACTGCACACACCCTATATCGTTGACGAAATCATATCGGCCTCCGGTGAAACGGTATTCAAGGCCGATACGTCCCCCGTTCGCAGGGTCATCAGCGCGGAAAGCTCCGCATACGTTCGTCAGATACTGCAAAGTGTTGTTGATAACGGAACGGGCAAAAACGCAAAGCTTGCAAACTACACCGTTGGCGGAAAAACGGGAACGGCGCAGAAATATGACGAATACGGCCGCGTATCCTCGGGAAATTATATCTGTTCATTCATCGGATTCGCTCCCGCGGACGAACCCCGTTATCTCTGCCTCATCCTTGTTGATGAGCCTCGTGTAAGTTCAATTTTCGGCAGCACGGTTGCCGCACCTTTCGTCCGCCGTGTGCTTGAGAATGTGTTGACGCTGAAGGAAGTGCCCGGATTAACCCCGGAAACAAGCTATCAGACGGTTCAGCTGCCCAACCTTGTCGGAATGTCCACGGCTGACGCTTCCGCACTGCTTGCGCAGTACGGACTTGAGGGCATTTTCGAATGCGATGCGGTTGTTACAATGCAGGTTCCGGCAGCGGGCCAAAGCGTTGTTATCGGCTCGTCCGTTCTGCTGTACACCGGACTTGAGGGTGTGAACACCGCCGAACCGACCGCTGAGCCGTATTATGTTACCATGCCGAGTCTAATCGGGAAAACCGCGCTCCAGGCGCATGATGAGCTCAAACAGCTCGGGCTTACAATGATTGCCGACCCTGCCGATCCGTTCGGATATGTCATCGGACAAAGCATCTATGCGGGCACGCAGGTTGAATTCGGCTCATCTGTAACGGTTTATTTCGGCTATTCGACTACAGGCGGTTAATTTCCGCAGCAGGCAGACTTTTTGCTGCAAAATCAATACTTGCTTTATAACAGGAGAAAAGCAATGCTTATAAGTGAACTGACAAAAAATACCGACTGCCGCATAATCGGCAGCGACTGCGACATCAGCAGAATCGAATACGACTCAAGAAAACTCACCGGCGGTGAGCTGTTTTGCTGCATCCGCGGCACTTTCAAAGACGGACACGAATTTGCCGAAAGCGCAGTTGCCCGCGGCGCAGCCGCGCTCCTTGTTGAACGGGAGCTTCCTCTTTCCGTGCCGCAAATTATTGTGAAAAACTCACGTCATGCAATGGCCGAACTTGCAATTGAGTTTTACGGTCATCCGCTTGACGGAATCCCTGTCATCGGCATCACCGGCACGAACGGAAAAACGACAACAACATACATGATAAAAGCGATCGCCGAAAAGGCGGGCTATAAAGTCGGACTGATCGGCACGATTCGAAACCTTATCGGCGACAGAATCATCCCCACCGACCGCACCACACCGGAAAGCGTTGAGCTTCAGCGTGTGTTCAGGCTTATGCGTGACGAGGGTGTTCAGCTTATCGTGATGGAAGTCAGTTCGCACGCATTGGATCAGGACAGGGTTCACGGAATCGAGTATCTCATAGGCGGATTCACGAACCTTACGCAGGATCATCTTGATTATCACAAAACTTTTGAAAATTATCTTGCGGCAAAAAAAATTATGTTCACACGCAGCAAATTTGCCGTTATGAATGCTGATGACAGCCACAGTGCGGAGCTGCTTCGCGGAATCAATATCCCAAGCATCACATACGGCATTCGCTGCGAAAAAGCCGATGTTCGCGCTGCCGACATTGAAATCTGTGCGCGCAACATCGAATTTGAAATGCTGACGCCGAACGGAAACAAGCAAATCAATGTTTCCATTCCCGGGCTTTTCAATGTTTTTAACGCAATGCTTGCAGCATCGGTCTGTATGAAACTCGGAATTGATTTGGACACCATTGCGGAAGGGCTGAAAAGCGTGAAGGGCGTTTCCGGCAGGATGGAATCGCTGCCTGCGGAAGGCTTTGATTTTTCCGTTATACTGGATTTTGCACACACACCGGACGGACTGTCCAACCTGCTCTCTGCCGTTCAGGGTTTTGCCAAAGGACGCGTCATTGCCGTGTTCGGCTGCGGAGGCGACAGGGATAATGCCAAGCGTCCGATAATGGGTGCAACGGCGGCAAAACTTGCAGACTTCTGTGTTGTAACATCCGACAATCCGCGCACGGAAGACCCGACGCGCATCATCAACATGGTGCTTGAAGGTGTGCGCAGCGAAAAAACGGAGTACGTTGTTATTGAAAACCGCCGCGAGGCGATACGTTACGCACTGAATATTGCAAAGAAGGACGATGTGGTTGTTCTTGCAGGCAAGGGTCACGAGAACTATCAGGAAATCAACGGCATCAAGCATCCGTTCGACGAAAAAATAATCGTTGCCGAAATTCTTGAAGATATGCGCTGCGGGCGCAAATAATTCCGTATTCGGCGCAGTTTTGCGCATCGGGCCGTTTCGGTTCCGTGCAAAGAAAAAATATAAGAGGTTCGTATTATGCAAAAGATGATTTTCGCTTTCATAACCGCCGCAGCAGCGGTCATGCTCATTTCTCCCCTGTTCATTCCCATGCTCCGACGACTCAAGTACGGGCAGGTTGAACGTGCCGAGGGGCCGCACGCACATTCCGCAAAGGAAGGCACTCCGACAATGGGCGGCATTATGTTCATAATCGCGATCATTATTGCAGTTGCGGCATTCAGCATATACGGCATTGCATTCGATTTTTCGGTTCCTGCCGTGCTTATCATGCTTGCGTTCGGGCTTGTCGGCTTCCTTGACGACTTTATAAAAGTCAAGCGCAAGCGCAATCTCGGTCTCCGCGCATACCAAAAAATTATCGCACAGCTTCTTCTGTCCTTTGCGGCGGCGTACTATGCCTATAAAAGCAGTTTTATCGGCTCAACATTGTATGACCCGATTTTCGGCAGCATCGAACTCGGCGGATGGTACATTCCCTTTACGATGTTCATGATAATTGCCGTTGTCAACAGTGCAAACCTGACCGATGGCTTGGACGGTCTGCTTTCCGGCGTCTCGCTGATTTACAGCATTGCAATGGGTGTGCTTTTTCTCTATTTTGCAAAAGTTTTCGACGGCAGCTTCATTAACGAACCCCGTTTCGTTGCAAACCGCGACGGAATGCTTTGCATGAGCGTTTTTGCGTTTGCGGTCGCCGGCGGCTGCCTCGGCTTTTTGAAGAGCAACAGCTATCCCGCAAAAGTCTTTATGGGAGATACCGGCTCAATGGCACTGGGCGGCGCAATGTCCGCAATGGTCATTTACAGCCGTTCCCCGTTCCTCTTCCTGCTGATGGGCGTATGCATTGTTGCCTCCGCCGTGAGCGTTGTGCTGCAGGTCGGCTCGTTCAAACTGCGCCACGGCAAGCGCATATTCAAAATGGCACCTCTTCATCACCATTTTGAGCTTTTGGGCTATCCCGAAACAAAAGTCGTTTCGGGATACATGATAGTGACCGCACTTGCCTGCGTTGCCGCACTCGCACTGTTCCTTTGATAGAGCAAACAAATAAAAGTCTGCTTTATTGTGCAGCATAACGCTGCATTGCAGAATTCCCACAATGGGTTCCTGCGGTTCGGGTGAACCGTTTTGAACACAGAGCCGCCGTTCGGCGCCGAAAGTCGTGATTTTTGTTGGCACTTGGCACGACCGATAATGATACCGGGTTTTTAAGAAGGAGCATCGGCACACTTCTCAAACCCCCGCTGCTCCGAACGGCCGCATCTAAAAAGACTGCACTGCCGCAGATACGAATTTGTTCCGCAGGCAGCTTAATTCACCGAATAAAACCTATAAACAACGAAAGGACGCGATTCGATATGAAAAAAACCGCACTGATCGTCGGAATGGCAAAAAGCGGCATTTCGAGCGCAAAACTGCTTTACAGAAACGGGTATAACGTTATCATTAACGATATAAAACCCGTCATTCCCGGGCTTGAGGAAGCCCTTTCCGGCATTGAATACACCGACAAACTCGGCGAAGCTCCCGAAACACTTTTGGACGGAGTGGACCTGATGATCATTTCCCCCGTTATTCCGATTTTCGCTCCATTTGTCCGCAAGGCACAGAGCCGCGGCATTGAAGTTATCGGCGAAATTGAACTCGGTTATCGTTATTGCAGCAGAGGAACGCATTTTGTGTGCATCGGCGGCACGAACGGAAAAACCACAACCACTGCGCTTACCGGCGAAATATTCAAAGCAAACGGCGAAGGCCAAACATTTGTTCTCGGCAACATCGGCATTCCAATTACCGAACATGCATCCGAAACGCGCCCGGGCGACACCGTTGTTGCGGAAACCGCCGCGCTCCAGCTCGAAAGCATCCGTGACTTTCATGCCGATGCAGCCGGGCTTTTGAACATCACCGAGGATCATATCAATCGGTTCGGCTCGATGGAAGCGTACATTGCTGCCAAAATGCGCGTTTTTGAAAACCAGACCGAACAGGATTTTGCCGTTCTGAATGCGGATGATCCAATTGTTTCGGCTGCGGAAACAAAAGCAAAAAAGCTTTACTTTTCAAGGCTGCATGAGGTTCGGGACGGCGCCTTTGTCCGCAGCGGCATCATCATCTTCCGCATGAACGGAGTTGAAACGCAGCTTATTCCCGCAAACGAACTCGGCATCATCGGCGCACATAATCTTGAAAACGCGCTCTGTGCGGTTTGCCTTGCTATGTCCATGGGAGTAAAGCCGGATGTCGTCTGCAATGTTTTGAAATCATTCAAAGGTGTTGAGCATAGAATTGAATACACCCGCTGCCTGAACGGAATCACCTTTTACAACGATTCAAAAGGCACAAACCCCGAATCCACCGTTAAAGCCGTTGAAGCAATGACAAAGCCGACAGTGCTTATGCTCGGCGTCGGTAATTATGATAAGCAAAGTGATTATCGTCCCGTCTTCCGCGCCTTCAACGGAAGAGTTAAGGCTGTTGTTGTAAACGGTTCGAACACCGAAGCTATCATGCGTGCGGCTGAAGAGGAAGGGTTTAAAAACATCTACCCCTGTTCGGATGATTTCCGCGCACTGATACTGAAAGCAGCATCCCTTGCCGAACCCGGCGATGCAGTGCTGCTCTCCCCCGCCTGCGCAAGCTGGGGCATGTTCGACAATTTTGAACAGCGCGGTGACATATTTAAGGAAATAGTAAACTCACTCTGAGACGGTTTTGATTCACGCCCATCGGGCTTGAGTTTCCGCCGAAAAATGCCGCATTCTGCCCGAAACGGTCCCTCCCGTTTCGGAATAATCGATAAGAGAGGTTGAGATGGAAAGCAACGCAACACATATTCGTTCCACCGAAAGGCGCGGCGGCAGTTCTCCCGCCGCTGCACCCATGCCGACAATGCGCCCGCGCAGACACGGCATGGACTACTTGCTTTTTCTTACAGTTGCGGCAATCTGCGCATTCGGCGTTGTTATGCTGTTTTCCGCAAGCTATTATTATGCCCAGTCCTTTCAGGGCGATGGGTATTACTACGTAAAAAAGCAGTTACTCTTCCTTGCAATCGGCATTCCCGTTATGTTCGGGCTTTCGTTCGTGGATTATAAATTCTACCGACGCTTTGCATGGATGGCATATCTGCTTATAATCCTGCTCCTTATTGCCGTTCTTCTTTTCGGCAAAAACCTGCAGGGCGGACAGCGTTGGCTTAAAATCGGTCCGCTGCAATTTCAGCCTTCCGAACTTGCAAAGTTCATAATCGTTATTTGCATGGCAAAATACATGACGGATCATCATGAGGATATGCCGTCGTTCGTTCGTGGGCTTTTGCCGATGGCTGCACTGCTTGTCGTTCCCGCCGTGTTGATTTATTTTCAGCCGAACGTTTCCATGCTCATAATCCTTTGCATTGTGTTTGCGATCATGCTTTTTATCGGAGGAGCAAGCCTTAGTCAGCTCGGCATTGCGGCACTTATCGGCGGAGCTGCTCTCGTTGTTCTTTTGTTTGCTGCGTCATATCGCGAAAGCAGATTTACTGCATGGCTTGATCCTTGGGGCAACAAAAGCGATGCCGGCTATCAGATCGTTCAATCGCTTTATGCATTCGGCAACGGCGGGTGGTTCGGTCAGGGGCTTGATGCAAGCCGTCAAAAGCTCCTGTTTTTGCCTTATCGTGAAAGTGACTTCATTCTTTCCATCATTGCCGAGGAACTCGGCTTTGTGACTGTTGCACTGTTAATTGCGGCCTACTGCTTTATTATCTACCGCGGCATTCGAATTGCGCTCTCCGTTCGCGACAGGTTCGCTTCACTTGTTGCGGCGGGGTTCTCTTCCATACTTGCCGTGCAGGTTGCGGTCAACGTTGCCGTTGTTACAAATTCAATACCCGCAACAGGGCAAACGCTCCCCTTCATCAGCTCCGGCGGTACCTCGCTTGTTATATTCCTTGCCGGCATCGGCGTACTGCTCAATATTTCACGCTATACGGAACCCCGAAAATCACGCGGAGAATCATATGGAAAACACAAAAAACAGAAACAGCGGCAGCAACTATTGCGCATACAAAAAGAACGAGGTCATACTCGTTTTTGACGGTTATAAACTGAAGGGCAATGCCGGAGAGCGTTTCAATTATCATTCTCTGCGCGTTGCATACACAAAGGAAAACGAAACGGCCGATATGTTCATCGAGCGGCTGATATTCGAAATCGGAAAAAACTACTCCGTTCGCGTTGCAACGGGCGACGGAATGATTCAGCTTGCAAGCACGCGCACCGGCACTTTGCGCATGACGGCGCGGGAGCTTGAAGCAGAGGTTGAAAACGTGAACGAAAAGCTTCGCGGCATCATGGCGGAGCTGAAGCGCGGAGAAGCAAAAACAAAGCTCAGCATTCCGCCGCTGCCGAACGGCGAAAATGAGGACTGATGCATAAAGTCCCCCGCGCGGCATATGCGGCGCAGGGAAAAGTTTAAGCGGGATTCACTGCATTCGGATATACCTGCCCGCTGTCCCCGCATACCTGCCCGCTGTCCCCGCATATCTGCCCGCTGTCCCCGCATAATCGAAGTTTTGCGGAAACTTTGCTTGATTTTTTCCTCCGACAGGTATATACTTACAGTTGAACGGAGGAGCTGCGGCACAAACCCCGTTTGCTCCGCCGTTTCTGTTTAAATGATTTCAAAAATCCGACCCTTTTCGGGTCAGTATCAAAAGGAGAGAAAGTATGCCTAAATTCATTACTGTGGAAGAAGCCGTAAAGCTTATCCCCGACGGCGCAACCGTTATGTTCGGCGGCTTTATGGGCTGCGGCAACGCCCACAAATTCATCGATGCTCTCTCAAAGAGCGGCGTTAAGGATCTGACCATGATCAGCAACGATGCATCAATGCCCGGCGGCCCCATGGGTGAGGATTACTACGGCGTTGCAAAGCTCGTTCACAACAAGCAGATTAAAAAGCTCATCGCAACCCATGTCGGCCTCAATCCCGAGGTTGCGACCCAGTCCATGGTTGACGGCACTCTCGAAGTGCAGCTCATTCCGCAGGGTTCCCTTGCCGAAATGATTCGTGCGGGCGGCGGCGGTCTCGGCGGTGTTCTCACCCCCGCAGGCGTCGGCACCATCGTTGAAGACAGCCCCTATTGCCTCGGCAAACAGACGATTGACGGCCGTGATTATTTGCTCATGAAACCCATCCATGCCGATTTTGCCGTTATTTGCGGTGCAAAAATCGATAAGGCGGGCAATGTTTGGTACAAGGGCAACACCAGCAACTTTAACCTTGTTATGGCAACCGCGGCAGACACGGTTATTGCCGAAGCCGAAGAGATCGTTGAAATCGGCGAAATCGAACCCGAAAACGTCCGCACTTACGGCGTATTTGTTGACTATGTTGTTGAAGGAGGCAAACTTTAATGGATAAGGCTCAGATAAAGGCGTTCATCGCAGCGCGTGTTGCAAAAGAACTTAAAGACGGCGATGTTGTCAACCTCGGCATCGGTCTTCCCACCCTCGTTCCCGCATATCTTCCCGAAAACGTTCATGTTATCCTTCAGAGCGAGAACGGCACCATCGGCACCGGCCCCGTAACGGACGAAAACCGCGATCCGTTCCACGTTGTTGATGCAGGCGGCAGCCCCTCCGCAGCAGCACCCGGCGCATGCTTCATCGACAGTGCCTCCTCTTTCGCACTCATTCGCGGCGGTCATGTTGATGCAACAATCCTCGGCGGCCTCGAAGTTGACGAAGAGGGTTCCCTTGCAAACTGGATCATCCCCGGCAAAAAAATGCCCGGCATGGGCGGCGCAATGGATTTGCTCGTCGGCGCAAAGAACGTTATCGTTGCAATGGAACACACCGCAAAGGGCAAGCCCAAAATCCTTAAAAAATGCAAACTGCCCTACACCGCAGTTAAGTGCATCACAAAGATCATCACCGAGATGGGCGTTATGCTCGTAACTCCCGAAGGTTTGCTGCTTACCGAATACAACCCCGAATTCACCGTTGAGCAGATTCAGGAAGCAACCGAAGCAACCCTTATCGTTTCCCCCGAACTGAAGCCCATGGCATAAGTCGGTGCCGAATGCACCCCGTGTTTCGGAATGCATTCGTTATTGTATTCAAATTGTATTAAACAAGAACATCGACCGTTCCAAAAATCGGAACGGTCGATGTTTAAATTATATCCGTATCAGTTTTCAACGGTTTATTGTCTTTCCGACCCGACTCACTCCGCATCCTCGCCCGCAAGCTGCTTTGTGCGTTCGGCAAGAATCAGTCCTTCGATAATTTCATCCATATCGCCGTCGATAAACTGCGGCAGTTTATAAATTGTCATGCCGATTCTGTGATCCGTCACGCGTCCCTGCGGGAAGTTGTAGGTTCGGATTCTTTCGCTTCTGTCGCCGGAACCGACTTGACTTTTGCGCGCCGATGCTTCTTTTGCCGCAGCTTCCGCGCGATACATTTCATAAAGGCGGCTTTTAAGCACCTTCATTGCCTGTTCTTTATTGCGGCCCTGGCTGCGCTCATCCTGGCTTTGAACAACAAGCCCCGTCGGAAGATGCGTTATTCTTATCGCGCTCTCCGTTTTGTTAACATGCTGCCCGCCTGCGCCGCTTGAACGGTATGTGTCTATGCGCAAATCCCCGGGATTGATTTCAACGTCAATATCCTCCGCCTCGGGAAGCACCGCAACCGTTGCCGCGCTTGTGTGGATCCGCCCCTGAGTCTCCGTTTCGGGCACTCGCTGAACCCTGTGCACTCCGCTCTCGTATTTCATTCGGGAATATGCACCGCGGCCGTTGAGGCTGAACGTGGCTTCCTTAATCCCGCCCATTTCCGTTTCGGCAATATCGATAAGCTCGTATTTGAAATTATGCCGCTCGGCATAGCGTTGATACATCCGCATCAGCACGGCGCCGAACAGTGCCGCCTCATCCCCGCCCGTGCCCGCGCGTATTTCCATAATAACGTTTCGTTCATCGTTTTTATCCTTCGGAAGCAAAAGAATTTTAAGGTTCTCCTGCTGCTGCGCCGCTTTATGGGAAAGCTCCGCAAGCTCCTCTTCCGCAAGGGTTCGCATCTCCTGCTCGGTTTCTTCCGAATCGAGCATCGCCCTGCAATCCGCAATGCCGCGTTCCGTTTCAAGGTATTCATCGTAAGCGGTAATTATCGGTTCAAGCGTTGAATGCTCTTTGACCAGCTCACGCCATGCGTTCATATCCGCCATGACCTCCGGGGAGGCGATTTTTTCCGCAAGCTGCTCATAATGCAGCTTCATCTGTTTAAGTCTGTTCAGCATATCCTGTTATCTTTCATATGTTTGGGTAATTGTTCAACCCCGATTCAATCTTTTTTCAACAACCACCACGCGATCGTTTCCGCAAATGTCCGAAAGCACGGAAACAGCTCCGTCATTCGCAAAAAGCTCTGAAACCGCCGCGCCCTGATCGAAGCCTGTTTCAAGCAGCAGCACGCCGCCGGGGTTCAAAAGACATGAATAACCCTTCCGAATGCGCCTGTAAAACTCCAATCCGTCCGCGCCGCCGTCAAGTGCAATCATCGGTTCGCGCAAAACCTCCGGCTGAAGCGAGTGAATAACATCGGTGCATATATAAGGCGGATTAATTGTTATAATATCGAACCCGCTTGCCCGCTCTTTTGCAAAGGGCAGCGCGGCCTCGAAAAGGTCGCCCTGTCTGCACATGCAAAGCCCCCCGACGCCGTTTAATTGAATGTTTTTTTCCGCAACGGAAATAGCCTCGGGGCTTATGTCGCAAAGCAGCGCGGGAACGCCCGTCCGCTTGGCAATTGAAATTCCTATGCAGCCGCTGCCCGTGCAGACATCCAAAAGAAATCTTACGGGTGCAGTTGTGTTCTTTCGTTCTGAAATTATTCTTTCCGCTGCTTCGGCAAGCGTTTCCGTGTCCGCACGCGGAATCAGCACGTTTTCGTTCACCGTGAACGGCAGTCCCATGAACTCCCACTCGCCGATTATGTATTGCAGCGGCTCATGATTTTTTCTGCGCATTATGCAGCTTTGAAGCTTTTTCAGCGCATCGCCCGGCATTTCATCCGCAAGTTCAAACGTGTACAATCTGCGTTTTCCAAGGCAAAATGCCGCAAGCTGGCGCGCTTCAAACTCCGCATCTTCAAAGCTCGTTTCAACGAGCTCCTTTCGGGCAAGTGCAACGGCATCGCGAATTGTCATTGCGCCTCGGCCGCCGTTTCCGCTTTTGCTTCAGGTTCCGCATTTCCGGCACCTTCCGTGTTTTCGGCTTCTGCCGCTTCAGTGTTTTCCGGCGGCTCCGCTGCATCGGCGGGTTGCGGGTTTTCGGGTTCATCCGCAAGTTTATTATAGTAATCGCAGCTTCTTTCACCCATTGCAATATAAAATGCCGCAATTGCAACCTCAAGCATATCCTCGGTGGGTTCTTTTGTTGTGATAAGCTGCAAGCCCATGCCGGGAGCGCGAACAACTTTTGCAAACCAGCCGTCACTCTTTGCCGCTGCACGCAGCACCTCGTAGCTTATGCCCGCAATGAGCGGAATGCAGATTATGCGGACGCCGAAGCGGAAAAGGAATTCAAGAATGCTGTTCTGAATTTCAATTTTGAATCCGTAGATGAACACGGCATCGATAACGGTAAGAAACAGAATCGATATCGCCATCACAAGGAAAAGATAATTCGTTCCGCAGCGCGGATGCAGCCGGCTGTATTTTTTCGCGCGGGCGGGAACAAGTTCATCCTCTGCTTCATAGCAGGCAATTGTTTTATGCTCCGCACCGTGATACATAAAAAGCCGCTTCATGTCTTTTATGCAGGAACAGCCGAAAAGATAACCGATATAAATTCCCACGCGCAAAACACCCTCGACGAGCGAACGCCAAAGGCTCTTTGTCTGCCCGAAAATCATCGACGAAATCAACTGCGGAAGAAGCACAAAAAGCCCGACAGCAAGCGCAACGCCAAGCACAAGCGCAACTGTTATTGCGATTTTTTCAACGGATTTTCCGAAAGTTTTCGCAAGCCATTTTTCGAATTTTGTCGGTTCCTCATCCGCAAACGCATCTTCGCCGTACATTTTTGCGGAATCCATCGTTGTGGACATGCCTGTTGTGAGCGATTCAACAAGCGCAACAACTCCGCGAATTACAGGCAGCCCCCAAAAAGTGCCCTTCTGCGCTTTTGAAACCTGATTTTTGTAACTTGCAACAATTTTTCCGTCCGCGCGGCGCACTGCCATTGCAATACCCTTGTCGGATTTCATCATAACGCCTTCCATAACGGCCTGACCGCCGACAGCGCATTTTCTCATAATATCACACCTTTCTTTGTTATATTTCGTTATGTTTCGTTAGTTTTTTGTTATGTTCAATATTTAGGAGCAAACACTCCGAATAAATTTCGGCGGGGGAGCAAAGATTATTGCCCCTCCGCTTTGCGGTTCTTCCCGGATTTATGCCTTTGTCCAGCTTGTGCCTTCCTTCGAATCCTTAAGCGTAACGCCTTTTTCTGCAAGCTCCGCACGAATTTCGTCCGCACGGGCATAGTTTTTGTTCTTTTTTGCCTCTGCGCGTTCGCGAATGAGGCCTTCAACATACCGAACAAACTCATCCGAATGCTCTTCCGCAGTGTTCGTGCCGCCCGAAAGCAGATTAAGTGAAAGCACCCTGTCAAAATCCGCAATAATTGCACGTTTTGTCGCGCCGTTCACATCCGAATCCTTCAGAAGATCGTAAAGCACCGTCAGACCGAGTGAAGTGTTCAAATCGTTGCCCACTTTTTCGATAAAGCGGCGGCGGTAATCTTCAAACTGTGCCGCATTCGTTTCGCCCTCTTGAGGTATGCCCGCAATGCGGTTGAGCAGCCTTTCGTAAGCAGCTTTTGAATTATCCAGCGTATCGTAGCTGAATTCAAGCGGCTTTCTGTAGTGGCTTTGCAGGCAGAACATTCTGTATACAAGAGGGTCGTAACCCTTTTCCTGCAAAACGGAAACCGTCAGGATATTGCCCTTCGACTTGCTCATTTTGCCCTCACGGTCATTCAGGTGCTGAACATGGAACCAGTGGCTGCACCACGGATGCCCGACGGCCGCTTCACTCTGCGCAATTTCGTTTGTGTGATGCGGGAAAATATTGTCCACACCGCCGCAATGCAGGTCGAGATACTCGCCGAGATGCTTCATGCTGATTGCAGAGCACTCGATATGCCAGCCGGGATAGCCGACGCCCCACGGGCTGTCCCATTTCAATTCCTGAGAATCGAATTTGGATTTTGTGAACCAAAGCACAAAGTCTGACTTGTTGCGCTTGTTTCCGTCCTCTTCAACATCGCTGCGCACACCCACAAGCAAGTCATCCGACGAATGCCCCGTGAGCTGATAATAATCCTTGAGTTTGGAGGTGTCAAAATAGATATTTCCGCCCGCTTCGTATGCATAGCCGTTCTCAAACAGCTTTTCGATAAGTTTTATGTATTCGGCAATGCAGTTCGTTGCAGGTTCGACAACATCGGGAGTTTTGATGTTCAGTTTGCGGCAATCGTCAAAGAACGCATTCTCATAGAATTTTGCAAGCTCCATAACGGTTTTGCCCTCGCGCTTCGCACCGGAGACCATCTTGTCTTCGCCGGTGTCACCGTCGCTTGACAGATGCCCCACGTCCGTTATGTTCATCACACGCTTCACATCATAGCCGATATAGCGCAGGAATTTTTCGAGCACATCCTCCATGATATAGGAGCGGAGGTTGCCGATATGCGCAAAACGATAAACGGTCGGGCCGCAGGTATACATGCTGACCTTGCCCGCCTCGCGCGGCACAAACTCGTCCACGCGCTTTGTGAGAGTGTTATATAAATAGAATTTTTCCATGTTCTCATTTCCTTTCAAGAAAAACTTAAAAACGTTTCGCTGCCGCACAGCTCAGTCAAGCAGCATATCGTTCTGTTTTATCCACCCGAGCCTGCGCATTATTTCGCTGAAAAGCAGAGAAAGCGCAGCGGGAGCAGCAATATGCAGCAGCAGCACGCGAAGCAGTATCGACCACCACTCGCTGCCGTTTTGAAGCATTGTCGTAAATGTTCCTATCTGACCCACAAATCCGCAGGTACCCATGCCGCCCGAAATGCCCTCGTTCAGCATTTGGAACACCGTTGTTCCGAACGGCCCGAGGATCGCGCTTGCAAGCGTCGGCGGAACAAGGATTGCAGGATGACGCAATATGTTCGGCACCTGAAGCATTGATGTGCCGAGTCCCTGAGAAACAATGCCGCCCCAGCGGTTTTCGCGGAAGCTTGAAACAGCAAAACCGACCATCTGGCATGAGCAGCCGATCGTTGCGGCACCCGCTGCAAGCATAAGCCCGGTTTTAACATCCGGTGCGGCATTTGCCGTTACAAATATCATGGAGGCAATTGCGGCACTTGAAATCGGAGCCGTCAGAATGATGCCCATAACAACGGAAACTATGATGCCCATCGGAATCGGGTTCAGATAGGTTGCTTTGCCGATTATGTAACCGAGCCACTTCATAAATGCGCCGAGCGGTGCCCCGAGAAGCACGCCCACAACGCCGCCCGTCAGCAGCACCGCAATGGGAACAAGAAGAATATCAACCTTTGTTTTGCCTTCAACAAGCCTTCCGATTTCGATTCCGATAACGGCAGCAATATAAGCCCCGATAGGACCCGCGCCGCCTGCGCCGCTTGTATAGCCTATCGCTCCGGCAACGACCGCAGCGCAGAGCGTCAGAGCTTTCGCACCAAGCCCGACAGCAATCGCCGCGCCGATCGCACCGCCGACAACAAAGCCGTTCTGTGCAACCTTCACAATCGGATCAAGAATGCCCGAAAGTGCGGGAATACGCGCAAATTGCGCAATTATCGTGCCGATGAGCAGAGAGGCGAAAAGACCCTTTGCCATTGCTCCGAGAGCCTTAATAAAGTACCTGTCCGCATAATGCTTCACGATGTTTCCGAAGCTGCGCTTCGTGTCTGCACCGCAGGGAGCTGCCGTTTCTTCCGAAAGAGTGATGTTCTCGTTGTTTTCCATTGCTTGCCTCACTTAATTCAAGTTGTTTTTTGTGTTTATATCCGCAGGACTTCCGCAAAAAGCTCCGCCGGATTCAGCCTTCAGTCAAAGTTCAATCGATTGCGGAGCTGTTCCGCTGATTATTTCTTAACGTCGTCTATCGTGGGTTCATCATCGTCAAACTCGAACGCCGCTTTGGGTGCGCGGGGTACGCCGCCTCCCGGCTGCTGCTGAGCTTCGCGCTTTGCGTTCTTGTCAACGTATTTGCCCGTCCAAATGATCGCCGCAACAAACACGGCGCAGAGCAAACCGAACAGAATCATGCTGACCGTTTGCAGCTTGCCGAAACCGTCCAAAGCGGAAACAACGCCCGCCGCAATCATGATGACAGCCGCTGCAAGGCAGCTTATGCGCATTGCCTTTTTGTGTTTTGCTTCCATGCCCTCTTTTACAAACTCGGCATCAAAAATTCTGCCGCGGCCGGAAATTGCGGAATAGAGCAGATACAGACCGATAACGAACATCACAATGTCGAAAAGGCTCACCGATTGACGGTTGACATTGAGCTTTACAGTCTCTTTCAATTCGCTGCCGTTGGCGCAGGATGCATTAATGCGAATCTCGCCGAGAACGGAGGATTTCACAAACAGATAGCCGTTTTTTTCGTTGATTTCATAAGTGAATTTATCTGAAGATGCCGGCGTTTCCGAAAGGTTTCCGTCCTTATCCTTTTCAAAAAGCTCAACGGTATATTTAACCGTGTTGTCTTCGGCCGTGTCAGCTTTCGGTGCGTCCGGAGCAGTTGTAGCATCCGGTGCGGCTGTCGCATCCGGTGCAGTTGTCGCGTCCGGTGCGGCTGTGTCCAAAGCATCGGAACCGCCGTCGGTCTTATCGGTCAAAATTTTATACATATTGTCTTCATAGCAGAAGAATCCGACCGCTGTGTTGACGTTCACCTGAATCGACTGCACATTTTGCGCAAAGGTAAGCTGCCTGTCGGCATATGCAACGTTTGAATCGTCCTCTGCATTGATGCTCGGCTGTTTGCCGCTGCCCATCATGCAGCCTGTCAGCGCAAGACAGAGCGCAAGCACTGCTGCGATAAGAGCCGCAATGCGCACATTGTGTTTTTTGTTTCCTGATTTCATTTTGTAAATCCTCCTGTATTCTGCCTTTCAGACATTTTAATTTTTATGTTTAATGCCGCATTCGTTCCGTCTCTTCGCGGCACGGGGTTCACTGTTTTGTTTCCTCCGCATTTACACAGCGCATGAACTCATCGGAAACACGCATTGCTCTGCAAATCGCCAGCGCATCACGCGGCGGATTCACATCGCTTGCAACGCGATACAAGCCGTAGTCCATAAGCTTCGGCAGCACGGAAGCCCTCGAAGCATCGTTTCCCGCCAATGCTGCATCGAGCACGGCAGGTTCAACGTTTTTGAGCCCGATGACCTGATAATGCATGGGCGCACAGCACGCAACATCATCGAAATGCGTTGTTATCAGCGCAAAACAGCCGCGTCGATTGTTGAAATACTTCACTGCCGCCCGCACAAGCGCCGCACCTTCGTGCGGGTTCGTGCCGCGCGCAAACTCATCAAGCAGAACGAGTGCAGTGCTTTCGGTTTTTATTTCGGAAAGAATGCCGTCAAAATGAATCATCTCCCCGCCGAAACTCGAAAGCCCGCCCAAGCTGTCCTCCATGTCCTCACAGAGCAAGTGTATGCCGGCAAAATGCGGCAATTCTGCTTCCCCGCAAAAAACGGGGAAACCGCACAGCGCAAGCAGCACGTTCAGCGCAAGCGTTTTGACCGCAACGGATTTTCCGCCCATGTTTGCGCCCGTGATAACGGTTGAGCCAGATAAAAGCTCGATGCTGACCGGGGTAAACTTTCGCCCCGACGAGTGCAGCGCATCGGCTGTCTGCGGGTTAATCATTTCGTTAAGAAGAACCCGCTGCCCGTTTGCATAAACTTTCGGAATGCTGCCGCCCCTGCTGCACATGAGCCTTGCTTTTGCAAGCGCAAAATCGAACCTTGCAATGCTTTTAATCACCTGCTCCGCCTCGTTGGAATATGCAGCAAAAGCTCTTGTCATCTCCGTGCGAATGCGCAGTTCTTCGCTCTCCTCCCTTGCGGCAAGCAGAGTTCGCTCCGCTTCAAGCGCATCCCGCCCCTCGACAGGATCTCGGCGCAGTTCGGCGTCAACCCGTTTGCGCTCGCGCCGAATTTTCGCAAGCTCTGCGGATGCGCTGTCGCTCACGCGAAAAGTCATTGCACGCATTCCGTCCGGGTCAACTATTGAAAGCGCATGCGGCATGGGGTGAATATCGATTTCGTTCAGCCTTTCGCCGCAGGGAATCTTTGAAAATGCCTCCGCAAGCGCATCAAGCTTTATCAAAAAACGTTTAATTTCGAAGAATTCAACGTCTGTAAGCGTCATTTCGCGGCTTCGCGCGACCGAACGGCGAACATCTTTAAGCTGCATGAGCGCACGCTCGGCGGCGGACAGTGCCTCCCTTGCGGCATCGCTGCGGACCGTTTCCGCAAGCAGGCGAACGTTTTCCAGTTCGCGGCAAAGCCGCGCATTCTCTTCACACGGATACGCATGGGTATGCCGCGCAAGCTCCTCTCCGAAGGGGGAACAAGTCTGCAAATTTTCAATTATGTAGGCAAATCCTATCGCTGCCTGCTGTTGTTTGTCAAGCATAGTCTTATAATGTCAATTTGTTTTCTATCATTTATTCGCGAAAGCGCAGGAGTATCGATTTTACGCGCACGGGTTTACTCCGCTGCCTCGCAGCCGAATTCGCTCACAACATCAAGCACCGGCACGCGTCCGCCGAGACCGCTGCACATGGCATCGTAAAACTCCGTTTTGTTGTAATGACTGCCTTTTGCGGAAAACGGGTTGACCGTCACCGCAAGCAGCCGCGTTTTGTTCAGAACGGTAAATCTTGCACCTGCACGAACAAGTTTTTCATAGTTTTTATGCGAAAGCAGCAGCCTGCTGCCGTCCTCGCAAATAATCTCAAGTCCGTTCAGCGCACGTCCCGCCGCAATAAGCGCATTTGCAGCCTTAAACCTTTCTTC
>OQWA01000123.1_pt1 | contig 18818 bp, 17 predicted proteins | sample 1691581 | NCBI WGS metagenome assembly OQWA01 (sample SAMN03418264, study PRJEB22391) | human gut metagenome | biome: human-gut; feature: organic feature; material: feces | host: Homo sapiens | place: Tanzania | collected 2013-01
GGATAGACGTAAAGTACGGTAGAAGTAGAGCGTAGGGCGCAGGGGGATTTTATACTGTAGCCATAATATGAGCGTGGGGGAGAACTGAAGTATTGTTGTTAATTATCCTAAAGAATGTTAAGATAAAGGTGATTAAAGGCAAAGAGCCGAGAGCGTGTTGTTAGCAGCTTTTTTGGGGAATTTTATGTTGTTGTAATAACATATACATGGATGACGAGGAGCGGATTGTTATGCAATGCAAGTACTGTGGACAAACGATACCGGATAACGCCAATTATTGTTCCGGTTGCGGAAGAGCGGTACGTGAAGAAGCAACTGAGGTAAAGCGGGAAAGTAAATTTTGGGAGCAGGGCTGGTTTGCTGTTTTAATGCTTTTTATCTTCTGGCCGGTAGGATTATATTTGCTGTGGCGGCATCATGGATTTTTTGCCAAAACGATAGTTGGTATTTTTCTTTTAATAATTTTGCTGGTTTTTATTACAGCTTTAGGAAGTAGCTTACATATCGGCAAATCAGATAACTCATTTGTGAAAATCACTGATAGTGTAGTCGCTGAAAGTATTCCCAGCCAGAAAAAGTTCAATGAAATATTGGCCCGCTATAATCAAAACGAGAAAAAATCCATGACAGAGCTTGAGAAAGCGGAATTCAATAAATCATACGAAAAGGAATTCAATGAATTTTTTAAAGACGGTTATGTGAAAAAATGGTGTGCCAAGGTTGATAGCATCGAATCGGAAAAATCTGGGATGGCTGCTTATGTAAGGCTAAGCTGTGATTTTCCTGAAGCGGAATATGCTGTTGAAACAAAAAGATATGCCGCAGATGAAATGTTAATCCCTGCCGACAGCGAGCTTTATAAAAAGATTATGCCTTTGAAAAGTGGCGACGTTGTAGTTTTTTCCGGCAAGCTGATGAGTGGCGATTATAGTAAAAAAATAGTAGATTTGACAACTTCTTACGGATATAAGAATAAAAAACTCTATATTAAGTTTATGGACATAGAAAAATTGGCTACTAAAGAGTAAATTTGAGAAGCAAGAAAAACTCATTGACTTCTTGCTACAGCTAATGTATAATATTAGCGTTTATTGATATTTGCTAACGCGATGAAAAAGACAGTAGCTTGCGGCGCAGGATAAGCGAGCCGGGGTATGGTGCAAGCCCGGACGAAGTAAAGCAGGTGAAAATCACTTTGGAGCGGATGCGGCGAACCTGAGTAGCTGCATACGGGAGCGCCCGATATTGCGCACACGAGTGGCGTGCGGCCAAGGCTGTCGTCATGAGGGTGGTACCACGGAGTACACGTTTGTTAATGATGTATGATACGCAAGCGTATTAATCGTTGTTAGTCTACAGCTTCGTCCCTTATCTGAGGGACGAAGCTTTTTTATATTGTTAATTTTTTTGTTTAATAAAATTGGAGGTTATTAGTAATGGACTATGGTAAAACACTGAATCTGCCCGAAACAGAGTTCCCTATGCGTGCCGGTCTGCCGCAACGCGAACCTGATTTCCTGAAATTCTGGGAAGAAAACGATATTTATGGCAAAAAGCAGGCTCTGCATGCAGGCCACAAGAAATTTGTTCTGCATGACGGCCCTCCGTATGCAAACGGCAAAATCCACATGGGTCATGCTCTGAACAAAATCTTAAAAGATATCATCATGAAATACAAATACGCTCAAGGCTTCGACACCCCGTATGTTCCCGGCTGGGATACTCACGGCATGCCGATTGAGCACGCTGCTATCAAAGAGCTGGGCCTGAACCGCAATGAGCTGGATCCGCTGACTCTGCGCCGCAAATGCCACGACTTCGCTCTGCAATGGGTTGATATCCAACGCGAAGACTTCAAACGTCTGGGCGTTCTGGGCGATTGGGAAAACCCGTACATCACGCTGCATCACAGCTTTGAAGCTGAGCAGATCCGTGTATTCGGTACTATGGCTAACAAAGGCTATATCTACAAAGGCAAAAAGACCGTTTACTGGTGCCCGCACTGCGAAACCGCTCTGGCTGAAGCAGAAATCGAATACGGCGAACAAAAAACTCCGACTATCTTTGTAAAAATGCCGCTGGTAAAAGACAACGGCCAAACTCCGGAAGCTGCTAAAGGCAAAAAAGCTTACATGGTAATTTGGACCACCACTCCGTGGACTATGCCTGCCAACGTTGCTGTTGCTCTGAACCCTGCTCTGGAATATGCTTGGGTTGAATGCGAAGGCGAAGTTCTCTTCATGGCTAAAGACCTGCTGGCTCAGGTTGGCGCTGTTTGCCACAAGGACCTCAGCAATATCCTCGGCACTACTCTTGGTAAAGATATGGAATACGCTGAATGCGTGCATCCGTTCCCTGAATACAACAACCGCCGTTCTCTCGTAGTTATGGCTGACTATGTAACTACCGAAGCTGGTACCGGTTGCGTACATACCGCTCCCGGTCATGGCGATGTCGACTTTGAAACCGGCCTGAAATACAAGCTGCCGATTCTCTGCCCGGTTGATTCTCAGGGCAAGCTGACCGAAGAAGCAGGCGAACGCTTCAAGGGCATGTTTGTATTCGACGCTAATATCCCGGTACTGAAATATCTGGCTGAGCTGAACTGCCTGCTGGGTAAAGAAAACATTAAGCACCAATACGCACACTGCTGGCGCTGCAAAAACCCGATTATTTTCCGCGCAACCTCTCAATGGTTCGCTTCTATCGACGGCTTCCGTGATGAAGCACTGAAATCTATCGACGATGTACAGTGGATTCCTTCCTGGGGCCAACAACGTATCCATAACATGGTAAGCGACCGTCACGACTGGTGCATCAGCCGTCAGCGCGTATGGGGCGTTCCTATCCCGGTATTCTACTGCGATAACTGCGGCGAGCATCTGATTAACGAAGCTACCATCGACTCCGTTGCTAACTGGTTCGAAAAAGAAGGCAGTGATGCATGGTGGGCTCACACTGCAGAAGAGCTGCTGCCGGAAGGCACTGTCTGCCCGAAATGCGGCGGTAAGCACTTCCACAAGGAAAGCGATATCATGGACGTATGGTTCGACAGCGGTTCCTCTCACATGGCTGTTGCCGCAAAACGTCCGGAGCTGTCCTGGCCGGTTGCTATGTACCTCGAAGGCAGTGACCAGCATCGTGGCTGGTTCCAGTCCTCTCTGCTGACCTCCGTTGCTGTTGCAGGCCGTGCTCCGTACGAATCCGTACTGACTCATGGCTATGTAGTTGACGGCGATGGCCGCAAGATGTCCAAATCCGTAGGTAACGTTATCGTTCCGCAGGACGTAATCAAACAATACGGCGCTGATATCATCCGCCTGTGGACTGCTTCCTCCGATTACAAGGCAGATATCCGTATCTCCCCGAAAATCCTGAAGCAGCTGGCTGAGGTATACCGCAAAATCCGTAACACCATCCGTTACATCCTTGGCAACACCAACGATTTCAACTATGAAACCGATGCTGTTCCGTTCAACGAAATGCTGGAGCTTGACCAATGGGCTCTGATGCATCTGCAGCTGCTGAAGAAGGAAGTTACCGCTGCTTACGAAAGCTATGATTTCCATGTACTGTATCATGCAATCCACAACTTCTGCACCGTTGAAATGTCCAGCTTCTATCTGGATATCCTCAAAGACCGCCTGTATGCTTACAAGGCTGACAGCAAAGAGCGTCGCAGTGCACAAACTGCTATGCATGAAATCCTTATGGACCTCATCGTTATGCTGTCCCCGGTACTGAGCTTCACTATGGAAGAAGTATGGCAGTTCATGAAGAAACCTGCTAATGCTCCGGAATCCGTACAAATGCTGCCCTGGCCGGAAGTTAAGGAAGAATACATCAACGAAGAGCTGGAAACCAAATGGGATAACTTCATTGAAATCCGCAGCGAAATCACCAAGGTGCTGGAGCTGGCTCGTCGTAACAAACAAATCGGTCACTCCCTGGACGCTAAGGTTGAGCTGCACGCCGAAGGCGAAGCTCTGGCTATCCTGAAATCCGTAGAAAAAGACCTGGCAACTCTGCTGATCGTTTCTCAGGCTGTTATTGTTGAAGGCGCTGCAGAAGGTGCCGAAGCAACCGGCCGCGAGGACCTGAAGGTTACCGTTGCTGCTGCTGAAGGCCACAAGTGCGAGCGTTGCTGGATTTACAGCGACGAGGTTGGTCAGGACGCTGAGCATCCGACTCTGTGCAAACGCTGTGCTGAAGCAGTTAAATAAGGCATCGTCTTTGCATAAAGCTGTAGTCAACATCAAATAAAAGCTTAAAGCCGTCGTATCATGTAAATTTGGTTCTTTTTCAAGTTTTGGGGTCTTTAATAATTTAACATCCTAAAATCCGTAAAATTACTCTTTACAACTTAAATAGCCTCTGATATAGTTAATATGATGTTATGGTTAGCTATATCAGAGGCTATAGTTATTTTTTTTGTAAGGAGTGTTAAAAAATGAATTTTGAGTATACTGTATATACGACAAAAGATAATCATAAGTATTATATCATCTTGGTTGATAAAAGTTTTTTAAGTAACGGAATATCATTTTTGGAAAATCTAAAAAAAGAAGCCGCTTTGAAACTTCATGTTACAGAAAAGTATATAACATTTATCTCTAAAGTAGGTTTTACTTCGTATCAATTAATTCAACCCGCAGAAGAATTAGCAAAAGAACTTAACGATAAAGTCGTGGACTGGAAAGCTTATACTTGGCGAGAAGTGTAAATCTCCCTTTAATTATTTTAAAATATAAGCATTCGTCTTCTTTACATTCATAATTAAAGTTCTTTTTTATACGTTTTGCCCATTTTTTCAACTGAACGTTACGTTCACCTTTCATTTATATTAAGTTTAATATTCTATTTCTAAATCTTCTAAAGTTCTGAACGCCAAAACTAATGCGTTTTAGGACTTTTATTTTGTTATTACTGCCTTCGATAAAACCATTGGAAATATTTTCGCCAACTATGTTAGCTATTTCCGTACTCCAATTAGTAAAAGTAGTAATACAATGCTGAAATTCAGGAATAGATAACTGATTGGCTAGTAAGAGCCAATCTCTAAGCTCTTTTTTAGCTTCAGTTCTTGTGTCCTTTCTAAAAATTTCATAGAATCTTTCTTTCAATATCCAAGCTTTTTCAAGCTCTGATGAAGAATTAAGCATCCTATTTAATTCTATTTTATCTTCATCTGTCAATTTATATTCAGGTTTAAGAAGCAGCTGGCGGCTCCGCTTAAACCATTTCCTTTTTGCGTCATGGAATTCTTTCTGTATACGTTTTCTTACGTTCTCTAGGCTGTTTATAACGACTCTGATAACATGGAATTTGTCCGCTATTATCTTAGCTTCCGGAAAGAGCTGCTTCGCTAAAGAATGGAATAAAGTACTAAGATCCATAACTACTTTTTTGACTTTAGCACGCTCCTCATATGGATATTCTAAGAAGTGTTTGCATAGATCTTCTGAATTTCTACTAGGTAATATATCTATTATTTTATGTTTTACTGGGTTGGAAAGATTGCATTGAAATTTTTCGTCGCCGGCATTACCTTTAAATTCGTCTATTGCTATACAGCTTGGTAATTTTGCTTTAGGATAATTTATATTGTCGAACCATCTGATTACACTGCTTACGGATACACCTACTCTTCTGGCTATAGAAGTAAAGCTTTGTAATGACAGAGTTTCTTTGATAGATTCAAAATAAAATCTTTGAGGAAAATGACAATATCTTTTGATATATGGATTGTTTTCAGTAAAAGTAGAATTACATTCTTTACAGATATAGCGGCGCTTACGGACAGTGACAATTAACGGATTGCCCGCAACAGTTAAATCTTTTACTGTCTGTAATCTATAATCCTTAACATAAGTGGTAATATGTCCACAATGAGGGCAGCGATGTTCTTTTACCGGCATCTCGATAAAAGCTTCTAAGTTGCCGCTTTCCTCATTTTCTCTAAAATATTTTACACTAACCCCTTTAAAAAGCGGTAAATCTTGTGTATAATTGTCTTGAAGCATAAGCTGACTGGTTCTCCTTTGTAGTTGTGATTATTTTAGCCAATGATTATTTTACTACATTTCCAGCACTTATGCTTTATTTTTTGTCTTTAATAAAAAATAAGTGTCGGTGGCCTTGATCTTATTTTAGACCAAGACCCCAACACTTATTATAGAACCGTAAATTTTGCTGATACGGCGGCTTTTTCCTACTGCATAACTTTGGAAAAATTCACCAACCTGATAAAAAAGCATTACCGCAACGGCTTCGTTGAAATCTGTACTTTTGGAATAAACTGCAAGCGCGATAGCACCAATTGTTGCAACCGCCATCAAAAAGTTTTCGTCAAAAACCTCTCCATGCATTATTCCTTCGACAGCTTCCTTTAAAATATCAAATCCGATAATCAGATAGCAGACAAGATAAAGTACTGCACTTGTTATTTTCCAGGCTGTACTTTCTGCGACCTGTCCTAAAAAAACAGGAATGATATTAAGTACAACAAGCATTGCAAATGAAACTATAATTTTTGTAAGAGTTGATTTGTGTTCGTCTGTCATGTTTACCCCGCTTTATTTTTTTTGATTAAACGTTTGTTTAATCGTTTATATCAACTATAACGCGTATCAATTAAACAGTCAAGCAACGGTTGAATTATTTAAAAAAAAGTGTTAATTTAAATTTATGAGCGATAATTCACTTCCGCATAATCACGGGGAAAAAAATATTGAAACGCATCTCAGAAAAATGCTGGCAAAAAAACAGGATTTCAATTCACTTGCAGATACATTCAAACTGCTTGATGACTCGAGTCGCCTGCGCATTTTCTGGACATTATGCCACTGCGAAGAATGTGTTCTAAACATCGCTTCACTTCTGGAAATGACAAGCCCGGCAGTAAGCCATCACTTAAAGCTCTTGAAGTCGGCAGGACTTATTGTAAGCCGGCGCGGCGGAAAAGAAGTTTACTATAAAGTTCCGGATACAGAATTATGCAGACTGCTTCATAAAAGTGTAGAAAAATTAATGTCCATTTCGTGCCCGGAATAAATTTATAAATTGAATTTTCTATATTTTGCCGGCGTTGTTCCTTCGAGTTTTCTGAATGCCTGCGTCCAGTAGCTCTGGCTGGGAAACCCGAGAGTAAGTGCTATATCTGAAAGTGAACATTTTGTATAACGAAGCATATTTTTTGAAGTTTCAATTTTTTTTGCAAGAACATATTCCTGTACTGTTTTTCCCGTTTCTTTATGGAATAACCTGAGAATATAACTTTCGCTCAGCCCGGATACTTCTGCAAGTTTTTTTGCCGTAATTTTATCATGCAGATTTTCGTAAATAAAATTCAAACAGGCATTTACATATTTTGAATAAATTCTTTTCTGCGATATGCGCTTCATTTCTGAAGTATATTCAAGACACATTTTTTTATGAAGAGAAGAGATTTCTTTAACATCAGTCATTATGTCTGCTTCCATAATATAAACATCACTCATACTGTACGCTCTGGAAAATTCCATTCCGCCTTCAATGCAGGAACGGGCTATCATTGCAGCCGTAATTACAAAATGATATTTTAAATTTCTGAGGGGATTAGTAGACAGAACACCAAGTCCGTTTTTTTCATCAAGGGGTTCACGGCACAATTCTTTCACTTTTTTTACATTGCCGGTTTTTATTGCCGAAAAGAATTCCGTTTCGGGGACAAGAGGTGCACGCACAAAATCATTCTCACGGTTTACAAATTCCCTGTAAAAGAGTTTTTTCTTGTCATCCATACAATTATTATAGCACATAAAAGATATTTTTAGCATACAAAAGATATATTTTGCACTTTTTATGTGTGAAAATTAATTCAGAATCAAGGCTGCAGACTTGAGAAATATTTATTTAGTCAGTTAAAGTTAATGGGGAAGAAAATGAATCTTAAACACGGAATCAATTTGGGCGGCTTTCTGTCACAGTGCAATCACAAGCTGGAACATTATAATTCTTTTGTATTACAGGAAGATATAATGCGCATTAAATTGGACGGCTTTGACCATGTGAGGCTTCCTGTTGACTACGAAGTTTTTGAAACTGAAGACGGAATTTACAAAAAAGATGGTTTTGAACTTGTTGAAAAAATAATCACATGGTGTGCAACTTACGGTCTTGATATTATCATCGATTTACACAAAGTGTTTGGTTATGATTTTAACAATGCGGGAGATTCGTGTAAAAACAATCTTTTTGGAAACGAAAACCTTCAGCAGCGTTTCTTGAATTTGTGGAATGAAATTTCAAAAACATTTTCCAAATTTACAAACGTAGCTTTTGAAATACTTAATGAAGTTGTAGAAAAAGAAAATACAGATTCATGGAATTCTCTCATAAAAAAAACAGTTGCGGTTATAAGGAAAAATGCCCCTGATACAATTATTATCTACGGTGGAATTCAATGGAACAGCGCTAACACATTAAAATTCCTTGAACAGCCGGCAGACAAAAACATTATCTGGACATTCCATTTTTATGAACCGCTGCTGTTTACCCATCAGAAAGCATACTGGGTTCCGGCCATAAAAGATTGCGAAGACATAACTTATCCGGGAACAATGGAGTCTTACCGTGAAAAAAGTATTCCGATAGGATATCAGGGTGAAGCTGTCGTAAAATGTGCTTCTGCAAAAATGGGAATCTCCTTCATCGAAGAAATGATTACAGCCGCAATCGATGCTGCACGAAAAGCGGATGTAAAACTTTACTGCGGTGAGTTCGGTGTAATTGACCGTGCACCTGTAGAAGACACACTCAGATGGTTTAAGGATGTTGATTATGTTTTCAAAAAAAATATGATCGGATATTCAGTATGGACTTACAAAGAAAAAGATTTTGGAATTTACGGCAATCACTATGATTCAATAAGAAATGAACTTCTTGAATTGTGGCGTAAATGAACTTACAAATACAACAGAAGATGAAAGTTTTTACGGACAATGGCCATGCTGCGAAGAAATTTACATTATGGAAGTCGTAGGCAGCGACACAAGCAAAGCATTTGGAACAGTTCACTACGGAAGTCCGTACGCAGAAAGCCAGGGAAGTATTCTTCTTGGTGACAATGCATTTTCCGATGAATTTCATTTGTTTTCCTGCGAATGGGAACCGGGAAAATTAACAAAGAATACAAATATGAATTTTCTATGGAATCAGGAAATCCGTCGGCTATGCTGAGTATTTCGCTTGGTGCTGTTTGCGGAAAAAGGATTTCAAAACCACACAACGTAGATATAGACAATGTAAGTCTCGAAGTTGTTAAATAAAAAAAGCGGGCAGCCTAAAAAAATCAGGACTGCCCGTTAATTTTTTAAACCAAAAGACTACTTGCGCTTAAGGTACTTGATAGAATCCAATGCTACGGCTGCAATCAGAATAAGTCCTTTAAATACAAACTGAAGATTTGTATCAATACGAAGGAATGTAAGACAGTATGTAAGTGATGTAAAAATTATTACACCAATTACAGCTCCCGAAATTTTTCCTATACCTCCGTTAAAGGAAATTCCTCCTACAACACAAGCAGCAATTGCATCAAGCTCATACCCCTGTCCTGTTCCGGCAGAGGCATTTGCTTTGAATGCTTCCAAAAAGGCACCGCAGCCATAGAAAATTCCGGCCATAATAAAGATGCCCATCGTTGTCCAGAATACCGAAATTCCGCTTACTGCAGCCGCTTCTGAATTTCCACCAACGGCATACATATTCTTTCCAAAGGTTGTTTTGTTCCAGATAAACCACGCTACAAAGATTGCAATTATCGCAGGAATAATTAGTTTCGGGAATGTAACCAATTCACCGTTTATTACACCCATTACCCAACGACCTCCAATCATGTCCTTGATTTTACCATCAATTGAACCTACAGGAGTTCCCGAAGTTCCAAAGAAAAGCAAACCGTAAATAATAAGCTGTGTGGCCAGTGTAGAAATAAACGGATGGATTTTTAACTTTGCAGTAAAGACACCGGCAAAGGCACTAAAGATTACGCATAGCAATATAGAAAGAAACAATGCAAATGCAAGACGTCCGCCGATACTCATTGCAGTAAAATCCCATGGTCCCATTTTAAACATAGTGACAATATTTTTTCCGGGATGCAAAATCAATCCAGTGACTACAGACCCAAGCGCAACCATTCGTCCTACACTCAAGTCGGTTCCGGCAATCAATATTAATCCGGCAACTCCCAAAGCATAGAACATACGGGTTGAAGACTGTTCAAGAATTGTAAAGATATTGGGCAGACTAAACAGGGCGCCGTTTCCTGTAAGTGGTGCAATAATAATACAAACAATAAAGAAAATTATGATTGTAATATACAACCCGTTATCAAGGAAGAATTTTGATGCCTTAAAGGAATTCTTGTAGTTCTGCCAGGAAAGACCTATATCTTCTGCAATATAAGGGGTGCCGTTTCTGAATGCACGGTTTTTCTGAACGCGGTCTACATAAGCCTGATTAATTGCCATCTTTGCAAATTGAATTTTATTATTGCGGTGGCTCTTCTCGTCAAACAGAGCAGACTTCAATTCGTAAGCGCAGTTGTTAATATCCCTCTTTTTGTTGGCTTTTGAAACATCATCAATTTTGCCTTCATAGCTTTTTACAATTTCTGCTTTTTTTGTGGCAAAACTGCTTTTTATCTTTTGAATATTCTCTGAGTATTCATCTTTTGCCTTTACAATAACTTCTTTTTGCTCTGCTTTTACGTCTTCAATATATTTAACTGCGATAGAATTTGTATAGGCAACACTTTCTTTGGTAAGAGCCGCAATTTCTTCTTTGTTTTTTTCAGCAACAATCCGCGCATCTTCCAGAACCTTCATATCAGAAGCTATACGTTCTTCGCGCTGGGTCTTATCCAAAAGTTTATTGCGTTTAGTAGCCGCTATATCCTGGCGAAGTTCCGTAATTTTATTGACACCGTCTTTTCTGAGCGCATCAAGTTTTTCGCTATATTCTTTTAGTTTGGCATCATTTTCCAAAATATTTTCCATGTAAATCCTCCTCGTTACAGATATTTTGCAGAAAGGCGGAGAAGCTCTTCCTGATTAGTTTCTTTTGTATCTACAATACCTGCAAGTTTATGATTTGACATAACTGCAATGCGGTTTGTAATTCCCAAGATTTCCGGCATTTCGCTTGAAACTACAATTATAGTTTTTCCCTGCTTTGCCATATTGATTATAAGCTGATAAATTTCGTACTTGGCACCAACATCTATTCCACGGGTCGGTTCATCAAGTAAAAATATTTCAGGCTGGCGTTCAATCCATTTACCTATAATTACTTTCTGCTGGTTTCCGCCCGAAAGAGAACTTATAAGTTCGTTGGGAGAAACACATTTTGTGTGCATAAGTTTTACTTCGCGGATTGCAGCTTCATACATTTTCTGGTTGGAAAGAATTCCCCTGGACTTGTATGATTCAAGATTTGTAATTACTGTATTAAACTCAATGTCGGCCTTGGCAAACATTCCGTTTAATTTACGTTCTTCAGTAACAAGCGCAAAGGAATTGTCCATGGCTTCACGGCTGGAATTAAAATAAAGTTTTTTTCCGCTGTAAATCATTTCACCAGAAGCAACTGTTCTTATTCCAAACATTGCTTCCAGCAGCTCTGAACGTCCGGCTCCTACAAGACCGTAAAGTCCAAAAATTTCACCTTTCTTTACCTTGAACGAAATATCTTCAAGGACAGGATCATATTTTGTACTCAAGTTTTTAACTTCAAAAATGTAATCACCGGGTTCATTGTCTACATCCGGAAAACGTTTTTCAAGTGAACGACCGACCATTGCCGCAATCAACTCATTCATGTTGGTTTCTTTAATAGGCTTTGTCATAATCATTTTGCCGTCACGCAAAACTGAAACTTCATCGCATATCTGAAACACTTCATCCATTTTGTGGGAAATGTAAACAAAAGAAACACCTGTTTTTCTTAACTCGTCTACAATTGAAAAAAGTTTTTTTACTTCATTTTCTGTCAATGAAGATGTCGGTTCGTCAAGAACAATAATCTTGGCATTGTAAGAAACGGCTTTTGCTATTTCTACCATCTGTCTCTGGCTTACAGACATCTTTCGCATAATCTGCTGCGGATTGACATTCATTTTCAGAGAGGCAAAAAGCTTAATACTATCTTTAAGCATTTTGGCTTCGTCAATTACACCAAATCTTTTTGGATAACGTCCTAAATAAAGGTTGTCAAGAACAGAACGATCAAGGCACTGGTTTAATTCCTGGTGAACCATTGCTACTCCGCTTTCCAGTGCCTCTTTAGGACTGTTAAAATCAATAAGTTTTCCGCAGAGAGAAATTTGTCCTTCATCCTTTGCATAAATTCCAAAAAGGCACTTCATCATTGTAGATTTTCCGGCACCGTTTTCGCCCATAAGGCCAAGAACAGAACCTTTTTTTACAGAAAGATTTATTCCGTCCAGAACCTTGTTTTTTGCAAATGACTTGGAGAGGTTTCTGATCTGCAGCATATAATCTTCTTCCATGTAGTAACCTCAAAAATAAATTAAAAAAAAGGCGCCCATTCCAAAAACAAACGGACGCCATTTTTAATAGACCGGTCTTATTAAAACCGGCTTTCAGTTATACTAGTATTTAAGTTTGTCCAAATAGTCAGCACCAGAGTTTGTCTTAACCATGTTAATGGCATAGGCATCGTAGTTGTTGAGATTTGTAAACTTATCAAGACAAGAAGATTCGTTCTGTCCGTCTCCCTGTACTACATTCAATGTAATTCCAAGTAATGGAGCATAGTAGTTAAGAGCCGGAAGATAAGAAGATGAAAGGAAGTTATCTGCTGAGTTGTATATTGTAAGAATTACCTTCTTTTTTTCTGCAGTTGTCTGTTTAATTCCCTTATCACGGCTACCCGCTGCATATTCCTTCCAGTTATCTTTGTTAACGCCAGTGTTGGAAGCAAGCAATGCTTTTGTATCAGCCTTGTATTCAACAAAGGCAGAAATTTTATTTCCGTACTGGTCGGGCTCAGAAATTCCCTTCTTGTAAACATCAGCACCTGTAAGTCCATCCATAAGATTTCTAAGAATCTGAAGTGTTGCAGTAGCCTGTGCATCTACGTTCTGGGAAACTGTACCTGTAAGCTGTCCTTTTCCAATTGCATCAACTGCATCAGCATTTGCATCATATCCAAAAATAGGAACTCCTGCCGGATAGTTAGAAGCCTGAAGACATCCCATAGCCATACCGTCGTTGTTTGAAACAACCATATCGATTTTGTCTGCAAACTTTGTTGCCCAGTTACCCATAGCTTCTGTAGCAGCATTTGCATTCCATGTTGAACCGTCGGTACCAGTCATGGCTTTTCCTTCAAGTTCAACAACTTTGAATTTCTTTCCGCCTACAGTTACAGAACCTTCCTTGTTTACAGTTGGATCAGTTGAACCGTTCCATGTTCCAAGAGCTTCACGAATTCCCTGTGTACGGGCTTTTGAGTCGTTATGTCCAACGTCACCAATGCAAAGTACATAACCTATAATTCCATCTCCATTGCGGTCAATTACAGAAGGATCTGCATTTGCAAGATAATCTGTAATAAGTTTTCCTTGAACGGCTCCACCACCGGCAGCATCAAAACCTACATAATAAGTTTTGTCATTCCAGTTCATTGAATCCATATCGATTTTACCGGTTGTTGGATCCGAAGGCTGCCTGTTAAAGAATACAAAAGGTTTATCCTTGTTTTGTACTATTTTACCGGTTGTGTTTTTTGAACAACCAATAAATGCGAGAGTTGCCAGTGCAAGTGCCGGTAATACTAAAAGTGTCTTTTTCATTTTTGCTCCTTCTAAAATTAATGTTGAAAAAATCTGCCACTAGAAATATTTCTTATATAGTATTATCAGACAGGTTGTTGCAAAAGTCAAACATATAAAACTTATTTTATTTAGTAACAGTATTTTATTTTCATTTACATTTACTGAAAAAACGGCGGAACAAACGATGTTTAAGGACGAAATTCCAGCAGTATCTTCTATTGTGTCTGTCAATAAGGATGGACAATATCTTCGTCGTTCAAAAAGAGCCACCATTTGGAATTTTCAGGAACAATTTTTCCATCATTGTCCCAAACCCAACAGGTCAGAATTACATACAGCCAGATGCCTTCTGAATATTCACCTTTTTCTCTTTTACCTGTTTTCAAAATTTTAAACGCAAGTCCGCCTTCGTGGTTCAGCGTTGTATGCACAAGTGCATCTTCTGAAAAACTCATTTCATTTCTGAGCATGACTGGGCCTGTCAAACAATAATATTCATCTGCATGAACACGTTCCTGTGCAAAAGAAGAAGCAAAAGACACAAATATAAATAAGGATATCAAAAATAATTTTTTTATTCGCATGATTTGTTGGTTGTATTTTACACCAGTAAATAAAATTCGGCTAGTATTAGTATATTTTTTTTCACACGGATTTGCTCAGCCCTAACAGTCTTCGCTTTTTTATAGGCGAGAGATGAAAAGTAAGAGGTTTTTACTTGCCATGAGTTCCGTTTTACAGCAGCATTGCAAGAGTTCCTGCTACAATCAGTACAAGACCTATTCCTGCTTTTGTTGTAAGTTTCTCTTTAAAAACCACATAGGAAAAGACTATGGTAACTAAAATACTCAGTTTATCAATCGGAACAACAACACATGCAAGGCCATCCTGCAATGCCTTGTAATAACAAAGCCAGGAAGTTCCCGTTGCTATTCCTGAAAGACAGATTAAAAGCATTTCTTTACGAGGAATGCTCTTTACTGTTCCCATTTTTCCTGTAACTGCCACCATAATCCATGCCATTACAAGTACTACAAAAGTTCTTATTGCAGTTCCCAGATTTGACTCTATACCTGTAATTCCGATTTTTCCAAGTATTGCCGTAAGACTTGCAAATATTGCGGAACCGAATGCATACAATATCCAGCTTTTGTTTTTTGTATCTTTATTTTCTGAAGATTCTTTTTTCTGGATCATGAGATATGTACCAATAGCAATCAAAACGACAGCAACTATTCTTACACAGGAAATTTTTTCATGCAGAATAATTACAGCAAGAATAATGCTCAATACTGTACTCGACTTATCGATGGGAACAACCTTATTGATATCGCCAATCTGCAATGCATGGAAATAACAAAGCCAGGAAGCTCCCGTTGCCAAACCGGACAGAATTAAAAACACCCAGGTTTTAAGCGGAATATCACTTATTGTTCTGACTGAATCTGTTATAAATACAATAAGCCAGGAGAAAATCAGTACAATTACTGTTCGGATAGCTGTTGCAACATTTGAGTCTGTTTTCTTAATTCCACACTTTGCCAAAATTGATGTAATTCCAGCAAAAAAGGCAGAACCTACAGCATAAACAATCCACATTTTTTACTCCGCCATAAAAGTTTTGTTTGTTGAATAAATAATAGCACAGGAGGAATTTTTGTGCATGTCTTTTTTGTTCCTTAAAATTGAACGATTGAGCAAGTTTCAACTTGCGATTGAGTTCAATTAGTGCGCGTGAGCGTACTAGTAAATTAAGACAGTTGTGTAACAACTGAAGTTTTCATGAACAACGCTATCTGAGTTGTTCATGAAATACGTTTTATTTGTCAGGACTTGTAGTAAAAAGTATTCTTACCATTTCCTTCTTTTTGTATGACGCCTTCTTCTGTTAGTTTTTTTAATGAGGCTATTACAGATGACCGACCAGCAGAAGGACATGAATTGATTACATCGCTGCTTGTAAACGTGCCGATTTTTTCATTGCAATATTTTTTCACAACATCGTAAGCTGTACTTTTTATACCTGCATAATTCATAAGGCCGACCCTTTCTTCAAATTCAATATAGCAGGCTAAAATCATCCGGAGCATATATTTTATAAAAGCCGAATAATCATTTTCACCTTTATCCCAGCCGGAATCTGAAAGTTGCAGCGTATCGTAATAAACGTCTTTTGTTTTTTCTATTTGTTTTTCAATACTGATATATTTTCCTACCTGATATCCATTCTGATAAAGCATTAAAAGAGTAAGCAAACGGCTCATACGGCCATTACCATCGTTAAAAGGATGAATACAAAGAAAATCAACAATAAAAGCAGGTATCAAAAGAAGTGTATCTATATTTTCAAACTTAATATTTTGCTCATAACTTTTGCAGATTGCATCCAATGCCTCTTCAGTTTCATATGGCGGCAAAGGAGTAAACCGAACAGAAGTTGTTCCATCAGTGTGAGTTTCCTGAATGTAATTTTGTATATTCTTGAGTTTCCCACCATAGGAAAATCCTGTGTATTTTAAAAGATCACGATGAAGCTGCAGAATATATGGCGTTTTTAAAGGAATAAAATCATGACTTTCATGTATTGTATTCAGAACATCACGGTAACCAAGTATTTCTTTTTCATCACGGTTGCGCGGAATAGTTTTGTTTTTTACAAGTTGATTAAGACGGGTAGCAGTTGTGACAATACCTTCAATTCGGTTGGAAGCTTCTGTACTTTGAATTTTTGCAATTTCTACAAGGCGTTCCAGTTCAACAGGTTTTTGCCGAATAAATAAATTCTGGCGTCCTTTACATTCATGAATTTTTGCTAGCAGATTTACAGTTTCTGTATCCCATTTATAATTTAAAAGTCTAGAATAATCAAAATTCCGCATATAATCCCCATTCGTCCAATCAATTACCGATTCATCCAAATTATACACATTATTGGACGAATAATCAACAAATTGTACGAATCAAATTTTTGTCACACAGGAGATGAGAGAGACGTGAAGTGAAAGATTTTTTTTGCTTGCGGTGATTCTTTTTGGCAACTTTTGGTTCTAGGATTTTATTCAAAAAGGATATAAAATAAAACTGTTTATAAACGCAAACTTTATCATAGGAGAAAAATGCAAATCGGAGATAAGTTATCTTTTGGAAATAACAGCTGGATAGTTTTGGATATTCAGGATGATAAAGCACTTCTGCTGACAGAATTTATAATAGAGCAAGAATCTTATCACAGTTCATATTCAGAAATAACTTAGGCTGATTGTACGCTAAGAAAATATTTGAACGGAGAATTTTATAATAGTTTTCCCAAATCAGAACAGGAGAAAATCTGTTCAACAAAAAATGTAAATGCAGATAACCAGTGGTACGGAACAAACGGCGGAGCAGATACAGAAGATAAAATCTTTTTACTGAGTATGGAAGAAATTGTATGCAAATATTTTGGTGAAGTTCTGAAAAACTCTACAAGCCCGGCAAAAATCAAAGATACTGGTTTGAAAGAAAAGATATCAATAACAGCAATCGAATTGCAAGACTTCAAAATAATAAAGAACAAGTCTGGTGGTGGTGGACAAGATCTCCGGGCCGTGTCGGAATAAAAGCAGTATATGTCCACGGAGATGGCAACATAGGAATTCAGGGCAACAATATATTAAAAGGAAATATTATAGATGGATGCTGTACCGGAGGAATGCGTCCTGCACTTTGGATAAAGATTTAATAAAAGGGATTGAAAATATGAAAACAAGAACGCAGTTTGCATCTGAACCAGAACAGCATGAACTTATTGAAAACTTAAAAACTGCAACAAAAAAATATGTTTCTCAATTGTATAAAGAAGGAATTCAGACTATTCTTTTGAACGGAAGTATAAAAAGAGGGGACTTTTGTACGCAACATTTAGGAGGTTATGTAGACCTTGTTGTAATGGTTAAAGACGAAAAAATATTTAATTGGAAAAAAACTTTTGGAGAGGCCGAAGAAGAGTTTTATATTTATCATTGCGTCCGTAAAGAAATTGACGGATTAAAAGTTGGTTTTCAAATTGAAAAGAGGCCTTTCGAAACTTTGGATTATTTTGAAACGCTAGATGAAAACCGACGGTGGGCTCATCTTGAGAGTGAGATTTTATATGATGAGGATGATTTGTTTGTCAAAGAACTTGAAAAAATCAATGCTTTAAAAAGAAAAAATTTATGCCACTATTTTAAAGGAACTTTAAATTACATTGAAAGCTTGATTAGTAATTACAAAAAACAGAAATTCTACGGAAGAGATTGTCCTCAGCAACTTCACGAAAATCTTAATATTGCAATCAAAAATGCTATTAAATGTTTATATTACATCAACGGTCAGTATATGGCACCAGAAGACCGTGCCTTATATTATTCATTTGATTTAGAAAAACTTCCGTCCAAATACGAAAAAATAATGGAAGATTTATATCGGCAAGAAATCGATTCATATAAAGATTATAAACGAAGGGAATTTATCTTTAAAAAACAAATATTAGACTTCATATATAAAAACAATTTTGTTATGTAGCAAAGACACTTCCATACTTATGATGAAACTAACACAAAGAAGTGAAAATAAATTATCAAACATATTTTAATTTTGAAAAATAAAGTGGCATTAAAATTAAGACCTTATAATACAGATGACGCAGACACAATTCTTTCCTGGTGCAACGGGGAAAAAGCTTTTTACAAATGGACAGCAGGCGTTTTGGGTAAGTTTCCTTTAACAAAAGAACAAATTAATTCTGTGATCAATAGAATCCCGTTCACAGCAATTAAAGATGATGAACCAGTCGGATTTTTTATAATGAGAATACCAAGTGAAAATCCTGAAGAATTAAGATTTGTTTTTGTAATTGTAAATCCTAAAATACGTGGAAAAGGTTTTTGAAAAGAAATAGAGTTATTGTCAATTGTTGTGGATTGAAAAAAAGTGTCTTTTTCATCAGGCAGCT
>OQWA01000129.1_pt1 | contig 18563 bp, 22 predicted proteins | sample 1691581 | NCBI WGS metagenome assembly OQWA01 (sample SAMN03418264, study PRJEB22391) | human gut metagenome | biome: human-gut; feature: organic feature; material: feces | host: Homo sapiens | place: Tanzania | collected 2013-01
GGCGGGATAATCCCAGTCCCACCACATTCTATTTATCCGTTTTCTTCATTCTATCCTAACTCCTTCACATAAAATATTTTGATAGAACTCCGTAATTTTTACCGTAAAGTCTTCTATCTAAAACGAAAACTACTCCTCTGTCTTCTTTGCTTCTTATAAGTCGCCCGAAACCTTGCTTAAATTTTATAACGGCGAGTGGCAAAGCGTAATCCATAAAAGCGCTTCCTCCGTTTTCTTCAATATATCTATATCTTCCTTCGCTTATCGGGTCCGTTGTCCGTTAAAAATTTTTCTCCGCAATCGGAAAAGCCCGTAAAGTAAGTAACTCCGTAATAGCTCTGAAGCTCGAACGGGACTCGGAAGCCTTCTATCGCAAAGCTTTCTCCCGAAGATCAGAAAACCATCGTGGATATTTGCCGTCAGGAGTGCGCCAACAGCGTAAACTACGCAAAGGAAGAGGACGAGAAATATCTGAAGCTGATGGAGGACAACGGTATTAAGATTGTCCGCTTCACTGACGAGGAAATTGAAATGTTCGCAGAAGCCGTCCGCACGGATGTTTGGCCACAGCTTGCCAAAACCTATGGTGAAGATTTTATCAACGAGCTTCTGAAGCTGTATAAGTAACATTAATGTTTTGCATATATATCCATAAAAGGGCCTCTTGGCCCTTTTATGGACTCGATAAGAAAGGGTGAAATCGATGATTGCTTTCTTAAAAAGAGCCGATCATGTCATCTTCAAGATACAGGAATATATTTGTATAATAACAAGTGTGCTGATTACTTCTTTAATTGTTGTAGCCGCAATAATGAGGTATATACTCGGTATCAACTTTGGTGGATCCGAGGAGCTTGTGTTATTTGCGGCGTTTTGGTTTTATTTTACAGGAAGTTCTCTTGCATACCGTGATGATTCGCATATTAATGCAGATATGACCTCTCTGCTTTTTAAGAGTGAAAAAGCGAAAAAGCGAATGGCTGTTGTAAAGTATGCAGTAAGTATGGTTATCGCAATTGTTGCAACGGCTTGGGCATTTCAATTTGTCAGCTGGAGCTTTGAGCTTTGGCCGACCACTCCTATTTACAAGCTTCCTCTGGCCTTATCCAGACTGTCAATAATAGTTTCGTTTATATTGATGAGTATTTATGTTCTAATTCATCTGATAAGAAGTGTCGCTATATTGAAGGGCGGTGAAAACTGATGATACTGGTAATAGCCTTTATTTCCGTTATTGTCTTCCTTGTGCTTGGTATATCTATCCCCTTGACTTTTCTCGGTGCAGCTGCAATAATAGTATATTGTTCGGGCTCCGATCCAATGTTTCTGCTGTCGTATGGGGGAAGCCAAATAAACAATGTGCTGCTCCTTACCATTCCACTGTTCGTGCTTGCCGGGGCTGTTATTGATCATGGCGGAATAGGCCGAAGACTGATTGATTCTGTTGAAAAACTGGGCTTCGGTAAAATTAAAGGCGGGCTTGGCATTGTTACTGCCATATCCAGTGCGGTATTCGGTGCTATATCCGGAAGCGCCGGCGCTACTATTGCATGTATAGGCTCTATAATGTCTCCGAGGCTTGAAGAAAACGGATATGAAAAAGATTTTTCCAAAACACGACTTCATCACGAAATTTATATGTCTGACGCAAGAAAAGTTGTTCCTGAAAAATGGAAAACCGTAATCAGACATCCGATTAAGAAAGTGTAATTTTTTTGAGGAAAGTTGTTCCTGAAAATAATTTAAATTATGACCTTGTAGAAGGGTGACTGATATAGCGTTTTGTACATATGCTATATTACTCAGTGTTATTCGACTCGGAACGAACCGAATAAAAATGAAATTTATAGGACGAGAAGAATATCTAGTAGAAAAACAGATAAGCACAGACGAACTTTCTTTTTCATTGATTTATGGTAGGAGAAGAGTCGGTAAAAGTGAACTTATAAAACAGATACTTAGAAATACCGACATAAAGAGTATTTATTTTGAATGTAAGCAAGTATCTGAAGAGACTAATGTTACAGGACTTGCAAGCATTGTTTCGGAGGTTCTTGATTTACCAAAGCTTGGATATACAGATATAGAATCGATTTTGGATTATATCTTCAAACTTGCCGAAAAAGAAAAACTTATTCTTGTATTGGATGAATATCAATACTTAAGAGAGTCTGTAAAGGGAATTGACAGCATTGTGCAGTCAATCGTTGATAAATATAGAGAAAGCTCAAAACTGAAATTTATAATATTAGGATCCTATGTTGAGATAATGAAATCATTGCTGGAACATTCTAATCCGCTTTATGGCAGGATTGATTTGACTATAAATCTTAAACAGATGGATTACTATGAATCGGCCATGTTTTATCCGGGCTTTTCAGAAGAGGATAAGGTGCGCATATATTCTGTATTTGGTGGAATTCCATACTATAATAGGCTGATTGATGATAAGAAGAGCGTAAAAGATAATATTATAGATCTTATTGCTTCGTCAGGAGCTCGTTTGGAAAATGAGGTGTCTGGATACTTGAATGCGGAAATTTCTAAGATAATAAATGCCAACGAGGTGTTTGAAGCACTTGCCATGGGTTACTCAAGATACAGTGATATTTTATCTCAATCGCATGTATCAAGCGGACCTACTCTTATTGATGTTTTAAATAAGCTCATAAAAATGGAAGTTGTAGAAAAGACAGCACCTATTAACGATTCTAATAATAAGAAAAAGGTCGGATATTATGTATCCGATAATCTTTCATTGTTCTATTACAGATATGTTTTTAAATATTTGTCGCAACTTAATATTATGGATCCTGAAGTGTTTTATGTAAAATATATAGAAAAAGACTTTGACGAAAAATATGTTCCACATCAGTTTGAGGAGATATGTAAGCAATATCTGATAAGACAAAATAGAGCAGGAAGAATTGAACCAGTAATTGAAAAAATAGGTAAGTACTATTATGACAATCCGAAGGAACATACAAATGGAGAGTTTGATATTGTTACTGAGGATGAGAAAGGTTATGTATTCTATGAGGTGAAATTTAGAAAATTACCTGTATCAAAGTCGATGATAGAAGAAGAAATTGCGCAGGTAGATAAGTCCGGCTTGGAATGTTATAAATATGTATTTTTCTCAAAATCAGGCTTTGAAAATGTTGATATTGAGAATCTTGAGAAAATAGAAATCAATGCATTATATGAGTAAAGCAATAAGCATAAAAATTGAATTCTTATACGGATATTAATTACGATTTTTACTTAAGAGATAAGTCTATGGAAAACAGAGATGTTTTTATGAGATTGGACGGTTTTGAATTGCTCGTAAACGATATGCCAAAAATGATTCGTTTTTACAGAGATGTGCTTGGTTTTGAAATTAAAGAAAGTGAACAGACTTCAAATGTTTATCTTGTAAAAGACGGAACATTGTTTTTGCTTTACGGAAGAAAAGATTTTGAAAAAAGTGAAAGGAGAAAAAACGAAAATGGAATACATTCACATAACAAAAGAAAATATCGATAAAGAACACATCTGCTGTGCAATGTCAGGAAAGCAAAGTGTATGCAAAAAAGAATGGCTAAAAAAACGTTTTGATGAAGGACTTGTTTTTTATCGGAGCAAAGAACGCGGTAAATGTTTTATAGAATATATTCCATCTGAAAATGCTTGGGTTCCTGTTGAAGCAGCTGATTATATTTTTATAAATTGCCTTTGGGTTTCGGGTTCGATGAAAGGTCACGGATATTCAAATGATTTACTGAATGAATGTATAAAAGATGCAAAGTCTAAAGGAAAGAAAGGTTTGTGCATTTTATCTTCTGACGGCAGAAAAAAGGAATTTTTATCTGACCCGAAATGGCTGTTGCACAAAGGATTTAAAGTTGCAGATAGTTGTGATTGCGGAATAAATTTAATGTACTTGCCATTCAACGAAAATGAAAAAGTTCCAACATTTAAAGAATGTGCAAAAAAACTTCAGACCGGCGAAAAAGGAATTGTAATTTATTATACAGACCAGTGTCCGTTTACATATTATTGGATTCCACGTATTGAAGAAGTCGCAAAAGAAAATGGAATACAGTTAAAAACAATTCATATCACTGACATGAAAACCGCCCAAAATATGCCCGCACCGGTTACAACATACGCTTTGTTCAAGGACGGAAAATTTATTACGCAAGCGATTCAAAATGACAAGAAATTTTTGGAGCTGGCAAAATGATTCTTTACTCTTTTCTCAAAATTGATTTATAATTTTAACATGGCTTCAACAAAAGAATATTTGAATTTTATTTTAGATCAGCTTTCTGACCTGGAAGAAATTTCATACCGTGCAATGATGGGAGAATTTATTATCTATTACCGCTCAAAAATTGTCGGCGGAATTTATGATGACAGATTTCTTGTAAAACCTGTAAAATCTGCAGTTGATTATATGCCGTCAGTAACTTATGAATTGCCGTACAATGGTGCAAAAGAAATGCTTTTGGTAGAAGAAGTTGAAAACAAAGAATTTTTGACAGGCTTATTAAAAGCCATGTATGAAGAATTGCCGATTCAAAAATCAAGGACACAAAAATGAAATTTACAAACTTTTACGGTCTTGCATTTATGCTTGTAATAATGATTCAGTCAATCAATATTTTTCCTTTTGCCTGGGGAATATCAAAAATTATTTTTCCTACTTCCGGAACACGAATTACTCCTGAAAGCAGATTTTTTATACTTTCTACATAAGATGTAATGTTGGCTTGAACTTCTGATCTTTCAAAACATAAATCGGTATTCACCATTTCGCAGTCAACAATCTTAAGATTTTTACAGTAACAAAATGGCTGTGTTCCGCTGATTTTACAATTAATCAGAGTCAAACTATCAGAATACCATGCAAGATATTCGCCGTTTACAGTGCTGTTTCTAACTGTTACATTTTTGCAATGCCAGAATGCATCTTTTGTATCAAATAAGCAATTGTCAAATTCAGCATTAATAATATATTGAAAAGAATATTTTCCCTTAAGAAGAACTTGGAAAACAGCTTTTAATCCGCGGCACAAAAGGTTCAAGAAAAATTACTTTAACCGAAGAAGGAACAGTTGGACAAAGGTTTGATTGACTTTGGTCTTGTTTTTGGAAATGTTGATTTTGAAAAATACAATTCAATAAAAATTCCTGTAAAAGATACATGGGGCGTTTTGATGAGAAAAGATTCTGTGCTTGCCAAAAAAAAATCAGTAACTCCAAAAGATTTATGTGATAAACCGTTGATTATTTCTCATCAGAAAAATCAGGGCGGAGAATTAAGAGCTTGGCTTAAACGGAATTTGGACGAACTTAATATTGCTGCAACTTACAATTTATTGTTTAATGCTTCTCTTTTTGTTGATGAAGGGCTCGGGTATGCAATCGGGCTTGATAAAATAATCAATACAGGCGAGGGTAGCAATTTGTGTTTTAGACCTCTTGAGCCGCCTGTTGAAGCTGAACTTTCTGTCATCTGGAAAAAGTATCAGGTTTTTTCAAAAGCCGCAGAACAGTTTTTAGAAAAGATTAAGGAAAGTTGATAAAGTGTAAAAAGTCAAATAAAAATGTACATTTTATTCTTTTACGCAAAATTTGGAGTAAATGCAAAGTACTAGAAAAAAATCGAAAATATGCTATACTCAATAATAGGGAGACAAATATAGAAATGCCAGAATATGATTTATTCAGAAAAAACTTTTCAAACGAAAAACTTCTAAACTCTCTTAAAGATAGTTTTATCTCTAAAATTTCTGGTGAATATTCAGATCTATCTCCTAATCTCCTTATAAATGATTATGAACACGAAAAAAAAATACTAACTTCAATCGAAGAAGAACTTTCTACATGCGACGCTTTTGATTTTTCAGTTGCGTTTATAAATCACTCTGGAATTGCATGTATTAAACAAAAACTTGATTATCTATCTGAACATAACATACCAGGTCGTATTCTAACTACGAACTATCTTAATTTTACACAACCTTCTGCACTAAAAGAAATTCTTTCGCTTTTTCCAAATATTGAACTAAAAGTATATGATACTGAAAAAATGAAAAAAGGATTTCATCCTAAAGGTTATATTTTTAAACAATCAAATTATTATTCAATAATAATTGGTAGTGCAAATCTTACTGCATCTGCTTTGAATGCAAACCAAGAATGGAGCATAAAATTTATTTCTGCTCTTGATGGACAAATTGTTTTTTCTGTTCGCGAAGAATTTGAACGCATCTGGAATCAGGCAGAAAAAGTTGATGAACAGTGGATTTCTAATTACGAAAAAAAGTATAAAGAAAATCAAATAAAACTTACACAAATTACAAAAGAAAAAAATACAGAAAAAGAAAAAACTTTTGATATTGTTCCAAATAAAATGCAACAAGAAGCAATGGCCTCCCTTGCCAGTTTGCGTGATGACGGTAAAAACAAAGCTCTTTTAATTGCCTCAACCGGAACTGGAAAAACATATCTTTCTATTTTTGATGTAAAACAAATGCAACCCAAACGAGTTTTGTACGTTGCCCATCGTGATATGATTTTACATAAGTCTGAAGAATCTTTTAAAAACCTTTTACCCGAAATTAAAACAGGTTTTCTTGGTGGTGGTATAAAAGATTTTGATGCTGATTTTATATTTGCTTCCGTTGCAACTTTATGACAAGATGATATTTTGCAAAAATTTACTAAGAACCATTTTGACTATATCATTATTGACGAAGTTCACCACGCAGGAGCTGATTCTTATCAAAAAATAATTGATTACTTTACGCCTAAATTTTTACTTGGTCTTACTGCAACTCCAGAACGTACAGATGGTTTTGATATTTATTCACTATTTGAAAATACTATAGCTTATGAAATTCGCTTACAAAAGGCACTTGAAGAAGATTTGCTTTGTCCATTCCATTATTACGGACTATCAGATTTAACTGTTAACGGTCAATTAGTTGATGACAAAACTGAATTCAAAAATCTTGTAAGTACTGAAAGAATTCATCATATAGAAAAAGCTTTAAAAACTTACAGATCTTATGAATATGCAGTTAAAGGATTAATTTTTTGCAGTCGTATTGAAGAAGCTTACGAACTGTCAAAACAACTTAATCAAGACGGTTTCTATACTAAAGCATTATGCGGAACTGATGATGATAAAACGCGGGAACGTGTTATTGAAGAACTTGAATCAGACACAAATCCTTTACAATATATAATCAGTGTAGATATTTTTAATGAAGGTGTTGATATTCCATGTGTAAATCAAATTGTAATGCTTCGCCCTACACAGTCTTCAATTATTTTTGTTCAACAACTCGGACGAGGCCTTCGTAAAACAATCGAAAAAAAATATGTATCTGTAATTGATTTTATAGGAAACTACGAAAATAACTTTTTTATTCCTATTGCTTTATTTAGTGATAATTCATATGACAAAGATTCTATTCGCCGCCATATGACAAGTGGAACTGCCAGTCTACCAGGAACTTCATCAATTCAAATAAACGAAATTGCAAAACAGAGAATTTATGAATCTATTTCAAATGCAAAATTCAACCGTGGAAAATTTTTACAAGGTGAATATAAAAAACTAAAAATGAGACTTGCACATGTTCCATCAATGGTAGACTTCGTGGATAATGGTTTTATTGATCCTCTTTTATTTATAGACTATGCAGGTTCTTATTATGAGTTCAAAACAAAATTCGAAAAGAATATTCCAGAACTTGCACCTTGCTACAGAACTTCACTCCAATTTATTTCTCTTGAATTTGCTCATGGCTTTAGACTCCATGAACTTTTAATTTTAAAAACGCTTCTTGATAAAGACTCTGTTAGTATTGACGAATTTAAAATTCAGATTGAAAAATTTGGATTTTCTTTTGATAACGACGATATTGACGGAATGATTCATACTTTATCTCCTGACTATTACGGTCAAATAGACAGAAAAAAATACGGAGAACTCACTTATATTGAATATTCACAGGATAAAAAAGCTATTATAAAAACCCATAAGTTTTCTGAACTTTTAAAAAATTGTATTTATAAATCAGAATTATCTGATTGCCTAACTTATGGAATTAAAAGAGCGCAAATAAAAGAATCCGAAAAAGTTGAAAATCATAATCTTGTTTTATACAGAAAATATTCTCGTAAAGATGTTTGTAAAATATTAAACTGGGATAAAGATTATTCTTCCACTATTTATGGATACAAAACAATGGAAAAAACCAACACATTATCTTGCCCCATTTTTGTTACTTATGAAAAACACCTTGAAGAAACAGATTCAACAAATTATAAAGATTACTTTATTGATAACACCCATTTTAATTGGAATAGTCGAAGTCGTCGGACAAGCAAAAGCAAAGAAGTTGCAGCTATTATCGATCAGAAAACAAACAAAATCGAAATTCCTCTTTTTATAAAAAAATCTGATGCAGAAGGTTCGGATTTTTATTATATGGGTAATTGTATACTTAATAACTATAAGAACACTAAGATGAATGACGGTGATGAAATAGTTCCGGTAGTAAATATTATTTTTAAAATGAATACACCTGTTCCAAAAAACTTATATAATTATTTGGTGGCATAACATGAAACAAATACACGTAGTAGCAGCGGTAATTTACCGAACAAATAGTAATGGCAAAAAAGAAGTTTTTGCCACAGCGCGAGGATATGGTGACTATAAAGGCTGGTGGGAATTTCCAGGCGGAAAAATCGAACATGATGAATCAGGCCTTGAAATTGAAACAGAAGAAGAAGCTTTAATCCGCGAAATCTATGAGGAATTGGATTCAACAATTAAAATTCAAGAAAAAATACAAACAGTAGAATGGGATTATCCTCAATTTCACTTAATAATGGAATGTTTTGCCTGCACTCTTGTAAAAGGAAAACTGACTTTACTTGAAGCAGAAGATGCAAAATGGCTGAACGCTGATACTTTGCACAATGTAAAATGGCTACCTGCAGACGAATTAATTTTAGATAAAGTAAAAAATAATCTTTAGATAACTAAAATAGAATAGGAAAGTGTAAAAAGTTGCAAAAATCTATTCTAAAGAGGTTTTATAGGTTTATTAAAAGCCATGTATGATGAATTACCGGTTCAAATGGTTCAGGTAAAATCAAGGTTTTTCTTGAACGGCTAAAATAGCGCCTTTCAAGAAAACTACAGTTGCTTCACAACTGTCTTATTAACGTGTACGCTCACGCGCAATAATTGAACTCAATCGCAAGTTGAAACTTGCTCATTCGTTCAATTTTAAGGAAAAATTATATAATTCAGACTGCCTCTTGTTTGAGACAGTCTGAAAACTTTTTTACATTTTCTTACACTTTATTCTACTCTACAATTTCTACTGCAATCCGGCTTATTCCCTGGACTGGAGCTTTAAGTTCGGTTGAACCACTTAAGGATGTCTGCACTGCAATGAAATATTTTTTCCCGATTTCGAGTGTACGCGGAAGATAAAACTCAAGGGTGCTGGCTGTGTTTTTAGTAATAAAACTTTTGTCTACACTTACCCAGGTTGTACGGAAAGAATGTTGTTGCTCCACTTCGTGAGATTCAGGAAGTAAAAAATGCTATCAAGGCTTATGAACTTTATTCAAAGCTCAACCCTTATTCAGTTGAAGATTTGCTCAAAGCCCACGGAGTTTTAATGGCGGCCTTGACTGATGATGCAGGGCATTTCAGACATGGCGGAGTCGGTGTCTTTAGTAAACAGGGTTGTGTCCACATGGCTCCTCCGGCTGAACGTGTTCCGACTTTGATTGCAGATTTGTTTGAATGGCTTAAGAATGCGCCTGACCATCTTTTGATTAAAAGCTGTGTTTTCCATTACGAGTTTGAATTCATTCATCCCTTTAGTGACGGTAACGGCAGAACAGGCAGGCTCTGGCAGTCTTTGATATTGGGAAAACTGAACCCTTGTTTTGAGCATCTTCCGGTAGAAAATATGGTTTACGAAAATCAGGAAGAATACTACGAGGCAATCAACAAGAGTACAGAAAATGCAGATTGCGGTGTATTCATTGATTTTATGCTTCAGGAAATCCTTTTTGCCCTTAAAAAGCACAGAGGCGACCCAATAAATCATCAAAATGACCCGATAAATGACCTTTTAAATGATCTTTTAAATGACCTTTTAAATGACCCGATAAATCTTTTGGTTGACCTTATAAAAAAGTCACCGGAAAAGACATATTCAGAATACGCGATGCAGCTTGGAAAATCAGAAGCTACTGTAAAACGTCTGATTGGAGAACTGAAAAAACAGGGAAAGATTGAACGAATGGGCGCAAAGAAGAACGGTTGGTGGAAGGTAAATGAATAAGGAAGTCCACTATTTTCCCGGGGAAATTTGTTCGCAATTTCTTAGAGCCATTTGGATTAAAAACTCCTACGCGGCTTTTGCCAAATCTTCAATTTGCTGCTTGAGTATTTTACATAAATTACACTTTTCTAGGTGAAAGTTTAAAAAACAGTCTTTTTTATGATAGCGCTTTTCCGATTGCATAAAGCGGAATATTTTTCATCCATGATTCTTCTCGGTAGTCTGCTGTTGAAGTTCTGATTGCTACTGTTGGCTTAAATTTTTCGCAGTAGTTTTTAAAACTTTTTGCACGGAGATTTTCCTGTGCTTTGACTTCAATTGGAACTGGACCATTTTCGCTGTCAAGAAGAAAATCCAGCTCAAATGTAGAATCGTCGTTTGAATAATAAAAAACTGAATTATTTGAATTTGCTTTTATTTCCTGAAGCACATAGTTTTCTGTAAGAGCACCTTTAAACTCTACAAAGGCTTTGTCGCCGTCAATAATAGTTTGAGAATTTAAATTGCACATTGCAGAAACTAATCCAACATCAAGCAAAAACAATTTGAACGCTTCAATTTCTTCATACGCTTTAAGTGGAACACCAGGTTTTGATACTCTGTTTACTTTGTGAACCAAACCTGCATTACAAAGCCATTGAATGGCAAGTTCAAAATCTTTCATTCGGGAACCTTTTTTTATTTGACCAAAAAAATATTTTTTATTTTCTTTGGAAAGTTGAGCCGGAATAGAATTCCATACCTGTTCAATTCTTGTTTGAAACTCTTCTTTGGAATGTTTCCCAAAATCCCTTCGATACTGGTCCAATATAGTATTCTGAAGTTTGCGAACCTGAATATAATCTTTAGTTTCAAAAAACAATGAAACAACTTCAGGCATTCCTCCAACGTAAAAATAATTCTTTAACCAGTGTAGGTATTTGTCTTTAAAATCCACCATATAATTAAACTGTTTTTTTTCAAGAATAGAAGCCAGTGTTTCTTCTTCGGCAGCCAAAAGAAATTCTTCAAAAGAAAGCGGGTAGAGATTCAGCTCATCAACTTTTCCAACTGGAAACGAAATATTCTGATGAATACTCACTCCTAAAAGAGAACCTGCAGCTATAACATAATATTCAGGAGCATCTTCACAAAAATATTTTAATGATTCAATAGCTTTTGGACATTCCTGAATTTCATCAAGAATAATAAGTGTATCGCCTGGAGTAACAGAAATTTTTGTTTCTGCATTTATATTCAGAAGGATTCGTTCAATATCGTAGTCAGTTTCAAAAACATTTTTCATCCGGTTGTTGTTAAAGAAAGTTACATATGCTGTTTTTTTAAACTCTTTTTTTCCAAATTCTTTCATAAGCCAAGTTTTACCAACCTGACGAGCTCCCATAAGCATTAAAGGTTTTCTGTGAGTTTTGTTTTTCCATTCAATCAGATCTGAAATCAGTTTTCTTTGCATACAAATAGATTACATTTTTCTTGAGTTTATTTCAAGTATTATTACATTTTTCTTGAGTTAATTTTCTAATTTTTAACATTTTTCTTGACTTGATCAAGTCATATTGCATCAATCAATAAAACATTGGTAATTACTCTTACTTTTTTCCAAATTTATTTTACAATATGGGTATGACATCAATTAAAGAATTTATTAACTTTTACGGCCTTGCATTTATGCTTGTAATAATGATTCCAAATATTATTTTTGCAGTAAAAAATAAAGACGGTTTTGAAAATCTCTGGAAAAATAAATTTGTAGAATTATTTGAACAAATTGGAAGATTCTGCTGTTTTGCTTTTATGGTTGTAATAATTCCGGGAATGGGATTTTGTTTTTACTCAAAACCAGAATTTATTTTGTATTTGATAATTGATACAGTTTTATTAACTGCGTACGTTTTAATCTGGATTCTTTATTTTAAAACGAACAGTGTTTTCAAATCCCTTGCGCTTTCAATAATTCCGTCGGTAATATTTTTGGCAAGCGGAATTTTAACACGCTACATTCCTCTTATTTCGTCTGCCGTAATTTTTGCACCGTGCCATATTCTAATCAGTTATAAAAATGCAGAGAAATTCTTAACATAAGCCGATTTTTCAGCAGTCCCATAAAAAATTCTTTAAATTAACATGATTATCATCTTTAAACCCGACGCCTTCATTTTCAAGAAGAAAACGCTGTTCTTTCCAGCCGGGAACGAGGCGTCCTGAGTGATTTACAACACGGTGACAGGGATAGTTCCCGTAAAATTCAGACATGGAAAGAACTTTTCCCACTAACCGCGAATTTTTATCTCTGCCGATTAGACGAGCAATCTGTCCATAAGTTGCAACTTTTCCTTCAGGGATTTCTTCTACAACAGATAGAATTTCGTAAATCAAGTCTTCGTTAAGAATATGTTTTTTCATGGCGTTGTACTGTGTTTAGGAATATAAAAACTATTTTTGAATGCGCCTTCCAATTTCAGAAGCGATATTTTTTTGTCAATTCCGCCGGCATAACCTGTTAAACTGCCGTTTGTTCCGACTACACGACGGCACAGATATGCTCAAGGTTTCTGTCCTTTTTTATTCCTTCGCGGGCAAGAAGCTCCTCTACCTTCTTTAGGGTGTATGAGTCAGATTTGTCCACGGTGGAGACGAAATAGTCAAACATTGAACCTCTCCTTTAGAAAATGCAGGAAGAAACAGACGGCAAGAAGATCCGCAGAGCCTCCTGGTGAGAGGTTCTGGGAAATGAAGTATTCGTCAAGCTTCTCGATGTCCAAAGGCCCAAAGGAGTCTGATGAAAGCAAGTCAGCAGCCATTTTCATGGCCTCGTCCGCCTTTTCCTTTCCACCTCTTGCAATCATGTTCGTATCGGAAAGCTGTGAGACAAGGGCTATTAGGACCCTTGAGCCCGCTTCCTCCAGGGACAGTCCCTTTTCCAGGTATTCTTCAAGCATGGGCAGTCCTATGTTCCTAACGGAGGGTAGACCGTCTTCGAGTTCTCCTCGGATTCCCCTGAGTCCATATTTTGTGAACAGACGCTTTCCGTTGGTCTCCATTTGGGAATCGTCCTTAAGCTCATCCGTGGTTCCTTTTGTCATCAAAGCGCAGCATTGGAAGACATCTCCTCCGTTCATTGCCGTGAAGCCTGCTGCACAGCAGACTATCCCAAGGGAGAAGATAGCTCCTTTGTGCGTGTTTACGCCGTTTGTCTCAAAGAACATCGTGTGCTCGGCATCCTTTCCAAGCTCCCGCAGCTCTGCAAAGCATTTCTTCAAATCCACTGAGCACCATCCCAACGAGTATGCTTTCTTGAAATATGGGAATAGGACCGATGCACTTGAAGAGAATGTGAACAGATCCATGTCTGTATGCGAGCCGTTGTTCCTGCGGTCTACAAGCCCAGGTTTTGGAGTCGTCAGGACTTCGAATAGAAGGGCCTTCACAGCCATAGCTGCAACGGCGTTGGAATCATGCTGTAAGACGGCCTCCGTTAGGATTTCGTTCGTCTTGTTCCAGACATCCTCGATTGCATGGATGCGTCTTGAAGAGCATATCTTCGCCGGTTCGTTGCATATCAGGCAACGGCGGTGCTCCTTCCTTTCAACCTTTTTTCCGTCAACATCTATCACATCCATATCGAACAGTCTTCCAAGAGGGTTTCTCTCTTCGATTCGGGTGCAGATGGACTTGAGCCTGCATGGCTCCATATCAACGACGAAGAAGCCTTCAGGGCCTGTAACCAAGAAGTTGGTTTTCTTATACAGAACAGACGCCTTGTGGCAGAGGAGGGTTCCCAAAAGGCTTTCCTCTCCAATGGAGAACCCTCTTTCTATCAGGTAGCTCGTTTTGACGGGCCCTGCGATGTTCATTGTGAAGGAGACAACGGGCTTTCCATACATGGAAATCAATTCCCGTTGGGTCCTGGCCCTGTTCTCGCGACATTCAAGCATCATTGAAAGAGAGACTTCATCCATGACTTCCAATCCTATTCCTTGAATGATAATTGTCAATGGGGCTAAGGGAACAGCCTTGTTCAAAAGACTGAACCAATGAGGTCTGCATCGTTGATTTCCACTGCAAAATGGAATATATCTCTATTAGACGACATGGACCACGCTAGCCTTTTCAGATACTTCGATAGACACAAACGACCCTACAACCCCAGTTTTAGGCCCGATTACGCTGCGCAGAGGAACCTTGGCTCAGGCCCAATGTCCTTCAACGACATAGACGTTGAAGAGGCGGTCATAAGGGGAGTCCGGGGTGAGTGGATTCGTAGAAAGAGAGCCTGCGACGAAGGCCGCACCTCTCAGGGTGTAGTCCTTTTCTTTCATGGCGGTTCGTTCGTGCGTGGAAATAGAAGCACTGACAGGGCGTTCTGCCGTGAACTTGCGTTGAATTCAAGCTACGATGTCTACAGCACCGACTATGCCTTGGCTCCAGAGCACCCGTTCCCGCAAGGTCTCGACGATTGTTTCAATGTCTATAAAAACCTGTGCAATGATTTGACAAATGGTGCTTCAAACATTGTCCTTTGCGGTGAGAGCGCAGGAGCAACGATGGCCTTGGCTGTAGCCAACTATGCAAAAAGAAAAGGAATTGCGTTGCCAAAGGGCATTGTCCTCATTTCGCCATGTGTGCAGTTCGAGCGCACACTACCAAGCCATACACAGAACCTTGAAACGGACTGCATGCTCACGAACTTCATGGAAGAGGTCCTATCCGAATACTTCCAGACAAAAGACCCTGAAATTCTAAAAGACCCTTTGGCATCTCCCATAAATGGGGATTTCACTGGCTTTCCACCGGTGTATATAACGGCATCGGACTGTGAGGTGCTTAGAGATGATGCCGTTGTTCTGCACGAGAAGATGAGGGGGCAGGGTGTGGATTGCACGTTGGACATGGGCCATGGACTCATGCATGTCTATCCAGTGATGACGGCCCTTGCGGAGTCCAAGGCGGTTGTCAGGAGGATATGTGGCTTTCTTGAACGTCTTTGAAGGGCGTCGCAGTGATGGAAGCCTCAGTGGTGGGCGAGGCCTTTATGCCTTTGCGCTCCAGCGGTTGTAGCCAAATCTAAAGATTGCATATCCAAGTGCATACCAGGCTATCGTGTAGGCCCAGATCTTCCAGCCACCGGAGATGATGTCCGGGATGTAGCATGCGATTATGAGCGTAAGAGCAACCGCTGGTAGGACGTTTCCGCCAGGTGCCTTGAAGATGCCTTCAGGCGAAGGATTGCGCCTTCTTGCTGCGTACAAAGATACTATGTTTATGGATATTGTGACCGCTGCGAACAGCGTACCAAATCCTACTATCTCCTCTGTAAACGACGGGAAGCACGAGATTATGGCTGCACCTACTGCTACCATGCCTGCTGCAACGGCTGGAACTCCAAAGCGATTTGACCTTGCCAACGCCTTTGGAAGAAGCCCGTCCTGCGCCGCCGCCTGTATTGCACGGGCGGTGAGAGCCAAAACCACTAGTATCGTCGTCACCAGTGCAAGTATAGCGGCTATCGAGACCACTTTTGCAAGCCAAGGGAACTGCACAAGCTTTGTAAAGCATGCAGCGTAGAGTGGAATATACCTCATTCCTGGGTTCTCTTCCAAGAACGAAGCGGAGACAAGTCCAAGTGTTGCGAGGATTATGAGGACATAGATCGCTGCGACTATGGACATTGCAATGAGTACCGCCTTTGGAACGTTGCGTGATGGATTCTTGACTTCAGATACCATGAAGGCTATTGCAACTATTGAGCCATAGCCCACCATTGCCGTTGGAACGGCAGCCATGAAACCAAACGTTCCTGTCTTTCCCTGCGTGAAGAACGGGGTGAGCATTGCCCCATCCCAGCTACCTCCAAAGAAACATGCTAAAACGTACACGCTTAAGGCGGCTATGAGCGCTGCAACCAGTACGCTGTTGAGCTTGCCCGCTACGGAGAAGCGTATTGAGTTGAGGACAAGGCAAATTGCAATGGTCGCAATGGCAAGTGGTATCTGCACGCCGCTTGGAAGGTTGAATCCGGCTCCAAGATATGTGGCTACATAGATTGCAGCGAATGCGACAGCGACTATATTTGCGTTTATATAGCCCCACGTGGATATCCAACCCCAGAACGAGCTGTCTTTTCCGTCCTTGCCAAGGGCTTTGGAAGGGAACACGAAAACTCCACCTGAACGCGGGAAGCGGGTGGACAGCTCCGCACATATGAGACCGTAGACAAGCATTACGGCCGCCGCAAGTATCCATGAAAGCACCGCAGCTGGACCCGCCTTATACATCGTAAGCCCTGAAAGCGAGAAAATCGCACTCCCAATCATGCTCCCCACGATAATCGTGACACAGGTGAAAAGTCCAATCTTGCTTTCTTCTTTCGACATGGAAGCCCTCCAATTCATGATTTTTTCTTAGCCCGATGATACCGAGAATCCCTTCTCTTGGCAACTTTTGGGGAAACACTTTGTAAATACTTGACTGCCTTTGCAGGTGTGTGATATCGTTTTGATATCAAAAAGATTTTAATGCGGACTCTCGTTCCGCTGCTTGGAGGTGAACATGGTTGCTTCTGTGAAAAACGTTGAAGAGAAGAGGCTCAAGACAAAGAGCGGGTTTGGAATCCTATTTCTTATGCTTTTGGTTTTTCTGTTGGCCGGTGCGGGTTGTGTCTTTGGAGGAATCAATATTGACAAGGGGAGCGTCGTCCTAGGAGGGGTTCTTCTTGGTTTGAGTTCCCTGGTATTGGTTGTAGATCTGGTTTGCGTTCCTGGACTCAAGATCATAAAGCCAAACGAGGCTCTGGTTCTGTCTCTTTTTGGAAAATACTACGGTACAATATACGAAAGCGGCTTTCATTATGTGAATCCGTTCTGTACGGCAATATATCCAAAGAAACGTGACGACGATGCCGCCGCAAAAGTTGCGGATTCCAAGAAAAACGGGCAGGATTTGATGGCCGTATCCATCCAAAAGAAGATTTCCACCAAACTATCAACGTTCGTCAATGGCGCGCAGAAGGTCAATGACAAGCTTGGAAATCCAATCGAGGTTGGAGCAATCGTTATCTGGAAGGTGGTCAATGCAACGAAGGCTGTCATAAACATAGACAACTATATAGAGTTTCTTTCCAATCAGACCGATTCCATCATAAGGAATGTTGCTCGCCTGTATCCATACGATGACATGGATGACTCAGAGGACAACGATGCCGAGGAACTTACGCTTCGCGGTTCGTCCAGTCTCATCGCAGAGCAGATGAAGAAGGAGCTGTCCGACAAGGTGGAGGAGGCTGGGATAGAGATTGTTGACGTTCGCATAAACCAGATTGCATACGCTCCAGAGATTGCAGCCGCAATGCTCCAAAGACAACAGGCAGTTGCCATTATAGCTGCAAGACGCAAGATAGTCGAAGGTGCCGTGAGCATGGTGGAGATGGCTTTGGATCAACTCAAGACCAATTCCGTCGTTGATCTTGACGAGGAGCGCAAAGCCCAGATGGTTTCCAATCTCCTTGTGGTTCTCTGCGGAAACAAGGAAGCCAACCCTGTTCTTAACGCAGGTTCGATATATTGATGTAGTATGTCCGGTATAGAGGTGTTATGGCAGAACAAGACCAGAACAAGACTAAGAAACAGGTTCCTCTGAGACTCTCAAAGACATTGTTCGATGAACTTTCTGCATGGGCACAGGATGATTTTCGTAGTCTCAACGGCCAAATAGAGTATCTTTTGACGGAGGCTGTAAGAAAACGCCGCAAAAAGGATGTCTGACACATCTTTCGTTTTGGAGAAGTTTGGAAGGCCGCCGTTGTGCGGCTTTTCAAATGGACTACGGTTAGAGCATATTAACTACTTTTTTTATGATTGGGTCTTCGCAGTCTTGATGGAGGTGAAGACGGTAGCGGCTACGAAGCGCGTTTCTAAGCGCTTTTCTACACCTGCGGTATATGCCGTCTCATGAAGGACCTTGGACTCTACGACCTTACGCCTGCTTTGTACAGATTTGACTATTCCATGAACAAAGCCAGTGTGGCATCTGTCGTGTCTGTTGCGGTTGTTGAATCCTTCGTCTCGTAAAAACAAGACTGCCACTTATCCAAGGTCCAATGCCTTTAGGTTTCGTAGCAGTCTTGATTGTTTTTGCAAAAAGCTTATTTGGGCTTACTTTCCAAAGTACCTTGCAAGGAGTCCTGCAAAA
>OQWA01000131.1_pt1 | contig 18512 bp, 20 predicted proteins | sample 1691581 | NCBI WGS metagenome assembly OQWA01 (sample SAMN03418264, study PRJEB22391) | human gut metagenome | biome: human-gut; feature: organic feature; material: feces | host: Homo sapiens | place: Tanzania | collected 2013-01
ACTAAAGTTCTTTACTCCCTGGACCCGTTTATAAGTTTTTTCTAAAGTAAGCTCACGGCATTAACATTCCCGGATTCACGAAGGAATTCAACGAGAAAACGGCAAAACAAGCAGGTATGATCATTCCTGTCATCATCACGATTTACGCAGACCGTTCGTTCTCGTTCATTATGAAGACGCCTCCCGCGCCCGTTCTTATCAAGAAGGCTTGCGGTATCGAGACGGCTTCGGGTGCTCCCAATAAAACAAAAGTCGCTTCGCTTACCAAAGCGCAAGTGGAAGAAATCGCAAAAATCAAAATGCCCGACCTTAACGCTGCTTCTCTCGAAGCTGCTATGAGCATGATCGCCGGTACTGCGCGCAGTATGGGTGTTACGGTAAAGGAGGACTAATAATATGTTCAGAGGTAAAAACTATAAAGCATCAATTGCGTCCTTCGACAAGACTAACTCTTTCGAGCCCGAAGAGGCTATGAAAATCGTGGTCGATACCGCAAAGGCAAAATTTGACGAAACAATCGAACTTCACGTAAAGCTCGGCGTTGACTCCCGTCATGCCGACCAGCAAGTCCGTGGCGTCTGCGTACTTCCCAACGGCACCGGTAAAACCGTCAAGGTTTTGGTAATCGCAAAGGGCGAAAAAGCAGACCAGGCACAAGCGGCAGGCGCAGACTTCGTCGGCGCGGAAGATATGATCGCAAAGATCCAGAACGAAGGCTGGTTCGGATTTGACGTTATGATCACGACTCCCGATATGATGGGTCTCGTCGGTCGTCTCGGTAAAGTCCTCGGCCCCAAGGGATTGATGCCTAACCCGAAATCCGGTACCGTTACCATGGATATCGTTAAGGCAATCAACGACGTTAAAGCAGGTAAGGTCGAATATCGTGTCGACAAAACCTCGATCGTTCACGTTCCTATCGGCAAAAAATCGTTCGGCCCCGAGAAACTTCTTGAAAACTTCAACACGGTTATGGAAGCACTCGTAAAAGCGAAACCCGCAGCGTCGAAAGGTACTTACCTGAAAAGCATCACCATCGCCGCAACGATGGGCCCCGGCGTCAAAGTCATCTATCGCATGAACTAATTTTATTATTATTTATAATAATAATTCACCGGGCTATTAAAAACGCTTGACGAAAGCCGACGTTTTTAGTATCATTACAGTAACTTAATATCCAAAGACAGCAAGCACCTTTTGGTTTAAAATTCGCTCGCCGAGGAACTACTAATCATTATTAAACGATTATGCCGTTTTTCACGTCTTTGGGAAACGGCATTATTTTATGCCTTAAATCTTAAAGGAGGTTATAAATGTCAGAAATCAGAACACAAAAAGAAGCGGTTGTCGAAGAAATCAAGTCGAAAATTCAGGCTGCCAAATCCGTCGTTCTCGTTGACTACAAAGGCTTGACGGTCGCTCAGGATACCGAACTTCGCACCAATTTCCGTAAAGCCGGCGTCGAATACAAGGTTTACAAAAACCGCCTTGCAAAAATCGCTTTCAACGAACTCGGATACACCTGCTTTGACGCAGCGCTCGAAGGACCTACCGCTATCGCATTTGCAATGAACGATTCCGTATCGGCGGCGAAAATCGCGGCAGAAGGCGGCAAAAAGTTCAACAAACTCGAAACGAAGTGCGGTCTTGTCGACGGCGAATTCAACGACGCGGACGCATTGAAGATCATCGCATCCTTGCCTTCAAGAGAAGTTCTTATCGCAAAGATGCTCGGCAGCATGCTTGCTCCTATCAGCAAACTTGCTTATGTGCTTAACGCTATTGCGGAAAAGCAAGAAGCTCAGGCGTAATTTTACGTCAACAAAATTAAAAACATTAAACTATTTATATTTGGAGGATTAAAAAAATGGCAGATGTCGCTAAATTGATGGAAGAAATCAAAAGTATGACAGTTATAGAATTATCTAATTTCGTAAAGGCTCTTGAAGAAGAGTTTGGTGTTTCCGCAGCTGCTCCCGTCGCAGCAGGCGCTGTTGCAGGTGCTGCCGAAGCTGCTCCCGCAGAAGAAAAGACCGAATTTGACGTTGTCCTTAAAGAAGTCGGCGCAAACAAAATCGCCGTTATCAAGGCTGTTCGTGAAGCAACCGGTCTTGGTCTTGTCGAAGCTAAACAAGCTGTTGAAGCTGCTCCGAAGACCATCAAAGAAGGTATCCCCAAGGATGCAGCGGAAGCTCTTGTTGCTAAGTTTAAAGAGGCTGGCGCTGTTGCCGAAATCAAGTAAAAAGGCGATAATTCGCGAATTTAGGCAGAAACAAAAACCGCAGACCGCTTATGTACGACAAGTACACCGCGCGTCCTGCGGTTTTTCTTTCTTGTAACTTCATCGAATTCTCGCCTTTTTACAGTGCGTTAAACATAGTATTCGGGGTTTCTGCGGGATACTGTGTACCCGTGGGGATAAATGACATCAAAATTCTGACGTTTTAGAAATGTGCAGAAAAATAAAATCTCACCTTTAAAGGGTGGGATTTTTTTATTTTTTCGAAGATACTTGCGTTTTCGGGGCGTTTGTTCTTGTGTTTTTTTGAATATCGTAATATAATGTGTGCGGATTAAAGTTATGAAAATCAAAAGCATTAAAGAAAACGATAAAAATATTTTCAAGGAACTGTCGAAAGAGTTTTACGCGTCCGGCGCGACGATAAATCCTTATAACGACGAAACAAACGAAAAAACGTTCAGATACCTTACTTCGGCGCATCACAACCTGTTCGGTTATCTCATCATATCCGACGACGGAAACTGCGCGGGGTATTCCTTGCTCACGTCGTATTGGTGCAACGAAGAAGGCGGCGAAATCATTATCATTGACGAACTGTACGTCAAAAAAGAGTATCGCCAGCACGGATACGCAAAACACTTTATCAACTGGGCGGAAAACCACTTCAAAGGACGCGCTGTCGAAATGACGCTTGAAGTGCTGTCCGACAACGCGCACGCAATCGATTTGTATTCGGAGCTGGGGTTTGCGCCCGACGGCTTCACGACAATGACAAGAAAAATATAAAGGCTTCCGACGGGAAGTCTTTTTTATGTTTTCGACATTGAAAAATCGCCGCGTGTGTGATACAATAAATTTACAAAACCAAATCGAAAAGGAAACGAAATGAGCATCGGAACAAAGATACTGAACAAAATCGTGTCGCTCGCGCAGGCGACCGGCGGGCAGGTTGAAGGAAACAAGGACGTAACCGACGAAATGAAAAACCTTGCGCGGACTACCGCGGAAGAAGGCGTCGTAATGCTTAAAAACGACGGCGCGTTGCCGCTGTCCGGAAACGACGTCGTTGCGGTTTTCGGCAGGGTGCAGAACGATTGGTTTTACGTCGGATACGGCTCGGGCGGGGACGTCAAACCGCCGTATAAAGTAAACCTTATTAAAGGGCTGGAAAACGAAGGCGTGAAAATCGACGAAACGCTGAAAAAAATCTATGCCGACTGGTCGGTCAAAAACGTGCCTTACGAAGGATTTTGGGGGCATTGGCCGTTCCATTTTGACGAAATGCCGCTTTCCGACAAGGTTGTCGGCGAAGCCGCAAAGCGCGCGAACAAGGCGATTGTCGTTATCGGGCGCGCGGCGGGCGAAGATCGGGAACAAAAACTTGAAAAGGGCAGTTTTTATCTGACCGACGAAGAAAAGAAAATGCTGTCCGTCGTGACGAAAAATTTCAACAGCACGATTTTAATCATCGACAACGGCAATATTATGGATTTGTCGTTTATCGACGCTTACGGCAGCGCGCTTTCCGCCGCGCTTTACGTCTGGAACGGCGGCATGGAATCGGGAAACGCCGTGGCGCGCGTCCTTTCCGGCAAGGTCAATCCGTCTGGCAGACTTCCCGACACGATAGCAAAACGCTATAACGATTACCCGTCGGCGAAAAACTTCGGCGGGAAGAAATATAACAATTATCAGGAAGACATTTACGTCGGCTATCGCTTTTTTGAAACGTTTGACAAAACCGCGGTGAGATATCCTTTCGGCTTTGGATTAAGCTACACGACGTTTGAAGAAAAAGGCGCGCTCAAAAAGGACGAACAAGGCTTTTTCGTTGACGTCAGCGTAAAAAATACGGGCGACGTTCCCGGAAAAAACGTTGTGGCGGTGTACGTTTCCGCGCCGCAAGGGGAACTCGGAAAGCCCGAAAAAATCCTTGTCGGATTTCATAAGACAAAGGAACTTGAAACCGGCGAAACCGAAGAATTTATCATTCGGATTCCGCTTGAAAACATAACGTCGTTTGACGAAACGGGTTGCACGGGATACAAGTCGTCGTACGTCGTAGAGTGCGGCGAATACAAAGTATTCCTTGGCGCAAACGTGCGCGAAAGCAAGTTAATCGGTGCGTTTTATATCAATGAACCCGTGTTTACGACGGTAAATGCAATTTGTCCCGTACAACACGATTTCAACGTGATATACCCGAAATACTTCAAGCGCGTGAAATATATCATGGGTGAAAAGCCCGTGCATAAGGCGAAGTTTGAAAGAGCCGAACGCATTATTTCAAATATCCCGGCGCTTTCTGAAAAGAAGGGCGACGTTGACTTTTTTGAAGTACAAGGCGGAAAGTGCAGCCTTGACGAATTTATCGCGTGCTTGTCGATTTCGGAACTTGAAATGCTGACGCACGGCGATTACAAAATGAACAGCCCGTTGGGCGCAAAAGGCAACGCCGGCGTATTCGGCGGGATATCCGAAAGCCTCAGGGAAAAAGGCGTGCCGGCGGTTGTTACGACCGACGGTCCGTCGGGAATAAGGCTTATGACGTACGCCTCGCTTTTGCCGTGCGGTACTGCGATTGCGTCGACGTTCAATAAGGAGCTTGTGGAAAAACTTTACGGCGCGGTTGCGGAAGAAATGTTAAAAAAGGGCAGCGACGTTTTGCTTGCGCCCGGAATGAATATACACCGAGATCCTCTTTGCGGAAGGAATTTTGAATATTTTTCGGAAGATCCGCTGCTTTCCGGGAATATGGCGAGCGCGGTTGTCAAAGGTTTGCAAAGTAAGGGCGTATCGGCGTGTCCGAAGCATTTCGCGTGCAACAATCAGGAAACGAAACGGAAGAAAAACGATTCGCGCGTATCGGAGCGCGCGCTCAGGGAGATATACCTTAAAGGCTTTGAGATTTGCGTAAAGACGGCGGATCCCAAAATGATTATGACGTCGTACAACAAGGTAAACGGCGTTTACAGTTGCTATAATTTCGATTTATGCACCGAAGTTTTAAGGAACGAGTGGGGCTTTACGGGCGCGGTAACGACCGACTGGTGGAACGTCCCCGAAAACGATCCCGACAACGCCCGCGTGAGAAACAACGCATACCGCGTACGGGCAGGCAACGACGTACTTATGCCGGGCGGGACTCACGTTAAGGGAAAATACGACAATTCCGCCGAGCAATCGGTGAACGACGGTGCTCTCCGCCGTGAAGAACTTGAAAACGCCGCGCGACACGTCCTATCGATGATGCTTGACGTGCCGTCGGTAAGAAGGAAAATCAAAAAATAAAATCGTTTATGAAAAGAAAAAGAGCGGATAGTCCGCTCTTTTCGTTTTCAAGAAAATCATTTTACGTTTCGGGTGAAGCATCTTGTCTTTGAAAGACCGTCCTCGACGACGATGTGGTCGGCGGAGCATACGCCGTCCGAGTTATAGGCACATTTAACGGACGCGCACGTGACGGAGTTTTCGATATTGCCCGTGCCGAAGTCTTCCGCCGCCTCGATATCTGCAAAAGTCTGTGCAAGAATACCGCCTTCACGCTTGATTTTGCTGGCGCACACGCCTTTTTCGGTGATGTTTACGATGCCCGCCACGCAGCGGGATTTTACGTTGTGTTCACAATTTACCGTATGACAAATAATATTATCCATTTTATCCTCCGAAATAATTTTTTTCAAATGCGGCAAAAATATACGGCGAAGTCGTCAAAAACTTGAAAACGCGCCGTATTTATGGTATTATATCGTTGAGGTGATAATATGAAAGTTATTTTATTAAGCGACGTCAAAGGCACCGGCAAAAAAGGGCAAATCCTTGAAGTCAGCGACGGATACGCAAGAAATTGTTTGTTGAAGAAGAAACTCGCAGTCGAAGCGACCGCCTCCGCGCTTAACGAAAACGCGCAAAAGAAAGCGGCGGAAGAAAAACGCATCGCCGAAGAAATCGCGGAAGCGAAAGTCGTCAAAGAAAAGCTTGAAAAAAGCGTCATCGACATCGGCGTGAAATGCGGCGACGGCAAAATGTACGGCAGCGTAACGACCGCAGACATCGCGGAAGGCTTAAAAAAACAAGGTATCGAAATCGACAAAAAGAAAGTCGTGCTGAAAGAAAACATCAAGGCTTTGGGCGTGTTTGAAATCGAAATCAAAGTGTACGCGGGCATTTCCGCAAAAGTAAAAGTCAACATCGTCAAGGCAAATGACTGACCTTTTTGAAAACGAGCGCATCGACGATCTGGAAATCAACGACCTTCGGCTTATACAAAATGCCGAAGGCTATTGTTTTACGTCGGACAGCGTGCTTCTTGCAAACCTTGTGAAAGCAAGGAAGACGGACAAAATTCTGGATGTCGGCGCAGGCAGCGGGATAATCTCGATACTCCTTGCGGGGAAGATGGGATACGGCAACGTGTCGGCGCTCGAAATTCAGAAAAATATGGCGGCTCTTGCCGCGCGAAATGTCGAAATGAATGGTTTAAGCGACAAAATTGTCGTGATAAACTCTTCTTTGCAGGAATTTGCAAAAAGCGTCCCTGCGGAAAGTTTCGACGTCATCGTGTCGAATCCGCCTTACAAAAAGCCCGACTCCGGCGAGATGGACAAGAACGAAACCCGCGCCGTTTCAAAGTACGAACTGAAACTTACGCTTGACGAACTTATCGAAAACGCAAGACGACTTTTGAAGTTTCGCGGGAAGTTTTATATGGTGCATCGCGCCGACCGCATGGCGGAATGTATTTATAAATTGAAACAAAACAATATCGAGCCCAAGGTAATGACGCTTGTTTACCCAAAGGCCGAAAAATCCCCCGACGTCGTGATTTACGAGTGCATTAAGGGCGCGTCGGAAGGCGTGAAAATCAACACGCTTATCGTTTACGACGAGAACGGCGAATATACCGCGCTCGCCAGAAAAATGTATTCCAAGGATTGATATGGCAGGCACTTTATACGTTGTGGGTACGCCCATCGGAAATCTGAAAGACATCACTTATCGCGCGGTCGAAACGCTTTCGTCCGTGGATGTCATTGCGTGCGAGGACACGCGCGTATCGTTAAAACTGTTGTCTTATTACAACGTCAAAAAACCCCTTATCAGTTATTACAAACAAAAAGAACGCGAAGGCTCGGAAAAGATAATTTCGCTACTTTCGGACGGCAAAAACGTCGCGCTCATCACCGACGCGGGTATGCCGTGCGTCAGCGATCCTGGCGCGATACTCGTGTCGGAATGCAGGAGTGCGGGGCTCAAAGTCGAAATCGTGCCGGGGGCAAGCGCGGTCGTGTCGGCAGTCGCGCTTTCGGGGATAACGTCGCGCGGGTTCACTTTTTTGGGATTTTTGCCCGAAAAACGCAAGGATAAGGAAGAACTTGTAAAAGATTTTAAGTTTTCTTCCGAGCCCGTCGTATTTTACGTCAGCCCGCACGAGATAAACGACGACGCGAAATTTTTGTACGAATCTTTCGGCGAAAGGCAGGTTTTTGTCGTACACGAGCTGACGAAAATGTTTGAAAGCGTCGAAGAACAAAATCTTTCTTCCTTTTCGATACCGTCGCCGAAGGGCGAATACGTCCTTATCGTGATGCCAAGCACCGGCGGAAACGCATTGAATGACCTTAGTATCGCCGACCACGTCCGCCATTATATGCAAAGCGGTATGACGAAAAAGGACGCGATAAAACGCACGGCGTCCGACAGGAACGTCGACAAAAACACGGTTTACTCAGAAGTTCTTGATTTATAAACAAGAATTTAACGGCAGAATTGACAAAAATCCGCATACTTTGACAAAACAAATCAAAAACGAAAAATCCGCGACACCGTCTTAGTGTTATTATTTTTGCAAATAACATAAGGGCGGTATTTTTTCATTGAAAAACGACGCGGACGGAAAAACAATTTCACGGGAAGAATTCGGAAAGGGCAATTTGAAAAAAATATGCGACTGTTTGTCGAAAACGTTTGATAAGGGGAACGTACTGGTTGTTTTCGACGAAAAGAGCAGTAATGTTTCCGACGACGTCGTAAGGTATCTTTTGAAAGGCGGATATTTCGTAAGGACGGCGGAAACACACGGAAAAGCCGAGGAACTTCCCGCAGTCGACGAGTGCGTAAAATATATAGTGGGAGTGGGCGGCGGAGGTGTTGCGGACGACGCAAGACTTCTTGCAAAACGTCAAAGCGTCGGATATTCCATTGTGATTACCGCGCCCGACAACGACAATTTTGCGTCGGACGGGACGTATATCCTGAACGAATACGTGTATACGGGCGCGCCAGATTTCGTCCTTATCGACGAGGAAGTCGTTGAAAAATCGACGGGCACTGAGGCGGCGGCGGGCTATGGCAGGGCGTTTTCGTGTCTTGTCGGGCTGTTCGACGCGGACTTCAAAAAACTTATGTTTGCGCGTGATTTTGACGAATCCGCCGTGAATACCGTCGCGGAAAGCATAAAAATATTTGAGTCCAAGAAAAACGACGACAATTTCAAAACCCGTCTTGCAAGACTGATGTTCACGATTTCCAAAGCGAAAAACAACCTCGATATGAAAGCGGAAAGCGCGGACGCCGTCGCCAGGGTGATGACCGAAAAATTCGGCAGGACTTTCGGCGAAAACTCATTTCTTGCGGCGTATATGATACTGAACGTGTACAGGCTGTATCTGGAATCGGACGCCACCGACACGCTTATCCCGGAAGATATCGTGTTGACCTTGAAAACGCTTGAAAAAATGCGCGTTGTAAACTATAATAATTACATGTCCGATTTGTCGGTAACGACGGCGACGGATTATCTGAAACAAACGTTCATATTAAGCGAATATCGCAGGGAAATGTACGAGCGGCTGGACGGCATGGATTTGCCCGCCGTTGCGAAATTCTGGCGAAGGCTTTACGACGACGCAGGCTTCTGGCTGAAACGATACGCGTCGTCGGACGAATTGTTTAAGGTGATGGCTCTGGCGTCGGAACTGTCGGAAGGCGGACTTTTGAAATACGTAAAAAGGACGGGCTTTTTCGAAAGGTTTATCTGATATGACACTCACGAAAGAACTTTTGGACGTTGAATTGTTTTTGTTCGATATGGACGGCACGGTCTATATCGGCGATAAGGAAATCGCGGGCAGTTTCGACGCGATACGCGCGCTGAAAAAACTTGGCAAGCGCATTTGCTTTTTCACGAATAACAGCAGCAAAGCCGCGGAAGATTACATCGAAAAACTTCATAAAATGGGGCTCGATATCACCCGCGACGAAATTTATACTTCGGGCGAAGTAACGTGCGAATACGTCAACCGCGTTTATCCCGGCGCGTCGGTGTTCGTCATGGGCAACGAGAAACTCAAAGCCGAGTTTATCCGCCACGGCATTAAACTTTCTGAGGACAATCCCGATTTGTGCGTGCTCGGCTTCGATACCGAACTCGAATATTGGAAACTTTATCGCTTTTGCAAGTGGCTGAACAAAGGAAAGCCTTATATCGCGACTCACCCCGACCTTAACTGTCCCGCGGACGAGTGCCCGATGCCCGACATCGGCGGAATGATTTTGTTTATCAACGCAACCATATCGAGAAATCCCGACATCATAATCGGCAAACCCGAAAGAGAAGCGGGAGAAGGCGTGAAAAGAAAATTTAATCTTCCGGCAAACAAGATTGCGATGGTCGGCGACAGGCTTTACACCGACATAGCGTTCGGCTTCAACAACGGCTTTAAGACGGTGCTGGTGCTGTCGGGCGAAACGACGGAAGAAATGGTTGGTGCCTCGGACAGGAAACCCGACGTAGTACTGCCGTTTGTCAAGGACTTAATCAAATAAACAAAGCGTCCGAAAGGACGCTTTTTTCGTGTCAAAACATTTTCGTTTATTATCGAATAATAAGTTATTTTGTCGAGATAATCATTTTATCAATCGCTTTTTAATGATAAAGTTTATTTTATACATTTTCAAAGGATAAATCGTTTTTAATGCCGAATTAAAACGGCAGTTTCAAAATCGGAAAGGTGGCAATAATTCGGGTATGAAAAAACTATTGCTGCTTATTCTTATCGCGATATCGTGCACTCTGCTTTCGGGAAGGGAGTTGAACGAGTTTTTCACAAACCGCGATTACGTCGAATACAGAAACGACAAAGGAAGACTCCTTGGCGAAACGTTCACTTTTGACGAAGACGAGTTTTCAAAAGACGATTTATATAAAAAGTTTTTCGTGATTTATCATTTTGACGGGAGCCTTGACGACGTCGAGATAACCTATGCTTATTCTCCTGTTTTGAAAGGCATCGAAATCGTGGACGGAAAGCCCGTAAATTTGCAGATAACGAAGCGCGGCGACGTCGTAACGGTGTCGAACCCCGTCAATATGGGAAGTTATTGATTATTTTGAGGGCGGATGGTATAAGAAAAATTTTTCGGGACAATAATCAAGCAGGAGGTCAGTATGAACAAATTCAAGTCAGCGTTAATAAAAACAGGTAAATTTTTGAGAAAGAACGTTTATTACGTAGTAATCGTCGTCGCGGTTGCGGCAATCTGCGCGATCGTCGGCGTTACGGTTTCAAAAACCAAACAGGCGAAAAACAGCACGCCCGTCGTCAACGACACGAATATCGAGAGTCCTCAGGACAAGCCCGCGGACAAGCCCGATCCCGTGGTCAAACCCGATCCCGTCAAACCCGATCCCGTCGTGTTTATCGTACCCGTCAAAGACAGCGCGGTCGGCGCAAGTTTTTCGGAAACGGAACTCGTGTTTTCAAAAACGTTGGAACAATGGAGCACGCATAGGGCAATCGACTTCATGGCGGAAGAAGGCGCAAGCGTATTTGCGGTATGGGACGGCACGGTGTCCGAAATCGTCAACGATCCGCTGTACGGATACTGCGTGAGCATATCGCACGGGGACGGGCTTGTCACGAAATATTGCGGCTTGTCCGACAAGGTCAACGTATCCGTTTCGCAAACGGTGAAGAAAGGCGCGAAAATCGGCGAAATCGGAAACAATATGATTGTCGAAAGCGCGGACGGGACGCATCTTCATTTTGAAACCTATAAGGACGGAAAACTCATAAATCCCGAAGATTACTTCGTCCAGAGCGAAAAATAAAAACACTGCAAAACACCCTATTCAGGGTGTTTTTTCATGCAAAAACCGCCGTAATTTCGTTACTTTTTTAACAATACTTAGAAAATAACATAATACTTGACAGCGTAATAAGCCCTGCGATATAATTAAATTGTCGGTCAGTCGTACGACAAATGCCGACAGAAGGGAAATTATGAAAGAATTTGCAAAAATCGAAAGGGCGGTGCATGCGATTGCGCCGTCAGTCAACGTATCTAATGAAAACAACTGTGTGGTTCTTCGCGGGGAACTCGATAACTGGGACGACGTCGTCAGGTGCGGCAGGGCTGCCGTCAGCAAAAAATATCTGGGCGTCATCAACGATATCACTCTTCGCGGTTTCGAACAAAAGGTACGACTCCCAAAAATCAACGACAAACTTTACGACGGAAGAAAACCCGACGTCCTTATCGTGGGCGGCGGTATTTCGGGCGCGACGATTGCACACGAGCTTTCAAAATGGCAGCTTGACGTGATGCTTGTCGAAAAGGGATACGACGTCGCCGTCGGCGCAACTTCAAGAAACGACGGTTGCGTGCACGTCGGCATCGACCTTACTCCGAAACTCGTCAAACACGATTACCTTATCAAAGGCAACGCGATGTACGACGAATTATGCGACGATATGGACGTCAAGTTTGAAAGAACCGGGCACATGATGCTTATGTATTATAAGTGGGAAAGACTGCTTATGCCCATTGTCGGACTTTGGTCAAAAATCCTTAAAATCAAAGGAATGAGATATATCGACAGAAAAGAACTGCTGAAAATCGAGCCCGAAGCGGTCGAATGGGCGCGCGGCGCGTACTATATGCCCACGGGCGGTATGGTTTCGCCGTATAAACTTACGGTCGCGCTTGCGGAACACGCGGCGGAAAACGGCGTGCACGTTTGTCTGAATACCGCGGTGCTCGGAATGAAGGTCGAAGACGGCGAAATCAAAAGCGTCGAGACCAACCGTGGCACGATTTATCCGCGACTTGTCATAAACGCGGCGGGTACTTACGCCGACGTCATTGCCGATATGGCGGGCGACAGAACGTTTACCATTCACCCGAGAAAGGGTATCGACGTTATTCTGGACAAGAAAAAGGGCAATCTCGCGCATACGTCGATGTCGAAAATGCCGTTTGTCCACGTTCCCGCAAACTGGAAGGAAACGAAAGGTAAAGAAGGCTTGCTGAGAACCCTTATGAAAGGAAAAAGCCTGAACGAAACGCAAAAGACGCATACCAAAGGCGGCGGCGTTATTCATACCGTCGACAACAACGTATTGCTTGGGCCGAATGCAATCGAAGTGCCCGACCGTGAAGATTTTACGACGGATATGCAAAGCGTTCAGGACATCGTTACGAAACAAAAAATCATACAGGACAAACTCGGTATGGGTGACGTCATCACGTACTTTGCAGGCGAACGTCCCGCAACGTATGAGGAAGACTTCGTCGTGCGCCGCGGTATATTCACGAAAAATATCATCGAGGTCGCGGGGATTCAGTCCCCCGGCATTACGACTGCGCCCGCCGTTGCGAAAGACGTCGAAAGATGGGCGATTATGTTCCTTGGAAAACAAGAGAAAGTCAAGGTCAACGAAAACTACAACCCGAAACATAAAAGCGTGCCGCACCTTGCCGATATGAGCGAAGAAGAGCGGAACGAACTTATTAAGAAAAACCCCGCTTACGGCGAGATCGTTTGCCGTTGCGAGGAAATCTCGAAGGGCGAAATTCTGGACGCCGTCAGAAGCGCGGTGCCGGTATATACGGTTGACGCGATAAAGCGCAGAGTGCGTCCCGGTATGGGTAGATGCCAGGGCGGTTTCTGCGGCCCGACGGTTGTGAAAATCCTTGCGGAAGAAAAAGGCTGCTCCGTTGAGGAAATTACAAAAGGCAACGATTACAGCGTGATTTTATACAATAAAACCAAAAAGGGGGCTGAAACTAATGTATGATACGGTAGTTATCGGCGGCGGCCCCGCCGGTCTTGCAGCGGCAATTTCCGCAAATAAAGAAGGCGCAAAAGTATTACTTATCGAGCGCGAGCCGAAACTCGGCGGTATCCTGAAACAGTGCATACACGACGGCTTCGGACTTATCACTTTCAAGGAAAAACTTTCGGGGCCGGAATACTCCGAAAGGTTCATCGATGAACTTTTTGAAACCGACGTCGAAGTCAAACTTCTGACCTTCGTCACGAAAATCGAAAAAACCGAAAACGGCTTCACGATTTACTTTGTCAACAGAGACGGCGCAAGCCACGTTTCGACAAAAACCATCGTCCTTGCAACGGGTTGCAGGGAAAGAACCGCAAGGCAGATTTTCATACAAGGCACCCGTCCGTCGGGCGTATTCACCGCGGGTACGGCGCAAAACTACGTCAACCTTATGGGCGAAATGCCCACGAAACGTTGCGTAATTCTGGGCAGCGGCGACATCGGCCTTATCATGGCGCGCCGCCTGACGCTCGAAGGCGCGAAAGTCCTTGGCGTTTACGAAGTGAAACCGACGCCGTCGGGACTTACGAGAAACATTCATCAGTGCCTTATCGACTTTGATATTCCTTTGCATTTGTCGCACACGGTCACCCGCGTTTTCGGCGAAGACAGACTTACCGCCGTCGAGGTTGCGAAAGTCGACGAAAAAATGCAGCCGATTAAGGGCACGGAAGAAATTATCGAGTGCGACGCGCTTATCCTGTCCGTCGGACTTATCCCCGAAAACGAACTTGCGGAAAGCCTGGACGTCGATATTAACCGCCGTACGAAAGGCCCCGTCTGCGATCAGAATTATATGACGAGCGTCGAAGGCATTTATTCCGCGGGCAACTGCCTGCACGTCAACGACCTTGTCGATTACGTCACGGAAAACGCTCTCGAAGCGGGCAGAAACAGCGCGCATTACGAAAAACGCGCAAGAAAATACGTTCCGCTTTCAATCGACAACAACTTTTTGTATATCGTGCCGACCGTGCTTGACGTAAATGGCGACACGTCCGACGTTACGGTTTACTTCCGCGCGTCGCGCGATATGAAAAACGCAAGGCTTAGACTCAGCGTCGACGGCAAAGAAGTCATGACCAAAAAGTATCAGGCGGTACGCCCGCCCGAAATGGAAAGGCTCAAAATCAATTTCAAAGACTTCGGCGTGAACGAGAATTCCAAGGTGGAATTCACGCTTTTCGAGGAGGAATGATTATGAAAGAACTCGTATGTATCGTTTGTCCCAACAGCTGCAAACTTTCGATATCCGAAAACGGCGAAGTAACGGGTGCGCGTTGCCCGCGCGGCAAAAAATTCGCGACGGAAGAACTGACCTGTCCGAAACGCACCGTTTGCACGACGGTCGCGACGGTTTTTGACGACTATCCCGTTTTACCCGTCCGCACGGAAACCGAAATTCCCAAGGACAAAATCCCCGCGCTTATGGAACTTGTCAACAATTTCACGCTGAAAAAACGCGTGGCGCGCGGCGAGGTCGTCATCGAAAACGTGCTCGATACGGGCGTGAACCTTATCAGCACCTCGAATATGCTTTACGATTATTTTGTAAAAATATAATTATAAAGGGGAAAAAATTATGAAATACGGACCTTTGGCATTAAGTTTCGACTTCGGCACGCAGAGCGTGCGCGCCATACTTTTCGATAAGACAGGCGAAATCAGAGGCAAAGAAAAAATCGATTATAAACGCCCGTATTTTTCGGTAAAGCCCGGCTATTGCGAACAGACCGCCGATTTTTACTGGGATAATATGTGCACCGTTTCAAAGATGCTCAAAGAATCTTCGGGCGAACTTTGGAACGATATCGTCGCAATGAGCGTAACGTCTTTGCGCGACGTCATCACGTGCCTGGACAAAAACAACAATCCGTTAAGACCGTTTATTTTGTACCTTGACGGAAGAAGGGTTGAAAATCCGCTTGATTATATGCCGTCCGGGAAGAAAAAACTCGTAAGGCTTGCGGGGGCGCTCGATATGTGCGCCGCTCAGTACGCCGCGACTTTTTCAAACTGGCTTGCCATTAACGAGCCGAATATCTGGTCAAGAACGAAAAAAGTCGTAATGCTCCCGACGTATATCCATTATAAACTTTTGGGAAAACTTTGCGACAGCGTTGCGAATCAGGTTGGGCACGTCCCGTTCAATTACAAGAAAAAAGAGTGGATGCAACCGTCCGAAATGACCTATTTCATTTTCGGCAGCATCAGACCCGATATGCTTGTGCAGGACCTTAAAAAGCCGTGTGAAGTTATGGGATACATATCAAAAGAAGTCGCCGAAATCACGGGGCTTCCCGAGGGGCTTCCCGTTATCGCGTCGGGCGCGGACAAGGCGTGCGAAACCCTTGCGGTAGGTTGCGATGGTCCCGACGTCGCCGCAATATCCATGGGCACCGCCGCAAGTATCGAAATCACGACCGAAAAATACGTGGAGCCGCAACCGTTTTTGCCGGCGTATCCGTCGATTTATCAGGACAAATATAACCCGGAAGTCCTTATTTTCCGCGGTTACTGGATGATCAGTTGGTTCAAAAACGAGTTCGCGCATAAGGAGCTTGTCGAAGCGTCGGAGCGCGGCGTTATCCCCGAAAAACTGCTGGACGAACATTTGCGCGACGTCCCCGCGGGTTCGGACGGACTTATCCTGCAACCTTTCTGGTCGCCGGGCACGTCAAATCCCGAGGCGAAGGGCGCGGTCATCGGTTTTGCAGACTACCACACGCGTGTGCACGTTTATCGCGCTATTATCGAAGGCATCGGATTTGCGCTGTACGACGCGCTTAAATCGATGGAAAAACGCGCGGGCTACGATATTAAACGCATTATGGTGTCGGGCGGCGGCGCGAATTCGGAAGAAGTGTGCCAGATTACCGCCGACTTGTTCGGTTGCAAAGTGCAAAAAATACAGACGTACGAAACGTCCGCTCTCGGCGCAGCGATGGCGTCGTTTACCGGTGTAGGGGAATATAAACAGCTTTCGGACGCGGTGAAGAGTATGTCGCACATCACTTACGAGTACGTGCCGAACAAGGAAAATCACGAGATTTATCGCAAACTTTACGACAGAGTTTATCGCAAACTTTACGACGCCAACAAAAAATTCTACAAAGAAATCCGCGAAATCATCAAACATTAAAAGCGGAAATATGCACATATCGGCATAAATAAAAAGGGCAGACTTTCGTCTGTCCTTAATTATTTGCTCACAAGATCACGCGTTGTTTTCTTCTTCGCGCAGCGCCTTTTCGTACGCTTCCAGAACGCGGGTTTTGATAAGTTCGCGCGTTTCGGTGTTGATGGGGTGCGCGATATCCTTATATTCACCGTCGGGCGTTTTTCTGGACGGCATCGCAATGAAGTTGCCGTCGTTACCTTCGATAATTTTGATGTCGTGAATCACAAAACAGTCGTCGATAATTATCGAGGCGACCGCGCGGAACTTGGTTTCGTCGCGTTTTATAAGCCTGATTCGTATGTCTGATATGTTCATGTTTATCCCTCCGCAACATATAATTTAAGATAATTTTACAAGGTTTTTCTCAATAATGCAATACTTTTTTGTATTTTTTCTCGTTATTGTCAAAAAATCGGCGGCAATCATATAATGCCGTATGATTTTTTTAAGCGGAAAAAAAGTGCATTTTATAGGCGTCGGGGGCGCGTCGATGAGCGCGCTCATAAGGTGGGCGAAGTCGTACGGGGCGGAAGTTTCGGGAAGCGACGGGGCGTATTCCAAAACACTTTCGGGACTTATTGAAGACGGCTTTGACGTTTACGTCGGCAAGGACGAAAAGAGAATTCCGGACGTCGATATCGTCGTTTACACGTCGGCAGTGAGCGATGAAAATCCCGAACTTTCCCGCGCGCGATCGCTCAAAAAAACAGTTGTCGAGCGGCACGATTTTCTGGGGCTTCTCAGCGAAAATTTCGAAAAGGTTATCGCCGTTTCCGGCACTCACGGCAAAACCACGGTAACGTCTTTAATCGCCGCGATTTTGAAAAATGCCGGCAAAAAATTCACCGCGCACATAGGCGGATTTTCAAACGATCTGGGCGGGAATTTTGTAAGAACCGGCGACGAAATTCTTGTGACGGAAGCGTGCGAATACAAAAGACATTTCCTGTCGCTGCACCCCGATATCCTTGCGATTCTGAACGTGGAGTGCGACCACCCGGACTGTATAAACACGTTGTCGGACGCATTGTCGCTTTTTGCCGAGTTTGCACGAAATGTGCCGAATAACGGCTTAATAATCAAAAATTCAAACGTAAAGTACTGTGATTTGCATATATGCAAAAATGTGCATATTGAAAACTTTGGCGGCGCGGACGCGAAATGGCAGGCGGAAAACATATATTCGCACGGGGGAATATGTGAATATGATATCCTGAGAAACCGAGAATACTATATGCGAGTCCGCCCTGCGCTTTTAGGACGACACAACGTGAAAAACGTCCTTGCCGCGGTTGCCGTTTGCGACGCGCTTTCGATTGACAAAAACGTAATGAAGGACGCCATTGAAAACTTCAAGGGAGTTAAACGCCGCCTTGAAAAAACGGGGGAAGTAAACGGCGCGGACGTGTACGTCGATTACGCCCATCACCCGTCGGAAATAACGGCGTCGATAAGCGCGATTAAACCCGTTGCGAAAAATAGACTTTTCGTGATTTTTCAGCCGCATACTTTCAGCCGCACGGCAAAGTATTTTCAGGAATTCGCATTATCGTTCAACGCTGCCGACGAAGTATGGTTCGTCCCGACCTATCCCGCGCGCGAAAAGGAATCGGACGGGAAAACGTCTTTCGATTTGTTCAGATACGTCGACGAAAACGTGCGCCCCGCCGAATACGTGAAAGATTTCGTGACGGCGGCGAAAAAAATCAAGGAAACGGCAAGAGCCGGCGACGTAATAATGATTATGGGTGCCGGCGACGTCGACATCATCGCCGATTTGCTGAAAGAATAAAAAGAAAAGCAAACAAAAAAATGGACGAGTTGTTTGAAGAATGGACGATTCTAAGCGAGAAATTGGAGGGCAAGAGTAATGAGTAAAAATTTTTTGGCAAAAAAATATCAGGCGGAGCCTTTTTTCCTCACCGCCGCAGCCGGTCAGCAGCATGCTGCAGGCCATAATAGCCAT
>OQWA01000133.1_pt1 | contig 18254 bp, 11 predicted proteins | sample 1691581 | NCBI WGS metagenome assembly OQWA01 (sample SAMN03418264, study PRJEB22391) | human gut metagenome | biome: human-gut; feature: organic feature; material: feces | host: Homo sapiens | place: Tanzania | collected 2013-01
ACGGCGCGCAGGAAAATCAAAGCTGCTCGTACTTTTTGAAGACTATCTTCGCACATCTCCTTACGTTGGCAAGCCTGCATGTGTTCTATTTGGTTTGCCACTTTTATGATGTTGTGCAACGTCTTTTTGTCGAGTTGCGCCATCAGTTCCTTATCATAAACAGCGGTAGAGTCTTGGGCTTTTGCCAGTTTTAAGAGCGCCAACAGCTCGTTCTTTCTCATGTTGAACACATTCAACACTTGGTCTATGGTGTTGGCATAATCGTTCAACTCTACTTGCTGTTCACGCAACAACTTGTCGGCAACGAAACAAAAAATGGTAGAGGCAACACTCGTAAAACCAAATATAATAAGCAGCTGACCATACATTTTGTTTTGTGTAAGATATAGGCATAATCCTATTGCTAAAATATTTATACATGCGCAAACGAGCGAGGTTCGGGGTAATATAGAAACGCTGGCTACAAGAACAAGAATATAGCAAGTAGTTATGTTGACCGTCGTGAGCATGGGGGTCGTGCTGCCCCATAAAAGCTAAGATCAGCAGTCGCACGCTTTGAATAATTATTAGCGAGATGACGAAAGCGGATATGATATATTTCAGCCTTTTTGGTCCCTTTACTATATATACAATCAGTGACACTACCGATACCAAGACATAGCATGTCGAGCAAGCCAATGCAGGCTTAATAGTCAAACCATAGAAGCCAACGAGGTGAAGACCAAAGAGAAGGATTGAGATAGGCGCAAAGGTTAGAAAGATGAGCTGTCGGAAGTAGTCACGGCGCCCCACCATTGTGCGATCAAAATATGTATGTAGGCGATTGTTCATATTTCTAAGTTAAGTATTCTACCCTGCAAAGGTAGTGTTTTTTTATTGATTTTGCGTCTTTTGCGTCTCTTTTTTATGTTTTTGCGTCATTTTGCGTCTGCCTAAAATTGAGCATATATGATTATTATTGGTAATTTTGCACAGATATGTAGGCATCTCTATATATGTCTATTGCCTTTTCGATTAATTATCAACAATAAATAAGTATGAAAAAATCTACGATTTCTAAACAATGGTCTTACACTACAGACCTTTACTCAACTAATGCAGTCAAGAGCCGCAGACTCTCTCTGCTCATGTTGATGTTGCTCACGTTGTTGTTTGTGCCTACACGTATGGTGGCGCAGACAGATTACGACACGTCTGTAAAGTTTACAGCCATAGAAGGTAACCCTGTGGGCCACGGTATTGCTATGACTTACAATAATCTCTTTGATGGCAAAAAGACACGAGGTAATTTCTCCATGTGGGGCTGTTATTTTTATGGCAGTGCATATGTCATCTTCGAAGCCAGCAAGGCAGGAGTGCCTGTGGGCTACACCATCACAACGGGTGAAGACAATGCAAGTTTTAACGGTCGCAATCCGTTGTCATGGAAGCTCTATGGCAACAATACAGGCGAAGATAGTAATTGGACACTCATTCAGGAGGTAAGCAACGACGAGAAGCTCGAGGATAAGAACTATGCTTCGTACGACTTCAAATGCGAGGGTTCTACTTATTATAAATATTTTAAATGGGAAATCACGGCTATTCATAAAGGAAATTTTTTGCAGGTAGGCGAGTTTGAACTCAAGCTCAAAACAACCTGTTCGCACAAGAATGCCGATGGTTCGTCTGCCCTTGGCAAAGCTATCGAAACCATTGAGGCTACTTGCGTAGAGCATGGCTATACCACACACAAATGCTCTATTTGTCATTCCATAGTAAAAGTAGATAATAATGATGAGCTAAAGAAGCACACACTCACGTATGTGCAGAAAAAAGATGCTACATGTACAGCAACTGGTAAAAAAGAATACTGGCAGTGCAGTGTATGCAATAAACTCTTCAGCGACGCTAATGCTACTACTGAGATTACGGATGCTGCCAGTCTTGATATTCCCGCAAAAGGTCATAAATACAATAGCGAAGGCACCTGTACTGTATGTGGTGTAGTAAACCATCGCTGTGCTTTGTTCGATAACCTGGATGGTATAACCAATGTTACCATTACTGACAATGATGCCAGATATCCTTGGCAGATGCTGAACTTGGAAGCAGATGGAATGAAAAATCTTGGCTTCGATATTCCAAAAGGAAGCAAAGGATTGATGTCGAGTAATTATGAACAGTATTCTACAACATCAAGGACTGTAGTCACGTTCACAGTAGAAAAGCTTATATTATTGACGTTTAAGTCTCTCGTTTCTTCAGGAGAATATGATAAAGCCACTATTACTTTAGATGGAAAAACGTATGGGACGATTAGCGGAATTAAGGAAATAGAGATTAAAGCATTATTATCTGCTGGCAAGCATTCTTTGAATTTGGCTTACAAGAAAGACCGTATGTATAAGAAAGGTGCTGACCGCGCATTCATATACAATCTGAAAACAGCAACCACTATTTCTGACTATGTAGCCCAGTACGATGATACGAACACTACATTGACTTTCAAGAAAGTTACTGATGCTAATATATCAGATATAGTAAACAACAGTGTCATTGTAGACCAATATAATAATGTGAAAGAAATTTGCACAACTTTAGGAAATGTTACTATCAAGAATATCGTTTTCGATGAGAGTTTCAATACATACGCTCCTACATCGTTGAAAGATTTCTTTAAGAACTGCAAAGCATTGGAAACAATTTCAGGCCTTGAATATTTGAACACAGCGAATGTGACGGATATGTCAGGCATGTTCTATAAATGTCAGAACCTCTCTTCGCTCGACCTCTCTAAATTCAACACAGCGAATGTGACGAATATGACAAGCATGTTCTCTGGCTGCTCCGCTCTCACCTCGCTCGACCTCACTAACTTCAACACGTCAAAAGTGGAGTCTATGTGCGATATGTTCGAAGACTGCTCCGCTCTCGAATCTCTCAACCTCACTAAATTCAACACAGCGAATGTGACGGATATGTCAGGCATGTTCTATAAATGTCAGAACCTATCTTCGCTCAACCTCACTAATTTCAACACAGAGAAAGTGACGAAAATGTCATGGATGTTCTCTAACTTGAAGCTCTCTTCGCTCGACCTCTCTAATTTCAACACAGAGGAAGGGAGGGATATGTTCAACATGTTCTCTTTCTGTCAGAACCTCTCTTCGCTCAACCTCACTAATTTCAACACAGAGAAAGTGACGGAAATGTCACGCATGTTCGAAGGTTGCTCCGCTCTCACAACAATCTACGCCAGCGATAAGTTTATAATAGACAAGTACAATAATGGTTATAAAATGTTCTATGGTTGTAAATTGCTCAAGGGTGCTATTACAGAGTATGAAGATAATAAGACAGACGAACAATATGCCAACTACAAGACTGGCTATTTCACCAAGCTGGTAGTAAGAAATGGAGATAAGAGATACGGTATTACGGGAGAAACGACACAGCTTACTGTTGAAAATCTTGCTCTTGATGATGCCAAGGACTTCGTGGCTTACGAACCGTTCACAGCCAAGGATGCATCTTACAGCCGCACGATGAAGGAAGGCACCACCTGGGCTACGCTCTGCTTGCCTTTCGAGGTATCTCTCGAAGGTCAGAACTTCCGTGCATTCAAGCTTCTTTCGGCTGATGATGCTACAGAAACTGTAGAACTCGAAGAGCTTAAGACAATAGAGGCTGGTACTCCTGTTATCATCAAGATGAAGGATGGAGAAACAAAGCTCAACTTCTCTGTAGAAAACACAGCGATTGCAAAAGATATTCAGACTGCTGCAACTGCTGACGGCAACTATCAGCTCCAGGGACTCTATACCCAAAAGGAGTTCAGCAAGGATGCTGACAACAACTGCTACATCGTGAAGGGCAACAAGCTAATGAATCCTGCAAAGCTGTTAGCAAACATAAATGTAAAAAAGGTGGCAAGCAAGCCATTCCGTGCTTACATGGTAGACAATACTTCATCTGCTGCTGGCGCCAAGATGTTTAGCATTGGCATAAGCGACAGCACTACAGCCATCGGCTCCCTCAACACCATTGCCAACGACAAGGCTGAATACTTCGACTTGCAGGGCAAGCGCCTCAACGAGCCTCAAAAGGGCATCAACATCGTGAAGCGTAATGGCAAAACTATGAAGGTAATAATCAAATAAAAGCATTGAACGCTATGGAAAAGAAAGAATATATAAAGCCCGAAATGAAGGTCTACCAAATAGAGACTCCATCTATCCTCTCTGTATCTAGACTCGAGAAGGCGACGAAAGATGATTACAGCAGTGAAAATGTTGACAAATTAATAGAAGACGGCAACAGCATCTATATTGATTAAAGATAAGTTAGGGTTGCAAACGACACCAATGCCGTTTGCAGCCCTAATTGATTTTATTATATGCGGTATGGTTAAGCAAGGTATTGTCGTTGATTGTCTGTATTGTCGTTAAACAATCTGAGGTTGTATTTGTTGTATGAGTTGTATTTGTTGTCTTCTCTCATAATCCATAAATCACGGAATAAAATCTATATTTTACGGAATTAAAATCTATATTTCACGGAATTAAAATCCACAAATTACGGAAAAGCTTTATTTTCGATTTGGTATTTTCATGCTTTATGTGTATATTTGCAGCACATTATCAATCAGTTATCGTTATGTCACAGTTCGAATATAAACCACGTATTGCGGATGGTGTGCTGGAAAAGAAACTAAAGTCTTCAGGTGCCGTCCTGGTAGAAGGTCCAAAATGGTGTGGCAAGACAACCACATCGGAGCAGCATGCCAAAAGTATAAATTACATATCAGACCCTGTCAATCTCAACAAGAATATGATTTTGGCAGAGATGAACATAAACGCACTTCTTGAAGGCGATAAGCCCAAGTTGCTTGATGAATGGCAAATCATTCCGCAACTATGGGATGCAGTACGATTTGAAGTTGACCATAGCAAAGGTATCGGGCAATTCATCATGACAGGGTCGGCAGTTCCACCAGATAAAGAAAAACAAGCTAAGATACACCATACTGGGACTGGTCGTATCACAAGCTTGAGAATGCGCCCCATGTCGTTATGGGAATCTGGTGAAAGTAGCGGAGAAGTCAGCCTCGCCAATCTTTTCAATAATCCAGGTACTCCGATTTACAGCGAGTCAAAGGTTCTGCTTGAACAAATTGCCTTCTTAATATGTAGAGGAGGTTGGCCTATTGCGACGACTCTTGAGAAAGAATATGCTTTGGAAACAGCATTCTCTTATTATGATGCAGTAGTAAATACAGACATCTCACGTATAGATGGCGTATCACGAAGTTCTTCACGAACTCACCGTCTGATGCGGTCGCTTGCACGACACCAAGGAACACAGGTCACCATAGCTGGTATAAGGGCAGATATGATGGCAAATGACACAGAGACACTGGATGTTGACACAGTATCATCATATATAGAAGCATTAAAGAAAATATTTGTTATAGAGGACATGGAGGCTTGGAACCCAAATATTCGTTCCAAGGCTGCTATTCGCACAAGTGATACAAGGTACTATGTTGACCCTTCTATCGCTACTGCAGCACTTGGAGTAGGACCTGCAGACCTTGTTAAGGACCTTAACACCATGGGACTATTCTTTGAAACCATGGCTATACGAGACCTACGTATCTACGCTCAAGCTCTTGATGGTAATGTGTTCCACTACAGAGACAGCAATGGTTTGGAATGTGACGCTGTAATACACCTAAGAAATGGTCAATACGGTTTGGTTGAAATCAAGCTTGGCGGTCAGAAACTGATAGAAGAAGGTGTAGAAACACTAAACAAATTTGCATCGACCATAGATACAGAAAAGATGAAAGCCCCATCATTCAAAATGATTCTAACAGCTGTAGGCAACCTTGCCTACAAACGAGAAGATGGCATATACATAGTTCCCATCAGCTGTCTAAAGCATTGAATGAGCTATCAACAAATACCTCATGGCACTCATGTCATGGGGTATTTGCGTTATTATATTGGCGTTGATTATCAGTATTGGCGTTATATTAAACACCATCCGAGAATGTATTTGTATTACATTTTCTTAATAAACGCAAGAAAAAACACATATTATTATCAAATTTGAGGAATATAGGTATAGCGATGCAGTAAGTTGCTTTAGTTCAATAAGTTAACAAGCTTAAATCGTTGTCGAAGCTATTTTCGAGCAATCTATGCTTTCTGGCAAAGATATCTATGCTTTCTATCAAACTTAGCTTTGCTTACTATCAAATGTCAATATGATTACTACCAAATATCTGAGATTAACAATACGTGTTGTCCTTATATTAAATAGTATCTGAACATTAAAATTGAGTGCTTATTAAATAAATATTCTGTTTTTCCCCTTTCGTATTAATAAATTTCTTATATTTGCATAATCGAAATGCTATACTGAACAATCGGAATTATTACTAACCATTAAACATATTTTTTATGAACAACATTCCATTAGTATTTTGGCTAATCCCTATAGCCAGCGTTGTGGCATTGGGAATGGCGTGGTTCTTCTTCCGTTCGATGATGAAAGAGGATGAGGGTACAGACAGAATGAAAGAGATTGCTGCTCACGTGAGAAAAGGTGCTATGGCATATTTGAAGCAGCAATACAAGGTGGTGACGATGGTATTCATTGTGCTCGCTATCATCTTTGCGTTCATGGCTTATGTGCTACAGGTGCAGAATCCATGGGTGCCATTCGCTTTCCTTACTGGTGGTTTATTCTCAGGACTGGCAGGATTCTTCGGTATGAAGACTGCCACTTATGCTTCTGCCCGTACAGCCAACGGAGCACGCTCAAGTCTTGACAAGGGATTGAAGATTGCTTTCCGCAGCGGTGCCGTGATGGGCTTAGTTGTGGTAGGTCTTGGATTGCTTGATATTGCCATTTGGTTTATTGTTCTTAATGCTGTTTATGATGGCGAGGCAACAGCCCTTGTCACTATAACCACCACTATGCTTACGTTTGGCATGGGTGCTTCTACTCAAGCACTCTTTGCACGTGTGGGAGGTGGAATATACACCAAGGCTGCCGATGTGGGAGCCGACCTCGTGGGTAAGGTAGAGGCTAATATTCCTGAGGACGACCCACGCAATCCTGCTACTATTGCCGATAATGTGGGCGACAATGTGGGCGACGTTGCTGGTATGGGTGCCGACCTATACGAGAGCTATTGCGGTTCGATATTGTCGACAGCAGCCTTAGGAGCTACAGCCTTTGCTATGAATGGCGACATGCAGCTTCGTGCTGTCATTGCGCCAATGATTATCGCTGCCATCGGCATCTTCCTTTCGCTAATAGGAATCTTCTTGGTTCGCACCAAAGAGGGCGCAACGATGAAGGAGTTGCTCCATTCGCTCGGTCTTGGCACCAATGTTAGTGCAGGACTCATTGCCGTTGCCACATTTATTATATTATATCTGTTGGGCATCGAGAATTGGCTTGGATTATCGTTCTCTGTAATCAGCGGTTTAGTGGCAGGAGTGGTGATTGGGCAGGCTACAGAATATTACACTTCGCATAGCTATAAGCCAACGCAAAAGATAGCAGAGGCTTCGCAGACAGGTCCTGCTACGGTTATCATCAAGGGAATAGGCACAGGTATGATTTCTACCATGATTCCTGTTGTCACCATTTCGGTAGCCATTATGTTGAGCTATCTCTGCGCTAATGGTTTCGACATGTCGCTATCAGCAAAATCTATTAGCACCGGTCTTTATGGTATCGGTATTGCAGCTGTTGGTATGCTGTCTACTCTCGGCATCACCCTGGCTACAGATGCTTACGGTCCTATTGCCGACAACGCAGGAGGAAATGCAGAGATGAGCGGACTGGGAGAAGAAGTGCGCGAGCGCACAGACGCCTTGGATGCTCTCGGCAATACTACTGCTGCCACAGGCAAAGGCTTTGCCATTGGCTCTGCAGCCTTGACGGCTCTGGCACTTTTGGCTTCGTATATAGAGGAAATAAAGATTGCGATGATTCGTGCGGTAGAGAATGGTAAGCAGTATGTGGATGCTGCAGGCAACATCTTCGACCCAACGAATGCTACAACAATAGATTTCATCAACTTCTTCCAGGTAAACCTCATCAACCCTAAGGTTTTGGTAGGAGCATTCCTCGGAGCTATGGCAGCATTCCTGTTCTGTGGCTTGACCATGGGAGCTGTAGGTCGTGCTGCAGAATCAATGGTTCAGGAGGTGCGCCGACAGTTCCGCGAGATAAAGGGAATACTCGAGGGCAAGGCAACGCCTGACTATGGTCGCTGTGTGGAGATAAGCACCCGTAGCGCACAACGTGAAATGATTATCCCTTCGCTTCTTGCCATCGTCATCCCTATCGTTGTTGGCTTGGTGCTTGGCGTAGCAGGTGTGCTCGGTTTGCTTACTGGTGGCCTTGCAGCAGGTTTCACTCTCGCGGTATTCATGTCAAACTCTGGTGGTGCATGGGATAATGCCAAGAAGATGATTGAAGAGGGTCATTTCGAGGGCAAGGGTAGCGAAAACCATAAGGCTACTATCGTTGGCGATACCGTTGGCGACCCATTCAAAGATACATCTGGTCCTTCGCTCAATATTCTGATTAAGCTTATGTCGATGGTGAGCATCGTCATGGCAGGATTGACAATAGCGTTCCTTTGAGTAAGGGAAGAGGGAAGAATTAAATACAAACAGTAATAAACAACTAAATGAAAAGATTATTTCTATTATCTGCTACAGCCTTAATGGCAACGATTATGTCGGCACAGACTGTAGCACGTATGGACAGCCTGAAACCAGAACAGAAGGCGATGGCTGTGAGTTTGAAACTTACTGGCGAACTGTCAACCGATGTAAAGGGCGACTATCGTCAGATGCGCGACCTATGTTTCCAAGTGCGCAATATCGACCTTAGCGATGCAGAAAGCACCATAATACCTAAGAATGCTTTCCACTCACGCCATCAGCTGCAGAATATTGCTCTGCCAAAGGTGCTGAAGACTATAGGCACTCAGGCTTTCTTTGCTTGCGACAAATTGCAGAGCATCACCATTCCTGCTACTGTAGAAACTATCGGTGCTGCAGCATTCTCTGGATGCAAAAGCATGACAGAGCTTACTATCGAAGGCAATCCAACCATCGGAGAATATGCTTTTGCACGTTTGTCAGAACTAAAAACTGTGAGAGTGAAATCTAAGGTGCCACCAAAGGCTATGGCATCATCGTTTTATGGCATAGCAAGAGGTAGCGTGCATCTGATAGTACCAAAGGGTAGCGAAAAGGCTTATATGAAGGCTACTGGCTGGAGCAGCTTCTATGCAGAGCCAAAATATACTAAGGAGGTTAGCAACCCTATGGAGTGCATAGCTCCTATGCCTCAAGAGGTGAATGTTCAGAAGGCTAAGACGCTGAATGTGCAGACAGCATGGAATATCGTTGTTTCGCACAATGATGGTGCCGGCACGATATTGAACAACGAGGTGGAGCAGGCACGCGAAATGCTCAATAATCGAATTGGCAACATCGTGAACAGCCGTCAGCGTGGCATACAGCTTGTACTCGGCATCGACTCTTCGCTTGGCGACGACGAAGCTTACACCATGGCAGTAGATGCTAAGGGTGTGACCATTAATGGTAAGACCGCACGCGGAGTGTTCTGGGGATTGATGACTCTCGACCAGATATTGCGTGGTTCGGGTGTGAAGGAATGCGTAGATGCTATTCCACACCTTACTATAAAGGACACTCCTCGCACTCATGTTCGTGAGCTTATGGTAGACCCAGCCCGCACATTTATTCCTTTTGAAGAGTTGAAGGCTTTTGTGCCTGAAATGGCTCGCTATAAGCTCAATGCCTTGCACCTACACCTTGTAGACGACCAGGCATGGCGCATAGAAATAAAGAAATATCCACAGCTAACTCAGCAGGCTTCTTCGCGCTGGGGACAGGACGACTTGTTGGCACCATATAAGGGATATTACACTCAGGAGCAGATGCGCGAACTCGTGAAGTTTGCTGCTCGCTATCATGTAGAGATTGTACCTGAAATAGAAATGCCTGGTCATGAGGTTGCTGCTATCAGCGTATTCCCTGAGCTTACTTGCCATCAGCGCCAAGTGCCTATCCGCACCACTTGCGGTGTTTCTAACGAGTTGTTGTGCCCAGGCAATGAGTTTACATACGAATTCCTTGGTAATGTTTTCAAGGAGCTAACCGACATTTTCCCATCTAAGTATGTACACCTTGGTGGCGACGAGGCTGGCAATCCTGCCCTCGACTGTTGGACAGACTGTCCAAAATGTCAGGCGCTAAAGACTAAACTCGGCATTACCACTACCGACCGTTCAGAGAACTGGAAACTGCAAGGCTATCTCTTCGACCGCATCATCAGCCTATTGCGCGACACATACCATAAGACTCCTATGTTCTGGTATGAGACTGACTTCAAGAAGATTCAGCCAGGATGCGTGACCTTTGCATGGCGCAACGGACTAACAGAGAAGGCTCTCGAAACAGCGGTAGAGAACAACGCTCGCATCATGCTATGCCCAGGCGAGCATTGCTATTTCGACTACCCTATGGCTGAGGGCGATATGCCGGAAGTAAACTGGGGCATGCCTGTGACTACACTCAAGGATACGTACAGCCTCGACCCTGCATGGGGACACGACAAGAACTTTGAGAACAACAATCTCTTTGGTGTGGCTGGCACCCTTTGGAGCGAATGTATCACATCGCCAGAGCGCATCTACTACCAAGCTTATCCACGTGCCATAGCTTTAGCAGAAGCAGGATGGAGCCAACAGGAGAATCGCTCATGGGAGTCGTTCCTAAAGCGTATGCAACCATTGGCTAACGACATGATGCGTCGTGGCATCTCGTTCTCGATGGAATATTAATAACTGAAAAAACTTTCCCTTCTATAGCGCCATATTGAGTGGTTTGTCGGAATTTCCGACAAACCACTTTCTCTTCCAATTCTCCTTCTTTAAAAATATTGGAAATATGTTCACTAATAGTAGCTTTGCTTTATTCAATAAAGTTTCAGAAGGCTATAGAAGTATAGAAGTCTATAAGTATTCATGCAAGTTGCAGGCGCAGGGTGTGGAGATATTGGTCTACATGTGGGTCGTTGATACGACTCCAGATGTCACCCAAGAAGGCAGCACCACCAAAGTGCCATGATTTTAGTTGTGGGATGTTGGCTGATGATACGCCTCCTAAGGCTATTACCTTAGAGTCGATGACAGCATCTTGAGCAGCTTGCTGCAAGGTGGAATCTGAGAAGGCAGCTTCGTAGCCTATCTTAGAGATGCTATTGAAGATAGGACTTAGGAATAGGTAGTTGCGCAAAGGCTTGTTGGCAACAACCTCTTCAAGACTATGGCATGAGCACGAGATGCTACCCTTGAAACCTTCGGGCACCTGCGAACAGCGACGATTAAGATGGATGCCATGAAGGCGAAACTCACGTGTAAGCTCGAAATGCTCGTGCAAAACTATACGACTATGCCAACACTCAGGAATAAGAGAGAGCAAATGGCGATAGTCTGCTACTGATGCTCCTGGCTTGCGCAAATGTAGCAAGTCCAGACCATGACGAAATAGTTTATCTATAAAAAATGCCTCTCCCGACAAGAAGTCGGGAGAGGTTATAACGATCCATTTCATACAAAATAATTCTTTTGTTTATACGTATGTATTGTACGTAGGGAATTGTTATATGCAGGGGAAATGGCTTATTTCTTCAATTTCTCGATAATCATATCGGCTACCTTCTTACCAGAAAGCATCATGCCACCGAAGATAGGTCCCATACGTGGTGTGCCTGCAACGGCTGAAGAAGCCATACCGCAAACATAAAGACCAGGATAAACCTCGCGTGTGCCTTCTACTACCATACGCTCACCTTCTACAACATCCAACGAACGCTCACCGATAACACCACCAGTAGGAGTATCCAACTGGATGCCATTCTTACGAGCTACAACCTTACACATCTCGCTGTCGTGACCAGTACCGTCGATAACGCACTTTGACAAGATGTTCAATGGGTCTACATGCAAGCCCTCGCGGAGTACAGGAGTCCAGTTGACAACAACACCGCTAACAACATCGTTCTTGAAGATTACATCTTCTACAGAATAGCAGTTGAAGATAGTAGCACCAGCATGAACAGCATGATACAAGAGTGCAGAAGTGCTCTCTACAGAGTCGATAGTGTAGAGTCCGTCTTCGAAAGCCTCGTAGTTGATATCGAAATCCTTTACGATGTGCATAGCCTCTTCCTGAATAACAATCTGGTTGAACATCATGGCACCGCCCCACATACCGCCACCAGGAGAAAGCTTGCGGTCGAACTGAGCAACCTTTAAGCCAGCCTTAGCCAAATAGTAAGCTGCAACAATACCAGATGGACCACCACCAACGATGGCTACATCGAGATCAAGATTACGCTGTAGTTTGTCGAAATAGGTACTGATAATACCTTTAGATACTTGTGTTTCAATCATTTTTTATAACTGTTTATTGGGTTTATGTGTTTTATATTTCTACTTTTTGCTTATTGCCATGAGCCTTTATTCTTCACAACTCTTTAGCGAATGGCTGATGCGAGCAGCGCAGAAGTTAGGTCCGCACATGGTGCAATAATTGGCATCTACCGAGTTGCTCGACTTATAATATTCGAGAGCACGCTCTGGGTCGAGAGCCAAATTGAATTGGTCTTTCCAACGGAAGTCGTAGCGAGCCTTGCTCAACGCATTGTCGCGAACGGTTGCTCCTGGATGTCCCTTTGCCAAGTCGGCAGCATGGGCAGCAATCTTGTAGGTAACAACGCCAACTCTCACGTCTTCTTTCTCAGGCAAAGCAAGATGCTCTTTTGGAGTAACATAGCAGAGCATAGCAGTACCATACCATCCTATCATCGAAGCACCAATGGCTGAGGTGATATGATCGTAGGCAGGTGCAATATCGGTAACGAGAGGACCGAGGGTGTAGAAAGGAGCACCATGGCATTTTTCAATCTGGCGTTCCATATTTTCCTTAATCTTATGCATTGGTACATGGCCAGGACCTTCGATAAATGCCTGTACATTCTTAGCCCAAGCACGCTCAACGAGTTCGCCCATAGTATCAAGCTCGGCAAACTGTGCTGCATCGTTGGCATCATAGGTAGAACCTGGACGCAAGCCGTCGCCCAACGAAATGGCAACATCATATTTAGCGCAGATGTCGCAGATGTCATCGAAATGTTCGTAGAGGAAACTCTCCTTCTGATGCACCTTGCACCACTTAGAGATGATGCTACCACCACGGCTCACGATGCCTGTCAAACGAGTATCGGCAAGATGGATATTCTTTAGGCGAATACCGCAATGGATGGTGAAATAGTCAACACCCTGCTCACATTGTTCGATAAGAGTGTCGCGGAATATCTCCCATGTCAGGTTTTCAGCCTTACCATTCACCTTCTCGAAAGCCTGATACATAGGAACAGTACCTACAGGCACAGGACAGTTGCGAAGAATCCACTCGCGAGTTTCGTGGATATCATTGCCTGTAGAGAGGTCCATCAATGTGTCGCCACCCCACTTGCAACTCCATACAGCCTTCTCTACTTCCTCTTCGATGCCCGAAGTGGTAGACGAGTTGCCGATGTTGGTATTTATCTTAACCAAGAAGTTGGTACCGATAATCATAGGTTCCGACTCTGGGTGCTTGATATTGGCAGGAATCACCGCCCTACCCTCAGCAATCTCTTTGCATACAAAGGCAGGAGTGATATGAGTCTTTATGCCAAGTTCTTCGCAATTCATATTCTCACGAATGGCTACATACTCCATTTCCTGTGTTATGATGCCCTGCTTAGCAAAATACATCTGAGTTTCGCCTTCCTTGCGACCATCAATCCATGATTGGCGCATTTTAGGCAAACCTTTCTCTAAATCTATCTCCACATTAGGGTCGCTATAAGCACCACTGGTGTCGTAGATATACACAGGCTCATTAGGTTCCATATGGCGCTCGTTTCCTTCGACAGTAACGGTTGGAGTAAGTTTCACTCTGCGCATTCCTACCTTGATTTCAGGATATAGCTTTCCACTTAGATACACCTTCTCGGAAGAAGGATAGTTGAATTTGATTTTAGTTTCCATTAATATTTCTTTTATTTAGGTTTCTAATTGCACTTTCGCAAGTTCAGAAGTTATACAAGCTTCAAGAAGCGTTGCATCTCTTCTGCAGGATTCTCGGCATTCAATATGCCTCCACTCACGGCTATTCCGCTTACGCCGGTTGCCAATATCGATTTGATATCCGACTCCAATATGCCACCTATGGCAACGATAGGAAGGTTGATACCATGCGACTTCATCTGGTCAACGATATGCTGATAGCCTTCTAAGCCAAGAACTGGCGACAGATTCTTCTTGGTGGTGGTGAAGCGGAACGGACCACAACCTATGTAGTCGGCACCCTGACGATACAGGCGCTCCACATCTTCAAAGGTGTTTGCTGTGCCTCCGATAATCTTGTCGTTGCCAAGAATCTTTCGAGCCTCATCAATAGGCATATCGTTTTTGCCAAGATGCACACCGTCGGCTCCTGTCTTCTCTACCCATTCCACATGGTCGTCGAGAACAAACGTAGCGCCATGCTCCTTGCATAGTCTGCCTATTTCTGCTGCAGCATCCATAAACTCAGCTTCAGTAGCTTCCTTCATTCTTAGTTGCACCCATCGGCAACCTCCTTCGAGAGCCAAGCGTGCGCCGTCTACATAGCCGTAGCGATTGTTGGAGTGTGTGATAAATTGTATCATAAGATGATTGTTTTTTCGGGATTAAACAAATGGCATACTGGTCCGTGACCTTCGCCTATCTCTACATCCTTGCCAGCTTCCAAGGCTTGCGACAGATATTCCTTGGCATGAGCTATGGCGTCGGGCAAATCTAAGCCGCGAGCCATAAACGAGGCGATGGCTGAAGAGAGAGTACAACCTGTGCCGTGGGTGTTGCGAGTGTTGACAGTAGCATGCACAAAGGTGTGAACGGCGCCATCTTGAAGATAAAGCTTATCTATCTTCTTGTTGCCTTCCAGATGACCACCCTTTATGAGCACAGCCTTGCAGCCCATAGCAAGTATTCGCTTGGCTGCAACATCCATATCGTCGATAGTATGGATTTCGGTTTTCGACAATACTTCTGCCTCAGGGATGTTTGGTGTTAGCAAGGTTGCCATAGGGAGCAATTCGCTACAAAACACCTCAAGTGCATCTCGCTGCATGAGCATAGAGCCGCTGGTAGACACCATAACGGGGTCTACAACCAGTTTGCTTGGAGAATAAGAGCTTAGAGAATCGGCTATAGCGTGTATGGTAGCGCAGTCGTTGACCATACCTATTTTTATAGCCACAGGCTTCACATCATCCATCACAGCCTTGATTTGTCCTGCCACAATTGCAGGTTCTATGGCTTGTATAGCCTTCACGCCAAGGGTGTTTTGCACAGTTACAGATGTTATTGCCGAAGCGGCATAAACGCCCAAAGCCGACATAGTCTTAATGTCTGCTTGTACTCCTGCACCTCCGCAACTGTCGGAGCCTGCTATAGTCAATACGCAAAGATACCTCATGCTATTATCGTTTGCAGAGGTGCCTCTGTTGGCTTACTTAAAAAGACGATACGGAATAGAAACAGCCTCGCTATCACCTGTCGTTACCGTGAAGGAAGCAATCCCTGCGGCAGCATTACCTGCGTCAGGTTCTATGGGTATAATCTCAGCAACACAATCGTGAAGCACCCCTTATTTCTTATTTTTATTATTGCAAAAGCGGCAGCTACCATTAGCCACCGCTTTGCAAAAGTATATATAAATTCGTAATTACGAACATCAATAGATAATATTTAAGATTTATTCACGCTAACGCAAAGGCATTAGAAGATATATAAATTAAATTATCTGCTTTGTATTTATATAAAATACATCCTACGTAAAAAGACTATTTTACTATCTTTCTTCCATTCTTTATATACACATTGCCTTTTCTTAGCATATTATCATTCACTTTTATGCCTTTAAGTGTATATGTAGTACATGTATTTAAATCTCTCTTTGAAATATTGTTAATGCCATTTGTACTAAGATTTAACAGACTTACCTCTATACCATCAAAAACATAGACGCCATTTGACGTACCTATGTATATAATTCCATTTATGGTCTCCAAACTATTGATTACAACATCTTTTGGCATCTGATATGCTGTAAATACCCCATCTGCATATTTATGCAAGTATTGACGACCACACCACAAACTGCCGTCTGCATCTACACATATTGCAGAAATCTTCATTTCTTTAAGTGAAGAATTTGAAGTATTGAAATTACTCTTCAAGTTTCCATTTTCCAACAAGTATAACCCTTTGGCCATCGAGCCTAACCATACTTGCCCAGCATCGTCTACAGCCACAGATTTTATAATGCCAGTATTTTCGTCAATCATCGTTATCTGTTCACCATTAAACTTATAAACTCCCCCCATAGCTAAGTGGCATCCTAACCAAAGGTTGCCATTATTATCAGAACAGGCATCATAAATGCCAAGAGAAGAAGCTGTTGAAGAGTTTGGTAGGTCATATCGTGTCCACCCTATATCTGTTTTTTTATAAAGACTTCTAGCACAAGCATACACATTACCTTCATTATCAAATCTTAGCTTATTGATTGTCTTATCAGGCACAGTTCCTATGTATTCATAGTTAAAGCCATTAAGTTTAAATACGTGACCATTAGATAATCCTGCATACACTTCACCATTTTTACCGATAGCACTCTCAACATTCATCTCTACCAAACTATCAGGCAAAGTAGCAATGCTATACGATTTTGCATCTGCGTCATATTCTATTACTCCAGATTTAGAAGCTATATATAGACGATGATCATCCTTGACCATATCATAAACTTGGTATGTTGATACCGATTCTTGTGCATAACTGTCGCAAAAACCAAAGCTAGATATCAGCAAAGCAAACAAAATCTTCTTTTTCATTTTACTATCACTTTTTTAACATTTATATTATTTCCATTTTCTAATGAAATCAAATATGTGCCTTTTTGTGGTAATACATAACTAAACACATTAATTCCATTTTGCAATTCTGCACACGAAACTATAGTTGTAATCAACTCACCATGTATTGTAAATATTTTACAAGTCGTAGAATAGTCACCATTTATATTAGCATTTATTTTACACACATTTCCTTCACAATTAACAAATAGTTTACTCTTATTATTAAAAGTAGTTTTAGCGTCTTTTTCTAAAGATGATTTTGAAGTATTATATTTTTTAGTCAACAGAATATCAAGAAACATTTTGGCATTAACTAAAGTACTACTATATATATTAACACGTTGATTTTCCTTTTTAATTCGCCTTAATTTTGCAGCAACTTCTTCATAAATATCTTTATTATTTGGTAATATAACATCTTCTATCAAAGGTAAAGCAAATTGATCATCAGAAGAGAGAGCTTGCATGATTACAAAATGCAAGGAAGGGTGTTCATCTACATAAGCTTTCAATACTTCATATGATGACAAATGTCTTAAATCCCTAAAAGTACTATAAACAGAATTACTAACATCTCCTTTCCAAATTTCATACAACCTATTAAATTCATTAATAATTGTATTATTTATCAATTTAATATTAAACTTCAAAAAGTCAATATTTGCTTTTTCAAGTTGCGAAGATAGTAAAATTAGTTTGTCATCAGCAACCTTTTCCAATATACTTTTCCTAGCATAGGAAGAATTTGGTTTATAATAAGCAAGAGGAATTCCATAACCGCTTTTATACTTATCCTGCATTATATCATCTGAAGTATGATACATTCTTACATTTGCTCCCATCTTACTTTCCCAATCAAATCCATGAGGTATAGTATCTGAATTCAAATATTTCCTTACAGAAGCATGTACAAAAACTGAATCTTGACCTTCTTTAAATCCCCAAACACATATGACAGCCTCGTCGTCTCTTTCACATCTTTCATAGCCATTACAATAATAAAAATCATCATAATAGAATTCTTCAGGATAATCTTCGTTATTAACTAAATGTCCTGTAAGGAAATCGTCCGTAGGATCTTCCCAATGATCCCAAATTCCAACAGACCATGCAAAACAATTATAATCAAAAGTTTGTGGAGCAGACACAGGTATCATGACCCCATTCAAATTAAATTCAGATATTAA
>OQWA01000134.1_pt1 | contig 18241 bp, 18 predicted proteins | sample 1691581 | NCBI WGS metagenome assembly OQWA01 (sample SAMN03418264, study PRJEB22391) | human gut metagenome | biome: human-gut; feature: organic feature; material: feces | host: Homo sapiens | place: Tanzania | collected 2013-01
AAAGAGATTGTTTGATAAAAACGAGTTGGACTGTGCAGTATTGGGCTGCTATCTGAACCTTGCAAATCCTGATGAGAAGCAGCTTCGCACCACTCAGGACAAATATCTTGCCAACATTCGCTTCGCAGCACATATGGGTGTTGGTGTAGTCGGAACAGAGACAGGAGCACCAAATACAGAGTATAAATTTGAAGAAGCCTGCTGGTCTGACTGGGCATTGGAGCGTTTTATTGATGGTTTACGCCCGGTTGTTGAATATGCGGAGAAGATGGGCGTACTGGTTGCTATCGAGCCTGTTGTCAGACATATCGTATGCAATCCGGTTCGCGCCAGAAAGGTTCTGGATGAGATCAATTCCGTGTGAGCGGTCAAAGATTTCTGCATTGACACACAGATACAGACCTTCACATCTCAAAAAGGGGATATACTCCCTGAGACTGTCAAGCATCTCATCATAGTTATCACAGTCTGACAGTTTTTCCATCATTTCATTCAGAATGATGGAGTTGGACTGTCCGGTTTCGCGATTCACATAATAATCATGACGGAATTCCTTAAAACTCTTTCCACACCGGATCCAGCAGCCACAGCTTTCCCTGAAAACCGGCCTTGTCTCCTCAACCATGTCCGTACCGGTCCCTTTGCCCCGGATCCGGTTGAATAAATTTTCACATACGCGATATGCAATCTCGGAACGGGGACGTTTGACCGATGACAGTCTCGGTTCAAAATTAACCGCATCCGCAATATCGTCAAAACCGGTCACCGCAACATCTCTTGGCACCTTAATCCCAAACCGCTCCAGTCCGCGGATAAGCCCCATCGCCATTTCATCATTGGAGCAGGCGATAGCGCGCGGCAATCCGGCCGGACTGCCGGCAAAATACACTCCGGCATCCACCCCGCTCTGGAAGCCATAATTGCCATTATAGATATCTTCCTCACGGACCGGCATATCATGCTCCCTTAATACATCCTCATATGCCTTCCGTCGGAGCATGCTCTCCTGATGGAGAGCCGGTCCTGTCACAAATCCGATCCTCTCATATTTGTGAAAGTCAATCAGATGTTCAATCATTTCACGCATCGATGCATAATTATCAATACCGGCAAAGCCCATGCCATCTTCCTTGATCTCCAGAGAAATACACGGAACACCGCTGTTTTTAACAGAGTCAAACAATTCCCTCTCAACCTCTTTACATATTATGGTATTTGCCACAATGATAATCCCATCAAAGTTTTTTAAATTGGCAAGACGAAAAATATTAAATTCTCCAATATCAAATTTGCGACGGATATCGTAGCTTCCGGCACAACTGAAAATGGAGACATTGTAATCCTCCTCTCTTGCTCTTTCTTCGATTCCTCCCAGTATTGATTTCCATGTCTCGCTGTCCACCCCGGTGATAAAAACCGCAATATTGCCTCTCTTCATCAATAACCCTCCAACATTGATATCCGGTTCAACATTGATATAATGTATCATCCAATCAAACATATAGTGCAGAAAAAACACTTTTGGTATGCTGTTTTCTCTATGGTATAAGCATTTACATTATATCATCTTTGATTCTAATTACAAATTTATTTTTGCATTATTAATACATATTTTTGCCATATTTTGCACATAGCAGTCCGATATCAATAAAATCCGTACAATGTTTTTATTTCCAACATCATAATATGCGGTTTTTGTAAATTGTTCCCTGCCTGTTACAGAAAAACTTTTCCGGGATACCGTGGATACAAAAAACGTGACATATGCTGTATCTTACATATGTCACGTCTGTTTAACCCAGTGTAATATTTTCTACATCTTCTTTTTCAAGCACCGCCAGTGTATCCTTGTCCACGCTTTGCAATGCCACAATACGGCTCGCCTGATTGGACACGGCCTTTTCCATGTAATTGCGCACATCTCTTGCGTTGGCATAGTTGTCCGGCTTGCTCTCACATCGTTTTTTGAAAAACTCCCTGGCTACGGCTGCTGCCTCTTCCGAAAGCTGGTAATCCTGACTCTTGCAGAAATTTAACAGGATCTCATACTCCTCGTCTGCCGTATAATCTTCAAAATAAATGTATTTGTTGAAACGGGATCGGAGTCCCGGATTGGAATCGATAAATTCCTGCATAAGACCGGTATATCCGGCCACGATCACGATCAGATCATCCCGGTGATCCTCCATTGCCTTTAAAAGCGTATCCACCGCTTCCTGTCCAAAGTCTCCCTGTCCCTTGTTGTTGGTCAGGGTATAGGCCTCATCGACAAACAGTATGCCGCCCAAGGCTTCCTCCACCACTTCCATAACCTTGGTCGCGGTCTGTCCGATATAGCCGCAGACAAGCCCGGAACGGTCTACCTCTACCAGATGTCCCTTTTTAATGACTCCGATGCTGGCATAGATCTTGGCAAGCAGTCTGGCAACCGTCGTCTTACCGGTACCCGGATTGCCCATAAATACCATATGTCTGTTGACACTGGTGGTCTTCATGCCGTTTTCCTCACGCATCTTCTGGACCTTCATCAGGTTGACCAAAGCATTGACATCCTCTTTGACACCTTTTAATCCGGTCAGGGAATTTAACTGTGCCAAAAGCTCATTGGGATCGAGCTTTTCCATTTCCTCTTCCCTGGGAGGCTTGATCACGGTGACAGGCTTTTTATCCGGCCGCAGCAGACCATATTCCTTGAGGTAATTATCGAGCATCAGGCAGTATTTGGAAAGCATCTCCACTTCCTTTTCCACCTTGACTTCCTTTTCCGCCTTTACCTCTTTCTCGGCCTTGGTCTCCTTTACGGCTTTCTCCCTGATTTCCTCAGTCTTCGCCTGCACCTTGCCGAAAGCCTTTCTCACGGTGTCTGCGATCTCCTCCTCGACGGAGCTGCTCGCGGACTTTACCTCGATGCCCTTCTGCTGTAAAAACGCCTGTATGTCTTTGCTCTGTTTATCCAGTTCCTTAGCGAGTTCATGTATCCTAATCTTCGCCATGCTTTCCTCCACTTCTGCTTATTTCAGCTGATTCCTCTTCTTCCAGTTGTTTGACAATGCTCTTTGCTAACCCTGCTTCGCATACGCCAAGCGATGACCGCAAGTCCTTTCCGATCGCCCTCCCGAGGCTTTCCTTCGTTCCATAGCTGTACACCGGAACTCCATAGAACGAGCACTTATCGGCAAATAACTTTCTGGTATTCTCAGACGCATCCTCCGCAATGATTATCAGCATGGCGGAGCCTTTCTTGATCGCCTCCAGGGTCTGTAATTCACCACTGACCAGATTGTGCCCTCTCATAGCAATTCCCAAGAGCGAAAAAATCTTATTCTGTCTCAAGATTGTCAAACTCCTTCTCTAAAGTGTCATACACTTCATTTGGAATACTCATTTTGAAAGAGCGCTCCAGACCTTTGTTCTTTCTGGCCAGCCGCAGACATTCCCTGCTCCTGCATATATATGCGCCTCTTCCGTTCTTTTTGCCTGTCACATCCAGACAAATCTCATTTTCGGCTGTTTTCAGGACTCTCATCATGTCCTTCTTCCCTTTCATCTCACCGCAGCCAACGCACTGCCTCAAGGGTATCTTCTTTGCCATAAACCGCTTTACTCCTCAACGGGCTCTTCCTGTCCGCCCTCTTCATATTCATCGTATCCGCCGTCTTCCTCTTCATATCCCTCTTCATCGAGATAATCCTCATAGCGGAAGCCGGGTGCATCCTTCGCCTGCGTCTCTGACTTGATGTCGATCTTATAGCCTGTCAGTCTCGCGGCAAGTCTCGCGTTCTGACCTTCCTTACCGATCGCCAGAGACAGCTGGTAATCCGGCACAACGACCTTCGCCGTCTTTTCATCGGGATCAGCAAACACCGCAACGATCTTTGCCGGAGAAAGTGCATTCTGGATCAGAAGTCCGGGGTTCTCGTCCCAGTTCACGATGTCGATCTTCTCGCCGCGCAGCTCCTCGACGATCGCATTGACTCTCGCTCCGTTCATTCCGACGCACGCGCCGACTGCATCCACGTTCGGGTTATTGCTCCATACGGCGATCTTTGTACGGCTGCCTGCCTCACGGGCAATGCTCTTGATCTCTACCGTTCCGTCCTTGATCTCGGTAACCTCAGACTCAAACAGTCTCTTTACCAGTTCCGGATGAGTGCGGCTGACATTGATGCGGGGTCCCTTGGGTGTGTTCTTCACTTCAAGCACATACACTTTGATACGCTCTGTCGGGCGGAACACCTCTCCCTTGACCATCTCGCTCTCGTTCAGCATGGCATCCGCCTTGCCAAGATTGATGCTGATGTTCTTTCCCACATAGCGCTGTACAACGCCTGTGACAACATCCTTTTCCTTTTCATAGTACTGATTGTAGATAACGCTTCTCTCTTCCTCGCGGATCTTCTGAAGGATCACGTTCTTTGCGTTCTGGGTAGCAATACGTCCGAACTCCTTTGACTTGATCTCCACATGGAGCATGTCGCCGACCTTCGCCTTGGAGGAAATCTCCTTTGCGTCCTCGAGGCTGATCTGGAGACAATCGTCCTCCACATCATCCGCCGTAGGCACAACCTCCTTCTCCGCATACACCAGAAAGTCGCAGGTATCACGGTCGATCTCCACATGCACATTGTCCGCCTTGCCAAAATGATTCTTGCACGCAGTGAGCAGTGAGTTCTCGATCGCCTCGAACAGTGTCTCCTTGCTGATCTCCTTCTCCTTCTCCAGAATATCGAGCGCCTCCATCAATTCCTTGTTCATTTCTTTTCCTTTTCCTCCATTCCGATCCACACAGATCTGTTTATTTTCAATAGTTTTTCTTCTTTAAAAGTCCAGCGCGAGCCGAACCAGTGCTATGTCTGCACGTTGAAAGCTTCTCGGCACATCTCCCTCCAGGATCGTCAGCGTGTCCTGGTCAAAGCTGTCAAGAATTCCCGAAAACTCTTTGCATTTTTCGATCGGCTTAAAAAGCTTGATCTCGACCTGCTCCCCGATGCCCGCCTGGAGATGCTTATCCTTTTTCAAGGTTCTTCCAAGCCCCGGGCTGCTGACCTCCAGAATGTATGCATCCGGAATGAAATCCTCGCTATCCAGCGCATCGGATAAAGCTCTGCTGACATTCTCGCAATCCGAAATATTCACTCCGTCCGGCTTATCAATGTAAGCCCTGAGATAATAGTCGCTGCCCTCTTTCACATACTCCACATCGTAAATCGAGACACCGTTTGCCTCGGCGATGGGTGTGAGCAGCTTCTCTGTCCTTGTCTCGTAATCTTCCTTTCGGGACATCTCCCAGCCTCCTTTGAAAAAATGCTCCAACATGCAAGTAAGAGTGGCTTGCAAGCCACTCTTACTCTAGTAAACATCATTAACATTTAGAGTATAGACCCAATTTTTCAAACTGTCAACGGTTTTATCGAACTTTTTTCACGAGTTGACTTTCATCACAGACCCATGCTATTATGTTCACTGTTGTCATTCTATACATAAAATATGTACAACGAAAGGGGAATTATTATGAAATTGAAAAGTTACGTCGCAAAGGCAGGTGTCTGTCTGGGAATGTGCCTGATGCTCTGCAGCTGTGGAGACGCTGCCAGCTCAGCAGCAAATGCACCCATTCTGGAAGCAGCTGACACCAGCAGTCTGGAACTGGGCGAGGTGAGCAACGCAAGCTTCAGCATGCAGTATCCCTCGGAGGACTGGTACGGTGATGACGGGTCTGACCCGCTTTCCGTCTATTATTATTCCACTCTGGAAACCGATCAGGCCGTCAACATCAATGTACAGAAATCTGCAAATTACAATGCCAAGCTGACCGAAAAGGATCTGAAGGACGTTGTAGCCGGTCTTTCCGACAGCGAAAACGGTCTGAGCGTGGAGCTCGTCACTTCCGAACTGCGGGCATTTGACGGCGAAACGGTCCTCTACTTTGAGATTGTTTCCCAGATGACCGATGCGGTTATCGATTATATGCTGGAGAGCGGTACCTGGACACAGGATTTCCTCGACTCCATCGGCGGCCGTGAGGTGCTTCTGAATATCCCGCCGACCGACCAGATTATGATCTATGCTGTGATTGACGGCGGTCTGTATGTCTACACCGGCACTTACTACGGAGCCGATCAGAAGGATAACGTTCTGGACTGCATGACTGTACTGATGCAGACTACGAAATCTGCGAACTAATATTTTCAGCCGGATGAATGCCATGGCGCCCATCCGGCTGTTTTTCTCTTTCCGTATCAGTTCCTTCCGTCTTCATACCGGAAGAAATCAAAGTCCGCGGGTTTACGGCTTCCGCAGCCGCCGTTGTTGGCATAAATGCCGGTCAGTGTGCCCGTATGCCGCTTAGGATCATCCGGCACGCCCTCGTCCGCAAGGAAACAGCAGTCCTCCACGCTCCCAATCTTCTCCCATTCCACATCGTCATAGCTATAATAGAAGTTCCTCCGCTGATGCTCTGTAACCACCTTAAGGAATACCGGCTGCTCCTTCACCCCGGAGATCTCTGCAATCAGCTCTTCGCCGTGGTACCGGTTACTGACCAGCTGAATTTTTCTCCCGCCCTCATAGCAGACCGCGCAGCGGATATAAGTCACTGTACTGTAATAGCAGGTAAGCCCCGCCTGCTCTCCATCCCTGTCCGGATAAAATTCGAGCTTTGTCACGGCTGTGAAGGCAAGCTCCTGCTCCCGTCTGAGCAGCGTATTCTTTGCCCGAAGCTCATTCAGCTGTCCGTCTCCTGTCCAGATCCGGAAGAAGCCGGGGCGCTCCGTCAGACTGCAATTGCCTCTGTCCGGGTTTCTTACAAATTCCCACTCCAAGGACAGCTCCTCCCTGTCAAAGTCATCCTGCACCTCTCTCGCAAAGACATGCTCCGGCAGATCGGGAGCCTTCTGCACAAGGCTCGGCCCTCTTCCTTCATTTATGGTGAACCAGCCGTCCTCTGTCCACTGTACCGGATCAAGCGCCGTCTCTCTGCCGATCGTCGTGAACCGTCCTTCGTTCGGTCTGCCGCAGAGATAATAGCACCACCAGTTTCCCTTCTGATCCTGCACCAGCTTGCCGTGTCCCGCACGCTGAACCGGTGCGTTTTCATCCATCTGACGCATAACCGGATTATAGGGCGAGTTCTCATAGTCTCCGTACAGCGTCCTGCTTCTCGCAGCATTGATCCCGTGCCCGTAGCCCGTGCCGCCCTCCGCCACCATGGCATAATAAAAGCCGTCCTTTTGAAACAGGTGCGGGCCCTCCGGGCAGCGCTCACCGGTTCCCGCCCATGCTGTTTTCATTTCTCCCGCAAGGTGAAGCGAATCCTGCGAGAGCGGAACCGTCTGGGCTGCCGGCGCGATTACCATATACCGCTTCCCATTTTCATCCACAAAATGGGAGGGATCGATATTGTCCACCTCAAGGCAGACCGGCTTACTGTATGGCCCTTCCGGCCGCTCCGCCGTCATGACAAGCTGTCTGCGCATGACATTGCTGCCCCTTTTTCCGTCCGCATTCAGACGCAGCGGGGCAAAAATGTAATAGATTCCGTCCACGCAGGAAATGTCCGGCGCCCAGATGCCGTGGGAATCCCGGATTGCACTCAGATCAAGCCATTCCGGGTTCGTGATCGCATGTCCGACAATATGCCAGTGCACCATGTCGCGGGAATGAGAAATCGGAATTGCCGGAAAATACTGAAAACTGGAATTCACCATGTAAAAATCATCGCCCACCCGGATGACCGAGGGGTCAGGGAAAAACCCTCTCTGCACCGGGTTGCTGTATGTTCTGTCGTCCTTCATCTGCCTTGCCTCTCACAAACTATTCTCTGCTGACCTGATACAAGGAATAGAAATACCCCTTCTGCTCCATCAGCTCTCCAAAGGTTCCCTCCTCTTCCACATGTCCGTTCTTCATCACGACAATGCCATCGAACCGGTTCAGAACCTTTTCATCCAGTTTATGCGTGACAATAAGCCTTGTCAAGCCGTCGATATCCAGAATTGCGTTAGTGACACTGTCTGCTGTCTCGGCATCGAGCGCCGAGGTTGCCTCATCCACCAATAACACCTGTGATTTTCTTAAAAGGCTTCTCGCAATCGAAATGCGCTGCTTCTCTCCGCCCGAAAGATGGATGCCACCCTCGCCGCAGTCATAATCCCAGCCCTTCTCCTCGATCAGCTGTCTCAGCCCCGCCTTCTCCGCTGCCGCTTTCACGACATCATCGGGAAACTCCTTAAACATACAGATGTTTCTCCGTATGGTATCGTCGAAGACAAAAACATTCTGCTGGATCACCGAAACCACATCAAAAATGCTGTCGGGATTTACCTTCTTCAGTTCCTTTCCGCCCATCGTGACCTTTCCCTCATAGCCGCCGAAGTTTCCCATGACAAGGTTCAGCAGCGTCGATTTGCCGGAGCCGGAGCCGCCGACGATAGCATAGCTCTTCCCCGCTCCGAACCGCAGACTGACATCCTTCAGCACCGGTTTTTCCGCCTCATAGGAAAAGTCCACATGTTCAAAGCAGATTCCGTCTCCCACAGAATCAATGACCTCGTCCTTTCCTTCCGCGCTGTTCTCCTCGCAGTATGCGCTCAGCTTCTCGATCAGCCCCAGCGCTGCCTTTTTGTCGGCAAGCAGTGTCGGAAGTGTATTTAACGGCTGAAGAATATAGTTCATCATCTGGACGAAGGCGATGACAACACCCACGGTAATCCGCCCTTTGATCGCCATATACGCCCCGAAAACAAATACGCCGATCTGGACGGCGAATGCCGTCAGCCCCGAGATAATCTGAACCAGCTGTGAGGTTTTCTTCCGCTTACATTTGATCTGTTCCAGCTGTCCGTTTCTCTCCTCGAACAATCTGGACGTCTCCTCCTGCGCCTGAAAGCTCTTTACAACGCCAAAGCCGCTCAGAAGATCCTTCACCATGGCAACAAAATCCGCGTTCCGTGCGCTGATCTCCTTCTCCTGTTCCGCTACCCTGCTGCCGAACACGATGGCGACAGCCATCGGGGCGATACAGAGAACAATCACGAGCAGAGTCATTTCCCAGCTGTAATAAAACATCAGGCTCAGCGACAGAACCGCCGTCAGCACCGCCTCCATGATACCCACATCCGCCAGAAGATAGTTTGACTCGATCGATGTGACATCATTTGTCAGCGCCGAAATATAATTACTACTGTTATTTTTATTAAAAGCGCCGATGCTATGCGATGTGATGTCCCTGAATGCCAGATTGCGGTAGCCCGTCACAGCCCTCCTCATGAAATTGAATTTCACGCTCCGCAGGAGGAAGAACGCGGCAGCACATCCCAGCAGGAAAAGGACAACCATGACAAGCTCCTGCTTCAATTGTTCCAGCGTTCCTCCGCTTGCGAGATCCATCAGTTTCTTAATCAGACCAGCCAGCCCGATCTGAACGAAGCTGACTCCGATCGTTGCCGCAATTGTTAAAACATAATTTAACTTATTTTTCTCATAAAAAGCATGAATATATCTCTTTGCTGATTTCTGCATTTTGCTCTCCATCCTCACCGCTTCTTTAAATTCTTTGAATAACTAATGCACCGAAGGATACCCTTCCGTCGACATAAAGCGTATTTACGGCTGCGCCGTTCCCGTCCATCTCCGAACCTCCCGCGAAGGCTCTGCTGGTATTATCCACGATACTCCAGTTTTCGGGAACATGCAGAACCACCTTGCCGAAGGAGACATTTACCCTTGCAGTGGCGACGGCGTTCGGTAAAATTGCGTCCGAAAAGTAAATTTCCTCCGAACCAAATGTGCACTCCGCATTGACAGACTCAACCTCTCCCGTGATGTATTTCACCGTGCTTCCGAATGTCGTTTTCAGATAGATCTGTGTGCCTTCCCGGCGCTCCTCGTCAACCGTAATATTTTCCCCGTCCTGCTCAATCTTCCATTCAATTTTTCTTCGGAAGCGCGGGAACAGCATATTCAGGCCTGCCGCCATGAGCAGCGCAGCTCCCAACACCGGCCACGGCGTGATGGCTTCCAGATGCAGCAGTTCATCATTCACAATAATCAGGAAGGCAATGGCTAAAAGCATCTCCCAAAAGCTTCTTTTAATAATGCCGTTGATAAAGATTCCCACAAGGGCTATGCTGAACACGATCGACCAGATTCCGATCCCTTCGAGGAAGCCCAGCTTATTGACAATAAATGCAATTGCTGCCAGTATGAGCAATATGCCCCAGAATATATTTCCCTTCTGCACCTTCAATGATACCTTACCCTTCATTTTCCCTACCCTTTCCTTTCTATCGGCCGAGCCGTCTCTCATTTAACCGTTCTACCAGCAGTCTGTAATAGCTTCTGGACACCATTGCCTTCTTCCTGCTGCCTGTAAATTCCACTGTGCTGGATGCCGTCAGATTCCTCGTTATGGAGTAAATACAATCCAGATTGACAATGGATGATTTGGATATCCTCATAAAACTTCCCGGCAGAATCTCCTCCAGCTCATACAGCTTGTAATTGCAGGAGAAAATTTTATCCGCTGTGTGCGCCCGCAGCTCCCGCCCCTCCGTCTCAAAGAAATAGATTTCCTCAATCGGGACATAGAAATCTGTCTCTCCGCTGCTCAGGGTCAGACAGCGCTTCCCATTGTTCTGTTTTGAGAGATAATTCTGCAGACCGACCACGGAGTCATTCAGGCTTGCGCACCGGATGATTACTTCTTCCTCCTCCAGTCCTTCCTCAATCTCAATTTTGACCTTCATATGTCCCCACCTGTTTTTTATTCAGCCCGGAAATACAGTGCTGTTCCTGCGCCATCCTTCCCGCTGCCTACAATTACAGTATACAGATGATCCCGAATCTGTAAATACATCCGGCGCAAGAGGTAAATATTCCTGCGTGAAAAGTCACGGAAGACACCTAAAAAAGCGCCGGAGTTCTCACTCCGACGCCTTTCTGTATTCGATTACCTCATAATCGCTTTCTTTGCTCCGCTCCAGCATACACCGGTAAACACGGTCCCGCAGCTCCTGCTGCCTCTCCTTCGGCTTCAGCTTCTCATCCGGATAGAACGGCCCGTCAATGTAAGTGACGATATTGACCTTCCCCGATCTGCCCCGCCGCTTATGATAGGTGTTCGTCAGCGCATACACCGGGCAGTTTAAGCTGACCGGATAACGGAAGGATACCGCCTTAAACGGTCTGATCCCCGTATAGTACGGCCAGATATGCGCCTCCGGGTAGATCGTGACGGAATAGTTTCTGGCAATCTTGTCCTCCACCGACCGGATGAAATTCTTCATTCCGCCCAGATCACAGGGAATCGGGATCGCCCCGAGCATCTCAACAAGATGCCGCAGCCCGGGCATGGAGACATTCTCCGGGTTCACAATGAAAAAATTCCGGTGCGGATAGTTTGCGAGACTGGGGATGAAGGTATCCGCAAACGGCTGGGTATGGTTCCCGTAAATAAAATAACCACTGTTACGGCACTCCTTCAGCTTCTCCTTCCCCACATATTTCAGGTGAAATTTAAGCTTCTGGTAGAAAAATTTAACCGGCATGCTGAGCACGTTCTGAACCACCAGCGAGCAGAAGTTCCAGATACGCCCATGGAAATAGCGGAAATCCTTGTCTATCACCCGTGCCTTGATCTGTGCCTCCGAAAATTCATCATTCAGTTCGTCCGTGTAATATATGATCCTTTTACTCATTTTCCGTACTGTATTCCAGCGGAATCCCATAGAATTCCTCATAAATATGCTTCCACACACTATAGTTGCCGTCGCGCATCGCCTTGACCTGCTCCCGCTCCGTCAGCCCGCTCTGCGGATAGATGGGCTTATCGATGAACACCGTGTACTCCTGCACCGGGAAACCGTCAGGTCCGTAAGTCCCGCTGTCCTCCATCGTGATAAAAATCGGAAGCACGGGAACATGGTTCTTTGCCGCAAACTTAAACGCTCCGTTCTTTAACGGCTTCGGCTTCCTGTAGTTCCACCATAAGCTCTGCTCCGGATAGATCAGGATAAAATCGCCCCTGCGCAGAATCTTATCAACCGCCTGCAGAAAATTGTACATGGTCTTCTTGTTCTGGCTGAGCGGAAGGGTATTGCAGTTGCGGAACAGAAATCCGTAAAAGCCCGGGAAATTCGTATAATTTCCCTCCCGGATGACCTTGAACAGCTGCTTCTTCCGGTAATGGACAGAGGTCTGGAACAGATGCTCCACCGTGAAACAGTCAAAGGGATTGAAATGGTTGCAGGTGATTACCGCCCCGGACTGCAGGCCATTCAGATACTCCATGCCCTTGACATCCTTTATCACAAGCTTCCCATCCTTCAGGATTCCCTTCAGGAACTGCTCTGCAACGGCATATGCCAGCTTCACCTTGACCTTGCTTGCCGGCTTCACACGAAGATAGTCGATCTGGTCCGGCTGCAACGGAAGTGTCGGCGGATCCTCCTCCGCGTCCACGTCAAACCTGCCTTCTCTCTCCAGCTGTTCAATTCTCTCCAGAACCGCCAGTCTGTCCGCTGCCTTCCCGGGTGGCTGCTGTGCCTTGCTGTCTGCACTCTCCGGGCTGGTCTTATTAAGCTTTTCCTTCATCTCCTCACCGCCTGTTCTTTCTGTCATCTCCCACGCAATCCGCTTCCTTCTTTGCGAGCTTCAGCAGTCTCTCATGGGACTGCTCACCCTTGATCCGGTCTTCCTCGGTAAAGTTCTCCTTGATCTCGTGGATGACATCAATATATTCCGTCTGCTGTGCGTACATCCAGAAAAATTCCTGATACATAATGTCTTCAAAATGCCACGGCTTGAAGGCAAGATTGAAATGTACCAGCTTGACGTCCTCCGTCTTGATCTTCGGGTCGGGAATCGGCATTCTGTCCCATGTCTTATCGACAATCTTTACGCGCCCCTTGCAGAGACGGTTGAGATAATCCTGATCCTGAGCGACAGAAAACTTGATCTTATCTAAAACATATGTGAATTTCTCCTGAAACTTGAATCTGCGGAGCTGATCCAGATTCATCAGCAGCACTCCCGCGTTAAAATACTTCCGGCAGTCCGCAACGCCTACGACCTTTTCCACATAATCGCAGAAGATCGGGCTGCTCAGAACTGCGTCATCCGGTGCCGCCGCCACAAGGTTATCCCCCATGTCGGTATTGTACAGCTTCGCAATGTCGTCCAGAATGACAATGTCGCTGTCGAGATAAAGCACCTTGTCATACTGAGGGTACAGATTCGGCAGGAACAGTCTGAAATAGGTCGTCGCCGAATAATAATCCCTCGTATAGAGCTTATCCTTCACCTTTTTTATATAATAATTCAGATCCACAAATTCAATATCGACATTTTCTCTCTCATATTTTCCGATCTTCCGCTTATTCTCCTCGGAAATATCTGTGTTCAAAATCTTAACGAGATAAGTATTCTCCGGCGAACAATTATCAATCATAGACTGAAGTGCCACCGCGAGAAACGGACAATATCCGTCATCCACCGCGAAGAAAATCGGTATTTCCCTGCTCATCACCGGCTTTGCCATCTTGTTAAATCCTCCGTTTCCGTTATCGGCCGATCCGGCCTTTTTCATAGTCCGCCTTCCATGCAAGATACTCCTTCAGATCTTCATCAAAGGCATGGCAGTTGAGATATTTGTGAATTTCCTCCACCTGCCACTGCTTATAATTCTCTGTATGCGGATAGGGTCTGAACATCAGCCGCTTGCAGAAATGGCAGACGACCGTATCCTTCTTGTTAAATTTAGACTGTTCGTTATAAATCCGCGGGATCAGCTTCTTCCTCGTTGTCGCCTTAAAGATCGCCGACTGATCCGCAAAAAGAAGCTTTTTCGTCCGGATCAGTGCCCTTGCCTTCATGAGCAGCCCGGTCTTCCTTATCATCTCCATATTCAGGAGCAGCATTCCCGCGTTAAAATAATCCGGGCGGATCAGCCAGCAGCCGTATTTCTCCTTCACCGCCGCATACTCATAGCCGGTCACATCAATCTCCCAGAGCTGCCGTATATCGTTCGCTATCATAATATCAATGTCCAGATACAGCAGCTTATCCGGTATCTGCGGAAATCTGTCCGCAAGCAGCCGGAGCAGTGTATAAGGCGTACAATACGCTGTCTCGTTGACACAGCCGCCGAATTCCTGCTCGTACAGCTCTGTCACATCAAGCTTTTCCACCAGATTATTCGGATTCTTCTGCCGGATCACATGATTCAGAAATGCGATCTGCTCCTCTGTGATCGCCGTGAAGTCCGCCCGCAGTCTGGTCAGCTCCATCGTCATAATATAGACATGGATCGTCTCCTTTGTCCTGTTCGTCATGGAGATCAGCTGCGTCAGCGCTCCGTCAAATACCTTTTCGTTTCCACAAAGCAGGATATTAACCATATTTCCCCCGTTTTCCATCCCGCTGCGGTTATTCCCTTTCCTCAGCCGGATAGCGTTTTTCGTCAGCGACAGATGGATTATATCATATCGCCCATCAAATAGAAAGAGCCTATTTCCGCTCTGCAAATACACATTACATGGTTTTCATTACTATGTCAAGTAGTTCCAATGTTTTCCACAAAAAAAGAGACGGGCAGTTTATTCTGTCCGTCTCTCTGCTTTGTCTGTATTTACTTTCCGGCTGCCGCTTACATCATGCCCATTCCGCCGCCTGCACCTGCGGGCATTGCGGGAGTTTCCTCTTTGATATTTGCGACAACGCTCTCTGTTGTCAGCAGTGTGCTTGCTACGCTGGTTGCATTCTGCAATGCGCTTCTTGTAACCTTCGCAGGGTCAAGGATGCCTGCCTTAACCATATCAACATACTCTTCCTTGAGTGCATCGAAGCCGACGCCAACCTCAGACTCTCTCACCTTATTGATGATAACGCTGCCCTCGAGTCCGGCATTTGCAGCGATATGATACAAAGGAGCCTCCAGTGCCTTCAGAACGATCTGTGCACCGGTCTTCTCGTCGCCGTCAAGGCTGTCAGCAAGCTTTGCAACTTCCTTGGATGCATGGATATAAGCAGAACCGCCGCCGCAGATGATGCCTTCCTCCACTGCTGCCCTGGTAGCTGCCAGTGCGTCCTCAAGGCGGAGCTTAGCCTCCTTCATCTCTGTCTCGGTAGCAGCGCCGACACGGATTACAGCAACACCGCCGGACAGCTTTGCGAGTCTCTCCTGCAGCTTCTCCTTATCGAAATCGGAAGTTGTCTCCTCGATCTGCTTCTTGATCTGTCCGATTCTGGACTGGATCGCATTCTTATCGCCCTCACCGTCAACGATGACTGTGTTCTCCTTCTGAACCTTTACGCTCTTCGCGCGTCCCAGCATATCCATTGTGGTATCCTTCAGCTCATAGCCAAGCTCGGAGCTGATAACCGTACCGCCTGTCAGGATAGCGATATCCTCCAGCATTGCCTTTCTTCTGTCGCCGTAGCCGGGAGCCTTGACTGCAACTACGTTGAAGGTGCCGCGCAGCTTGTTGACGATCAGTGTCGTCAGAGCCTCGCCCTCGACATCCTCTGCGATAATCAGCAGCTTTGCGCCGGACTGTACGATCTGCTCCAGAAGAGGAAGGATTTCCTGAATGTTGGAAATCTTCTTGTCTGTAATCAGGATATAAGGATTATCCAGAGTTGCCTCCATCTTATCCATATCCGTTGCCATGTATGCGGAAATATATCCTCTGTCGAACTGCATACCCTTTACCAGATCCAGCTCGGTCTGCATCGTCTTAGACTCTTCGATCGTGATAACGCCGTCTCCGCTCACCTTCTCCATAGCGTCTGCAACCAGCTGTCCGACGGTCTCGTCACCTGCGGAAATTGCAGCGACACGTGCGATGTGCTCCTTGCCGTTTACCTTCTGGCTCATGCCGGAAATTGCCTTCACCGCACACTCTGTAGCCTTCTTCATTCCTTTTCTTAAGATGATCGGGTTAGCACCTGCTGCCAGATTCTTCATTCCGGCATTTACCATTGCCTGTGCAAGCACGGTTGCGGTCGTTGTACCGTCGCCGGCAACGTCATTCGTCTTGGTAGCTACCTCCTTGACGAGCTGTGCGCCCATGTTCTCAAATGCATCCTCCAGCTCAATCTCCTTTGCGATCGTCACACCGTCATTTGTAATCAGCGGTGCACCGTAAGACTTATCCAGAACAACATTTCTTCCTTTCGGTCCCAGTGTCACTCTCACGGTGTCTGCCAGCTGGTTGACACCGGACTCTAATGCTGCACGTGCTTCCGCACCATATTTAATCTCTTTCGCCATGATTTTTTGCCTCCATTATGATTTCATTCTTTTTTCGTTTTCCGTCCCGAAAGACGCTTCTTACTGGATCACTGCCAGAATATCGTTCTGCTTCACAATGATGTATTCCTCATTGTCAAGCTTTACTTCGGTTCCTGCATACTTGGAGTAGATGACCTGATCTCCGGCCTTAACCTCCATCTTGATCTCCTTGCCGTCAACAACTCCGCCTGGGCCTACTGCAATTACCTCCGCCTGCTGGGGCTTCTCTTTATTCTGTCCGGGAAGTACGATACCTGACTTGGTCGTCTCCTCCGCAACCAACTGCTTTAATACAACTCTGTCACCTAACGGTACTAATTTCATGGTATTTCCTCCTTATATTCTCAAAAAGCTTCTTGTTAGCACTCGTTTAATCCGAGTGCTAATCGTTAAGACATATATTAGTTTTATATGCTTCGATTTACAAACATATTCTCAGCTGTTTATAATTTTCATTCTCTCGTTTTCTCCGTTTTTCTTTTGTTTTCTCTCGTTTTCTTATTTCACTTCCAAAAAGCAGATTTAATATTTCCTTTAGAAATAGGAAAAACGGAACTAAAAAGGACACCCCCGGAGGCAGCATGTCCGCCGGAGATGCCCATAAAATACAGCATTCCTTACTGAATATTCACACCGTAGCTTCCCGTTGAGCCGATCTTGACCATAACTCCCGACTGGCTCTTCTCCCTCACCTTCGACAGAATCGCCGGAACAGCTCCAAGCAGAAGGAACAGATAAATCAACACCAGATCTCCCACAAGGGGCGCTACTTCAATGTAGCCCTCAGAAACCAGATACGGTATCAGCCGGTAACATTCAAACAGATTATATCCGGCATCTGCACCGCCGCCATCCGTCAGCAGAGCAATCGCCCAGTCGATCCTGTCCCCTATGTAGGTCATAACCAACATAATCACGCAGCTGATGACAATGCCCTTTTTCGTCAGCTTTCCGCCGAGCAGCTCATACCCCTTCAGCACGCCCACCGCCATTACCGCGCCGGAGAGCGCCGCCACATAGCCGAGCCTGCTCAGGATAATGATACAGAGCACACCGAGCAGCGACCCGAGAAATGCTCCCACAATGCCGCCGACAATGTTCTCCTTCTTCTGTTCCTGCTTCTGGGCATCGATAGAAAGCTGCCCACGCATCTTTGCCTCACACTCGGGGCACAGGTGCATGATCGTCCCGCCCGATCGGAACGCGGCAACCTCCGTCTCCTGTCCGCAGAGATTACAGCCGGGAACAAAGCCGTTCCTGCGCAGGTAGGCTGTCACGGCAGACAGTACCTCCCCAAGCTGCTGCTTCAGCTTTTCGGGCTTTGCCTGTTTCAGTGTCACGCTGATGCTGCTGCCGTCCTGCTTGCAAAGCGCAATCGGTCCGACGCTCTTGACCAGTTCCTTCGTGCGCTCCTTTGTGAGCACGATTCCGTTGGTACTCTTTGCCGCCGTATGCAATGTGAAAAAATAGGGATACCTGCTGTCTGCTGCATACAGCACAATATCAAAGCCGTCCCGCTGCCCGTACAGGACATTGCACCCGGCATCGTATCGGAATCCTATTGCTGCCGCTATCTCCGCATAGTTGTCTGTCAGTTTACTCATCCCATCTTCCCCTTCTGTATAAATATCCTCGGCTGTTTACATTAGCACTTGATCTCCAGATACCCCAGCAGCTTGGACATATCGTACTCCTCCAGCACGCCGAGGTTGGAATCATAGTATTTTCCGTCAAAATGGATCAGGTAATGACAGTAACGCCCCATCTTTTCCATCATGATACAGCACTTAGGCAGAACCGCCTCCCTGCCCTCCGTGTAAACAATAATGTCGCTGTGATCGATTCCGTAGTAATTCAGCGCGGAAATCATGCGCCCCATCGTCGCCTGCCACTCACGGCAGTCCATCACACTGATGACCTCAGCGATCGTCAGACCCGCCAGCATTGCGA